>Ga0315536_1000090_pt1 | contig 40505 bp, 30 predicted proteins | sample SalMarSW160230MG_FD_203093 | JGI IMG/M metagenome (GOLD analysis project Ga0315536, IMG submission 203093) | Salt marsh sediment microbial communities from the Plum Island Ecosystem LTER, Massachusetts, United States - Salt Marsh Sediment SW1602-30 ...
TTCACTAAGGACGTAGCCAAAGCCTTTTCTGGTATGGATTAGCCTGGGAGAAAAATTCTTATCTATCTTCTTCCTGAGCGAATTGATATGAACATCAATAACATTTGTTCCTGAATTAAAAGAGAAGCCCCAGATCTTCTCCGCAATTAAAACCCTGTCGAAAACTTTTCCCTTATTGCTTAACAAGAGTTCAAGTATTTTATATTCAGTGGCGGTAAGGCTTATTTCCTTCTGATTTCTGACAACTTTTTTTGCTATTGAATCAAGTTCGAGATCCAGGCATTTAATTACCGGATTTATTATAGCATCCTTGCTTCTTCGGTTCAACGCTTTCAAACGGGCAAATAACTCCTGGAAACTGAAAGGTTTCACAAGGTAATCATCTGCACCTGATTCAAACCCCGTAAGCTTATCGTCAAGCGAATCAAGAGATGTTAGCATTAATATAGGAGTAAGGATGCTTTTATTACGGATATTCTTGCACAGATCGAAGCCTGAGATACCGGGAATTACCACATCGAGGATAATCACATCATGCTTTTTTGAGTTTGCCAGTTTTTCTCCTATTGTACTATCAAAGGCAATATCAACCTGACAATCATTACTTTCCAGACCAATTTTTACAAATGCCGATATTTTTGGATCATCTTCTATCAGTAATACTTTCATGGCTCGTATCAAATCATCATGCAAGATATTCAAAAAATGCTGTTATAATACCTGGAAAATGCAAAAATATCTGCCAGCCGAATTTCATAAACCAAAAAAGGGAAATTATAATAAAATCTATTAAATTTGATAAAACAATTGACAATCAAGGACAAGCAAATAATGAATAAGGCAGGCTGATGTGAAAAAATCGACAAATACCTCCAATTCAAAAGATCAGAATTTACAAGCTAACTGGTATTCATCAGGATTACCAGGTAATATTCAGACAGTTATATGGTTATGTATTATGCTGGTTCTGCTTCTTTCCTTTCTCAACTTCACCGGATGGAGTTCTGATATTGCAATATTCAAAAGCATGGATGCCACCTGGATATCAATGAAAATAACCACGGCTTTATGTTTCATATTATCCTCTTTAGCAATAGTAGTGATCCAGGGCAGGACAACTGTCGGCCTGAAAAAATGGGGCCCCAAAATTTTGTCAGTAATTATAATTGTCATCAGCCTTGCAACTGTAATTGAGTATATCGGCCTTGTCATGACAGGTAAAACCATACCTGTCACCCATTCAACAATACTGGATCTTTTCCTTTCGACCGGCAACAGGATGTCACCTTTATCAGCAGTAACTTTCATATCGTTTGGCGCTATTATTTACTTACTGTCAATGAATAGCCGGCTGACCTCAAACCTGGCTCATGTTCTTGTATTTCCAACAGTACTTGCTAGTTATTTTGTACCCGCAAGCTATGTGCTAAATATTTATTCATTATCTGAAATTCCTGAAATTCCTATCGCTCTCAACACAGGTATATCTTTTTGTTCTCTGAGTATTGTGGTTTTGCTGATACGTCCGGATACATGGTTAATGAAGGTTTTCACTTCGCGTAATATGGGAGGAATGATGGCCAGGAGACTTCTTCCTGCTTTATTATTACTCCCTGTCGTAATAGGATGGTTAAGGATAAAAGGCGAAAGGACAGGTATATTCGAATCAGAGATTGGCGTTGTGCTGGTAGCACTTATATATTCAATTTGTTTTGTATTGCTGATTTGGATATCTGCAAGGTCAGTCAACCGGATTGATGAGAAACGCCGTAGCACAGATCTCGCCTTAAAAAAAGCATATAGTGACCTTGAAGATGTCAATTTAAAACTTCAGAAGGAGCTTACGGATCGTATACTTAGTGATGAAGCCTTAAAGCAAAGTGAATTAAAGCTAAAAGAGCTGAATGCTACAAAAGACAAATTCTTCAACATTGTTGCCCACGATCTGAAAAATCCTTTTACGAGCATTCTGGGATCATCTGAATTGCTTTACCAGAATATCTACCAGCTGGAGAACAAAAATATTGCTAGCCTGGCCAAAATAATAAATGATTCCGCCAAGAACGGTTATGCCATACTTCAGAATTTACTCGACTGGTCAAGATCACAGACCGGATTATTAACTATTAATCCTGAGAACATCAATATCAGGAACCTGACAGATGAAGTGATATCCAGCGTTTCGCAGGTAGCCTCAAATAAGGAAATTGAGATCCGTTCAGAAACCAAAGACAATATATTTGTTGTTACAGATAAAAATATGATCAAGACTATTCTGCGAAATCTTCTAAGCAATGCAATTAAATTTTCATACAGGAAGGGACATGTAAGAGTCAGCGCTGTTATCGATCATAATAAAGTAATTGTAGCCGTCAGGGATAACGGTATTGGAATTCCGAAAGACAATCTTGATAAAATATTCAGAATAGATACAAAAATTTCCATTCCCGGCACTGAAAGTGAGATGGGAACAAGCCTCGGGCTGAAACTTTGCAAGGAATTTGCTGAGAAACTTGGTGGTAAGATATGGGTTGAAAGTGTTGAAAATAAAGGGAGCGAATTTTACTTTTCACTCCCTCTCAATACATGATTCAAATATAGATATCTGTTCCCACCCTATTTCTTTACTACTTTATCTTTATTTAAAAAATAGCCTGCAGATTTAAAAAGCCGTTCGGGTATATCCTTTTTCTTCGTGGAAAAATATATATCGCGATTTAAATTGGAATTAACTATATACTCATCATTACCTCCGTTTTTATAGCATTTTACTAAAATATTCAGCAGATTATTTCCTTCGACAAGCATTTGATAAACAGGTAATAAGACCGGTTGATAATTGTCTTTTATGTTCTGGCCATTTAATAAACCCAGTGAATTAAGATAACCTGCAACCCTGGCTGAATCGGCTGTCTGACCTGCTATCTGCCATACATTCCCATTTTTGCTCATTGTATAGCTGCTGTCGGCCGGATAAGTGAATGTTATTTTTGTTATATCTTTTTTATCAGACCTGATAAAAGTCTTGTCACGCCAGTCATCAAACTTTGTATTAAATGTAAAGGAAATAAAACCTTCAACCGCATAGACCTTTTTTTCATTATAAAGTCTTACAAATGAAGTAACCTGTACATTATTGCCGTTATATCCGGCATACGGATTATCCTGTTGCTTATAGCTCATTTTCCCAACCATCAGGTCGGACAGGGTCTTTCCCTTCCTGTCGAAGAATGTAATGCGGGTTGCCAGACTGTCGGTCAGTTCGAATTCCTTCCATTGTGATTTACTTACTGCTGCAAGGCTTTGAGGCTTAAGATTAAGTACCTCCCCAAAAATATTCTGTACCGCGCCCTCCTGGGTAGCCGAAATTATATTTCCCTGTTTAACAACCCACTTATTGTTACTCCTTTCAAGTTCAAATGAACCTGCCTTTCCTGTTTTAGGATATATAATGATTTTGTTTACTGCCGATGTATCGAAATCAACTATCCTGCTTTTGAGGGTAGCGTTTTCCCTTGGAATTTTTATTAAAATTGTGATTATAAGAATTGCTATCAATCCTGCAAGCAGGTAAATCAATTTCTTATTATTAAATCTGTTACTCATAATTCACCTCCATTCTCTTAATACGCTTATTACGGTTTATCTGCATTCTTATCAGTCCATAAATAATAATCAGCATAATCGGAGCAAGAAAATTCAACCATTTCAGAAGTGCTTTGGTGCTCTCTTCCAACTTCTTTATCGGTCGTGAAGTGACCCCTTTCGTCCTGAGGTCAATTAACCCGGTATCATCCGAAAGCCAGTCTATTGAATTCACAAGGAGGCTTATATTATCCGGGGGCAATTGATTTCCTCCATTTTGACCACCTACTGCAAAATCACCATCGGATACAAGAATAATTCTTGAATTCATGTTACCCGACAATTTGCCCTCGAGAATACCTGCTACAACAAGGCCTGACATTGGAAAATCTGACAGCTGCCATTGCTTCTGAATATCAAAATAGAGTGGAGTCTTCAGGCTTCCTGATTTATCGGAAGAGAAAGCAAGAGGAATAAATTTTATGAGGCTGTCGCCTGAAAAAGTAATTGGGCTCGCAAACTGCAGACTGACAGATTCCAGGCCTTTCGTAACAGGGTTATCAGCAAACTTGTGAATTACTGGCAGATAGGGAAACTGTACCTGCGTTGACATTGTAAAACTTCCCTGTTGTTGCTGAAGAGTCACTGCTCCGCAGTTCGCATCTGTTATAAAATTATCGGCTATCGTGATACCCTTTCTTCTCAACCAGTCCTCCATTCCCACACTTACAGATGTTCCAGTGGCATTTTGAAAATTTCCCTGCACACGATTCAATGCCAGGAAGATATTTCCGCCCCTGGCAAGAAATTTATCAAGAACAGATAATTGAGGAGCAGGAATAGTATCAACTGGTCTTATTATTGCTATAGTCTTAAATTTTTGAGGTATGGTGGTGGTATCAGTCAAAGTTAATGCCTGAACATTATAAAGGACCCTCAACTCAGTGTAAACCTGTATAATATCGCTTATTGCAGCTTCTCCATGACCCTGAATAATTGCAATAGAAGGTTTATTTACCACCGATAGTTTTTTAATAGCTGTAGACAGGGCATACTCCATTGCTGAACCAGGCTGGAAAAAAGGTATTTTCTCTTTCTCCTCCCCCATTGACACAACAGCTCCCATATATGCCTTCTGTTGCTTAACCTGATCTTTTTCCCTGACATTGATCATAATAGGCTGAATGCCGTTCTGAACTGCCTCACGTTCAAGGCTTTCATTCTCATTCGGATTAACAAACTTATAAACCACCATGCCACCTGACCTGTTCCCGTATTCAATAAGCATATCCTTAAGGTTACCTGATACATCTCCAATATTCGCAGGCAGATCCTTTGAGAAATAGGCTGTGATTGTGACAGGTTTATCAAGGTTTTTAAGAATTTCCCGGGTAGCATTACTTAATGTATACTCCTTCCCTTCAGTCAGATCGATCCTGAAATTATAATTTTCTGAAAGAATATTCACAACGATTACAATGACTGTCACCAGGATTATTGTTGATGTTATTTTTGCTGATTTTATCATGTAATTACTATTTTATTGATTTTATAAACCTCAATATTCTAATCCGGCACTTACTGACTGTAAGCATTCCGCTTTGACAGGGATACTTCTGAAAGAAAAAGTCCCATGAATATTATTGAACCGAAATAGATAATATCTTTTGAGTCAACAACTCCCCTCGAAAGGCTCTCAAAATGAACACTGAGGCTTAACGAGTTGATGACCTGTCCAAAGATCCCCTTCATTCCCCCCGCAATAACTTCAAATATGATATGAAAAAACAAACCAATGAATAAAGCTGAAAGAAAGGCCACTATCTGGTTATTGGTAATACTGCTTGCGAAAATCCCTATACTGGTATATGCCGCGCTCATAAGTATCAGTGCCAGGTAGCCGCAAATTGTTCCTCCAAAGTCGAGGTTTCCTATCCTGGAAATGGTTATAACATAAGGCAGTGTAAAAGTCAGAGCAATGATTATAAGCAAAAGTGTTGCGATGTATTTGCCAAGGATTACCTGCCTGTCGGTTACTGGTTTTGTCAGAAGCATTTCTATTGTCCCGGTTTTCTTCTCTTCGGCAATTAAACGCATTGTCAGTGCAGGAATAAAGAAAAACAATGTCCAGTAAGCAATTGAAAAGAATGTACGAAGACTGGCCTGTCCCACAATAAAAATGTCAGCTCCTGAAATCCATGTAAAAAATCCGCTGAAACCCAGGAAAAGAATTAACATCACAAAAGCGATCAGTGAATCAAAAAATGAATTTAATTCCCTGCCGGCTATTATCCAGATAGTTTTCATTCTTATATTATTTTAGTTCATTGTTAAATCCCTGAAGATATCTTCAAGTTTTGTTTCATAGGGTGTAAGCTCGGTCAGCACCCAGTTTTTGTCAACACAAAGTCTGAAAATTTCCCTTCTTACTTCACTGGCTGAGCAATGAATGTCGAATTTGTTTAGTTTACGGTCGGCAAATTCGACCGTCGACACCGATTTGATAGCCTGAAGGGATTTAAAAATATGGTCAGGCTCGCCATCTTCAATTTTAACTCTTAAAATGTCGGAACCCTGTGCCTGCTTCCGCAATGTTTCAGCAGTGCCGTCGGCAACAATCTTCCCCTTATTTATTATAAAGATCCTGTCGCATGTCGCCTCTACTTCAGGTAGTATATGTGTGCTCAGAATAACAGTTTTCTCACGGCCCAGTTCCCTGATCAGCTTACGTATTTCCGCAATCTGATTAGGGTCGAGACCTGAAGTAGGCTCATCGAGGATCAGAATTTCGGGGTTATGGATTATTGCCTGCGCTAACCCTACACGTTGCTGGTATCCTTTTGACAGTTCTCCTATTTTTTTATGTTTTTCCCTGTTAAGTCCGGTGGTTTTTACCATTTCAGCTACCCGGGAAGGTATCCGGCTTTTTTCAATGCCCTGAACTCTTGCACAGAATTCGAGAAAATCGATTACAGGCATGTCATGGTACAAAGGATTACTTTCTGATAAATAACCGATATGTTTTTTAATATCCAGGGAATTTTCGCTGAGTAGTTTTCCACCGATAAATACTTTCCCTTCATCGGGTGCAATGAAATTTGTAATAATCTTCATTGTGGTTGTTTTGCCTGCTCCGTTTGGACCAAGAAAACCTAATATTTCCCCAGTTGCAACTTTGAGTGAAATATTATCTACAGCTTTCTGATTACCATATTTTTTCGTGAGATTCTCAATGACGATATCCATAAGAAATAATTTTTAAAAAATTACGCTTAAGAAAAAAATCACGAAAATTATATAAGGTTGGGGAAAAAATAAAAATGTTGGAAGTTAAAAATTTGTTAAATGTTATTTCTGATCTTCCTTAAGGGAATCTCCAATCTTCTCTACAAAGTTCTTGCCGCCTATGACTGTAATGACAATGGAAATTGCACTTATGGTAATAAAGACAGTAGCGAATCCAATTATAATTATTTCACGTGCAACATCGAGTGCAACAAGGGCAATGGCCGAAAAGAAGATCAGAATAATTATTTTGACGAATTTGGATATCAGAGAGGCTCTTGGGATTCCTTCCCTGTATAATGATCTTAGCACCGACTTTTCAGTCCAGAAAGCTAATAACCAACCCAATCCGAAAATTGATGCCGCAATAATAATTTTAGGTAAAAATATAATTCCTTTACTAAGAAGGTCAGATAGCATAGTTAATTTCCATGCTATCAGCGCATTGTCGAAAAAGAGTAATAATATCAGAGCAAATCCGATATTACCTATAAAATTATATAGCCCGTATCTTACGTCGGCTTTAGCAAAATCTGCCTCCCAGCGCGAACGTCTTAGAAATCGGTCGACTCTGAGCAGTATCGAGATCTGGACCAGAACTCTTTTTATTACCCAGCCGATAATCCAGCCAATTAAAACGAGAACAATTCCGGCAAGCAGATTTGGCAGGTAAGCCACTATATTGTCAGCTAAACCCATAAACTGATCCTGAACTTTTGTTTCCATATTTTGCCTCCCTTATTTTTTTTGAGTTTTAAAAAGTGATAAAAAGAAAGATTCTCTTTCCTCAAATTCTTTTAACCAGAGAACCGGACATTTAACCTGCTCTGTAATTTCCCTGACTAAAGATTTTGAAAATAGAAGCTCGATGAAATCACCAGTTTTGCCTCCCATAACGAGCAAGTCACTGTCTGCAGATAATTTCAAAATGCCCTGAAGAATGTCTGAATCTATAATAGTTACAATTTTTGCTGAAAGATTATTTTCTGTTATTATTGTATTAATCTCATCTCTTTTTTCCTTCTGTGTTGCCAGGGCAGTGTCAGGACTGAATACAACGCCGAAAGTGATTTCCGAATTAAAGAAATCACTTAGTGCAGGAGTTATCTCAGCAGCCAGTTTTGTATGGATATCCCCGCTAAAAGGGATAAGTATTTTCTTTATTTCTGAAGGTTTTATTTCACCATGCAAGATGGCCACCTCATTAGCTGACTTTTGCAGAACAGAGTCAACCACAGAAGAAAAGAAGCGTTCCAGGAAGCTGCCTTTTTTCTTGCGGTCCATCAATATAAAATTGCATTGCTCTTCAATAAATGTATCATAAATTCCCTTGGAGATCCGGTGAGAGATTTTGATGATTGATTCTGAAGGTATTCCTGATTCTTCAGCTAAATTCTGCGCCTGATCCATTAATTCTTCAGCTTTATCTGTCAGTTTTATTCCTTTCTTTAATTTCTCACCTTCCATTATTTCAATTACATACAGGAAGATAATTTTGGCATTATGCTTTCTGGCGATTGCAAATGCAATCTGCGAAATGCTGTTTATATTGCTTTCGTTTGACAGGTAAACCAGCAGGCTATACTCTTTCTTCAAAATCTGATCGAGTGTACGCACTTTCCTTATATACTCAATTTCGCGTTTAGATGCATAGAAGCGGTATACAAAGAGGCCTATGGCACTCCAGATGATTGTTACTATCCAGGCCAATATACTGTATTTAAACATGTAAATTGCAAGGAACAAGAGCATCAGAATACCTACAATCGAGAGGTAAGGAAATAATGGTGCCCTAAAACCTCTGTCGAGGTCCTTCCTCTTTTTTCTTAGTCTTATCATTGCAATGTTTACCTGCAGAAAGAGTAATAGAAACATAATATCAGCTGCACTGGCTACATCTTCAATTGGGAGTGATATAGCCATAATTACAACGATTACAAGGGAGATCAGTATAGCCCATTGTGGAGTAAAGTTTTTCGGATGTACTTTACTGAAGAATGATGGAAAATTATGGTCGCGACCCATTGCAAAAGCTACTCTGGAAGAAGAATATATAGTGGCATTTAAAGCTGATATTGTTGAAATCAATCCGCCAACCAAAAGCATAACCCCGCCTCCGACAAAAAAGGTTCTGGCCACATTTACAAGGGCAATCTCTTTTTGCTGGGCCAGATAATCCCATGGTGTCATTCCACTCTCAGGTTTAACTGTTCCTATTGCGGTTATTGCTACTAAAAGATAAATCGGGACAACGATAATCAATGAAAGGAAAACAGCTCGGGGAATATTTTTTTTTGGATTTTTTATTTCTTCTGAGCTTTGGGCTATTACCTCAAACCCCTGAAAGGCTATAAAGGTCAACCCCATTGCTTTGAATACTCCGCCAAAACCGTGTGGCAGAAAAGGGCTGAATGTTGTACGCCAGTCTCCCTGACGAATTATAAGTTCCAGTCCGAAGCCGATAAAAATAATCAGAATAATAATTTTGGTGAGAGTGACGAGATTTCCAATTTTACTGGTTTCTGAAGCACCTCTGTAATTGACATAAGCAAAGAGAATAGCTACACCGGCTGCAAGAAATTTCTGCGGAGATAAGAACCCCCATTGAGGAATTGTAATTGAAAACTCTGTTAATACATGTTCAAAGTAGGCCCCAAAACCAAGGGCATATAAGCTGCAGGCAACAGCATGTGCGAACCAGCTCATCCATCCCGACAAAAACCCGTTCCATCTTGGTAACCCTTCTTTTACCCAAAGATAACCACCTCCGGCATCATGGAAGCATGAACCAAGTTCGGCATATGACATTGCCGTAAGCAATGCAACAATTGCATTTAAGCTGAAAGTAAATAACAGACCAGGTCCTGCAACACCAGCTGCAATTCCGATAAGTACAAAAATCCCTGCACCTATCATGGCTCCTACACCTATCAGTGTGGCGTCCATTAAACTCATTTCACGGGCGAGGCGGACTTCAGTATTAAAGCTTTTCATTCGTATAAATTCAATAGAGTAAAGATAATTATATTTGAAAATACGCTGTGAAAAACCGAGGATAATAATTATAAAAAAAACCAGCCAGAACTTGAAGAATCATACGATTTTCACTGTTCAATGAAACAGATCAGATCGAATCACAATAAGTTTTATTTCAACCATAAGCTCGCAATAAAGGTTAAATATTTAATATTTTTACATATAAAAGCGGTAAATGGTATGGTTGAACCGGATGAATTAATTATTGCCCACAGGGGTGAATCGCATGATGCTCCGGAAAACACTCTTGCGGCCATAAATCTTGCATGGAAAAGAAATGTTAAATCGGTGGAAATTGATATTCACCTGACTATAGACAATGAAATTGTTGTAATACACGATTACGATACTCTGCGGATTACTGGGATTAATAAACTGGTCAGGGAATCATCTCTTTATGAGCTAAGACTCCTCGATGCAGGATCATTCAAAGGGTCTGAATGGACCGGTGAACCTATTCCCACTCTGAATGAGGTTCTTAAGACAATTCCTGAAAATGGTAAATTAGTCATTGAAATAAAAAGCGATTCAAAAATCCTCGACAAACTCAGCAAAGAACTAGCTCAGTCAGGATTGAATGAAACGCAGATTGAGGTCATAGCATTTAATATTGACACTCTTGCAGAAGCAAAATGGTTAATGCCTCATCACAGAATGCTGTGGTTACTGGATTTAAATTATTCGCTGCCATGGTGGCTTTGGTGGAAAAGTAAACAAAGGATAATCGGGAAGATCCGAAAATTCAACCTCGACGGCATCGACGTATGGTCAGGCAGGTTACTGACCAGAAAATTCATTGAAAGATTCAGGAAAGAGGGATTTTTTGTTTATGCCTGGGTTGTGGACAATCCGGAAAAAGCCAGGGAACTGATCGAATCAGGTATTAATGGTGTTACAACAAACAGAGCAGGCTGGATGATAGACCGGCTGAAATAAAATTTTCATCAGTCATGCTAAATAATATCAGAAATAATGGGCAATATCATAGTTGGCATTCACGGACTTGGGAATAAACCTCCGGAACAGTTATTGAAAAAGTGGTGGAGCCTTGCAATGAATGAAGGATTGAAATCAAATAATTTCAATTCAGTTTTACTCGATTTTGAGATGGTTTACTGGGCTGATATTATTTATGATAAGCCTCTTGACGAATCGGAGAAAGATAAAAATAGTCCCTATTTTATTGAAGAGAGGTACACAAAAGCTCCTGATTATTTTCCTGTTGAAAGCCGTGAGAGACGAAAAAAACTTGTTGATTTCCTTCGACGGCAGATGAACCGGATATTTCTCAACGACGATTTAAGTCTCAACTATTCATTTATTTCAGACGTTATCATTAAAAGGTATTTCAAAGATCTTGAAATATATTATACTGAAAACAGCACTGACGAAAACGGTAATTTACGAATGGCTCATGATGTGATAAGAGAACGGCTTTTCAGGAAACTCTATGAACACAGGAATGATGACATTATGCTGATTGCTCATTCAATGGGCTCAATTATAGGTTTTGATGTTTTAACTTTTTTAGCTACTGATATTAAAATAAATACTTTCATAACCCTAGGATCACCACTCGGGTTGCCTGTTGTTATTAACAAAATATCTTCTGAACAAAAAAAACAGGGTAAGATGGCCAAGCATATGATGGCACCTCAGGGGATCACAAACAACTGGAGCAATTTTTCGGATATACTTGATAAAGTGGCATTTGATTATAAATTATCCGATTCATTTCTGAGTAATAAGCTGGGAATAAAGCCTGCAGATTTCCTGGTTGTTAATAATTATGTAATGAATGGCATACCCAACCCACACAAATCATTTGGATATTTAAGGACCCCTGAATTTTCAAAAATCCTTAACGATTTTATACTGTCAGGTAAATTAACAATAAAACAAAAGATCCTCAGGAAAATAGGTCAGTCTATTGAAATAATTAAAAAACTGCTATCATTCGGTAATACAAAAGAAACAATTAAATAATATGATACTCAAAAGCATTAATCCTTATACGAACTCTGTAATTGAAGAGTTTGCAGAGTTTTCAGACAGCAAACTGGAAAGTTTGCTTATCAGGTCAGGTGATACATTTGAAAAATGGAAATCAACCAGTTTTCAGCAAAGGAAATCGCTTATGACAAAAGTCTCCGGTCTGTTACTTAAAAATAAAAAATTATACGCCGGGGCTATAACCAACGAAATGGGTAAACCAGTTAACGAAGCATTGGCAGAGGTTGAGAAATGCGCCTGGGTATGCGAATATTATGCTCTTAATACCAAGACTTTTCTCCATCGCGAAATTGTAGAAACTGATGCAGATGCCAGTTACGTGTATTATGAACCTCTTGGTACAATCCTCGGAATTATGCCCTGGAATTTCCCTTTCTGGCAGGTTTTTCGTTTTGCTGTTCCGACTCTTATGGCAGGAAATACTGTTCTGCTTAAACACGCATCAAATGTCCAGGTATGCGCACGGCATATTGATAACATTTTTACCGAAGCCGGGTTTCCTTCATCAGTTTTTCTTAATCTCGTTATCGGTTCAGGCAAAGTGGAGAAAATTATAGGACATCAAAGCATTAAGGCCATTTCCCTTACCGGAAGTGAATTGGCCGGACAACAGGTGGCAGAAAAAGCAGGAAGGAAAATAAAAAAGACGGTGCTTGAATTAGGAGGCAGTAATGCATTTGTAGTACTTGAAGATGCTGATATTGAGCAGGCTGTAGGAGTGGGGATAAAGGCCCGTATGCAAAATGCCGGGCAAAGCTGTATAGCAGCAAAACGCTTTATTGTCGATAAGAAGGTAAGCGACAGATTCATTGCACTGTTCAAAGAAAAAATCGGGAAACTGTCCATTGGAGATCCCATGGATGAATCTACAGATTTGGGGCCCCTTGCAAACATCCGACAAGCTGAATCAGTTGAAATGCAGGTAAATAAGTCTGTTGAAATGGGAGCGAAAGTGATTGCTGGCGGAGAACGTAAAAATGCATTTTATCTACCTTCTCTGGTTATTAATGTCAGGCCTGGAATGCCTCTCTTTGACGAGGAAGTATTTGGTCCGGTTGCTCCTGTTATAATTGCCCGCAATACCGAAGAGGCTGTCGCTCTCGCCAACAATACAAAATTTGGGCTTGGAGTTACGCTGTTTACCAATGATATGAAGAAAGCTGAAAATCTTATTCATGAGTTCAACGACGGTGCAGTCTTTATTAATTCAATGGTAAAATCAGACCCGAGACTGCCATTTGGCGGAACAAAACAATCAGGTTATGGCAGGGAATTATCTGTTCACGGAATACGCGAATTCGTTAACGTCAAAACAGCCTATTTTAAAAAATTCTGATAAATGTTGTCTGGCAAAAACTTACTGATCATTTCTGTCCATTTTCAAGGATATACGGAGTAACCTGGTAAACACAATAGTTGAGCCAGTTTGAGAACAATAAGTTTGCATGGCTTCTCCATTTTACCAGAGGCACCTTCTTAGGATCATCATTCTGAAAATAGTTACTGGGTATTTTTATATCGAGGCCCCTGGCGACATCCCTTTCGTATTCCGAGCTAAGTGTAAACGGGTCATATTCTGAGTGGCCGGTAACAAAAACCCTTTTCATATCTCTGGAAGCCACAAGGTATATACCTGCTTCATCAGAATCTGCAAGTATCTCAAGATCATTCACTTTTAAAATATCGTCCTTCCTAACTTCAGTATACCTCGAATGTGGAGCAAAAAACTCATCATCAAAACCCCTTAAAAGAACATTCGTTCTGTTATATGTTTTATGACTGTATACCCCGAACATCTTTTCTTTCATCATATATTTAGGAATGCCATAATGGTGATATAAGCCAGCCTGTGAAGCCCAGCAAATGAACAACGTGGAGGTAACATGAGTATCAGCCCAATCCATTATCCTTACCATTTCCTCCCAGTAATCCACTTCCTCAAACTGAAGATGCTCAATGGGTGCCCCGGTAATAATCAGGCCATCATATTTATGCACGGAAATATCATCGAAAGTCTGATAAAATTCGTCAAGATGCTGTTTAGGAGTATTCTTCGACTGATGCATCCGGGTATTAATAAGAGTTATCTCAACCTGAAGCGGAGTATTTGAAAGGAGACGTAAAATCTGCGTTTCTGTAGTGATTTTGGTTGGCATCAGGTTAAAAATCAAAATTTGTAAAGGCCTTATATCCTGATGAACAGCCCTGGTTTCCTTCATTACGAAAATATTCTCTTTTTCGAGAACCTTCACCGCCGGTAAATTATCAGATATATTAAGTGGCATAATTCTTAGAATAAAAGTTCGGTAATAAAAAATCATTTGTTAAAACAAGCTGTCAAAGTTATACAAAATATGGTGAAGCTGAATGAGGATTCTTTTCCACTAATAAACAAGCTGAATTGACTTTTATAATAATGGGCTTATAAAAACCAATAATTTCATAAATTTGATTGCTGGCAATTATTTAACATTGAAATTAATTTCTGTTATAATGGCAATTTTCCCGTCGTTAATATTTCTGATTTCAAGCCTTATTACTATTAATAGTCAAGGTGATAAAGCTAATACTAACCCTGTGATACCTATAAAATACGATTTATCGCATCCCGATAAAATATATGAATTGTCTCATTCTTTACATGAAATTTCGGGCATAGCAGAAATGGATGCCTCTTCTATTGCTTGTATTCAGGATGAAAACGGGATTCTCTTTTTCTATGATCTTGTAAAAGAAAAAATTAATAATCTGAGTTACTTTTACCAGAATGGTGATTACGAGGGGATAGCCAGGGTGGGAAAAACAATATATGTCTTAAGAAGTGATGGCAGCCTGTTTGAGGTCACAGGCTATGAATCTGAAACGGCAAAAACTAAATACTATGCAACAGGAATCCCTTCTGATAATATTGAAGGCCTGTGCTATGATGCAAAGGCTGACAGGTTGTTAATAGGACCAAAGGGTAAGGTTGGGGAGGAATCAGAAAACAAAAACAGACGGTTTATATATGCGTTTGATCTGACATCAAAAAAACTGGATAAAAAACCTGTGTTTGTATTCGATTTAAAAGCCATTAAAAAGTTTGCCATGGATAATGATATTAAAGTCCCGATGAAACATGGCAAAAAAAATGATAAAAAAGAACCGGATATAGAATTCAGAATTTCAGAAATAGGGATCAACCCTGTTACAAAGAAACTCTATGTTTTGTCAGGGATGGAACAGTTGTTGTTTGTATTCGACATGAAGGGGAATATTGAATATATAGAAAGACTCGACCCTGACCTGTACAACCAGCCTGAAGGTATTGCGTTTCTGAATAACGGTGACATGCTGATATCAAATGAAAGCAAGAATAAAAAACCTACAATCGTAAGGTGCAATTATTTGAAATAAACTGATTATTATCCCGAAAAAAAAGATCCCACCGGATATTCTTCCGGTGGGATCAGCCTACTTGCCCGACATGACTTACTTCTAAAGATCAGTGGAAAAACCTAATTCTTTAATTCCACTACCGCATATTTCGAAACTTTCCAGAACTGGTCAGGGTCCTTTATCTCAATATAAGCTATCTTGTTATTGTTATCACGTATCATCTCATAAGAACTTGTTGGATGATCGGTGATAAGTTTTGCATTTTTTGAATTAACGGGGATAGTCTTCATTTCAGTAATGTTTATCTGAGCGAATGCACTATCAGAAAAATTCTTAATCAGGGATTCTTTCCTGCCTAAACCAAGAAATCCTCCTTCTTTATTAAGAATACCTTTTGATTTTAGCGATTTATAAGTTCCTGATACATAATAAGCTTTATTAATCTGATTGGTCTGGTCAGTGATTTTCTCATCCTTCTGTGTAATAGCAACCTGCATATCACTCATCTTGGTGTTTAGCTGTCCGATCTCGAAATCTTTTTGTACAAGAGCTGTTTTCATATCAGATATTTCAGTCTCGCGTTGTGCCATAGAAGCCTCAAGTTCAGCAACTTTAGTCTCTAAGCTCTTAATTGTCATACCTGATTTACTTAACTGTGCGCTTAATGAAGCTATCTTTTTCTTATTCTGATCAAGTAAGGTATTTATATACTCAATATCCTTAATGATCTGCTGTTTCCTGTCCTTTGAAAACTCCCTGTCAGATGATTTTAGGTTGATGATGTTTTCTTTCTCTTTAATCGTGCCAAGGTCTTTTTCAATCTGATCAAATGTGAGCACCCATTCATTGATCACTGAATCGCGAGAAGTGAGCTGTTCGGTGAACTGGGTATTCTGATTTTCAAGCATAGTAACATTTTTTGCGTGCTCACGCTTAAAATACGAATTAACCAGTATACCTGCGGCAATCAGAATGACAACACTAATGATAGCTGTTATCAATATGCCCATTGCCATCCCGTCTTTCTTAGCCTTTTTTTCCTTTTTCCAGAGAGCAGCATTTTCATCTAAAATGTTGCTTTTACTCTTGTCTTCATTTTTCATTTTTGGATCTTCAAAATTTTGCATTTCTTTTCCTCCCTGAATTAATTTATTAAAATTTTAGTGCTTTATTTCCGAAATTGTGAACTTTATATCTACGCCATTAAAAAAAATTGATAATCCTGTCTAATAATTGCCAGTTTATAGCAAACTCTGTGCCCATAATCATGAATGCATTTAATATGCTGATATTAAATATATTAGAGCGTTAAACAAATCATTAGAACTGTTCATTTTGAGAAAACAATTCTCATATTGAGAAATATTATCGGGGATTTCGATATTACTCTTTCTCTTCCTTAAGCAGCCTGTAAATTGACGAAACACCAATATCAAGTTTTGCGGCAGCCAGTTTTATATCGTTGTTGTATTTCTTCAATGTGGCTTTTATTATCTTTTCCTGGTATTCCTTCAGGGTAAGAGTGTCATTAACCACAACCGATAAAGGGTCACCGCTATCAATAACAATGTCGGATGGTTCAATTTCATCTTTTGCCGACAATGTAACTGCAAGTTCAATGATCGACTTCAATTCCCTGACATTTCCAGGGAAGGAATAACTCATCAGTTTTTTTTGTGCATCTGCCGAAAGCTTCTTTATCTGAATATTATTTTCACTGCAGAATTTCGCAGTAAAAGAACGAGCCAGTATCAGAATATCATTACCCCGTTCATTTAAGGGAGGCAGCTCAATAGGCAAGCCTAACAACCTGTAGTACAGATCTTCTCTGAAATTACCTTTTTTAACTTCCTCTTTGAGGTTTTTGTTTGTAGCCACAACTATCCGGCAATCAGTTTTAACAGCATTGTTACTCCCAATCCGCACTATCTCTTTTTCCTGTAAAACACGCAACAATTTTGCCTGCAGATTCAGTTCCATTTCTCCAATTTCATCAAGGAAGATAGTACCCCCATTGGCTTCTTCAAAGCGCCCTATCCTTCGAAATGCCGCTCCTGTGAAAGCTCCTTTTTCATGACCAAACAATTCGCTTTCAATAAGTTCCGACGGTATGGCCGCAACATTAACCGTAACAAATGGTTTGTCCTTGCGCTTTGAATTGTAATGGATAGCTTTTGCGACTAGCTCTTTCCCTGTACCTGTCTCGCCTGATATTATAACTGTTATGTTTGTAGCCAGCGCTTTATCAATCAGCTGGTAAACGACTTTTATTGCGTCACTTTCGCCCAGTATACTCAGCCGGAAAAGATATTTTTGCTGTACTTCCCTTCGCAATGTGGAAATCTCCCTCCTGAGACCAATCCCGTCGCGAATATTTTTTACTGTATTTAGCAACCTGTCGCGTATATCGTCTGACTTTGTAATATAATCATAAGCCCCCTGTTTTAATAGCGTCACAACCGTATTTATATCTTCCTGCTCGGATATCATTATAACCTGTATCTCACTATTTTCCATTTTGATCTTTTTGAGTATATCAAGCCCCGTGACATCAGGAAGACGATAATCGAGTGTTACAATATCAGGCAATTCAAACAGACAACCCAGAAAATCCCTGCCATTAGAAAAGCTCTTTATTTCATAATCCGGATTTGAAGAAAGTGTATGTACTAAAAGTTTATTATACCATTCACTGTCCTCGACCACGAATATTTTAAAAGGTCTTTCAGTCATAAAAAGATTATTACCAGGTTAGGTTTATAATACTAATATACAAAGTAATAAAGATACGGCTTTATTCACCGGAATATTAATTGAATTTTAATATATGTTCATTAAGCAGGTCACTTACTATTTTAAATTCCCGTAAAGATTTTTCAGAAAGTTTTTCAATGAGATCTGAATCAACTTCTTTTTGTACACTTTCTTCAATCTGGCGAAGGACGGTGCACAGCTCTGTCGCCCCAATATGCCTGCATGGTGGTAATAATTTATGAGCCAGGTTTGCAACTTTTTCCCATTGTTGTGAAAACACCGCTTCATTCATTTCCTGAAGACCATCTTTCGTTGTATCAGTAAAAGACACAATCATCTGCTTCACAAATTTTTCATCACCACCCGAGATATGATAAAGATTTTCAAGGCTTATCTTCCCGGAACCCTCTGATTTCATTAGGGATGCTTCCCGGTTAGAGTTGAGATCCGGAGTATAGTTTTTAATTACTGAAAGGATTGTTGTCAACAGCATCTCTTCGGTAAATGGCTTTGAAAGAAAAGAATTCATTCCCGCATCATTGTATTGTTGCCATTCCTCACTTAAAGTCGCGGCCGAAATACATATTACCGGCATTTCTGATTCGCTTATGTTCATTTCATTACGGATGACCTGTGTTGTTTTCAAGCCATCCATTCCCGGCATCCTGGCATCCATAAACAACAGATTAAAATGGCTTGTTTTTAATATTTCAAGTGCTTCAATACCATTGGAGGCTTCTTTGTAGGCTATTCCCCACCTGTCGAGTATCATTTTGAACAGCAAACGGTTGTATTCTTCATCGTCCACTATAAGTATTTTCAAATTTCTTATTTCTTCAGGCACAAAAAGGGGTGGATTAATATCACTTTTAATCTTATCTATATCTCCGAACTTGTATGGGATATAGCAAGCTATTCTTGTACCATGTTTCTTTTTGCTTATGCACTCGATGTGTCCGTTATGAAGTTCAACAAGCTTTTTAACTATTGATAATCCTAGTCCTGTACCACCAAATTTACGGGTCGTGCTCATCTCTTCCTGGGTAAAATCCTCAAAAATGGAACTCTGTTTTTTCTCGTCAATTCCAATACCGGTATCAGTGACCTCCATCACCAGCTCAAAATCCTTCGAATCTTTAAAGAGGACTTTCACCGAAAAATGTACTTTTCCGTTCTTTGTGAACTTTACAGAATTACTCACAAGGTTTATCAATATTTGCTTCAGGCGATAAGGATCACCCAATAATGCAGCCGGAGTATCCGGACTTATTGAATAACTTAGTTCTATGTTATCGCGCTTTGCCTGTCTTTCAAACAATGAATAAACATCCTCAAGTATCTGAGTGATTCTGAAGTGAACTTTTTCAAGTACCAGTTTACCGTTTTGCAGCTTTGAGAAATCAAGTATATCATTAATAATATTAGTAAGATGATCAGAAGAAGATTTGATGATCCTTAGTGTACGTGTTGTATTTTCATCCAATGGTTCATGCAGAAGCTGTTCCGTGAACCCTGTAATAGCCGTTACAGGTGTTCGTATCTCATGACTCATATTTGCCATAAAAAGCTCTTTGGTCTTTGTGAGTTTTTCTGTTTCCTCCTTCGAATTTTGAAGAGCAACCTGGTAATCGTGGGTTTTTCTCACAAACCTTACAATAATGAACATAACCAGTATGGCAAGTAGAGTACCCGACACAAGGAACAATGCCAGCCAGATATAAGTTTCATGTGCCTGTTTTTCGGCAGCCAGGGCTTTTGCTTTTATGAGGTCTGAGATCTCATTCTCAATTTTGGCGATCAGGTTGTAAAATTGTTCTTTTAGCTCACTTCCGGTACTGGCCAGCTGGGCTTCCCTGGCCATTATCCTCTCTTTTGTTATCCTGTCCTGTAATTCGATCTCCTGCAGGTCACTTCTCAGCTCAGTCTCATCAAGCCGGCTGCTATTGTTTCTATTGAAGACACGTTTCAGGATACCTTTCTCGGTCTGAAGGACCTCATCCGGACCACTATTAAGGCGGTCGGATAATGATTTCAGATACTTTACCACAGTCTGGTTATTATTAAGATACAAGAGCCTGTTCCATATAACAATGTTTTCTTCAATGAGTTTGCTGATTGTGTCAGTCTGCTGGAGCAGTATAGTATCTCCCACACATTCAGATCTTAACCTGCTCACCTTTTCATCGATATTCGATATTACATTGTAGTAGGGCTGAAGATCCTGTGTCTCATTGGTAATCGTGTAAATACGAATGCTGTTCTGGGCCTTTTCAAGATCCATTGAAATGTCACGTATACTTAACAATGTCAGCTCCGGATTGATATCAACATTAATAGAAGAAACAATTGTAGAAATGTTCCTGTAAGACAGATAGCCGGTGGCTGAAAGCAGGCCAACTGCCATTATCATCAGTAAACCAATCTTAAACTGTAGTGAAATTTTTCTCACCGGTATAATTGCGTGATTAATAACATACAAAGCTAAAAAAATTTATTCTCAATATACGGAATATGAATCAGGAAGCTGATATGGCTTTAAAGGATAATCTGTTTATCAGCCAGAATGTTTATTTTCCAGGGCCTTTTTATAAAGCTTAATATATTCTGTTGCGCTCACCTCCCAGGAAAAATTTTCCATCATTGCTTTTTTAATTAGCTTTTTGAGATGTGGCTTCCTGAATTGATATGTTTCCAGAGCCCATTTAACCGTGTTAAAGATTGCTTTAGCGCTGGGTTCCCAAAACTTAAATCCTGTTCCTTCACCGTTAAGCTGGTTGTAATTCTCAACAGTATCATTTAGTCCTCCGGTTGCCCTGACAATAGGTAACGTACCATATTTCATCGAATAGATCTGGTTTAAGCCACACGGCTCGAATAGTGAAGGCATCATAAAAAAATCACTACCTGCTTCAATCAAATGAGCCAGTTCGTTACTGTACCCGATATATGCTCCTATCTTACCGGGATACCTCTCCGGCAGGTTGCCGAAGTATCCTTCCAGATGATTATCGCCTGCTCCCAATATTGCAAATTGAACATCCATATTATTTACAATATCTTCAATGCATTCAGCAAGAATAAAAAAACCTTTTTGCTCTGCCAGCCTGCTGACTATTCCAATAACAGGAATTTCTTTTGTCTTTTTCAATCCTAATCGTTCCTGCAATACTTGTTTACATACGGATTTACCCTTCATTTCCGTGCAGGTGTAAGTGGTCGGGATCAATTCATCTTTTGCCGGATCCCACTCTGAATAATCAGCACCATTAGTTATCCCGGTATAATTAACACCTTTTTTGTTTAAGAAGGAATCTAGTCCATAGCCTCCTTGTGGCGTTTTAGTCTCTTCTGCATAACCTTTGCTTACAGTATTGACCATATCTGCAAAATGAATGCCTCCTTTTAATAAATTAACAGACTGATGGCATTCAAACTTGTCGGGCGTGAAATCTTCTCCCCATAATCCTGTGTAAGGGTAATAATACCCTTCATACCGGCCCTGGTAAGCAATATTATGAATCGTTAAAACACTTGCAGTACTACAAAATAACAGATCATCCTTAAAGAGCCTTTTCAAATATGCAGGCAATATTGCGGTATGCCAGTCGTTTGCATGGACCAGGTCGGGTGAATAATTCAATTCATGACACAATTGAAGAGCTGCTTTTGATAAAAAAGTAAAACGTTTCAGGTTATCCTGGTAATCGTTAAATAAGTTATCATGGTACATATTTGGTCTTCCGAAATATGGTTCATAGTCAATAAGGTAAACCATGACACCCCCTGGCAAAATAGTTTTATTGACACTGCAGACAATAAGTTCATTGCCCATTTGAACATTCATTTTCTCAATAGCAACACTTATATTGTGTTTTAATCTATCTATAAATGAATACATTGGGATAACAATAATGACTTCATTTCCCAGTTTCTTTATAAACCGGGGTAATGCCCCGGTAACATCGCCCAGACCACCGGTTTTTGCAAAGGGAACACATTCTGACGAGGCAAAAAGTATTTTCATTGAATCAGCCATCCATTAGCTGCTATTGAGTAGGCAGTTTAAGTTCAATCTTTTCTCTGGAACCATATTTTAATGCCACTACAAGAGTAAGATATTCCCTGAGCTGACGGGTTATCAAATAATTATCCAGTACAAACTGCCGTGCATTTAGTCCCATGGTTTTCATAATCTCCGGATGCTTCAGAAGATATCTTATTCGTAATGCAGCTCCTTCGGGTGTGTTTACCCTGAAGCCGGAAAAATGATTTATAACCTGAAGCCTTATACCTCCTGTGTCGCCGCCAATAACAGGTTTCCCTTTCCATAATCCTTCGGTAACCGTCAGCCCGAATCCTTCTTTAAGAGATTTCTGAACAATAATATCCGAACCCCTTTGCAAAGCATTAATAGCCCTGTGGGCATCCGATGGCAACTCTAGAATATGAACATCCGGATCATCGCCTGCAAAAGCTTTTACTTCCTGAAGCACCTGTTCCCCCTCAGGATCGTCCGATGCCCCGCCTCCGGCCAGTACCAACTGTACAGGAACATATTTTTTTACTAACCTGTAGCTCTCTATAACACCCAGAGGATCTTTAAAACGGTCGAAACGCGAGACCTGCGTAATAAGAGGGATATCCCTGTCTATTCCCCAGGAATCCAGAAATCCCGATATTTCCTTTTCAGGCAGTTCGATATTTTTCTGGCTAAGTGGATCAATACTTGGAGGTATTAAATATTGAGGATGAGACAGAGGCTGTACAAAAGCTGAAAGTGACCAAATGCTGGCATCGTAGTCTTTAATGAATTCACGTAAATACTTCCATACAGGTCGATATGGATGGCTGACATCTATATGACAGCGCCAAAGCCATTTGCCTTTTCGTTTTTTGCAAAAATGAAGCAATGCCGCAGGTTGCGGGTCGTGGATAAAAACAACATCTGCCTGTTCAAGTTTCTCTTTTAATCGTTCAAAATTCTGATGGTTTGTGTTCTCATAGACAATCAGCAGTGCTGAAGAAATATCGTCGCGGTTACCCTGCAGGGAATTATGCATTTTCTTTGTGCATTTGTAAAAATCTGCTTCCCCACTGATTACTTCCCACTCAACATCTATACCTAATTCTATTTTTAAAGGAATAAGCCTGTGTAAAATTTCAGCAACACCTCCACCCTCCTTTGTAGAATTTATATGAAGGATCTTCATCCCTCTCAGGGGATTTGCCAGTTGTCTGAGGTGATCAATCACCTCATTTCCTACCACGTGTGCATATTGTTCAAGCAGACTTTCCATCAGATACCTCCGTTAAAATAGTTATAAAATGCAGATTTTATATCATGACGCAGCTCATTCAAGGTCGTGAAATATGGATCAATATTGTCAAGATCTTCTATGAGACCGTCATATTTATCACCAAACCCGGCAAGCCATATGGAAAAATCATTCTTGTTGCCAGGTGTCCGGCGGCGTGCATCAATGAAATGAAAGAAAATGCTTCCAAGTGATATGGTTGGAATTATGTCAATCAAATCTTTCGGATCATAATGGATTACGCCTGTTTCGAAAATCACAATCTGTGATCGTATAAAATGGAATTCCTGCCCGAATCTCACCCATGGGACATGTTCCGATTCTGAAAGCCGGGCTTCTATAATCTCCAGAACCTCCTTGCGAAGATCTTCCACATCTTTGAAAACATTTGGATCAACAATAGAAAGTTGCTCCGCGACTTTTGAATCGTGCAGATTACGAGTTGCCCAGACGGCAAAATCGTTTTGAAATTCCGGGTCATCAAAATGAGGGTGCAGAAGTCCACCCCAGAAATGATAATAAAAAGACCCGGGATGAACATTTTTCAATATATCCCTGAGCTCTCTAAGATTTTGTGCCTTTTCACCTGTCGCGATGGCAATAAGCGCACAATCCATAATTTTAAATTCATGATTATCCATACTATCCTTATTTTAAGAAAATATGTAGAATTTATTCCCCTGATTATTTCATAATTTAAGCTGTACTAATACTATGACCTGCCACACAGGCAGAACCAAAATGAATATACTCAATAATAAGTATTTAATTGACTTTCAAAATAGTAAAAATTATGCAAATCTGCAAATTATAGCAATAATAGTTGCCTTTGCCTCTGATAGCCCTGCTTTTGCTAAATAGAAAAGTATGTTGAATATTGTGAAGAACTATAGGTTATTTACAGGTTTTTGAAAAGAGAGAATCTATTTCTGGGTTGTTCAAATTTCAATAATTATGATTTTTATATATTTATATCAGAATTATATTAAAAGTGCCTGGCAAGTTTAAAATAACCATTAAGTGCATGGGGTTGGTTCTATTTCTAAGCTCAGCCTCTGTAAATGCACAATTACTCCGTGACACATCTGCATTGAACCTGGTAAGGGAAGACATTTCTTATGTTTATAATTTTCAGTTTAGCGATGCCCGGGAGGTTTACAGAAAAATTACCAGGTTATATCCGGAACATCCGATCGTATTTCTTCTGAGGGGAATTATTACTTACTGGGAAAATTATCCTTTGCTTAATACAAATCCATGCCATGTTATCTTTGAGGAAGATATGCGTAAATGCATTGAATTATCAGAAGAAAACAGCAATCCTGATTTTGAGGCAGAGTATCTGCTGGCCGATTTATGCGCCAGGGGAATGCTATTAATGTTTTATAACGATAATGATCTCCCTATGGAGGTAATCCCGCTAACAATAAGCACTTACAAATATTTGAGACGTTCCTTTCATTTTACTTCATTATGTCCAGATCTGAATTATTTTACCGGATTATACAACTATTATCGCGAAGCCTACCCAAAGGAGTATCCTATTTATAAATCCCTGGCAATCCTGTTTCCTCCGGGAAGTATGGAAACCGGATTGAAAGAATTGCACAATGCCTCTGTTAATTCTGTGGTACTGAGTGCAGAATCGATTATAATGCTTCAATGGATATATTTAAACTTTGAGAATAATTATTCCGTGGCTTTATTTTATAGCAAGAGACTTCATGAGCAATATCCCGAAAACGGGCTTTATATGGCCATATATATTAAAAATCTGTTGCTCATGAAAGAATATGATGAAGCGGACAGACTTGCGTCAGCTTTACCGAAAGAAAATATAAATAACTTTTTTCATGCACAGATTATAATCCTGAAAGGCATCCTGCAGGAAAAAAAGTATTATAATAATAAACTCGCTGAAGATTTTTATAATAAAGGGATTCGCGAAATTTCACTTTTTGGTACATATGGAAACGAATACGCAGCATATGCATATTATGGATTGGCTCGCATCAGCGAAGCCAGCGGGGAAAAGAGGACTTCGAAAACATACAGGAAAGAAGCCAATAAGCTGGCTGTATTCAAAAAGATTAATTTTAATAAATAATCTCCTGCAGACGGTGTTATTCTCAGTTTTTTTATCTAACATTGTTCAAAAAGGATTGTTATTATAATCAGTTAAAATATAACTAATTATCTTATAAATGGAGGATATATTCCCTTTTTTATGGATAATTCATTTTAAAATATAATCAGAGAAATATGCAAGCTACTTTGACCAGAAAGGATATTAAGTTCCTACCTGACCCCAGCAGGGTAATAGCCCGTTTCCTTTATACTTCATTTGATAGAAGTAAAGATATTATACAGAATGTGATGGCTATGTCTGATGATGAGGTGAATATAGCATTAAGTCAGGTGCTGAGAGGTTATGCCAGACGTCACAGGCATATTTCATTAATATTTGAAACGCATTTCAACAAATTGAATGGTCTGTTTAATGATTTGAAAATAAAAAAAACCAGTATCAATCAGTCGCGAAGAGCGCTTATTGGTTCATACTTTACAATGGAATATTCCATCGAAGCAGCTGCTTTTTTCAATCCTTCCATTGTTGAAGATCCTGATCAGTCGGAACTGGGGCAAGACGAAAAAAGATTGATTTTTAGTTTCAGGGCAACCGGAGAAGGGCATGTTTCGTCAATTGTTTTCCGTTCAGCAGTTATTGATAAAAACTGTAATCTGAATATTGAGCCCGTTGGTAAAATGCTTGCAGAAGCAGAGAGAATGAGAAGGCATATCTACCTTAAAAAATCATTTATAAAGGATCTGGATGAACTGCAAGATTTCAATAACAAGGTATCCCCCGTCTTTGTATTAGAAAAGTTGGATGATCGTTTTACTTATGGAGAATTGAAGATGGCCGTGGAAGAAACAAGAAAGACACACAGTCTTTCGATGAATACAGAAATAGTTATTAATCAAATGTTGTGGTTAGCGAAAGCTCATTACGAACTTGATTTTTCTCTTGATTCTTCTATCTCTGAGAGAGTCATTTTTCCTACTTCTGAAAATGAAAGGAATGGCATTGAAGATGCACGTTTTGTCAGGTTCAAAGATGATAACGGTGAAGTGACTTATTATGCTACCTATACTGCCTACGATGGCATAACCATTCTACCAAAGTTACTTGAGACAAAAGATTTCTACCATTTCAAAGCATTAGCCATTCATGGCGAAATTGCCAGGAACAAAGGTATGGCATTATTTCCAAGAAAGATTAAAGGTAAATATGCGATGCTGTGCCGGATCGATGGAGTGAATAATTATATAGCTTATTCAGACAATATTAATATCTGGCGTCAGGCCAAACTCATTCAGACACCAAAATTTCCCTGGGAACTGATACAGGTTGGAAATTGCGGCTCCCCTATCGAAACGAATAAAGGTTGGCTTGTAATAACCCACGGAGTCGGCCCTATGAGAGAATATGTATTAGGTGCATCATTATATGACCTTGATGATCCTGAAAAAGAGATTGGCAGGCTTAAGACACCTTTATTGTCTCCCAATTCTGAAGAAAGGGAAGGATATGTACCCAATGTTGTTTACTCATGCGGCTCTATTATCCACAATGGCAATCTGATTGTTCCTTATGGAATGTCAGATTACGCATCAACTTACGCTTCTATTAATTTAAATGAGCTTCTGAATGAACTTAAGAACTCAAAATAGCAGCGCCAATGGGGGGGGAAATTCAAAAGCAGTTGCCGTTATTGTAGCTCATCCCGATGATGAAACATTATGGGCCGGCGGAACTATCCTTAATAATCCGTCGTGGAAATGTTTTATCGTTTGTCTATGCAGAAGAAGCGATAATGATCGTGCCCCAAAGTTTTTTAAAACATTACAAATTTTAGGGTCTGAAGGAATAATGGGGGATTTAGACGATGGCCCGGACCAAAAGCCACTGGATGAGATTGAGCTGGAACATGCAATACTTAAGCTATTGCCTTCTATTCATTTCGATATGATTATTTCACACAATCCCCGAGGTGAATATACAAGACATTTACGACATGAGGAAACAGGGAAAGCGGTTATTAAACTCTGGTATGAAGGCAAGATATCTGCGAATAATCTTTGGACCTTTGCTTATGAAGATGGTGGCAAGGAATATTATCCCAGACCTTTAGAAAACTCTTCTTACTTCCAAATACTTACGGACCAGATATGGCTGAGAAAATATAATATTATAACAGAAATATACGGGTTTAAAAAAGATAGCTTTGAAGCAAAAACAACACCAAAAGCTGAATCATTCTGGCAATTTACAGATCCTTACAGTGCAAATAAATGGTTAAATAATGGAGGAGTTTTAGCATGAAAGTATTATTATTATATGACTACCCTGCATCGCCGGGAGGTCTGGCAACCCAGGGAGACTTGTTATACAAGGGACTTATTAAAATGGGGATTGATGCCCATGCAGTTAATTTCGAGTCGGCTCAGGAAAAGGAATGGTATTATCGCTGGTTTGAGCCGGATGTTGTTGTTGGTGTGGGATATTGGGGACATACACCCCATCTGGTACTCCATCCGCAACGATATGGAGTTCAGGCAGTACCCTGGCTGGTGGCTGACGGATATATTGCTAACTACCACGAGGTACTTAATGCTCTTCCACTTATTCTGGTAACATCGAATTGGGTAAAAAAAATGTATGTTCGCGACGGAATAAACAGCGATATAATTGAGGTGTTGCCTGTTGGTTGTGATACAGATGCATTTTACCCTTATAAAAAGGATGACCCTAAAATCCTTGCAATACGTGAATCGCTGGGGATTTCACCGGATCAGATAATGATTCTGACTGTGGGTGGCGATGCTGCATCAAAAGGTTCACAGGAGGTAATGCAGGCCCTTGCCATAATTGATACTAAAGCACCTGACTGGAAATATGTATGCAAAGTATGGCCCCAGCCAAGAACCAAACTTCAGAATCTGGCTGATCTGGAACTGGCAACACACCTGGGCATCGAAAAAAATGTCATATATACAACAAATATTATTTCACGTAATTTCATGCCTTACCTGATAGGTGCATGCGATATATATGCAGCACCTTCACGACTTGAGGGTTTTGGAATGCCACAGGTTGAAGCAGGCGCATGCGAAAAACCGGTAATAAGTATAAATGCCATGGGAATGCTCGATACTCTTGTTCATGGAGAAACTGCATATCTGGCATCTGTTGCTCAGAAAATCGATGTTAAAGAAGTGATCCTTGGTGACGAATCCGGGTTTGAAGAGCACCACAGAATTGTGTTCAATAAACCACGGACAGTAGACTACCGTGCAAGTGTTCATGATATTGCCAACTATCTGATGGACCTTATGACCGATGCTGAATTACGAACGAAAATGGGCAAAGCAGGAAGAAAGCGGGTTGTCGAGAATTTTGATTACCGCGTTGTAGCGAAACGTTTTGTTCAAATCATGAACGATAAACTTGGAATAACCTAAACCATCAAATCCATGCAAATTACTGACTGGGAGGAAATAAGCGCTGCAAAAAATGCAGCTCTTGAAGTGCTGCTCCATAATGCCCACGGACCATTTCATGGACTTCCACGTACAGCAGGCTGGGGGTATCCGGAACCGTACACACGGGATCTCATGTTTTCCATCCTGGGAATTGCCGTTTCTGAGAATCAGAAGCTGATAGTGAGCATCCGAAGAGTACTTGAAACACTGGCAAAAAATCAAACTGAACATGGTCATATCCCTTCACTTGTGCATGACAATGATGATCGTGGATCAAGTGACTCAACTCCATTGTTTTTATTGGGTACTGCCATTTTCAGGGAATTATCAGGTGAACATGATTTTCTTCATGAAGCCGTCAGTAAAGCCCTGACATGGATGACGTATCAAAGCCCGGCAGATCGCTATCTGGCTGCTCAGCAGCCTACAAGCGATTGGCGCGATGAACAATGGGTTATGGGATATGGCCTGTTTGTAAACACTCTGGTATATAGCTACCTGCGGCTTCTGGGTCATAACAAAATAGCAAACCTGGTACGTCACGAAATGAGCAGGTTCACTATTACCGGAGGAAGTATGCATCATCATGTTCACGAAGGCCTTGTGGTAAAACATAAACCCTATTATGCTTTATGGTCTTATAAAATCTACAGCAGCGAACGGTTCGATCTGCTTGGTAACAGTCTTGCCATTCTGTCAGGAATAGCACCATCCACAAGGGCTGAAGAAATGATTTCCTGGATCGAAGAGGAATGTGCAGAGATGAGAAAAAGAGGTGAATTGGCAGTTGATCTGCCACCCAATTTCTTCCCCTTTATTAAACCTGAAGATCCTGACTGGCGCAAGCGATATAAACTATATAACAATCCCGGAGAATACCATAATGGAGGTATATGGCCATTTATAAGTGGCCTGTATGTGGCAGCTTTAGTGGCAGCTAAAAAGTACAAACTAGCCGAAAAAAAGCTTCTGGCACTTACCAATCTTATTAAAACTTCAACTGATACAAATATTGATTTTGGTTTTAATGAATGGTTAAAAGCACAGGACGGCAAAGCCATGGGCCAGAACTGGCAAACGTGGTCTGCGGCGCTTTATCTTTATGCTGTAAAATGCGTTGAAGAAAAAAGAACCCCTTTCTTTGATAAGATACGAAATTGTCAGGATGGATCGACATTCGAGTAACATTGGCAACTGATATCGAATTGACTTCTAATTATGTGTTTTTAAAACATCCTTATAAACCTTCAGGTATCCTTCAATCATTTTTTGACAACTGAACTTTGAGACAGCATAATCCCTGCAATATTTTCTGTCAATAGAAGTAATATTATTTACCGCTTCCACAGCATCATTTAAAGTGTTAACCAGGAATCCGGTCTTCCTGTCAAGAATTAATTCCGGCATAGCACCTTTGTTAAATGCGATAACAGGTGTTCCACAAACCATTGATTCTGCAACACTTAATCCGAAAGGTTCCTCAAAACTGATAGGGTGTAAAAGCGCATAAGCTTCCCCCAGCAGCTTATCCCTTTCTCCTGGTCCTGAATTGCCAACATATACAATGTCATCATCATTAATAAATGGCTTAATCTTACTGTCAAAATATTCCTGATGCTGAATTAAACCGGAAATGATTAGTCTCCTCCCAGATAGTTTTGCTATCTGAATGGATTCATAAGTACCCTTTTCAGGATGGATTCTGCCGAAAAACAACAGATAATCTTTTGGCTCAGGACAAAATGTAAATTCACTGGTATTAATCCCATTGTAAACAGTTGCAATGTAATCAAGCTCAGGACTTCGGTCAGAATTACTTATAGAAACATAATTGCCGGTATTATTATACTTTTTATAAACCGGTAAAATTTTCTGAGAAGAAAAGCCATGGATTGTAGTTACCATAGGTGTTCTTATCAAACGGGAATAACTGAGTGGAAGAAAATCGAAATTATTATGAATCAAATCAAACTTATCTGCCTGCTCCATTAAGTTGCTTATATGAAGACACTCACATACTTTAGGATCAACATCAGGGTAATCTGACCAGGAATGATCACATACAGATTCCAGTTTGCCTTTTGTAATGGAATCAGCAGTAGCAAACAAAGTTACATCAATTCCATTTTCAATCAGACCTTCAGTAATATTTGAAGTAACCTGTTCCCATGGACCATACTTTCTGGGAGGTGTTCTCCAGGCAACAGGTGACAATACGGCTATCTTCATATTCAAGACATTATAACTTTCAACTTACCAACTTTTAACTGACAATTATATTGCCTTTCTTGAGTTATTCAGACAATGATCAACCAGCTCTTCTAATATTGCAGTACCAACACACACCACTTTGTCGGCCCCACCCCAATAGATTTTAATACTACCATCATCTTCGGAGACAGCTCCGCAAGTAAACACAACATTATGTACATACCCCGTTATTTCATAAATTTCTTCAGGTTGTAATATCCATTCATCCCCAACAGCAATTATTCTGGAAGGATCTTTAAGATCATGTAATGCAGCACCCAATCTGTAAACGCATCCGTCCATGGTAGGAAATACACCGTGATAAATGCTTAACCATCCGCGTGCAGTTTTAACAGGAGGAGCTCCGGGACCTATTTTCATTTCATCCCAGTGATACTGAACGGGCTTCATTATTAATTTTGATTCGCCCCAATGCTTGAGGTCGGGAGAATAGGAAATCCAGATTGACCAGGGTGATATTTCAGAATGAGGACGGTCGAGTCGCGCATACAAACCATTAAATTTTTCAGGAAAGATTACAACATTACGGTAATCAGCTTCTGTGATAAGAGAAAATCGTTCGACAAACTTAAAATCCTTAGTTTTTGCAAGACCAATACGTACGCCATACCTGGAATAGGCGCTGTAAGTTATAAGAAATTCACCATCGAGAAAAATAATCCGGGGGTCTTCAACACCATACTCCTCATATTCTTTAAATATCCCTTCAGCAGCAGGAACCATGAAAGGTTCTTTATCAACTTTAAAATTATATCCGTCAACGCTCTCTGCTTTGCCCAATATACTTCTTCCGTTAAGTTTATGAGACCGGAAGATCATTATATACCTGTTGTTGTATTTAACAACACCGGCATTATGCACTGTAGCAACCGGGTAAGGCACATCATCCTTTGTAAGGATGGGGTTATTATGATATCTTTCTATCAGCATAATTTATATTATAATTCTCATTTCAACTGGTTTTGCTGCTGTCATTACCTACTTTTCAAATTCCTCAAATGCCTGAAGAACTGTTAAGTGAGAAATCAAATAAGCCAGGGAACTTTCTGCACCCTGGTTTCGATTTACCCCATAACTCTCAAAACCATCGCAACACCCTTTGGTTTCAAAATCGAACAAACTCATCCTGAGATCATTTTCTCCCAGAAACCACATGAAGCAGGCAAATAATCTATTAAGATATTTCTTATCCTTTGTCAGATGAAAAGCCTGATGGTACATTAAGACCATTGCCATGGCATCTATTGGCTGTTGTGCAAACATAGAACGTTCACCATCTTTTTTATACCATTTTTCATTACCAATTATCGATAAATAACCATCCTTAATTGTATGTTCTGTTAAAAAGTCCATGGACTCCAAAGCAGTCCCGATTATTTTATCGTCTTTTAGTATCTGTGCCGAATGTAAAAGAGCAAGGGGTAATACCCCATTATCATAAGCCATTAATGATTCAAACCATTTCCAGTCAGGAGATCTGTTTTCATCATAATGCTTGATTAACTTAAAGCTGAGATTCCTTAATATTTGTGTCATTGAGTCATCCGCTGGATTTCTCCGGAGGTAATAACTGATACCTACCACCGTATTAGCAATCCCTCTGATAGACTGAAGTTTTTCAAAATTTGGGGATGCATCAAAAAAATCTAATCTCCCGGCCTGAAAATAAGCATCGTTAGGGGCATTATCAATAAGGTATCCTAGAGCCCAAATGGTTCTTCCGAAAGAATCTTCTGAACCAACCTCGTCGAGAAAATTCCGGTTGAAACTGAGAAAATTCCTGAAAGTCCCGTCTTTATTTTGCATATAGTTGATATAGCTTAAATATATGGGAGCTAATTTCAGGGCTTCGGGATCCTTTTTTTGTCTGTATGCCATTAGTACCATAAGTAAGGCTCTTGCATTATCATCCAGACAGTATCCTTCTTTTAAATTTGGAATACCAAATTTTGCGTGTTGAATGATCCCTGTATCATCAGTTAAACGTAAAATATGAGTAAGTGAAAATGGAGGCAGAATGAGCAGATCAAGAATGGTTTCTTTTTTAGTCATTACTGCTGGCTTACTGGAAAGAATTTTTTCAGCAACTGAGCAATATTTTTCTCCGGTTTTAGGCCATGTTATTTCTTTGCCATAATTATATGCCTTTTGCCGGAGCATTTCCAATACATCCGGTTTATCAAACAATTCCATTAAAATATCAGAAAGTCCATCTGAATCATTAAAATTAAAAAGCCTTCCCCTTCCTTCCTCCAGCAATTCTGTTGCATGCCAGTAAGGTGTTGAAACAACAGCCGAACCAACACCAATAGCATAGGAAAGTGTACCACTGGTAACCTGGGCCTCATTCAGGTAGGGTGTAACATAAATATCTGACGCTGATAAATATTTAAACAATTCCTTTTGATTAAGAAACTCATTCAGGAAAAAAACATGTTCACCCAGCCTAAGGCTTTTAACTAACTGTTGAAGATAATTACGGTATTCTTCGCCGGAATACCTGAGAACATTCGGATGCGTTTTCCCCAAAACCATATATAAAACATCAGGATACTTTTTAATAACTTTCGGTAAAGCTTTTATTACCGTCTCTATCCCTTTATTGCGGCTAATAAAACCAAAGGTAAGCAGGACCTTTTTATTTTGAAGATTGAACTCCTTTTTTGATTCGTGTTTATTAAACTGAAGATCAGGGACCCCATGTTCAATATATACAACTTTCCTTTTATCTACGTTGTAGATTGTTGTAAGAAACTCGATGGCTTTATAGCTCATAACAATTACTTTTGTAGCCATTTTACAAATTTCCACCAATACAGCCTTTTCGTCGTAGGAGGGACTTCTGATAATTGTGTGAAGGGTAACAACCAGGGGAATTTCAAGCCGGTGAAGCAAAGGAAGTATATAGACACCATTTTGTCCGCCAAATATTCCAAATTCATGTTCGAGTATACAAATGTCAGCACCGCTGAGATTAATGAATTTTGCAGCGGATAAATAATCTCTTTGATGCTCCTGTCTGATTGTAAATTTTACTTCTTCGGGATAATCATAGGTTAGCTCATGATCGTTCATGGCTACAATGAATCCTTCTCTTGATTCTCTCTTTGTTTCGTTATTCATTACCATGGAATCGTAGAGATTCCTGGTAAAGGTACCAATGCCGCATTCACGGGGTGGATAAGTTCCAATATATGCGATTTTCATAATTAATGATTTTGATTTGAAATAACCAGGATATGATTACTGAGTCTTAAAGATAGTCAATATAATACAAATACTATCAACTTAGAAGAAGATAATTCTATGCCCCAGAAAGGCAAGACAACAGCAACGCCTGTAGCCCGACGCCTGACAACTTTATCTTTCAAGCCATCTTCTGAATTCTGTCAGCCTGCTGCGGCTTACCATAATGTCATCATCGTCTGAGCCGGTAATTTTAAGCATCAGCCTGCTGCTTGAATATGATGTGATGTCAGTTATTGCACTGATATTTACAATATATTTCCTGCTTATCCTGAAAAATTGAGCAGGATCAACAAGCTTTTCAACCTGTTCCAGTGAATAATCTATATCGTATGTCTTGCCTGTATTTTCAAGCAGAAATGTTGATTTCTCCTGGCTGAAGAATAGGTTAATTTTGCTAACTTCAATCGACCTTATATGCATTCCCACATTTACAACAAAACGCGATTTATAGTTATTGGTAAGCAGTTTCATTACCTCGTCAACTCTGAACCTGATTCCCTGGCCATAAGTATCTCCTGTATTGTAATTTACTGACTTAAACTGTCCGATAGCAAATTTAAGATCGTCAATACCAATGGGTTTCAGGAGGTAGTCAATGCTGTTTACTTTGAAAGCTTTTATGGCATATTCCTCGTACGCGGTTGTAAATATAATCGGGCATGTGATATCTACATGATTGAAGATCTCAAAACTTAAACCGTCTGACAGCTGTATATCAAGAAATACCAGGTCAGGCATTGAATTCATAGCAAACCATGCAAGGGCTTCATCGATTGAAGCGACAATCCTGATGACTTCAATCTTATTATCAACCTGGTTTATAAGCCTTTGAAGGTGTTCTGCAGCAGGTTTTTCATCTTCTATGATGAGTGCTTTATACATTTTTCTGTCTTAGTACAGGTATCTTAACTATAAATTCCTTATCATTGTGCATAATAATAACTTCTTTATCAGATAAATACATATATCGTGATTTGATATTTTCAAGTCCGATCTTGTTTGATATGATCTCACTCTTTTTAGGTAGCAGGTTATTTTTTACAACAACATATCCTTCTTCTTCAAAAATTTCCACCATTAGTGGTTTTTCGTCCGATATTGCGTTGTGTTTTATCGCATTTTCAAGGAGCATCTGCAGCGCCATTGGAACTATATATTTATTTTTTGCATCCGGTATATCTAATTTTATCTGAAGAGAGCCTTCATACCTTATCCGGTTAAGATATGATACAGATTCAAGCAAACGCTTTTCAGCAGCAAAATCAACAACCTCTTTTTCTCGGCTTTCAAGCACATACCTGAAAACATTTGAAAATTCCCTTATAAATATTACAGCTTTTTGCTGGTCCTTGTATACCAGTGAAGATAAAGCGGAAAGACTGTTGAACAGGAAATGCGGATTGACCTGGTTTTTAAGAGCTTCATATTCAATTGCAAGTTTTTCTCTCTTCAGCTTTTCTTCATTTACTGCTGCCTGCTTCCAGCTCTTAAAGAAATGTGAGCTATTAATAATTATAATACCTGCTATTGTGAACAGAATCATATATTTTAATCCTTCAGATGTCTTGTTAACTAATGTACCAATCTCCTGGCGCTGTATTAAAATGTAAATAATATAGTTAACTACAAAAAGGATAATAATGCCCATGATTATTTCAATTAGTGCCGTCAGAAAAAATCTCAGATTTGGTTTTGAGAGCCATGGAATATATTGTTCGAGCTTCCATTCAATATATTCATAAGTCTTCATAAATGGAATGCCGATTGATAAAGAATAGATAATCAGGAAGGGAATAAACCTGGCGGAGTGAAATCCCTGCGGATAGGACAGAAGTGCAATGAGAAACCCGATAATCACAGGAATTATCAGGTGCCACCGCGAAAACCTGAATATTTTATAATCATCTTTTTTATATATGTCTGACAGCATGATCGAAATTTTTACCCGGTAGAACAAAGTAAAAAAAGCAGGGCCGTTTTAGATCCCGCTCTATCACAAACAAATTTATACATTAAGTATCTCAATTACTACTATAATTTAATTTTCAGCTTTTAGTGAATCCCTCCTACATTCCTTGTAAAGTCTTTCTGCATCCTCTTTTCCCCAGGAAGGATGAAGGGTGCTCTTTGGTTTAAACTCTCTGAACTTGATTAATGCTTTTTCGAAGACAGGAAGAGCAAGCTCTTTCCCCCCTCCAAAAAATTTCGGTGTGTTCATTGTTGATTTGCCTCGCATATAGTATACCCTCGGATTTTCCGGGTCAAGTCTCTCAGCATCGTTAAGAGCATTATTTGCTTTTGGAAGATACAGCGGGCCATTGATCATAGGACTTATTGCCATACGGGCAAAACAGACCAGTGACCGGAGTACAAACAGTTCCGATTCATCAGGTTTAATCTTCATGGCGTCATTGAGAAGATCCCGGGCTTTATCACAAAACGTTTCTTTGTTGTTCTCATCAGTTTCGATAAAGCTCATGTTAGCATAGGCATAGGCTCCATAATAATAAGGCAGCCAATCATCTTTATAAACAAGCAGGATCCGTTCGCTACAGTTGGCAAGCTGCCTGTAATTCTCCATTTTATAATCTTTATGAGCCTGCTCTATGCTCTTTCTCAGAACAGAATAATAGAGCGTATCAATGGCGTTTACATTATGTGCGCTCAGGAGAATAACAACAATGAAAATTATTTTTTTCATACCCGTGGCATTATTAGTGGATGATTAATTACTTGCAGATTATTGAGACTTATTTATTTGATGCCATAATTTATATTTCCGGCTTACCGGAAAAAGAAACAAAGAGGCCGATTAAAAAAAATCTCCGGGAGACAGGAAGCACAGGTGCTGATTCGTACACCCCTGATTCATCAGGATATTTTGGGTACCTGTACCCGAAAATATTTTCCCTCCCAAGAAGATTGCTGACTTGTGCAAAGATCATTGTGAATTTCCCAAAGACTTTGGTGAAATGAAATATACTTATACTTAGATTATTATACGATTTTGTTGATCCAAGGCTGCTCATGTCAATGTTTGGATTGATATAAGGCCTTCCGCTTGCATATTCATAGCCTGCGCTTATGTATGAATCTGTCTTTGAAATATAATATTTATAAACAATTGACAGATTGTGTTTTGAAATGAAAAAAGGAGCATGTGCAAAACCATAATCCCTGTAATTCCTTTTGCTGTCAATGAATGAATATGAAATCCAGAAGTCGCCGTTCTTAATTGATTTTGAGTCGCGGTAAAACAGATCAATACCCCTTGCATATCCCCATCCGTTATTATTATATGCTTCAGGAGCAACAGCGTACAGGGAATCATATTTTACAAGCCCGGAATAATTTTTATAATAGGCTTCAATCCTGAATATCCTGCTGTTCTTTGTCAGCTGGTAATTAATTATATAGTGACCGGCATGCCCCGATTTTAAATTGCTGTTATAAACCAGGTATTCGTTCACAGGTTGTTCTGAAAATTCTCCATATCCCATAGAAACCTGGCTGTTTACAGAGGTTTTGTATGCAAGGGAAATCCGGGGAGAAAGACAGACCTCATCAGAAAGGGAAAGAACTTCTGCTCTTCCACCAATCCGTGCTGAAATTCTTTTGAATAATTTAATCTCCGTTTCTGCAAATGTTGCAAACAGAGGGTTCCTGAATTTCCATTTATAGAGATCTCCTTTATACGGCATATAAATTCTTGAATAATCATCATGGAACAGGCTGGCGCCAAATTTTATTTTTATTTCTTCATTTACCGGCTTTGTAAGGGAGAGTTTGACTTCGTACGATTGTTTTATGGTTACAATATCATCACTGTTAAGCTTGATCTTCTCATTATCATAGTTGTATGAAATACCCGAATTGACAATCCAGTCTTTTCCTGCAACACCTCTGTATGATGATACTATAAACAAATCGCTGTTTTTCAGAGATATAATATCATCCAGTCTGGTATCGAGGTTCCGATAATACATGCTGCTCCTGTCCATTGAAAAATTGGTCAGAACTTTTAAAAGGCCACGTTCTCCGGCTTTATGACGATAGGCTATCATGGGACTAAAATTCTCAGGTGCATGATCCCATTTAATATTTGAATTCATTATGCCATATACCGGCGACATGTTAACATATTGCAATGATGCCGAAAGAGATGATTTCTCCCATTTATTTGATTTATTAAAGCTTGCACCCGAAAAGAATACCGAAATGCCTGTTTCATCTTTTTCAGGCATATCAATTGAATTAAGAAGCAATACTGCTGACAATGCCTGGCCATATTCAGCAGAATATCCGCCCGTACTAAAGACTGTTCCCCTGAACAACATCGGTGAAAATCTGCCCCTCACAGGTACACTGGGCATTTTTGCAGTGTATGGACTCTCAACAAGCAATCCGTCGATAAATGTTTTTGTTTCATTCTGTTCCCCTCCCCTTACAATAAGTCCTCCTTCATCGCCTGCATTGCTTGTACCCGGCAATGTGCTGATAACGCTTAATGCATCACCAAAACCTATTGGATTTGTAGCCATATCCAGCCTGTTAAGCACAACTGATTTTTTCTTGTCTCCAGCTTCGAAAGTGCCGGCATAAACTGTAACTTCTTTAAGTTCTATATCGTTCTGAGAGATTCTGACAGTAAGGCTGATTTGGTTATTCTGAAGTTCAACTTGTTCTTCATATGTTTTATATCCGATGCAACTTACAACCAGTATCTGGTCGCCAGTCAGATCAGTTGATAATAAGAATCTGCCATTTTCATCGGAATTTGTTCCTTCAATAGTGCCCTTAAAGTAGATATTGGCCCCGGGAACCGACTGATCTTTATCGGTGAGGATAATTCCCTTTATGCTTGTCTGACCGAATAAACTGGGAATCTGCCAAATGAATAGGAATATTAAGAGGATAATTTTCATCATTGGTTCTGAATTTATACCAGGCAAATTTTACATATCTTCTGCTTCCGGCAAAATAATAGTTGCCAGGTGGTTAAAAATCAATGATGAAATGCATTACAGAGAGATGAAGAAATATTTGGATTATTTTTAACTGAATTTAAATCTTATGCCATAAAAGCGGGAAATGTCTGTAACTTTGTAAAATACAAGTTCAACTCTGTCAGTGAAGTTGTTTTTTATTTTAACAGGAATACCAATGAAAATAACCCTGGCACTAATACTTTCGATATTCGTTGCTTTCGGAATGGTAGCACTTGGGTTCACCATATACCAGATTTCAACAGAAAGGACAAGGTTAACCGGCGAACTTGAAACAAAAAGCAGAAAGGTGGTTGGAGAAATTTTCAGAAGCGATTCTCTATTTTTCAAAGAGATCAGCCAGAAAAAATTTGAAAATTATTCTGACAGCATTACCAAACAATACAATTTACTGGGGATTGCCGTATATTTCAGTAATGACAGTATAATCAGCAGCAATTCTACCCGCAATATAGTCTCACAATCACTTAAATACATCCCTCTTTCATTATATACCAGAACTTCTCTTGGAGTTATAATTTCGGCATCCGGAGAAAAAATTTATCAGTTTATCAAACCGATAAAAAGGGCAGATAAGTCAGGTAATGCAATTGTTATCTATACCGATGCCGGATACATCGATAAATTCATAGAGAATATCTGGATACGGAATTTGACAAAATGGTTTTTACAGGCCTTCCTTGTATCGCTTATCCTCGTATTGATAATGCGCTGGGGGGTTTTCAGTCAGGTGAATAAAATTGCGCTTTGGGTAAGAGCTGTTCGCACCGGGAACCCCGACCAGATAGAGAAACAAAAACATGTGAAATTCCTCGCCCCGTTGCATAATGAAATAGAGCACATAGCAAAAGCAATGCATGAGGCAAAGACCAATGCGGCAGAAGAAGCGCGTCTGCGGACGAGTGCCGAAGCCATCTGGACACCTGAACGGCTGAAAGTTGAAGTTGGAAATCTTTTGCAGAAAAGGAAAATGATTGTAGTATCAAATCGCGAGCCCTATATGCACATCCACGATGGAAAAGAAATAAAATGCATTGTTCCTGCCAGCGGAATGATCACTGCGATG
>Ga0315536_1000092_pt1 | contig 40166 bp, 68 predicted proteins | sample SalMarSW160230MG_FD_203093 | JGI IMG/M metagenome (GOLD analysis project Ga0315536, IMG submission 203093) | Salt marsh sediment microbial communities from the Plum Island Ecosystem LTER, Massachusetts, United States - Salt Marsh Sediment SW1602-30 ...
ATCTGATACTTGAGCAGTGTTTTGACTCCATCTAAATTGAATCTTACCCCCTGTTTTACCTGTTTTGACTAAAGCCTTTTCATTTATAAAGGCAGCCGTTGAACCGTCACAACCATATGAAATATCAGTTGTTAAGTTATGCCTTGATATCCTTGTATTTGTATCAGCATTTCCAGTTGTTGAAGTTGCTGGACCTATACAAATTTTAGTTGTTAACTGTTCAACCGATCCAGTCAACGCCCATTCACTTTTAAAATCAGCATTTGCAGCCCCGGAAACTGCTAAATTAAATTCTATTTCAAATATTCCGTTTGATGGTAGATGACAAAACAATTCATCATCATTTCCTAAAACGCTATCATTATTGACAGTTTGTGTCTCAATTTTTTTTATTATTTTTGGGATATCCCATGATTCAAGTTTATTCCCTTGTGTATTGCTTATCATGAAATCAGTTATAAGTGAAAATGAATTTTCATTATAAGCCCCTAAATAAATACATCCTCCTGCACTTGAATCAATAGTTGTTTCATGTTCAAGAATCTTTATAGCTTCACCATCTTTTTTAAAAATAGCCCTTATTGTATCAATATTTTTTTCAAAATAAATTTGGAATCTTTCGTTAATTAACAAACTATTAACAAATGTTAAGTAATAATCAGTTAAAACCCCACCTTCGTATACTTCTAGATAAAAATCATCATTATCAACAGAAACCTCAATATAATTATCAGCATCTGACCACCAAACAATAGAAGATGTAAACCCTTCTTTTTTGCAATATACTTCAAATTTAGCAATAAAACTTATAATACTGCAATATAAATGTAATCCGGCCTCGTTTCCTGTCTGGTCGAAGGGGTCAAGCCTTTGGATTCCTAACTCTCCCAGGATTGGATCGTTATATAATAAATAAGAATCATAAGCTATATCAAAAGCATTTTCCCACCCAGTAACCGTCCCTTGATATAATTGGAATGAATTTATATAGCCAGCTTGATCGGGATCTTTTCTAACTAGCTGGACCAATTGAATCGATATATATTCGTTCTGAGCGTTTATAACCGTATAAGCTTGACAATTAATAAATGTAATATCATCCCATCCGGCCGGACTTCCATTAGTTGTAAAATCTTTTTTCTGTGGGAAAAATACCCACCATCCAGATCTAGGATTTGAAAAATTACTAGGATCATATGTAATGCTATAATTATTTGAATTATCAGTCCCGAGTTTTAATGTTAATTGTGTGAATTTCGTATAATCTGAAATATAAACAACAAAGGCAATATTATCGTCAGAATCGGATGCCGATCCATCATTAAAAACCTCTAGATCAATACTTGAAATAGTTTTGTAAATTCCAATATACCCAGCAACATCATCATTTTCAAGAAATCTAACACTGCTTTGGCCTATTGAATAATTAGTTGTATCATCCGACAAAGTACTACTAGCAGTCAAAGGGGTCCATAATGAACTATCTTGAAACTGGTCAACCTCAAATACATTAGTCTGGTAAAAAACTTCTTTATAATCGTTTAATCTAACAGACTGAGATCTTGCCATTTCTTGATCTAAAATACCAACAACTCGATGTTCTTCATTTTTAACAGAGGCGTTTATTGCCTGCCCTGATCCATTAGTAAAACTTAATGGGGTAAATTTACTAGCCTCAGCCATTTTTAACACCCTCCAACAATAAAGGATTTGTATGTTTTATTTTAGGGTTTTTCCTCTCAATTACTGGATGGATACTACTTTTTATTTTAATAGCTGGAATATCCATCTTAATTCTTAAGGCTTTTACCTCAACTTTTTCATTATTTAATTTTGTTATTTCAGTCTGACTAAAATTTAATAGATCCTTTATAGAATCAACGAAATTAACACAAAAAGTTGCATAGGCGTTATTTTCAAAACTTTTATCTTTTTTTTCAGGGATCTCAAAATCTAAAATAAAATTCATGTTATTTAATCTCCAATCATTAAACTAATTTCACATGCTTCAATTTTCCTATATGCTATCTCAAAAACATCAACAGGGCAATAACTAATATATGGCTTTTCCTGTGATTTTCCTATAGGTGGGTAAACAATCATATATATGATTGTATTTGGATGGATATCAGGATTAAGCACAATTTTCCCATATTTTTCAAGACAATATTTTTCATATGTTACCTTTTCAGCCTTAATAATTTTTGCTCCAATAAAATTATCTCTCATGTTAATTTACTCCTTTTTAATTTTAATAAATATTACCCTACAATGACAATTTATATCTTCTTTTGCTATTCCAAAGCCTCCGGGATATTCTGCACTATATCCACTCTCTGACCAAAAAAGTCCATTCTGGTCTGCTATTTGGTTATGTAATACCTCATGGCTATGTCTAGTATTAATAAATCTTGCTTTCCATTTTTTATTATAACTATTTCTTACTATTTTAAACTTTTTATAAAAAAAATTCTTTACTCCCTCTTTGACTCGATGGCTTTCAGTTCTTAAGATCCTTTTAGTTTTGTTATAATCCTTCCTGATAAACATTGATATTTTCCTATTTTTAAAGAAATCATCTTTTTTTATTAACTTTACATTTTTTGTTAATTTATTTTTTTGTTCATCAAGTCTATTAACAAATGTTTTTTCATCTATTTTCTCATAAACTATATTTTTATTAATTTGTTTCATGGCTTCATTATATTGAGCATCAAGTTTTTCGTTTAATTTGGCGTTATATTCCTCAATAGATGACCTATATTGTTTAGTGGCTACACTTTTAACTATATATCTAGAATTATCAATTATTTTGCCATATGATGTATTAATTTCTAATCCAATATTAGAATTTGGCTTCTGGAGAGCTTTTTTTAAATTATTAAAAATCCCTTTAATCTTTGACAATGACATCGTCAGGCTCACCACCATTATTATTAGTGTCATTTAGTTCATCTTTATCAATTTTCACGAGTTCCTTTTCTGGATCGTCAACAATTGGATTGTTAGCCACAATTGTTTCTTGAGCGGCCACGCCTGTTCCAACCATATCAATACAGTCATGTATTTTCTCAGATTCATTAATTAACTGAGACTTATTAAAAATAATATCCGATGCAGTTATTTGACTAATTTGTTTTGATTGTTTCTGGATCTCATTATATTTATTTGAAAAAGTCAATAAACCTATTACAAACTTTTTACATTCTTTTAAAAACTTATTAGCCTTTTGATCTAGCATACTAAATTTTGATTTTATATTTACATTTGTTAAATTAGATCCAGATAAATCATCTATATCAACCGCTTGGGCAAAAAGAAATATATTTTTTCTTAAGATCTCTAAAAATTCTTTTCTTGCCTGAAATGGAACCTCTTTAGATAATATTTCAACATCACCATTATCTTTTACATTAATAACCTTGTTTTTCTTTAAAAATTCCATAAATTCAGCGGCAGCCTCTTCGGTTTTTACATTTTCAGCATAATTTTTAACTAGTAAAATAATTTCTTGGAAATCAATAAAATTATTGGCAAAATCACTTATAATCAAATCATAAGCATCGATTAATGGTTTTATTGGATCTAAATCAGAATAACCATATCTATTATTCTCTAGTTTTATAAAAGGAATAACACCCCATGAAATATTGTTATTTAAATGAGTTTCTGTGGATATTTCCTGGTATAATCCATCCTTTAATTGATAGGTAGTTTTACTTAAGTTATCCCATACCTCACAAAATTTATCATCACCAAGATCATAAATTCTTATAATTTCCGTTACGTTGTCCTCAATTGTGCCGTCAGTAATCTCAATAATAGTCTCACTTGGAATTGTTTTTTGTTTTAAAACTCCATCTATATCAACATATATAAATAACCATCCAATACTTTTTTGACTGGCAGCTTCAGCAACATAATAAATTTCCTCGTTAATATCAAAGGATGGATTGAAGTTTTTTACAACCACATCTTTTCCTAAACAATAACTAATTTTTTGGTCCAGGATCGTTTTAAAAAAATTATTAGCAATTTTGACATTTGACCTGTATATATCCGGATGCTTTTCTTTTCTGGACCAATAAAAAAATTTACGTGTTTTTATATCATTATTAGTTAAATAATAACGTTCACCATCTACCATCATTTTATATCTGGCAGACCCAATCCAATTATTTATAATTTTTGTTAAAATTGAACTATCCAAAACATTCACCTCATTATTTTATATCTTAATTATATATAGTAAAAACCCTTAAGTCAATTGACTGTCCAAGCTTTTACTATATAGTAATTATATGTTATTTAGTTCCATTTACTTCAAGTTTAAGATAAGAATAATCAAAAAACTCGTCAATATCTTCCCTTTTTTCAAATGATAACTTTGATGTTTGTTGAAATTTATCAACAACCTCAACTATATATATAGTGCCATTTTCAGCTTTTTCATGTGGAATAGGATAATATGAAACAATTGTATAATAATTATCTAATTGCATAATATACCTCTATACTCTATAAATTATAGTATGACATAAGGCAGAATTAACGGCCCCATAATGAGAAATATTTTCTAGTCCTTTTTTAATTTGATTTTTAATATTGTCCATAAAGTATTTTTTAAATTGATTAATCGATGTTTTTTTAATTGGTCCACAATAATCATAAAACTTTTTATTATCCTCAGTTACTGCAAAATCAATAACATTCCAATTAATATTAGTTAGATCCTTATATTTTAATGGATCTCCTCTTCTTTTTCTTTTCTTATTTGCATTTGTCATTTTCTTTTTGTCCTCCTCTTTCTATTTCAAAATGTTCACAAAATCCAATTTTCATGTTATCATTTTTAGCCTTTTCTAAGATCTTACATGAATCTTTCTTGAAACAATTATTACATTTACTATCCTTTTTTTGATTTGATTCTTCTAAGATCTCTAAGGATCTCCAAGGATGGAAATCAAACCATTTATCTCTAGCCCTTACAATTGTTTTTAAATTTTCTAAAGTGTTAACTAAATACTCAGCTAATATATAATCGGGTGTATCACTTTCATTTTCAAGACAATTTCTATTTATTACCTGTTTAAATTCTTTTATTATTTTTTCTCTATTTTCCATTGTTTTCTTGACCTCCTAAGTTTTTTTAAGTCTCCTGGCTTCACATTTAGAGCAAAGCCCCTTATTTTCTTTATAATCTTCATTATTAGGAATATAAGTATTACAGTTCTTGCATTTTATATATTCTGGTCCACCCATTGTATTAATTCCCCTTAGATCTAATAACTTCATTTTTTTATTTTCTCTTATTACTTTTAATTCTATTCCATTTATGATTTTAATATATCTCCATTTATCATTAACTAATTTATATAATTTGTCTCCATTAATTATTTTGTAAAATATCATTTTCTTAATATGCATTTTACAAAGTCCTTTAATCTTTCCAATATTCTTTTTCCCTTATAACAAGTACAAGTTGCTATGATTTTTTGATTTTTTTCCCCATAATTAATATACATTATGGCTTTTTCAAAATATATATCAGGTTTTTCATTTGATCCCATTTTTAAGCCTCCTGAATAATTTAATTAATTTATTATTATTCATATCATGAATACAAAAATTAAAATTTAAATATCTAAATTCTATATAAAAATCAAAATATCTATCTCGTAAAGTTGCTCCATTGGTCCTTATCCTATATATCTTTCCTACTCCATTTATAGACCAGGATTTTTTATAACTTATTAAGCTTATTTTAAAAGTTTTAAACCATTTATCAAAGATAACATTCACTCAAAGACCTCCTATTTTGGTATTCTCCAACCTGATTGTAAAATTATGTCGTCTAATGCATATCTATGAGCGTCTATATGATGGTTATTCTTATCTGGATATTGTTTTATCCAATTTCCATTTTTGTCCTTATCAAAAGTATAGGAAACAATTTCCTGATAAGTTCTCGGGCATCTTTTCCTGTCAATATAAATAGCGTTAAGGTCTGCCAACCATTCAATACCATGTCTTACACTATCAGGCCCCTTTTTACAACAAACGGCGTTAGTATCGTATTCAGTAACCATTGTATTAACTGTTCTTGGCTCCTGTCCATCACATTTAATAATTTCCCACGGTCTTAACCTTTTATTTAACTTCTTACAAAGGGATGCCGTTCCCATTCCGTACTCATGAAACTCGTCAAAGGTCCATATTGATTTTTGATTTTGCTTATAACATAATTTATTATATGCAGTTGGATCGACTGTAAAACCAAAGTCAACGGCCTGTCTAGTATATTCAAACATAAATATTTCTTCATCTGTCAATGTAATTTCTTTTACATTTTTAAAGATCTCTCCACCAATACCGGTGATTATTCCCAAATATTCATTTTCATATGCTCTTAGATCCTGTTCTTTAAGATCTTCGGCCATTTGAATAAAAGTAGCCCCAAGCCATTCTGGATCAACATCTAAATAACTTGAATGATGAACTATTCGACCTCTTTTTTCAATAGCAGCCTCTTCATTGACCCAATGACTAGCAATAGGAGGGGGGTTAAAAGTCATTATACAAATAGCCTCTCCACCCCTAAAGATAGATTGATTTACATTTCTGATTTCTTCCATTCCTTCATATTGGTCAAATTCTTCCCACCATCCATATTTTACAAACCCACTATCAAAGGACATACTTTTAATTTTTGTTGGCTCGTCACAACCATGAAATACAATTTTTTGCCCGGACGGCTTAAATGTCATTTCCATAGGTGATTTTATACAGTGCCAATCTTTTTCCACTCCTAACTGTTTTAAGGCCCATAGAAATTTATTGTATACTGTACCGGATAAAGTATTTTTAACCTTCCTCATGGCTACACAATGAGTAATTAAACCCTTTGTATAATAATCCTCCATCATTCCATAAATAATTATTTCAGCAGCAAAGGAGGACTTTGTTGAACCCCTTCCCCCTTTGCATATTAATTCATATATTTGATTATCAAGAACTTTATCTATTAAATGATGAAAAGGCTTGGCAATTAAATCCTCTAAATAAATATCTTTCACTTATTCTCACGCCTTCGGCTGAATGTATATTTATCCTCTGTCCCTGCACCTTTTTCAAAGTCTGGATAATGTTTTATTAATATCTCTATAGCTTTTAAAGCCTCTCTTATACTAAATATATTGTCTAATCCTTCATTTTTTGATTTTCTCATTACTGAGGTTAAAAAACTTAAAATTTCTTCTAACTGAGCTTTTTTATGCTTTTTTGCATAATCCCCAGTTAGTTGGGAGATCCTTAGTTTTATTTCTTTCTTTTTTAATGCTCTATTCCCGGCCTCTGATAAATTTTTTCTGTGCCTTGTTGTCAATTCATCTAATGGAATACTATTCTTTATTAAGTTAACAAATCCAGCATTATAAGCACTTAATACATTATCAACCGTTTGAGAATACCATTGACAAAAAATTTCTTCCTGGGCTGTAATCGTATAAATTATATCAATTACTTTTCCCATAATTAATCACCAACTTTGCTCCTTGGAACAGGAACCCCCAAAGCAATTAAAATCCATAAATTTATATTATGCTTGGCATCAATTTTTCTTTCAAAAAATGATAAAGATCTTGTTTTCCCTTCAAAATATATTATAGCGTGCCATTTATTCCTTGAGTTATCCCAATTTATTTTAACTTCAAATTCTTTATTATTGCTATAAAGTTTATAATGCTCCGATTCATCAGAGGCAATATTTGTTATTATTTCCTTTTCCATTTCTACATTATGAAATTTGATTATTTCTCTTTTAGTTTTTTTGGATAATACTTTTTGTTCCTCCATGATTTTTCATTCCTCCATCTGTTATTATTCTATTAGTTAGTAATATATCAATATCCTTTGGACTTAAGAAAGTATTGCATACATTTTCCAATGAAACCGTTAAGGGCTTTATTTCAAAACTTAAATTACTTTCTAGTATCTTTTCCATTTCATTATAATATTTTTTTGCATTAGTTCCAAAATCATACATTAAAATATCTTTATCTACCGTTTTTTGAACAAATGTTTTTCTCTTATTATCTTTATCCTTTAAACAATATTTATCAATATATTGTTCTTTTACTGCCTCATAAATGGACTTTTCTTGGTTTAAATCTCTAGTTAACTTAATTACTTGTAATTTGATTCCTGGCTCCAATCCCTCAGCGTTATACAACTTAGTTAATGAAGTTAAAACCAAATCAATAAATTTCATTTTCATTTTTTTCCTTCTCCTTATGCAATCTTTCAATTTTTTCCTCAATAGAGATCCTAACAAAATCTTGAATACTTAAGCCGGGATTTAAGGCCACAATTATTTTAATCTGTTCAATAACTTTCTTATCTATTCGTGTAAAAAATCCCTTTAGCATCTATTAGCTCCTTTTTCCTGCATGATAATATAATTTTTCAATAATACCAGGCCAATTATGATTGTTTTCTTTTACTATTTTCTTAACATCTGAGATATAAAGTTTTCCCCAGTCAGATAATTCATTTAACATATCTTCATAATCAAATATATCTTTTTTAGCTATTAAATCTTTATTATATTGGATGCAGTCATTTCTAAAAGCAGTAAAACCGCCTTTTTCTTTTAATATCTGTGATGGACAATTCTTTTTATACCACCAATAATGACCAACTATAGTTTTTTTCCAGTTATCACCTTTTAAATTAGGTAAGTTATTCATTAAATACACATTTAATTTTATCATATTTAATCTAGTAGTTTTCCAGTTACCATCCTTATTTAAACAGCCCTCGATACCAATACTAGTTATATTCCCCGAATCGCTATCGTGGCCGTCTGTACAATGCCATCCATTATAAATTAATGGCATTGTTTGTATAATACAATGATCGTCAACCGTTAGATGCCAACTTAAAGATCTTAAACGAACACTTTTTAAATATTTTACATTTGCTTTGGCATCTGCTCCTTTTTTCCAATTGTCGGTATTGTGGTTTGTTATATATTCCAATTCTGTTTTTATCCATCTACTATAATTTTTTCGTCTAGGTAATAAATCAATTATTACAGGAACACCATATATTGATCTATCCCTTATAATACCATCTTTTATTAACAATTCGTCCAACCTCCTTTTTATACTATTTCTAGTTCTAACCCAAACTTTTTTAAATCTTCAACACGAATAGAATAAGTCGTAACTTTATAATCACTTTTTACAATAAATTGTCTTATTAATTCTTTAATTGATGGATCTTGAATAATTATATCTTTATGATTAAATAATGAGGGATATTTTATATTTTTTGCTAAAATCGATATTAAATCAACATCGATTTCCTGGACAATTCCTTTAAATATTAATTCTTTATTATCAAAGATCTTAACAGATAGTTTTAAACAATCACCAATTTTTATTTTATCTTCATCAAATACTCTGATTTCTTTATACATTATAAATATATATCGCTTAAATTCTTATGGCTTTTTGTAGTTCTGTTATATTCCAGCAAATAAGCAATTACTCCCTTTTTCTTTATCATAATTTTTTGCCAATATTTTCTAACATTCCTATTTTTACCAACTATTTTTTTTATTTTATTTCTCTTTATTGCCCTAACTAAACTCATGTTAAAAATTCTCCTTATCTGTAGGATTGTTTAAAAAGCCAAACAATACTAATATTGACAAAAAACTATCTACTATGATTTTTTGTTCTGTCTCAGTTATTCCTATTCCCTCAAATACTCCAAAGGTATTTAATATAATTAATATTAAAGAAATAACACTCAACCAAACAACCTTACTTTTAAATCTTTGTTTATTATCATACATGATCCCAATCCTCCTAATTAATATTTTTTTTTGATCTGATCCTTGAATATACATTTTATTCATTATCTTTTACAGGGGTATTAATATCCTTTGCTAACTTCCCAAGAAGTTCAAAAATTTCATCTGGATGCTTTTCAGCTCCATTAATAACCTTTCCATAAAATTCAAATTTCTGTGTAGTTAAAAGGCTAACAGCAGCCAATAAATATTTGCCTTCTTTTTGTGTAGTATTGATATTTTCCATGTTACATTTTTCAATCATTTTATATATCTCCTATTATTTTGAATTTCTTATATAAGCATCTCTTTTATTTTTTAATTTGTCCTCCTGCTTTGCTTTTGTTCCTTTTAATTTTTCCTGTTTTCTTTCTTTAAATTTACCTAAATCAACTATTTTACCTTCAATTTCTTTTATTTCTTTTGGGTCTTTAGCTTTACTTAGTGAGTCTTTTAGTATTGTATATGATTTCTCATACTCTCCTAATAATTTTTTACCAGCGTTTTTATATTCAGTTGATACTAAATTCATATACCAATTAAAAGTACTTGTTATTTCAAGACCAGCGGCGTTGAATGAATCCTCAATTGCTTTATTTATCCCGGCTTCGCACTCCTCGGCACATCCAAGAACACCACCTAACATATCTTCCATCCATCCCATTTTTATTTATCTCCTATTATTTTACTAAACAATTCTTGATTATCCTTAAGAACTGTAAAAAAGGCAGTTTCTAAAATACTTATCTGTTTATGCTCTAAGTTTAATTCATACTCAAAATTAAAAGCCTCTATAATTTCATGTATTAATGTTTTCTTTTGTCTCTCAGTGTCTAAACTTTCATCAATGTTTATTTCTGAACTATTACCACATACGGCCCCAAGTTCGCCCCGGTCCCTTGCCTGACTTTTAGTATAAGTAATTTTATAATTTATACCTGCAATAGTTATATTTTTTACGTTAAAATTTTTCATATTCTACCTCAACAACCTGGATTTTTTGGTACATTATATTCCATTTTTGGGTTATCTTCTTTTTTTGTGAATGGAATTGAGTTCATAGCCATAATTTTAGACCACTTTGCAGCCGTGTTATGTCCATTCCAATTTTTTTCAATCTCTGGGAATAGATCTCCAATTTTAAAATCATCTGGAATTAAAAAGCATAATGATCCATTATCTAGACTAATTATTCTTGACCAACCAGCCGGAGCATCTGGATCGTGATACCATCCATTTGTTGATTTTTCATAAAGATTCAAAGCATTTCCTAGAAATATTAGTATAGTATTTCTTTCCCAATATGCGCCAATCAAACACTCTTCACTTGTTTGTCCTTCTTTCCATTCGTAAAAATTTATGATTGGCTCGGGATCGTGGTATTGATTTAAAATACCATTCATAGCCCCTAATATTGATAAATAGGCCCTTTGTTCTTTTACTTGGATTGGTTTTCCATCAGTTATTAACTTTTCAAACAATCCAACAATTACTTTAAATGTCTCAATTGGAATATCGATGATCCCATCTTTTTTATTTCCAACTTTTTCACCATCATTATTATCTTTATAATTTATTATTTTATTTGACATTTTTTATCCTTCCTTCCCATAGATCCCCTATTTTTATTTCTTCCATAAATGGTGGATCTTCCTGGCCCTGGTCCTCTTCCTGGTTATCATCTGTCAAAATTATAGTATCTTCACATGGAGAGGTTTTTCCCTCATTGTAATCAATTATATTTTTCACAGTAGATCCAAGTAAAAACATACTTTCATTAAGTTGCTTTATTTGATCCGTCCATTCCTTTGCGGCTGTTATCTGGTTTTCTCTATGACTCTGTAATACGTTGTCGACATATAGTAAGTTCCTTTTAAGTCGTCCAATTGCCTTAAATACAATAATAATTACAAAGATAGCACATGAACACAATCCAATTATCATTATTGCTGTATAAATATAGATTAAAAATGAATAACCTTCTAACATTTAAAAACAACTCCTTATTTGTATATTACTTTCTTTCCATCTGTAAATATAGTAATTTCCTTTGTCTCTGGATCGTATAAAACCTTTTCAGGGTTTTCATAAGTTTCAATCCAGTTAGAACTATAATCCTGGTTTACTATTGTACAGATAAAGCAAGTAGCAAAGCCAGCAATAAAAGAAATAACAACAAATACAATCAAAATTAAATTAGTTTTCATTTTCTGGTTTTCCTTTACTCTCTTTTATGATTTTTTTTGCACAGGACCCGCAATATTTTTTATCTTTTATAATTATTGGCATAGATCCAATTTTACACCCACATTTTTCACAATAATCAAAATTAAGTTTACCCTCCATATTCTTTCCATTCCTCCATTATATTAATACATCTTAGCTCCCTTATCTTTTTAATGTGCAAAAGGAAGCTAAGATGATAACATTGTAAATTTTCTAATTTTTAATCGGTAAAAATTGATGCAAAATCCCGACGATATTTTTATGGTCTGGTATAGAAATATCAAAAACTTAGTTGTTTTTTTATACTGGAGAACTGCCAAAATAACCAGTGTTAACTTTGAATGTTAGTGGTCGGTTACCACAGGAATTAAGTTAACGAAATTTCCCCCGCTTGTCATAAAGGGATTTGAACCCTATACCCCCGGACGGCACGACCTGTTATGACAACTTTCTATATAAATATTAAATAGTGTTTAACCTGATTTACATTCCACTTATTTACATTCCACTATGGTCAAATTAATACTTTTAATTCCTGGGGGAAAATACTATTTAATAAAATTAATCATCATCTGGACCTAGTAAAGCCATAGCATCAGGATACAAAACCCAATCTTCAACGCCACAATGTATCAAAGAATCAAGTAATTTGGCTTTTTCTTTTAGTTCTTCATACTCTTTTTTTTCTATAACAATTTTTGCTGTACTCATTTCCCTTTTTGCCCTCCTATATTCTCTATCATCATATAAGCATGTACCACACTTTACGCGGTCTTTTATTGCTGGCTTTCTTTTACATTGAGTGCAAATACCAGATGCCTTAAGATCTCTATATCTTTTTTTATTGTCTTTCTTATCCATTAATAACACCTTTTAATTATCTTAGCTTCTTGGATTAGTGTTCCATAAGGTAACATTTTCATTTTATAAAGAAGCTAAGATAGATATATTGTTTTAAGATACTTTTTGTATATCTCACCCACCCATATATACTTATGATATCATCTGCTAAGAATAATTTATTTTTAATATGATAATCACTGATCTATCAAATTATCAATTTACTATTCCCTATCATCCCCACACATGTATTTTTTAAAGTCTTGGACATCAGGCCATTGACTACTAACATTTACATACCACATAGTTAATATAAATCTTTGCTAAATTGGTTACCCTTTCAATCTATTATATAAGGGGGATTTGAACCCCCAGCCGGGGGAATGAACCCCAGCCCTACCACGTTATATAACTTCTTTCAATGTACTCTAACACAATAAAAACTATAATTACAGACTTCTCTCAATAATATTCCCTTACTATTTCAGGGAGAGGATTTGAACCTCCAAGGCCCTTATAATATACCCCCTGACTTTTTTTTTAAATTAGCCCTAATAACTTTTAGTTCATAATCTTTATTCCTTTTCTGTATTTTCTTTGCTTCACTCTCCGGCCATCTAGTTGAATAATCTTTATTAGTGTAAACATCGTCATGTTTCCTCTCTGCCAAAATCAATCACCTCCACTAACATAATGATATCATAAAGGTACTTTTGAAGCAAGATACAACTATGTATGTTTTTACTAACATATATATACAGTTACTAAACTAAATCTAGTAATAGATTAATTTGATCTTTCTTTTTTTAAAAAAAAATAAAATTATGACAGCCGTTAAGCTGCCACAATTGCGGTTTTGAATAGTTATGATATACAGATAAATAATTATGATATCATTATATCATTTATCAACAGAATTATCCACAGTCTGTTGATATTCTTCAATAAAAACACTGTAAATTATTTACACTAAATAGTATGAAGGGATGCCGGCATTCCATTTAAAACCCCTTCATATACCCCACGCCTCTAGTATCAATGATTTGAAGTCATTTGCCGGCGTCGCATCTCATTTTTGCATCCCTTTCTTTTTTTTTATACTTTTATATACATATGTATATATATATTATCCAATAATTAGGATATAGCAGGTATCTATATTTTTTATATAGTTTATATACTTTTATACTCCTTAACTCCTTAAAAAGTACTATAAGTATTAATATGATTGAGTTATAAGATGAAGGGGTTTAAAAAAAAATACTCCTTCATGACGCCGGCATCCCCTTCATAAAAAAAAGGTAATAATGTTAATTATTACCTAGTAATGTGAAATATGATAAATTATTTGCTTTTAAAATCAATACCCCTGCACTTATAAAATTAATTTAATAAAAAATTCTGTAGTTTTAGTTCTATTAACTCTAAATATAACACTTGTTTTCTTAAGTTCTTTTGCTAAAGTAAATTTATTCAATAATCCCTGTGATGGTAGGTAGTTAAATAATTCATTTGCTGTATACCAACTTCCTTCATCTTCCCCAGGGTATAGATCAAAAGATTCCTCAATTAAAAGTATTTTTTCTGATTTATTCAAATATTGCATATTTATTTGATTTATTTCTTTTACCTCTTCATAGTCAAATTTATAAGATGCTTTTCTTAAATATAGGTTATAAAAATAGCCCCATAACATATCAACATCTATTTTAGTCTTTTTATCAAAGTCTATACAATTAAGGGTTAAATACCTTCTAGTTCCTGTTAGATCTCTTAAATACTCGACATCGTTTGTTGTTGCTGCTAAACATACACGCCTTTTTTGTACAATCGCCGTTGGTGCATAAGGTATTCTGAATTTATCTCTTGGAGCTGTTATAAAATTCTTAATAGCTTCTTGATCTGATTTTTTAAAAGTTGTTGCAATTTCTCCCATTTCAACTAAAATATTAGAAACTGTTTCCATTATTGAATCTTTATTGGTTAAATCCAAACTCCTTCCAGATAGAAAATAATTATCCCTAAAATGATTTGGTAATAAATTTTGTAACCATGTAGTTTTCCCAATAAATTGAGGCCCCTGCAACACAAGAATATAATCACAGGCGATCGAATCATTATCCTTAGAACATCCAATATAAACCATCTGTAATAAAAATTTACCAATATATTTATTTTTATATTTATTATTACTAATAACAGTGTCTAATAATTTATTAAATATCTCTTTATCTGGGTTATTGCAATAATAAGAATGGCAGCTTTTTAAATAATCTTCCCAGGGATTATATTTATTTTTTTGACCGATAAAGGTTAAATTACTTTCCAAATGCTTTTCATTTATATTGAAAAAATGTTTTTCACATAAATTTTTAATATTAATAACTTGCCTGGACAATATATCAAGATATTTATTATTTTCAAAAACTTCATAATCCATTTTTATCATATTATATTTTATATTTAAGCTATAATGATTAAGCAAGCATGTTATATTTTCCTCAACAGGTAATACCTTTATTTTAGTAATTGGCGGCTTTTCTTCTACATCTTTATAAAATTGAAAATAGTCTGATAATCTTTTTTTTCTTTTTTCAAGATCTGTAAACTCTACAAAAACATAATCAGGATTCCACTTTATATTTAATAGATCTAAATTTTTGTTATAATCTTCCTTGGCCCTATTAAAGTCTATTCCTAAATTAAACTTATCATTAATAAATTTTGCAGCAGCAAAGTTATTAATATCCTCTTTTAAAGCCACAAATTTTATTAAATCTCCTCCTTGATTGCAGCCGAAACAATACCAGTAATTTTGTAAAGTATTTATTTGTAAACTGTCTGTTTTTTCACTATGAAAAGGACAATTGATTTTATTGCTATGATTTACACTCAATCCATAATATGATATTATGTCAATAATATGTAATTGATTGTTTATATATGAAAATATATCACTAGATGAATCTTTGTTATATTTTCTTTTTTCATTAGGTTTTATTTTTTTTACTTTTTCCAATTCTTTATATAAATATATTAAATCTTTAGAATTTTGATTTATTTCAAAATGTTCATTATAGACATTTCCTGTTAATACAAAGGCTTTTGAATGAGAATATATTTCAACTCCACATTTTTGCGGCTCATTTTTCCATTTTTCATTTAGTTGATACATTCTTACATTTAGCCCTTTTTTATCTTTGAAGTTATTAGTAATATTAAATATTGCATGAAGCCCCTTGCCTCTCCTTGATATCTCTAAGTATGGATTTTTTATATTTCCTAAAAAGCTTTTGGCCCATTCTCTCAACTCCATATCATCATTAAAACAATCATCCAGATCGACTATTACATAATCATTATTAAGACAAAAAGCAATATCATATTTATTATTTGTATTTTTTATTATTTCATCAAATGTATTCCAGTTATCTGGGTTTGTTGCATCTGTTTTTATTCCTTCTAAATTACGTGGTATTCCTTCAAAAGATAGCATCCATTGGTCCAATATTTTTAATTCATCTGGAATATTATTATAATTATTCATCAAAATCCTCCATTCTTTTACGTTAATATGTTAATATATCCATCTAGCTGAAATCCTGAATTATGTTTTGTTATTATAGATCCCTTATGAAATCTAAAGGAATAAGAATTATATTCATGACATTGCTCGCACCAAGTTATTATTATAATTGTTTTTTCTCTGTTTCGATCTCCAGGTAAAATATATTCTGTAACATTATGCATCCATTGAGATCCACATTCACACAATAAATTATTATCATTATCAATTTTCAATTTGCTCACCACCTTCTAATTTTAAAATATATAAGTTAATACCATTTTCTATTATTTCTTGTTGTGTAGTCCTGTGTTTACTAGCCATTTCTTTTAATACTATTTTTAATTCATCAGTCAATCTAATGGTTTTTACTTTTTTCTTATCTTCAACTATTTTAGGCATTTTTTAAACCTCCATTTATTTAGTAGCTACATATTATATTAAATAATATTCAAAGTCAATACAAAAAAAAGTTGTTGACCAACAATAAAAGTTGTTATATAATCTAATTAAAGGGGGTTTTGTGGAATGGATAATCGAATTTGTATTACAAACGAATTACGAAATAATGTTGCTATTGGATATTTTACCCTTAGATGGTCTTTTATAAAACAGGCTGAAAAAAAATATAATTTAACAATGGAATACATCAGGACCAAAGATAAATTTTTGTTGGATAAAATAAATAAATTAAATAAAGATCTATTTATTAATAAATATGGATATCCTGAAATAGTAAAAGAAATACTCTTATTTAACGAATACAGAGGTCAAAAATATAAAGGGTATAATTACAGGGATAAACAATTAAACCTATTTATATATGAAAAGGAGGCTAATTATGAGCAAAAACAAAGTTAATACAATAAAATACAAGACTTTAAAATGTAGACATTGTTCAAGAAATAAAAGTATCAAAGAAAAAAAGAATCCTGGGTTTAATTATTGGCATCCAGGTGGTTATATATATTTAATTGTTTGTGATGATAATTTTTTAAGATCTTGTGAAGTTGGAGCAGAAAAACCAACAGATTGTTTAATTGATGAAGAAAATTGGGAGGAATGGGAAAAGAATGGGAAATAATTATAGAAAATTATACTACAATACTCTTATAGAACTATTAGAACTCAAGATCCAGAATAATATAAATGTAAAAGAAAATTTAAAATTATTAAAAAGAACAATATTAGAAGCCGTAGGAGAGAGGACAATTAAAACGCTAATACCATTAAGTCCTAGAGAAAAAGAAGTATTTCCATTATTGATAGAGGGGAAAACATCAAACAATATAGCAAAAACTTTATTTATAAGTACAAATACAGTAAAAAAACATATTACTAATATTTTAAATAAATCAGGCTGCAATAATAGATTAGAATTAATTAGTTATGGAATAAATCAAATTACTAACTATGAAAAGGAGTGTTAATTTAATGCATATTATAAAGGCAATAAATAAAGCTTTTGAAGATGATAAAATGAATACAGCAAAGGACAAAGACGGCAATAGATATGAAGTATATATAAGTCAAAGCGATACAGATCAAAAGCTAAGAGTAATAAAAAATGGAATGATGATAGAAATATCTTTAGATCTAAATTTTAAAGGAGGTTAATTTTATGAAAATAACAAATTTTACTAAAATGCTTTATGAATTTTTGATTTTTAAAGTATTTACACAATATCAAGACCAGGTCAACGACTTGGATAATTCAGAACATAGTAAACTATATAAAGAATGGGTATATTATGCAGACCATTTAATAAAAAATCTAGATGGAATTTATATTAAAATATTAGAAAATTGGCTGCCTTTGGATGAATTAAAAAAATTAGATTGTTGGAATATGCTAGAGCCTAAACGAAAATTATTAGAAAATTATAAATATCATTGTTTTGAATATTGTGGGAGACCTAATGTGTATAAATTTTTGAACTTAAAGGAACAAAATGAAAAGGCTTCAAAGTATATACATTATGATTTTAGTTCCTTAAGACCCAAAAAGTTTGGGGATATATGATGATTGAAAAAAAATATATAATTCTGAATCGATTAAAAGAAAGATATCAAATTGCTCCAGATGGAACAGTAACAAATAAAAGAACTGGAAGAGTTCTACAATATGTTAAAACAAATTATCGATATGAAATTGTGTGTTTTTGGGATATAGAAACTAAGAAAAATTATCATTATACAAAAATGCAATTACAAAGCTTTCTAAATGGTGATTATAAAAAAATACATAAATGCAAAATTTGTAATTGTATGACTGAGGATTTTTGGTGTATTAAATGTAAAATGAAAATGAAAAATATAAGAAGAGAGATTAATAAAAGAATGGAGAGATTTTATGAGTAAATATGGTATATGTCCAGAGTGTGAAAAAAAAGGGGAAATAGTATCCCTAGAAAAATTTAAACAAACAATTACCGCTAATAATGGAAAAAAAACAAAAATAAGTGGAGCTTTTTGCCCAAAATGTAATTTTAGAACATCTTAATGTGATATAATTAAAGTGTTTCGATCTTCTTCAAAAAAAAGTCTCTTTAGATGATTTATTTATCTAGAGAGGTTTTTTTATATAAAAATACAAAAAAACTTGTTGCTTAACAATAAAACTTGTGATATAATATATTTAGAGGTTAAGACAGACCGACCTACTAAATTAACTGGGGGAAATAAAAATGTTAACAATGAAAATGAAAAAGGAATTAATGATTAGTGAAATTTTAAGAATTTGTGAAGATGGACACAGAAACGTAAAAGAATTAACAGAAAACAAAGATCTTTGCAGTAATCTTTTAAAAGATCATTTAAGAGCAACAGCAATCAATATTATTCAAGATTCAAAAGTAAAAACTGGATATAATTATTTTACTGAACATCTAAAAAAATACTACAGGAAACCAGGTTTAATAAAATTATATGAAGATTTAGTAAAAGAGGTATATTTACTTATTTTACTAAACAAAAAACTAACAAATTTATTAAATAAACAAAAAGTAACAACTTGCAACAAAAGCGAAACATGTATTAACGCAAAATCACAATGTAAGCATTGTAATAATTGCAATAGATATACCGAGAAAATAATTGAAAAAGTAAACGAGAACCCAGATAATGGATTATCAGAAATGGGAATAGAAATAAAATATGATGATTTCCTGAAAAAAGCAAAGCATTTAAAAAATTTAATTGAAAATATTAAAACTGTAAAAGTTGATACTCTTAAAGTTAACAATGAAAAGATCAGATCAATAATGACATATTATGAGAGTAAATTAAATTGTATTAAGGAAAAAGATTGGTTAAAGATAACCGTTGAATGGTTAAGAGATTGTAATAACGACTTGTTTGAATCATATGACAATAGATTAAACGATGATATACAAATATTAACAGCTTATAGGGATCAGCTTTTAAAAGAACTAGATAACATCAATAATGATTTTGAAAAAGTTTTAAAAGAAGATGCTAAAAGCTGGGAAAGTAACAAAGATCAGGAATATTATTTTAATAAAGTTTTAATAGTCTGGAATAAATTTAATAATCAGGACCTTAATTAAGGTCCTGGAAGGGGTAATTTTATGGATAATAATAATTATATTTTAAAAAGATTGACAGTAGTTGGATTAAAATTTTATATCAATAGTGAGTACTGGAAATATGAAATAAATCTAGGCAATTATGTTGAAGTAAAGCCAGAACCAATAAACCAATATGATAAAAATGCAATGGCAGTATATCACAATGATAAAAAAGTTGGTTATGTCTGCAAAAATGAAAATTTACACTGTGAACCTGGATTTTATAAAATTTCCTGTATGACAGGATTTTCCATTCCTGTAGTTATGAATATTATTAAATTGGAGGATTTTGAGAATGAATAAACAAATATTACTTGCAAAGTCTGGATCTAAATATTTAAAGATCCAGATGCCAGGGCAAAAAACCATCATAATTTTTGAAACTCAGATCTATATTTTTGATTATATTTTCAGTAAATTAAATGTCGTAAATAAGGATATATATGATATCGATATGTTAACTGAATACTGTGCTAATGAAAGTTATTATATATTCTTAAGAGCCTATGATTTAAGGGATGATTTAAAAGACTACTGGGAATCATTTTTCACTGATCCTGAATATGATAATTATAAAGATTGTGGGCAATACGATCCTCAATATTATGGATATACATGGCCAGGCGATAACGATATAATTTAAAAAAAGTCTAATAAATATAATAAAAGTTGTTGACCTACAACAAAACTTGTGATATAATAGTATTATAGTAAAGGAGAGGGGGTAACACACAATGAGCGAAAACGAGTATTATGAATTTTTAATTAGACCAATCAACAAAAATAAAGAGGAATGGGAAAAAATACAGGAACAAAAAGCATTAGAGGCCGATAAATACCAAAAAGAACTTGACAACGAAGATCTCCCCTTTTAACAAAGGGGGTTTACATAGATAAAAAGCAGCAAAGGAGGTGACAAAAGTGGCTCAGTTAAAACCATTAAGCGGAAAATGTCCAACATGTGGAAAACAACTAACATTCAAAAACTATACACTTGACAAAGAAGGAAACCAGCTTAAAATTTACGTATGTCAAAATGAAAATTGCACAAACCAACAAGAATATGAAAGTCATTCATAATAATTATACAGGGAGGGGCAGCCCTCCCAAAAAAAAATAAAAAGGAGAAATAAAAAATTATGGAAAATAAATTAAGTTTTAATAAAAGAATTTCATTGACAAAAATAGAGGTATTTGCAGCTATACAAGCTCAAGAACTTGATAAAACAGCTAATAAAAAATCTGGTTACTATTCAATAAAAACAATTATTGGAGAATTAAACCCAATAATGAATAAGTATGACGTGGATCTTGATTTATTAATTAGTAATGAAGTTGTTGACATAGTCTGGCATGACTGCCTAAAAGATGTATTCCATCGTTCAAGCTCAATAGATATCTCTAAAATAAAAGATATCCCACGACTTCCATCAATGACCAATGATGTCCAATCAATGGGGGCATGTCTTACATATGTAAGAAGGTATGCTTATACAGTAGCACTTAACCTAAATGCTACTGACCACCTAGAGAATAACACAGGTAAACCAATCCCAGAACCAACATTTGAAGGATTAAATCAAGATCAATTAAATGAACTTGAAAAGCATGACCAGGATATTGTAAAATTTGTAATTAAAAAATCAAGTTATGGAATAATTACTAATATTCCTTCATTATCTTTTAATACTTTATTAAATAATGTGAAGGATCTGGAGACTAAAAAAGCAGAAAAAGAAAAAGCAGAAAAAGCAGAAAAAGCAAAGGTAGGAATAACAAAAGAACCTGAAAAAGAAACCCCATATGTACCTAATACAAAGATGCTTTATACAATAGCAACGGATGCTGGAGTTTCAAAAGATAATGTTCATAAATACATTAAAAAGAATTTCGGGATTGAATCAACAAAAGAATTAACCAGCATCCAGTTTGATTTAACTATTCAAGACCTTGAAAAACAAAAAGCAATATTAGAGAGGAAAGTATTGGCAGGGGCTGACCTTCCAATAAGCCCGGATAATTTCGCAAAACCAGCAGATGAAAAAAAAAATAGATAAATATTCAAATGGAAGTTTTTATGATGAAGTTGAGGTTATAGAAAATATTTGGTTTTATAACCTCGATGAATATTAATAAATGGAGGATGAAAAAAATGGAAAAAAAAGATATAATTCTTGAGGAAATGGCAAGGGAACTGATTGAAAATAGTAAAGATATAGATAGACAAATTGAGGTATGTAATGAAATGACAAAACTTTATAATGAAAAAATTAATGTTTTAGTCAATAAAAAGTATGAAATGACTAACGAACTAGAGGAAAAAATAAAAACCTTGATTAGTTTTTCAGATACAGAGGAGACAAAAACACAACAAAAATATAAATTACCATCATTAACTATTATCTTGAAAAACGCTTATAAGGCTATGAAAGTCAAAGAGAATATTGATCTTGAAAAAGTTGATAAAAAATACGTGAAAATAACTAAAAAACTTGACTGGGCAACCTGGAAAAAAGATCTAACAATAACAAAAAGCGGCCGGATCGTTGACAAAGAAGGCGTAATAATTGAAGATATCGAAATTGAGGAAAAACCCGAAAAACTAACTTTTAAACTGGAGGACTAAAAAATGGATATAGTAACTATTGAGGGATTAAGATTCTATCTTGCTAAGTCACGACTTAGATTATGTGATTTAAGCATAGACGACCCAGTTTCTTTGATAAAAGAAAAAGATAATGATTCAGTTGCTTGTTACTGGAGGAATAATAAAATTGGGCATGTAAATTATGAAGAAAATAATTATATTGATCCAGGATCTTATAAAATAAATTTAATTTCATCCCGATGCCTAAAGGTAGAAAAAATAGTATTGGAGGCTTAAAACCATGTTTAAAATAATTAAAAGCTTAATTAAAATATTTTTCTATAAACGCCAAATTAAAAAGATAAAAAGAGAAATTAAGGGCCAGGAAACTTTTAATAATTATATTGGTGAAAAAACAGATCCATCAAAAACTATTGAAGATGTATACCGAAGTATTAGATAAAAGTACAATAAAAGCCATTGTATCACAATAAAACTTGTGATATAATGGCTTTATTATATTAAAGGAGGTTAATTGATGGAAATTACATTGAGGGAATATCAAAAAAAATGTATTGATACATTATGGGGGAAAACCCCGGGACGGTATTTAATACAAATGGCTACGGGATTGGGAAAAACGGTAACCTTTGCACAAATAGAAAAATATATAACTGGTAGGATGCTTATTTTATCTCACAGGTCCGAACTTGTTGAGCAGCCAGAAAAATATTTTGATTGTGATTATGGAATAGAGCAGGGCAATAAAAAATCAAAAGTTACTGATAAGGTAGTTAGTGCATCGGTCCAGAGTTTAGTTAAAAGACTTAATAAATTTGATAGAAATTATTTTGAAATAATTATAGTTGACGAGGCCCATCATACCCCAGCAAAAACATATCAAAAGATATTAAACCACTTTACCCCAAAATATGTTTTTGGGTTTACGGCTACACCCTCCAGGGGCGATAAGATCGGCCTTGATAAGTGTTATGATGAAATAATATTTCAAAGGGATTTGAGGTGGGGGATCTTAGAAAAATATTTATGTGATATTGAATGTAAAAGAGTTGATATAGGTTATTCACTTAAAGGAATAAAAAGTAATGGATCTGATTTTATACAAAAACAATTGGAAGAAATGGTAAACATAGAAAAAGCAAATAAGGCAATTGCAGAAACTTTTTATAAATATGCTAGAGGTCAAACAATTATTTTTGGTGTATCTGTGGATCATTGCAAAGGTATACAAGAACAAATACCAGGCTCAATTGTAATTGATGGAAAAACAAAAAAAGACCAAAGAGAACAATTAATAAAAGATTTTACAGCCAGGAAATTTCAATGTTTAATTAATTGTATGGTTTTTACCGAAGGAACCGACATTCCATTAATTGAAACGGTTATAATTGCAAGACCAACAAAAAACGCCTCTTTATATACTCAAATGGTCGGCCGTGGATTAAGAACAGCCCCAGAAAAAGACAAGTTATTATTGATTGATTGTGTAGGAGCATCTAGTTTAAATATTTGCTCAGCTCCCACATTATTAGGGCTAAAAATGGATAATATACCACAAAAAAAAGAATTACAAATAGAGGGCGACTTATTTGATTTAGAGAGTATTATTGAAATTGAGAGTGATAACCCCGAGTCATGGATTAAAAACGTGAAAACGGTTAATTTGTGGGCAAAGGATAACAGCTACAACACATATGGAGTTAATTATTTTAAGTTGAGTAATGGGGATTTAATGTTAAAAGTTCCTGGAGTAAAAAAGATATTGTTAAAAAAACCCGATGAACTTGGCTTAACTGAATGGAGAAATGAAAAAGTTCATATACAATCATTATTTGATAAAGTATATAAATTTTTAATAGAAGATCACTCAGATAAAAGATATATATGGGATCTAGAAGTCGTAAACAAATGGGCAAAAAAACCAGCTAGTCAAGCCCAGTTAAATCATATTAGAAATAAATTTCCAGATCTAGATATTTCAAAACTAGATAAGGGGAAAGCAAGCCAAATTTTAAATAGAGTATTTAATTAAAAGGCTGTCATGGACAGAGTTGTAAAACAAAAGGCTGTCATAGACAGTGTTATGTAAAAGGCTGTCATAGACAGATGTTGGAGGATTTTTAAATTATATAAGTCTTAACATCTGTCCTGGACAGAGATATAAAATAAAAGACTGTCACGGACAGAGATTGGAGCAATAAAAATGAAAAATGATTTTGAGTATTTAATAAATAAACTTATTACAAAAATAAATAAAAGTGGAAATAATATAGGGTGGAAAAATAACCCAGCTAGGAACCATAATGGAACATATTTAAAAAATGGAGGGGAAAAATTCGATTATACAGTAATTACAGAAAAAGGGACATTTTGTTTTGATGCTAAAATAACTAATGATGTCTATTGGCATATACTAGCAAAAGACAGGACCCAGGGTATTAATTTATTAAGTGCCGATCTAGCAAATGAGTTATCACATGGATTTTTTATTATTTATTTCATGAAAATAAACGATTATAGGACCATAAACGCGGTTAAGTTCTGGGAAATTATAAATAAAAAAGATAGAATGTATATAAAAGTTGAGGAGTGTGAAAAAACTAGACTAGAGAAAATGTTTTTCCATTGAAAATAATTAAAAAAGTACCTTTCAAAAAGGTACTTTTTACTGTATAATAAAAATAAATGTAAAGGAGTTTTAACAATGGAAAACAAAGAAAACATCGATTTAATTATACCACATAATAAAATAAATAAAGTTAAAGCACTAAAAAATGATAAATCAATTAGAATGACAATTCCCTTTTACATATGTAAGTTATTGAATATATGCAAAGGAGACACGTTAATTGTCAAAATTGACAGCGTAAACAAGAAAACAATCCTAATATATAAGGATGAATAAAAACGTCTTAAGACGCAAAAATGAAAGAGAGAGGTATAATAAAAATGAATAAGATTTTAAAGGTAGTTTTAATAATTCTAGGCTGTATATTTTTCCCATATATAATAATGGGGTTACTTACTTATAAACTAACAAAAAACAAATTATTATCTGTAATAGCTGGTATAGTTTGTTGTTTTATATTCTTTTTAATGATTCCATCAGGGGATGGAGAGACAAAAAATATAAATCAGGCACCAGTTAAAACACAAACATCAACAATAACAACACCATCAATTAAACCGGTAGAAATAACAGGTTATGCCGTCCCCTCAGTTAAACCATCAGTTAAACCATCGGTTAAACCATCAGTTAAAAAGACTCCTGAAAAGGAAAAAGAAGATTATAGACTTGATTTAAAATTATCAGCAGCTTTATTAAAAGAATCTTACAAAGATATAGCAGAAATAACCACAGAGGATCGATGTATAAAAATTACCTGCTATGATAAATCATTTACTTATGAAGTACTAGCAGCTAAAGAAGGTAATAAGGAAAAATTAGCTCAATGGAATGATATTGAAAAAAACTTAAGGATAACATCAAAAACAATAGAGCAGGATATTATTATTTCCATTATGAATCCAATGAATGAAGATAATGTTTTATTATCTGTAATGGATGGAATAACAATATATAATTATATAAATGATTAAGGAGGTATATTATGTTATTTGTGAATAGATTAAATTTAGTTGAGATCCTAAGATATGAAGGAAAAAACCAATCTAAAATACTAGATTTTGTAAACGATACAGATAAAACTACTAATTTACTGGCAATTGCTACACCTGGAGACTTTTTTATAAAAAACAGTGATGGAATAGTCGAGATAGTAACAAAGGATAGGTTTAATCAATATTTTGTTCCTGTTAACATTGAAAAAGAGGCCATATTTGTAAAAGGGGACAAACAAAAAAACTTGTTGCTTAACAATAAAACTTGTGATATAATATTACTAAAGGAGTGATATTGTGACTAGGTTAAAATATTTACTATCCAGCAAAGAGATATCAATAAAAAACTTGGCGGCTGTCCTTAGTATATCAAGTTATCAGGCTGGCCAAAAAGTAGCAAATTATAAATTATTGAAATATGGCGAAATCCTGGAAATAATGAAACTATTAGATATGACTTTTGAAGAAATATTTCAAGGATATGAGGATAACAAAAAAGCTATTTAGTGAATTAACTAAATAGCTTTTTAATCTATATAAACCCTAACACCAACTATATTAATAATTATATCATAATTAATTTTTGACTTCAAATGATCCGGCAATAACATCAACTTGACTACCTGCATCGGCAGTATTCCATTGACCAGTAATTTTTATAATTTTATCCGTTGTAAAATCTTCCGTATCATCGGCCGCCCCTGACCAGGTATAGCCCCCAAAACTAGCACGTAAAGCAAAACCATACTCACTATTAGACTTTACATAAACTGTAAACATGACCCATCCTTTTGAGTTTGTTAAAGTTCCACCTGTATTAGAATAAATTGTTGTTGAATCTGCCCCAATATAGAATTTTAATGTCATTTGGTGAGCAGCGGCAGCCGTTGTTATATTAGTTGGTATTATAATATTAATCATCTGTCCAACGGCTGGATCTCTCCCAGGTAAAGTCATTGTAATAATTTCAGTTTCAACCGTTGTATTAACTATTGAGACGGTCGATGTCATAAAGCTAGATAATGGATTTAATGCAGTTTCACGACAATGCAAATATTTGTCAACTCCGTTAACATTAGCCCTTAATAAATCATTAGTTATGGCCTGTTCTGTTCTCAATCCTAAAGTTGCATCAGCTCCAGATGTTGCAAAAATAGAAATTTGATCGGCCGATGAACTTGCTGGATCTGTACCCTGTTTTATATGCCAAGCCCCAATTGAGTCCGTTGGTTTACTAGCCCCATTTATTAATATATTTTTATTATCATCGACTATTAAACAATCTAACCAGGTAATCGCCGCATCAGCTGATCCAGATGCCGCAATTTTAAATTTTATTTTACCATCTTCCAAAAAAATTATACTTGCTTCATCCTCGCTTATATATTCCCAGCGACTATCAACACTATCGTAATAAGCGTTATTGACAATGTATAGATCACTATTGGCCGTTTCTGATCCTGTATAGACTAAAGCACTATTCCCACCTAATTGTAAATAATTATAAGTAGATGCCCAATTTTTTACAGTTCCAACCCCGAATTTTAAATCTTTTGTTGTTGTTATAACTCCACTTGTTAAGCTAAACAAAGAGTTATAACTTGCCTGCATATATGCCCTATTATCTGTAGTTACTGAAATAGCACCACCGGCAGTTACAACGCTAAAGAGTGGGATAGATCCATCACTAAAACTTGTTGTATTTGCAGAAATAACCCCAGCCACAGAAACCTCTATATAATTTGTTGTTGAATCTGTCAATAAAATAGTTGATGCTGCTATAGTTCTCATAGTTTTTCCATCAAGAATCCGGCCCCCATAATAGGCAAAATTTAAACCTGAATGACTGGCAGCATTTTCACTAAAATTCAAAGAGAAAACAGCCGCATCTATTTTGTCCAAAGCAGCATTTAATTCAGTTCCCCATACATTGTAGGAATCCAAAACTGTTGGTTTACCTAGATCCATATTAGTCGTATTATTTACAGCCATATTTTTACACCTCCTAAACGGTTATTGAATCAACTCTTTGAAAATAAATTTCCTCATCTACTGTTATTGTATAACTAAATAAAACCCTAGAAATCAATAGACCTGTATCTTTTCCAGCACCAGCACCCCAGGCAGCGGCTCCCGATCCTGCAAAAAATCCAATTTCTGAAATTGTTCCAGCGGCAACCTCTGCAATATAATCAAGGCCGTCAAGAACAAACTCACTAGTAACTTGACCAACATCGGTCCTATTTAAATCAGTATCGGCAACCCTAAACGTTTCTAAAACCAAAGCATTATCAGTGGCCGCCGGGCTTGTTGTCCCGGTACCAACCGCTAAAAATGCAACGTTCATATCTGGAGTAGCTCCATAAAGAGGCTTAATAAGTTCATCCCTCGCACTATTTGTTATCTGGTTATTTAATATTTTTTTAAAAGTAAATTTTTTTAACTTTTTGTTCCATACTCTAATTAAAATATCACCAGTATGAGGAAATTTTTCATTTATTTTTTTAATCATAAAGCACCTCCGTATAATTTAATGTTCCTGGGAATAAATCAACATCAGGGAATAAATCAACATCAGGATATAATTTCTGATAAGCATTTATAGTAATAGATCCATCATAAACCCATTCTTCGGAAACTCCTTTAAATTTTATCAAGGTATCATCTGCATTTATATCATGGGATCTAGTCAATAAACTATTAAAATAATCCTCATAACTTCCAACATCTTCACCCAATAGTAATTTAATAGAATAGGTAACATATTCCGGGGTTTGTTGCTCTGCATTAATTGATTTTATTAAAAACCAATCATCTATGCCAAATAATGGCTTCTCAACTTTTATTAATTTATTTATATCAAGATCCTCTATTTGATATTCAATTGTTAAATCTATATTATCAGTTTTATTATATTTATCTATTAAGCCTTTAGCATATTGAACAGCTGCCGCATTTGTTCCGAGGTCCTTATTAGTGAAAACTTCCTCATATTTTCCACTATTACCATCAATGGCAGCCCTTTCACTTATTAATGCATTATCTTCATATATAAGCTTTATATCTAATAATCCATAATAAGAAACTCTAATTGTATCAACATCTGTTAAAACTACCTCACTTGTATCATGTGAGACTTTATCACTCCCATATGTCCAATAGAATTGTTTTCCTGTATCTAGGCCATTAATACCAACCGTTTGAGTAGTCCACCCAGCTCCATTTAAATTAGTTTCAACTATTGGCTCCCTTGCTATTGGTAAAGTTACTGTAAATTCTCGACTTTCCCCGTCTGGCTTTGGCGTTGGTGTTATCTCTGGCTGTAAATTTGTTTCCTTTTTCCCTCCATCAATATACTGAATGTCTCGAAACTCATTTAATGTATAATTTGGTGTAAAACCTCTATGAATAAAACTAGTATTAATAGTTGTTATACATTTATTAGTAGATCTTTCAATAAAATGTAGTTTTTTATCAAAATCCAGATGCCAGTTATATCCAGTACAGGCGGTTTTTAATTTATTTAAAGCATCTTTACAGCTTGGATAATTAAAAATAACTTTATCGAATGTTATACCGTCCTGGATATCTCCGGCCGTTATTCCTTCCTCAAATAACACTGTATCAATAATATAATTTACAATATATCCAGCATTTTTATTATTAAAAACCGCCCCTATTTTTCTTTTTTCGGCTAATAGTTCAAAAGTTTCACAAATAACTTTATAATATAAATAATTTGGTAAAGTTTCGTAGGGCTTTACATCTGTAATTATTCCAGCAAAGGACCGTGACCCATCGATTAAAAATCTAACCTCAAGCCCTTTTATAATTTCAACACTATTATTATCAATAATAGTAAAGATAAAGCTATTTTGCTCATTTATTGATCGTCCCCAGATCCAGTCATCAGCAATATAGACAAGACCAAAACCGCCATAATAGCCAGAACCATACAACCCAGCCCCATAAGCTTGTTGATTAGATATAAAACATTGTCTAAGCATGTCTAATCACCAGCCCTCTACTTTTTAGCATTGTCATAAAATCACGAAAAACCTTCCTACTATCGGCAGTTTCTTTGATTGAATTATACATATTAATGTTAATAACTGTACTATCGGACGTTGTTGCTTTTACTGGCTTTTCTTTTGTATAATCTCTACTTACATGATTTTTTATTTGATTATTTGGTATTACGTCAGATCCCTTTGGAAGTCTTACAAGTTCGGGACCCTCTTCTCCTACAATAGCCATTCCACCCACGAAATTAGTTACACCATTGGCAAAGCCCGGGAACCAATCTGGCATCGATGGGAATTTTATTCCTTTTATTTTTGTAATTACTCCAGAAATAGCGGTTTTAACTTTATTAAAAGCAGTTACGACATTATCTATATCTTTTTTAATAGTACTAAATGTATCATTTCCCCATTTTTTTATACTTTTAAAAGCATTATAGACAGCCTTTGCAGCCTTAGCAACCTTAATACCCATATCAACTAATTTCTCAATAAATTGGGCTATTTCTTTTCTATGATTATAGACATATTTTGCAGCCTGTTTTATTTTATCAATAAACTTAAGAAGGGCATCGGATGCAATATTTTTTATTTTACCAGCCAAAACTATTATTTTATCTCTTAAATTATTAACTTTTTTAGCAAAATTTTCGGCTTCTTTTCTTGAATAACCAAATTTTTTCACTAATAAGTCAATCATATTTTGACTTTTTCCTGAAAAAATAGATCCTAATAACTTAGAAACATCTTTTATAACTCCACCGGCTTTTATCAAATTATCTTTAAATTCTTTAATTTTATAAATAAATATAGTTGCTTTTTCTTTTGATAATCCAAATTTTTTGGTCATAAGGTCAAAAGCTCCGTTCATGTCACCCTTAAAGACAGAAACAACAGCCATAACAACGGCCTTAACTTTTTCAAAAGCCCATTGTAAGGCCCCTGTTTTTACAAGAACAGTTCCAATTATTCCTATAAATGCACCCCATTGAATGACTAACCCGGCTAATATAGCACCAACCGCAACAATCGGCCAGCCAATAAATGAAAATGCAGCGGCTAAAGCTGCAATCATTGTAATTGCTCCACCAATTACAAAAATTACAGGTCCAATCCCAGCAGCTAAACCAGCCAATACTATAATAACATTCTGGATTGAATCTGGTAACTTATCAAATTTATCAACCAGTTTTAAAACAAAATCGGCCCCTTTTTGAACATATGGGAGAAATTTTTCCCCGAGTTCTGTTTTTGCTTTTGTAAGTTTTCCAGTTAATATCCTAAGTTGATTTGATAGACTGTCAGACGTGTTTGCAAAATCGCCTTGACTATCACTACTAACCTCCATTAGATAACTATATCTAAGTGCAATTTGTTGGGCTTGGTCCATTTCTTTCCATGATGCTGTTATTCCTTCTTTTAAGGCATAAGCCTCAAGATTTGCAACACTCATATTAATTCCCAGGGCTTTTAGTGGCTCAGTTTCTCCAGCTATTCCAGATCTGATTTTCGTCCACATTTCCTCATGACCTAAGTTGTAAAATGATGACATGTCCCCAGTTAACTCAACTAATCTCATTGACATTTCCTTACTAGCAGCTCCAGAGATACCAGAACTTTTTAACATTGCCCCCATTGATCCAACATAATTTACAGCCTCTAATTGAACCAATCCAAACTTTTCCAATAAAGTTGTTGACCAATCCGTTACTTCTTTAGCATTTTTCCCAAATGTTACATTAACAACATTATAAGCCTCCCCTAAATCAGAGGCTAACATAACACTATCTTTGATAACATTTAAAATCGGTTTTGATACATTGTTTATCATAGATGAACCAAAATGCATCATACTATTTCCAACATTGGCCGCCGTATTTGCAAAATTATTCATTCTAGTTTGAACATTATCAACAACCTGAGATACCTGCCTTAATCTATCCCGAGTATTTCCATCCCTAAAAATTAGATCTCCAAAAACTTCAAATATTTGCATTGTTTCACCTCCTTAATTAACATTTTCCATCTTTTCAACAAAAGCCTTAAAATGATGATCTGCATTAATAGTATTTTGTGGATCTGATACAATCCGATAATTTTCAGATTTATAAACAATAATATCCCCATGTGAACATTCAGTATCTGCAAAAAACTTATATTGACTTTTAATAGTCCATTTTCCTTGTGAAAACTGTTCAATGGCTGTCCTACTACCTACATAACACATTATAGAACTTTCTGTATAACCTTTTACATTTTCATATTTAGAATTTTTTGTATTTGTATTTATTGTTTTTCTAGTTGATTCAATATAAAAATCTTCTATAGCCATGATTTACACCTGCCTGTAATACAAAATATTAAATGGAATAGTTTTTAAATACATACTTCTATAGTCGTTAAGCCCTTCAATTATACTCCCTGGGTACCCATCAATTAAATTATCATCCCTTGTATATGAATAGTCATCAAATTTCTCACTTTTAAATAATACTCCATATTTTAGTAAATTAAATTTAACCATTAATGAGGCAATTAGCTCAAATTCGGCCGGATAATCAATTCTAGCCATTACAATGGTATTGCCGGCTATTTCATCTTTTATCGTGTTAACATCTTCAAAAACGATTTTATCGGCTGCTATCGATTCAATTGTTAATGGCTTGTCATTTGACAAACTATTATAAATTCTAACACTATCACCAACATTAAAATTTAAAGCCGTAAAATCTAAATTTTCAGTATCATTTATTGAATTATCACTATTTAAAAATGAAATTGTACTTGAGTAAGTATAAACAATTGGAGTTACCCCAAGCCTAGACTCATAAGTCCCAATAAATTCATTATTGCAATAATTTATAATTTTGCTCTCTACTATTGGAATTAATTTTTTTATAAGTGCATCATTTGTTGATCCACTTATTTGTAAAAGAGTTTTGCAATTATTTACAGTTACTACCAATATTATCAACCTCCTTTTTTTCATAAAACCTACATCTATAATCAATAATAAAGTCTTGATGCTCTTTTTGATTAATGATTTTAATATTATTTCTTATCATAAAATCAAAATTTTCTTGATAAATAACAAAAATATGATTATGGACATTATTATTTAAATACTCTTTTAAATAATTTAAATTTAAATTTAACATTCCTTCATAATCAATATATTGATTTTTTTGATGTTCATTCTTTAAAGCCTCAGCATTATTTAAAATTCTTTCAAAATCGTTTTTGTCTTTTTCATTTTCAAATTTATACATTTTCTTTATTTCTCCTTTTGTCCATTTCTATTATTTTAGATACTTTTTTATTTATTCTATCAAATTCTTTTTCAGCCTCTTCATTTGTCAAAGCTTTATCTTTTTGCTTTTGTTCCTTACTATCTTTATATGTCTCATAATTCCCCTCAAATGATCCATTCTGGACATCAAATAAAAATAACTCCCATAATCTATCATCGTTTTTTTCTAATACCATATCATTAAACCTACCTATACATTTGTTATATAATTCAAATCCGTCCATGTATGGTAGGTTTAACACATAGTTAACATAATTTAGATCTTTATATTGAAACATCAAATTTTCAATTATAATGTTTTTTTTAAACTATCTCCTACTTTATCCTTAAGCATTTGAGGTATTCCATTTTTAAACAATTCTTTTAAAATTTCAAACATTTCCTCAATTGTTAGATCTTCTATTTCTTCAATTGGTTTTTTTGTAGTTTTTTGAAAAAATAAAATTAAATCATCCTGGACCTTATGTAAATTAGTACTAACAAAAGCAAAAATATCAATTGCCATATCATTTTTTTTGTGGCTTTTTAATTCTGATTCTCTTGATGCTATTTCATTATCAGGAACCTTGTTGGATCTCATTGTTTTTAATTCTCTTTGTCCTTCATTCTCAATTTTTTGCAGTTTTCTTTCTAAATACTCAACATATGGTTTAATGTCCATATCATCCAATATCTTAGAAAATAAAATTATATGTTTAAATCTTAACATTTTGTTTCTCCTTTTTAGCAAGTTACCCAGGTAACTCCATATTTATTATTATTAAGCTGCTACGTCATAATCTCTAATCTTTAATGGAACAGTAGTCGGAGCAGCCGCCAAGTAATGTCCAGTATATTGTAGTTCTGTTACTAGTTCATCTTTTTCTTTGAAATCAAGTGTAATATTTCCATCATTTAATGGATTTTCAATTATAATAATACATGGCTTTCCATCATGTTTTTGTCCTACAAATGCAATATTTGTTAAATAATCAGCATCAGCAATTTCAAGATCGAACGCCATTTCGTGGTAATCTCCTCGATCTGTTACGGTCATAGGCATCGCATATGCTAAAGATTCATAAGTCATTTTTAGTAAATTAACCATAAATCTAGGGACGTATCTTTCATATCTTTTTAAATCTTTTGTGTCTCCATAAGCCCCATCATAAGGCATCGCTCTTAATTTTATTTCTAGTTCCAACTTAGAACCGCCCCTTGTTGCTCCAATAACCTCGTCATCTGTTCCGTAATTTTTGTAAAATATTCCCTCTCCCAACATTATATCGTTGTCAGTTGGGACCTGGGGAGTAAATACACCCTTTGCCATATCAAAACACCTCCTCTTTAAACATCATAGTCTCTTATTAATATAGGGGTAGTTAATGGGGCTGATCCTTTGTAATGAGCTATAAATACCGTTTCATTAACTACCTCGTCTTTTTCCTGGAGTGATAAAGTAATATTTCCATCATTCAACATATTATTCATTATAATAATAAAAGCTTTTCCATCATGTTTTTGCCCAGCAATGGCAATATTTTCATAATACTCATCATCTGTTATCTCTAAGTTTGGAGTAAATTCCCTGTAATCTCCTTCGTCTGTGTAACTCATACCACCACCATTGACAGGAACAATCGTACTTAAGGCTGTATCTTGTAACATACAAATACCATCTATATAACAAATAACTTCGGCCCCGGGAGCTGCATTGAGTTTCAATGAAACCCCCGTTATTGCTGACCAATCACCGGTACCAAGTTCAGTAAAAGCACTTTTAGCAATCTTGATTGCTGTCCATTCATCGGCAGTTAAAGCAGATGCGGCAACATCATAATACCAGCCGTTTGTCTCTGTTCCTTCGGCATCTTGGTGAAAAGTTAATCTTAAATCGGCGGTCGATAAATCTGTTAAATCTTGAGTAGATATATAGATACTAAACCCAATATAATCGTCAGTATCACTGACCTCGGAATTATCAAAGGCTGTTAAATCCTTTGAAGCGGCAAAAACCTCATGTATTCCATCACCTGAATCTGTTAAAGTTCCTTTTGATGATTGGTCACCCTCGGAAACAATACTTGTTTCGGCAGCATAAACGCCGCCAGATGCTAATAACCAGGCTTTTGACTCCCATAGTCCATCACTTTCGCAATCTGAAATTATTGCTCTATTAAAGTATTTTAAGCATAAACTATTTAAAGTTAGTTTAACATTAAATTTCTCATATCTTCTAAGCCCTTTAATAGCACCATAAGCACCATCAAAGGTTATTTCTTTTATTGATCTCTCTATGTCAATTTTACAACCGCCCCTTGTTGCCCCTAGCTCAATTTCGCTAGGTTTTTCATAGTTTCCATATACTTTAAACTCTCCTAATGCTATATCGTTAGCACTTGGGACCGTTGGCGTTATAACACCTTTTGACATAAAAATCACCTCACCTTCAATAAATATCTTTGATTAATTCTTGACATTTCCGGGATGCCTGTTGGGATCTCAGAATAAAATTCTAAATGTGATTGATAATAACCTTGTGTTTCACTTTGCCAATAATAATCAAATCCGGCCTTTATTGCTTCGGCCGCGGTTATTATCGCTGAACTATCATTTTGATCGTCCCAAAAATCTATTTCACAAATCCAATCTCCCCTTTTTCTTGTTTCCCAAGAAGATGAACTTAAGAGATAAATTAAGTATGGAAATGAACTAACACCGGGTATTGTTTCCGGAGCCTGCTTGCTATGAACTCCAATAGTAGTTAATTCGTCAAGTCTAGCCCCTACATATTGTTTTAAATAATTAAAGTCCATTCCACACCCCCCTTGCAATTGCATTTATTTCGCTTATATGGTTATATATTGCCGGTCTAATAAATGGCTGCGCCCTCATTTTATAAGTTCCGTACTCAACAAAACCAGCATAAGGACAGTCATTAATTAACCTTAATTTTTGATTAAAATATTTAGTAACTTCATAATTGTTTCTAGATCTCATAAAACCAGTGTCAACGGCTGCATATTCATCCATTTTGCTTTTACAAAATTCCCCTACCTTAATCAATGTTTCGTACTTTTTATTATCAGTTAACCCAATAAAATCGGTTATTCTGTTAAAACCACGTCCCATTTAAACCAGTCCTTACTATATGGTAATTCTTCTTTGCAATTTACATCTTTTGTATTGTTTAATATACAGATCCCAGGGCTATCCTTCTCCAGTTAGCATCTGATATCGTGTTTGCTGCTATTGCTGTATATTCATAAGTGGCATCATACAATTTTTCCCCAGCACTTCCAACAGTTCCATTTACTCCGGCCGTTGTATCTCCCAAAGTAGCCTGGCCAAAAGCTCCATTTGCCATAGCCTCAGTAGTTGCGATCAAATCACCAGCAACGCCTTTTGTAGTGGCGGTTACAGTTATAGTTGTTCCTGCTCCCTGTGCCATACTATAAGTAGTGCCGGCATCTGCTCCAATCATTGCCCCGTCTGCATTTGCAGCTAAACAGTCAACGCCTGCGGTCGTAGTGCCTAATGTAGCGGCATCAAATACATTTGTTTCTGCATCGAATGTTTCAGTAGTTGCAATTGCATCCCCGGCAGTTCCACCAACTAAAGCAGTTAAGACACAGTCATTTGTAGCAAAGGCCGCCGCGCTAACATCAGCGTGAGCGGTGTTAATTCCGTCCGTTCCATTTATAGCCGCAACAATATTTAATTTAGCGGCTGCCAGGTTAATTCCTGCATTAATTTCACCAGCAACGGCCCCACTTGCTACAAAGGTATAAACAGTTGTTCCAATTGTAAAAGTATCGCCAACAATTGGGTTTGTATCAACCGTTAAAGTTCCCTGAGAGGCTGTGACATGGCTTGTAATATCAACAGCTATATTCGATGCACTTGTTTTAGTTTGGGCTACATCTGCCAAAAATTCGTAAACATCACCATCAATGGTAAACGTTTCCCCATCAATAACGACACCTGATAAAGTTAAAGTTCCCTGGCTTGCAACGGCGTTGATGGCTGTTCCTGCCTTTATTACCTCTTTTACCGCTGAATCTGTCCCATCATGAGTATGACCTGTTGAAGTCTCAAAAAGCTCCATAAAAAGTTTTCTCAATAATGGATTTTTACATTTTTGTTGTATACTTGTTTTAAAACTAGTTTCTGCCATTTTGAATCATCCTTTCTAATTATAAAAAAAACCCTTTACATGACCAGTAAAGGGCTTTTGTCATGTAGATATTTTAAATATCATTCGTTCCATAACTATTAAATTAATTTTATAATTGCTACTATTCCAGTTAATAAACTACCTATAAGTAAAGCAATAGCAGTTATATTTTTTGCTGTAAATTCAATCTTTTTTCTTTTAAATGTCTGGTTACATATTAATTGATTTTTCTTGCAATCTTCTTTTGTAACCATATTATCATTGATTTTATCAACTTTTGTTTCGACCCTCTCAACTATGCTTATTAAAAGGTTATTAACATCATTATCCATGATTTACACCTTTTAACTAGTTGTTAAACCTGTTATCTTTCCATGATATTCCTCTGCTCCATAATCTAACCCAGCTTGAAAATAGATTTGCTTTGCATATGAAGCCCCATCCCTTGCTTTTACTTCAACAAGGACCAAAACACCATTAACAGGACAAAGTGTAATTCTAACAACAGACATTTCAACAAAATAAATGGAATCTGTTGCCATGCTAGGATCACATAAAATTGCGATCTGTGCAAAGTCAGTGTAAATTACATCTATTTTTGCTCCACCTTCGGTCCTTGATTGTGGCGTAAATTCATATAAAGCGGCCAAAGATTGCCTCTGAAAACTATTACATACAGCAACAACATCTATTAAAGGCGCACCACTATCAAACATTGCTTTAATACATGAATTTACATGTACAGTTGTTAACGCCGTTGATCCAGCAGCCACAGCGTTAGTTGATATACCATTTGCTAGACCTCGAGTTTTTGCAGCAGTTGAAACGGATGCGGCTCCTTGATAAGTACCCCTTAAACATGAATAATTAAGATCGGATGCCATTCCTTTCATGTTTGCCATTATTTGGAAATCCAATTCATTCTGGACCTGGTTACTAGTAGCCCCAACATTAACACCACTAGCAGCCCCATCTATATTATGGGAACCTTCCAAACTAATTCCATGAGTTCCTGTAGTTGACAGTTTTTTATAACTGACCTCGGCAACCCTTTGAAATATTTGACATGTATTTGTATCTTGTCCCCTAGTAATTGTATTAGCCGTTTGACCTGTTACGCTGTCAGCCTCTGTTATTGATGGCTGTGAACCTGCACCAGTATCAACAGGGACAGCAATTGGAAATTCAAAACTATTAACAACTTTTACGACTCCACTATTTAATTGACCACTATCGGTAATAGGTGAACCAATAGCATTAATAAAAGGGGTTTGTCTTGCACCCACGGCGAAAATATCACCTAAATAATTTAGATCTTCGCTATCACAATAAGCCATTTTTCTCAACTCCTTATATATTTTTTAAAATTTATTTTGCTGTTTCTTCAATTGCTTTTATTTCTCTTCTTAACTGTTGACGTTCTAAAAGATTTCCAGCAGGAATTCTATTATATTGTTCAACTAGTTGTTCCTTTGTATTTGCTGGTTTGTTTGGATCTCCTTTAGGTGGGACCCCTCCAGTAACTACTTTTCCAAAACTGAAATCATATTTTTCTTTTAATGGATCTATGATTTTACTAGCATTTAAAACCTGGTCACCCTCAATAATTACATCATCAAAGTTAACAACATTTAATAATAAATCAATTCCTTTGGCTCCCTCATTTGCAAGAACTTGAGATAATAATGTTTTTTTGTTTAAAACCTCTAGATCCTTTTTATATTGAGTTTCTGTTTTTGTTAATTCTGTTTTAAATTCAGCCTCTTTTTTTGCAAGTTCCTTTTTTAAATCATCATCAGTTATCATGTTATTTCTTTCTTTTAACTGTAATTCATAAGCTTCAACTTTTTGTGTTAATAATTTTGCCTCTTCATTTTTTTGGTTAAATACTGACTTTGGAATTATTTTAGTTGGATCGTTTGGAATATGTTCAACCTCACCCATAACAGCCTTAAGCATTGAAATGCTTCCGTTTTCTTCCAATTTTTTATAATTCTCTTCACCTAATAATTTTTTTAACCATTCCATAATTTTTATTCCTCCATTAATATAATTTTATTCTCTTTTTTGAGTAAAATGACAGTTTATTGTGATGTCACACTAAAAGGAAATAGAGGAATCGAACCCCTTTTATATCGCAGATGCATACTCGGGCATCGTGTAAATATAAAGCTCCATCACATTTCCATTATTACATTTTTATCTTAGTAATCTTCATATAACTACTAGAGGAAACCGCGGTATCTGATACTTGAGCAGTGTTTTGACTCCATCTAAATTGAATCTTACCCCCTGTTTTACCTGTTTTGACTAAAGCCTTTTCATTTATAAAGGCAGCCGTTGAACCGTCACAACCATATGAAATATCA
>Ga0315536_1000093_pt1 | contig 40141 bp, 29 predicted proteins | sample SalMarSW160230MG_FD_203093 | JGI IMG/M metagenome (GOLD analysis project Ga0315536, IMG submission 203093) | Salt marsh sediment microbial communities from the Plum Island Ecosystem LTER, Massachusetts, United States - Salt Marsh Sediment SW1602-30 ...
CCCGACAAACCGATAACGGCGATGGATTCATTGATGATGTCGCCGAAGGCTTTCTGTGAGATGATTATCCTGTTTCCGCTTTTTTCATGGATATATGCAGTATACAGCTTCTCTCCGTTCATGTCTTCCGTACTCTGTGGCAAAAGCCCGAACTTGTGCTGGACTTTCTCCGGTTCAAGCTGCAGTGAAAGCGCGATTGCGTATATGAATTCCTCATCCCTTCGGGAAAGTGCTGTGATTATGTCGAATATCAGTGAAAGATTTTCATACGCCTCCTGTTTGCTGCCGGGGAGTATACCGATGATTCTCTGTTCGTCGGGAAGGACAGGCCTTTCATGGGTACTGAAACAGTCCATCATAGGGTTGCCGGTGCAGCGAACAGAGAGGAGTCCCTTTCTTCTGAGAAACTCCATCGTTTTATTGTCCCGGACATATATAAGTCCTGCGCAGAGCCTCAGCCATACCCTCTCCACTGTGCTGTAATGCTGCTTGAAGGGTTTTCGTGAACCGTACCACTCCGACTGCTGTACGCCGATAAATATCCTTCTGCCTTTTTTCATGCCGGTAAAAAGAGAAGTAAAGAGTAATAGATATGGGTCGCCGACAATGATGAGAAAATCGAACTTTTTTGAGATATTGCGTAGAGAAACCCCCATATGGAGTGTCTTTGAAAAAAATCCGTTTTTTACATCTTTAATGAATTCCTTCGGGCTTCTTACAAAACCTTCGGATGGGAGTTTTGCCCCTGCCCCGGCCAGTCTTATACCAATTTTTTCATAAAAAGCGCCCTGGCCGACGGTTGGAAATGCAGCAACGGTCAGGGAAGGATACAGGGTATGTATTTTTTGGGCGATGCGTGCAGCTATTATGTCTTCGCCGTAACCGTTCGAAATAAAGAGGAGCCTTGCAGTTATGAGCATCGATGATGGTATACTTTTTATCCTTCCGCTACCACGCTGTTTTTAAGAACACCTATGCCTTCCACCTCAATCTCAACCGTGTCTCCCGGTTGCAAAGCCCCGATACCCGAGGGTGTTCCGGTTGTCACAATATCGCCGGGGAGAAGGGTCATTATATGAGAAACAAACGAAAAGAGCCTGAACATGGAGAAGATGAAGTTTTTCGTGTTGGAGGATTGACGCAGCGTTCCGTTTACTCTTGCATAAATATTCGCCGTATCGGGGTTCATGTCGGTTTCGATCACCGGACCTATCGGGCAGAATGTATCAAAAGACTTCGCCCTCGTCCACTGCCCATCCTTCTGCTGCAGATCCCGTGCGGTTACATCATTCAGGCAGGTATACCCGAGGATGTATTCCGCTGCATCTTCTTCCTTTACGTGCCTCGCTTTTTTCCTGACAACAGCGGCGAGCTCCGCCTCGTAGTCAACGCGTGCTGCCGAGGGCGGATACACGATTTCATTATTGTGACCGATGACGGAGGTTGCAGGTTTCATGAATAGAACCGGTTCATCCGGGACCGCCTGTCCCAGCTCTTCGGCATGGTCTCTGTAGTTCAGGCCAACAGCAATTACTTTGGACGGCTGGACCGGAGGCAGAACCTGCACACGATCGATGCGTACCGCATCTCCACCGAACGGCTTAAACCCGTTAAAGATGTCACCTTCAATTCCTGTAATTTCCCCTTTTTCAAGAACACCGTACAGGGGCGCTTTACCTGAAAGATATCTGATAAGTTTCATATGTGGTTTTATCCATTAAAATTAAGTTTTTTGTGCCAGAATTTCATGTAAAACTGACTGTCTGTACTGTTACAATTACTTGTAATTACATTCTAAAGGTAAAAACCATTAGGCAAGTGCCGGTTTTAATCTTAAAAGTTTGGAAGTTCACCTGCCTATGTTTGAATTCCGTTTAGAAATCTGTTACTGATCCAATGCAGAAATTACCGGTTTTTTTATCGACAACATAGTATATTATAGTATTGATTAGATGACAATCGTATATTAGGAGGGCTGAGCATGAAAAAACTACTTTTTATTATGCTCTTTTTTATGGTCTGTTCAACCCTTTTTGCCAAAAAAGAAATGGAGATATCCTTCTGGCACAGCCTCGGTTTCCATGTGAAGGAAATCATCGATGAAATGGCTGATGAGTACAACAGAGAGCATCGCGGCATCAAGATCAACCCTGTTTTTCAGGGCCTCTATCAGGATATGCAAGTCAAGATGGTTGCTGCCGCTGTTACCCGCCAGCTTCCGGATGTTGCACAGGTGCAGTTCGAATATCTCGATTCCTATGTCGATAACAATCTTCTCAACCCCATCGATGATGAAATTCCTCCGGAGGAGAAGAGCGACATACTTGATGTCATGTGGCAGCTCGTTACGAGAAACGGAAAGATTTACGGGGTGCCCTTCTGCGTGAGCACAACGGTGATGTTCTATAACGAGGACGCCTTTAAAAAAGCCGGGCTTGACCCCGACCATGCCCCCGATACATGGGAAGAAATGATAGAGATGGGGAAAAAGCTCACCAGGGACACTGATGGGGACGGTGTGTATGACCAGTACGCCATGATGTTCTGGACGAATGGTTTTTACGGCATAGCCCCCTTTCTGTGGGATAATGGGGGAAGTCTGCTCTCAAAGGACGGGAAATCGGTTGTACTGACATCGCCTGAGATGATTAGGACAATCAACATGCTCAGGGATCTTGTCTTCAAATATAAAATCATGCCGCGGACATGGACGGACTGGGAAGGGGGCCAGGCTTTTCTCACGGGTAAGCTGGCCTTTGGATTTTTTACGAGCGCCGCCATATCTTACGGCGAGCAGAATCTTCCGTGGAAGCTTCGCATTGCGCCTATGCCTGAGGTAAACGGGAAACGGTATACGATGCTTGCCGGATCCGGCCTTTTCAATTTTACAAAAAACCGCAAGAAAAGAAAGGTGGTAAACGACTTTATTTTCTGGCTTGTCAATAAAGAGAATACCCTGCGGATCCATGAGAGCGTCGGATATATTCCTGTGCGAAAATCGGCGCTCGATTCATTGAGCCTGAAGGCTTTTCTGAAGGATAATCCGAACTTCAAGGTGCCGATCGAAAGTCTTTCGTTTGCCAGACCGCTTCCGACGCATCCGGAATTTTTCAAGATAAATACAAAAATTGCGGATATGCTTGAGCAGATCACTCTGAACAATGCCGATCCAATCGAGGCATTGAAAAAGACTGAGCAGGAAATCAACCGGGAGATCCAGTAGCGGGAGTTGCCTTATGTTGCCTTATTCGTGAAACTCGATTCGAAGCTGCATACAATGCGCAATAAAACGAATCTCATTCCTCGAGGGTTGTCAGATCTCCCTCGTCCTGTCCAAGCGCACGCGCCTTCAAAACTCGCCTCATGATTTTACCGCTTCTTGTTTTTGGCAATGAATCAGCAAATGTAACCGATTCAGGTTTCGCTATCGGACCTATCTCGTGGCTCACATGGTTTTTTAATACCTCTTCAAGTTCAGGACTTCCGCCGATTCCTTCCCTTAGTATGACGTACGTATGAATTGCATTTCCTTTTATTTCATGAGGTAGAGTAATAGCTGCAGCTTCGGTTACATCTGGGTGACTGACCAGTGCACTTTCAATCTCTGCAGTCCCGAGCCGGTAACCGCTCACCTTTATAACATCATCAATCCTTCCAATAATCCATACGTAGCCGTCACTGTCGATACGCGCCGAGTCTCCCGTTTTATACCAGCCCTGTTTTTCAAAAGTCTTCCAGTACACCTCCTTGTATCTTTCCGGGTCTCTGAAAATCGTGCGGGCAAGACCAGGCCATGGGGATTTTATTACCAGCATCCCTTCCTCTCCGGCAGACATCAGTTTCCCCTTTTCATCGACTACAGCAATTTCATTTCCGAAAAAAGGCCTGGTGGCGGATCCCGGTTTCAATGGAGTTATGGGGAGGGGAGTAATCATGAAACCCCCGGTTTCAGTCTGCCACCATGTGTCCATTATAGGGCATGATTCTTTTCCGATCACCCGATAGTACCAGCGCCAGGCTTCAGGATTTATCGGTTCTCCTACCGACCCGAGCAGCCGCAGACTGCTTAAATCGTGCCGGTTCGGCCACGCTTCACCGAAACGCATAAGCCCTCGGATTGCTGTAGGGCTTGTGTAAAGAATCGTTATGCCGTGATTCTCGACCATCTGCCACCATCGGTTCGGGTATGGGTGGTTGGGAGCTCCTTCGTACATGAGTATCGTGCTTCCGTTTATAAGCGGCGCGTAAACGATATAGCTATGCCCCGTTATCCAGCCGGGATCAGCGGCGCACCACCAGCGGTCTTCATCCTTGACATCAAAAACGTATCGGTGAGTCGTTGCTGTATAAACTGCATATCCTCCATGGGTATGTACAAGGCCTTTCGGCTGCCCTGTTGTGCCTGAAGAGTACAGGATGAAAAGGATGTCTTCTGAATCCATCTGTTCAGTCGGACATCGTGTATTGGCTATCGGCAGAGCCATCAAGTCATGATACCAGAAATCCCTGCCGCTCTCCATATAGACATCCTGCCCGGTTCGTTTTACCGTTATACAGACCTCAATCGTTGGTGAACGACGCATGGCTTCATTTGCAATTTCTTTCAGATTTGTAATGTTTCCCCGCCGCCACCCCCCGTCTGCTGTAATAAGTACCCGGCTGTCCGCATCCTTGATTCGTTCTGCCAGAGCCTCGACGCTGAACCCGCCGTATACAACGCTGTGTACAGCCCCAATTTTTGCGCAGGCCAGCATCGCAAAGACCAGTTCCGGAATCTGGGGCATGTAGATAGTTATGATGTCCCCCTTTTTGATTCCCATACTCTTTAAAATATTGGAAAACTTCGAGACTTCCCTGTTCAGGGCATGGTATGAGAAGGAACGTATATCCCCCGGCTCACCCTCCCAGATAATTGCGAGCTTGTTTCTCTTCCAGGTTTTCAAATGTCTATCGATCGCGTTGTGTACAATATTTAATTTACCGCCGGTAAACCATTTATAGAAAGGAGGATTGCTGTCGTCGAGCACCCTGTCCCATTTTTCAAACCATTCGAGCTGTTCAGCCTCCTGTTCCCAGAACTCCTGCCTGTTTTCAATAGATTTTTTGTACAGTGTCTCATACTCCTTTATGCGGGCCTGTTCTATAACATATTGATTGGGGTAATAAAAAACCGACTCTGTTCCGGATTTTTTTTTATTATTTATTTTAGACATGTCATTAGCTCTTGATAAAAAATATAAAAAAAGAATAATTCATATTTTTGATAATACAACAATTATATAATTTGTCAAATTAAATCTTGGTCAAATTGTATGTAAAGGACTATTTTCCTGTTTGTTTATTTGCCGATACTAGGAGTGCATCGGTATCTTTGTCGGTAAGACCGGTACAGTTTTAAAAAAAGATTCGTACTGCACAACATAAACAGGGGGACATCCATTGTCGGCAGATTTCCACCAAATCCTATCGATCCAGATTCTCGCCTTTGAGAAGTACAGTGTCACTATACAGGATGCCATTCTCATTGTACCGATTGTTATTGCTGCGGTTATCGTACTTCGAATCTTCACAAAAATAATGAAAAAGAGGAATCTGACGGGCAAGAAAATAATCAAAACAATTACCCGGATATTCAGGGTCCTGATAGTATTCCTCGTATTCCTCGGAATAATGCGTGTTCTGGGTGTGCGTCTGGGCAACATCTTTGATTTCATAAAAGCTGTTTTGAGCTTCCGGTTGTTCACGCTCGGCGGTACCGATGTAAGCCTTTTGACCATACTGATCATGGCGGTCGTTGTATATGTTTCCACAAAGCTTGCGGCGCTTGCCAGGACATATTTCAACAACACGGTATTTCCCAGGTTCAAAATTGAGTTTGGCCTGCAGAGCTCGCTGTCGAAGCTTATCGGGTATACAATAATCGCAATTGGTATAATCATTGCGCTGCAGGGTATGGGTATTAAGCTGTCGGCGCTTACCGTGTTTGCAGGTGTACTTGGTGTCGGGATCGGTTTCGGTATGCAGAACATCACGGCGAATATGGTTTCGGGTATCGTCATACTTTTCGAGCGGCCCATAAAAGAAGGAGACATGGTGCGTCTCAAGGATACGATCGGCATCGTGCAGAAAATAAACCTTCGGGCAACGGTGGTACGCACCATACTCAACGAGCATCTCATTGTGCCGAACTCGGAGTTTATCAATGCTACGGTTGAAAACATGTCCTTTAGTGATTTGAAACTGCGCCTCAGGGTCGATGTGGGTGTGTCGTACTCTTCCGACCCATTTGCCGTTAAGGCGGCTCTGCTCGACGCCGCGTACTCCACAGAACACATACTGAAAAATCCAGAGCCGAGCGTTCTTTTTATCGGTTTTGGTGAATCCTCACTTGATTTTCAGCTCTTGGCATGGATCGAAAGCCCGAAGATGAGGTTTGAAGCCGAGAGTGACCTGCATTTCGCCGTCATAAAAAAGTTCAGGGAACGGGGAATAACCATCCCATTTCCGCAGAGAGACGTGTATATCAAGCAGAAGTGACCCTCTGTCCAATAGGTAGATTGTATTTCCTGCCAATACAGACATTCAGAGTGAACGATCCATAAGTTTTTATTATAGCGTTTTAAAACCTATAACGACAATTTATTGTACCTTCTGTTATTTTCATACCATTTTTCAGTGTAAATACCTACAATTAGAAAGATAGAAAGAAACAGAACAGTTTGCCCGCTTCTGCTGCAACGAAGAAGAGAGAGGGGAAGAATGAAAAAATATAGTATGAAATGTACGGAATGCGGTGCTGAGTACGAGGATAATCACTTCCGTTTGAAATGCGACGGGAACCACAGCCCCGCACTGCTCAGGTCGAAGTATCATAAAAACGGGTTTTCACTTCACAACGATAAGCCCGGTATGTTCAGGTTTTATGATTTTCTGCCCGTTGAACGCACCCTTGATGTGAGCGGTGCGCCTGTAACATACAGGAGTGAGGCGCTTGCCAAATACCTTGATTTACAGAACCTGTACATCATCTTCAACGGGTACTGGCCGGAAAAAAATGCATATATGTATACCGCCTCTTTCAAGGAGCTCGAAGCACCGTCCGTGCTGGCACGGATACCGCAAAATCATGACGGTACCATCGTTGTAGCCTCTGCAGGCAACACGGGTCGGGCATTCGCGCATGTTTGCTCGCAGAACGACGTGCCCCTCTTTCTTGTTGTTCCCGAGGAGAGCGAGGGGGAAATCTGGTCTACTGTTCCATACCAACCGGGCGTCAAGGTCATTCTTGCTGCGGGTGACAGTGACTACTTCGATGCGATAACCCTTGCAAACAGAATCGTTGAAATAGATGGATTCTTCCCGGAGGGAGGCGCGGCGAATATTGCACGGAGGGACGGCATGGGCACAACTGTGCTCGATGCGGCGTGTTCGATAGGGAGGATACCGGATCACTACTTTCAGGCGGTCGGTTCAGGGACCGGGGGTATTGCTGCATGGGAGTCGGCTTTACGGCTTGGCGAGGATGGATCGTTCGGTGAAAACCGCATGAAACTGCACCTCTCGCAAAATGCTCCCTTTACACCGATGACTGACGCGTGGAACAGCAGGCAGAAAAACCTGCCCGTCGTCTCTGAGAAAGAGGCAAAAGAGCAGATCCGCCGGATCAAGGCAAAGGTGCTTTCGAATCGTAAACCACCGTACAACATCACAGGCGGGGTCTGGGACGTGCTCGAGGCTTCATCCGGGTGCATGTACTCGGTAACGAATCATGAAATCGAGGAGGGAACACGGCTGTTCGATCGGCTCGAGGGTGTGGATATACACCCCGCGGGCGCAACTGCTCTCGGTTCACTGATACAGGCGGTGCGTGGAGGAATTATCGAGAAGGATGATATCATCGCTCTGAATATTACGGGCGGCGGGGAGAAGAAGGTTAAGAATGACTATGATGTTTACCAGCTCGAACCTTTTGCCCGTTTTACAAACCGTGAAATACACAGTGATGAAATAATGAAAAAGATTCAAAATATGCTCGCAGCAGTATAGAAGCAGCTGTGCAGTTGCATTCTTCAATGGAGCTCAGCTGGTCCGTACGACTTCACAATCCTCGCCTCGATTCGTTTTGAGAACGGCTGTATCTTTCTGGCCAAAGACCAGGTCAAGGGATTCAGCAATCTCTAAAAATGCGCGTTCAAGCTTACCTTTGCAGGAGTCGGACTTTCTACAAAGATCAAGGATATGAAGGGTACCGGGTTCAAGCCCTTTGTTGTGGGGATTACGACGGAACTTGGAGTAGGCCTGTTCACGCTTATTCTCATATATGTATTGACATACTCCGGGATTCTGTAATACATACGGTTGCCATAATTCTCTACTATAGAAATTGAATAAAGGGCAGGACTGCTGTATATTTTATTATATAATGAAGAAATTTATCCTTATACTCCTGCTTTTTCTCCCATGGCCTCTCTTCGCGTTCACGCAGGAAAAAGAACTTTTTTCCGAAGCCGAGAGCAGGTATTTGAGCGGCAACTATCTGCCGGCCTACGAAACATACGATGAATTCGTCCGTACCTATCCCCTCTCCGAATTGACTCCTGACGCGCAGTACAGGAAGGCACTCTGCCTGTACCGGCTTGAAAAATACCGGGAGGCGATTCAGCAGTTCGACCTTGTTGAAAAGCGGTACCGAACGACCAGGTATGTGGACTTCGTGCCGCTGTGGAAGGGGGTTTCCTACTACTATACGGCCGACTACCCGAAAGCAGTGGAAAATCTCAACGCTTTTCTTAAAAAGGGTGATCAGCACGAGCTTACATTCGAAGCACTTCTCTACAAGGCCCTATCTGATATATCCCTCGGCAGGGTACAGGACGGCATGAAGGCTATGGAGCGCATTGTCAATGCACGCGGGTATGATAAAGTATCTGCCTATGAATCAGTACTGTACAGCTATACGCTGCTCGCCGCCGGGAACTACGATCAGCTCATTAGGTTTTATTCCCGTATAGATCCGGAGGCATTCGCGCCTGAATGGAGGGAAAAAATTTATCTCTATACTGCCGAGGCGTACTGGAAGAGCGGTGATACGGATAAAGCAGAGGATATCTACCGTATGCTCGTTGACAGGCACCTGTCCACCACCTCCACTGCATACAGGAGGCTCTATTCGGCTGCGCAGAAGCGGGGGGATTTTCAGCAGATGGAGCGTATCGTACAGCAGGCGGAGCAGAGGTTCGCGGGAGATCCGGATGTATTGAAAGATTTCTGGTTGAGGATGGGTGTTGCGAGCTACGACCGGTCTGAACTCGATCTGGCGTCCTATTTTTTGCGAAAGGTATGGAATCTCGATGATTATTCCGGGATGCCTGAAGCTGTGCCGCTCTACCTGTCTGAGGTCGATGAAGCACAGGGCAAAAAAAATGATGCCCTCGCAATTCTCGAGGAGTATGTAAAAGAGAATGCAGGCACGACCGGTCTTCTATACTTCAAACTCGCGCATTTATATCTGAAATCCGGCAATTATGAGGGGTCTGCAGACTATTTTAACAGATATATTAAAGGATACCCGCAGTCGAAGTATGTCCCGGAAGCCCGGTACCTGCTCGCATATGCCCTTTACAGACAAAAAAAATATGAAGATGCGGTTTCACAGTGTCTGCTGTATGAAAGGTCAACTGGAGGCAGTACCACGAGCGGTGGGTCTCTTAACGGTAGTGTTGCAATGCTGAAGGCTCGCAGTCTCATGGAGCTCAAGAAATACGATGAAGCCCTGAAAGCCCTGGCAGCCTACAGTACTACTGCTCCCCGTGACCTCGAAGCGAGGCTCGAAAAAATCAAGCTCCTCTATTTTACCAAGAACTATGAAGCTCTCACTGAAGAAACTGAAAGCTTGTTCAGGGACTTTCCGGACCTCGAGCATTCACACACGAACTACTATCTCAATGCACAGTATCTGCGGGGTCTTTCATTTATATTGATGAAAAAATACGCGTATGCAGTGAAAACACTCTCCGTTATTACACCTGACAATACGGTAGAGGCTGGGCTTTCAGCCATTTATCCATCTGTGCTCTACTACCGTGCGTGGGGGCTGTACAGAATGGACAAGTTCGCCGATGCCCGTCGGCTTGCAGAAGAATTCATCGCCCGATTCAGAGATTCTGATTTCTACTTCAGCGCCCTGTATCTTGCGGCGTGGTGCTCCTTCAGCATGAACGACTACAGCACCTCTGCACGCCTTTTTTCAAGGCTCGCTGAAGAAGCTGAGGAAAATCCCTTAAACGGGAAAGCTCCCGCAAACGGGAGTGATCTTGCGCAGAAGGCACTTTTTTTGAGTGGTAAAAGCCTTGCTAATCTTGGCAGGCTTAGTCGTGCATCGGAAGTGTATACCGAACTCTATGAGAAACACCCGAAGTCCGGCTACGCAGACGACGCCCTGTTTGAAAATGCAGGTATTCTCCTGAAACAGGGTCAAACGAAGGCCGGAGCAGGGGAATATTTCACATTGTGGAAACAGTATCCGGAAAGTCCACTTGCAGAGGAGGCCTTTTACAGGCGTGGCGAAGCACTTTTTTCCGGCGGGTATTATTCCGATGCGAAGAATGCATTTCACGATTACAGAAATCAATTTCCGAAAGGCGACCTTGTTGATGACTCATTGTACTGGGAGGCGTATTCCGCGCAGAAGCTCGGGCAGGACCGTGAAGCGGCTCTTCTCTGGGAAAAATTGATTGCCGGGTTTGGCAACAGTTCCTTTAAGCCGGATGCCCTCAAGGAGGCTGCGGAGGTGTACGTTCAATTCGGCGAGTATCAAAGAGCACTGCAATACTATACAGAATTGGAGGATGAGTACCCGACGTATGCGAAAAGTGTAAATGCATCCCTGCGTCTGGAGGAGATCCGGTACCTGGTATTCGGTTTGAGCAAACGGGAAGCTGAGCTTACTGCTGTCATTAGTAAAAAGGGCGGTGCGAATACTGCTGAAGGAAGAAAGGCCATGGTTGAGCTTGCCAGGCTTTATCTTAATGAAAAAACGGACAAAATCGAGCGTGCGTTCCAGCTTTTGAGCAGGGTTATGGAAAAGGGAAGTCCTCAGACAAGACAGGAGGCCGGTGTATTGCTTGGTGAATACTACTACAAAACGGGTGATATCGAACGTGCCGGCAGGGAGTTTTTCAATGCGTCTCTCATATATCCTGAGAACCGTGATTTGATGGCGTACGCAATTTACAGAGCCGCACAGATGATGAAACTCGCGGGTAAAACAAGAGAGTTTAAAGAGCTTGTAGAAAGGCTCAACCAGAGCTTTCCGGCATCGACCTGGGCCCAGGAGGGCAGAAAGCTTCTCGAGGAAAAGAGTAAGTAAGATGAAAAAAACAATAGTACTCTTCACGGTGGGTTTTTTTATTGCTTTTCTCCTGTTCCCCGTGATTTATTTGACGGCGCAGGAGATCGAACCATCGGAGCCGGAAATTGTTCTGCCGAGTGTGGTTCTTGAAATAGAGGATCTGAGCGTTGAAAATGTCAGAACCAAACTACCGGAGAATGAGCTCGTTCCTCCGGAGATCGAAGTGCCGCTTCCGGAGGCCAAGGAACTGCAGATAGAGGAGCCGCCGTCCTCTTTTCAGCTTCCGAAGATGGGCCCGGCCCCGGTTTCCGGAAAAAAGGGCGGGACGTTCATCGCCGAGGGGGTTATCGGCGCCGGTACACTCAACCATCTGCTGAGCTCATTTTCACTGTTTCAGTTTGACAAAACTCCGGGCGGAAAACTTCTCTTCCGGCATGAAGTGCTCGACGGATTTTCAGGAAAACCCATTGGGTCAGGGTACAACATGCGGGAGGACAGGCTTTCCGGTACGGTCAAGTTCGGAAAAAAGCGCCTGAAAACCGAAACGTCGGGCGAATTCAATGATGTTGAGCAGGGGCTTCAGAACAGCGGTTCGTTCTATTCGAAAATCGACCGTTTGACGAGGGGCAGTGCGACGGTCGTTTATGCTCTGAATGATAAGATTGCATTAAACGGTCATCTGGATACATCCGTTACGACCCGGCTCCTGTCGGGATCCACCGAACCCGGGTCTGAAAAATCGACGGAGTATGCGGTTACCACTTCACTGGAGGGGACCTACGCACTGAGCAGAGGGTATGTCGGACTTTCGCCTCGTTACTCGTACCGGGACGGCGGCGTGCAGAATGCCTATCAGCTCAACAGGGCGCAGGTTAAGGGGCTGTTCGGATACGACCTGAGCGACACGACCCGTCTGCGGGGAGATATTAGCTGGTTCTGGAGCGAAGACCTCAAACATCAGGTGCCGTTTAATTTGAGCATTACGACGTATCCGACGGATCTTTTTTCGTTGAGCGCGGGAGGGGGCTACAGGATTCAGGAGTTCAATCTTTCGGATGTGCTCGATGATTTCATGTTTGCCGATGCCCCGGGAAGCATTCGCGACAACAACGGATGGTACTTCACCGTCAACTCGCATTTGAACTTCCTTCAGGGCTGGGTTGCGTACGGAGGGCTCAAATTCATGAACAATGCTGCCATGCTCTCCGTTCTGGAAGCTGCCGACCCGTTGACCGGACTTTTCCCCGTTACACAGGAAAAGATGCGTCGGCTCACCTCGGAGTTAGGGGTTCGATGGATCCCTTCGGCAACCTTTTCCGCCTATGTGAGCTGGACTTCGGAAATTATGGATAGACCGAACTTTTATCCGGGCAACTCCTTCAGCCTCGAGGCGAGTATCAACAATAGCTCAGGCAGACTGGGAGGTATTGTTTCTTCTGTCTTCAGTACCGGTATAAATGACTTTGTTCAGGCGCCGATCGTAAACATCGAAGGATTTTACAGGGTTAACGATTCGCTCATGTTCAGTGCGGAGGCGGATGATTTACTGTATCCTGCGCTTGGCGGTCCGAGGTACAGCTGGTATCCCTTTATAGATAAAGGCCTGGGGATAGTGGTGAAAGCACATATTACTTTTTAAGGAGATTCGATATGGTCGATATACTCGAAAAAGGCGGCATTGTCATGTGGCTCATTATGCTACTTTCGATCATTGCAGCGGTGATAATCATAGAGCGTCTTCTCTATTTCAGAAAGATACGTATCGATGAGGAGAAGATGATCAGCAGGCTGAAGGCGACACTGCAGAAAAAGCACTTTGATGAAGCACTCGCGATCTGTGAGAACAACCCCTCCCCGGTAACGAATCTTATGAAGGTTGGAATCGAGCACCGTGCCTACCCGCGTGAAACCATCAGGGAGGCGATAATGGATGCAGCGAATCTGGAAGTCCCGGAAATGGAGAGGCATCTCCCCGCTCTGGGGACGATTTCCCATATCGCGCCATTGCTCGGTCTGCTTGGCACTGTTACCGGTAATATACGGGCATTCGGTGTTCTGGGGAAATTCGGCGCCGTCGGGGACCCGGGACTGCTAGCAAAAGGAATTGCAGAAGCCCTGCTGACAACCGCTGCCGGCATAATCGTCGCGATCCCTGCAGTTATTTTCTACAACTACCTTGTGAGCAAGGTCAACCACTCCATTATACGGCTCGAAAACCGTGTAAACGAGCTTGTGCTTTTTCTCGGAGGTATATCGTCATGAGATTCAGGCGACTATTAACCACCAGAACCAATGTTGAGCTTATACCTCTTATAGATGTCGTATTCCAGCTTGTCGTGTATTTCATGGTGTCAACGACCTTCATACTCACACCGGGCATCAGCCTCATACTGCCGCGCTCTGAAACATCAGAGCCTGTGGTGATGTCGCGTCTTGTGGTAACCGTTGTCTCGGAAGACGAGCTCTATCTCAACAAGGAGAGGTATGACCTGAAAGGTCTCGATGCGCAGCTTGCCGGTCTTACGGAGAAGCAGCGGGAGGATGTTCGGACCGTCGTCATCGAAGGTGATGAGCATGTTTCCTATAAGCTGATGGTAGAAGTGCTGGATCTGCTCAGGAAGAACGGGTTCAAAGGGGTGAATCTGAGGACAAAGGAGAGTGAAGGGGACGGCAGGTAGTGGTCAGGGGCTGCAGCATGTAGTAATTTTAAATATCGTCAGGCGGTATCAAGGGCACTAATAGCATTTTCTACGCGACTAATAAGTGGGTTATGTCCACTCAACTGTTTTTTAGACAATACCGGTGGCTTGTACCAAGGGCACCAGTACCACAGGTACCGGTACTAAGGGCACGGGCACCGGGGGCATTAATACCGGGGGCATTGATAGTTGTTTCAGGGTATATGTGATGACTGAACGGATACATACAGCGCACGGGCAGAATCAGAGAAGGATGGCACTCAGCATCGCCATCGCACTTTTTATACATGCGGGTATATTCGTCACCTTTCAGTACCTGCCTCATCCGGAGGAACTGCCCGAATACAGCGGCCCAATAACCGTAACCCTCTACGAATCCAACGAACAGATGCGTGCGACTGAGGCACAGGCCGCTGCCGCCCAAAGGGCTGCCCTGCAGCCTGAAAAACGACCTGAAACAAAAAAGCCTGAGACGATAAGACCTGAGTCCGTGCAAAAGACGCCGGAAGTCGCTCAAAGAACGACAGATGTCGTGCAGAAAACAAGAGGACAAGCTGAGGCCATACAGAAGTCCACGAAAACGTATGAATCGCAGGCTGCAAAGGCTCCTGAGAACCTGCTGCCGAAGCCTCAGGAGACAGCCGGGCCTCTCCCAGTACCCGTGCAGGAGCGACCGCTCGGCACTGAGGGACCGGTTGAAGAGGCCGTGAACGTGCCCTCCGGCAGGATACAGGCGCCCACCCGGGGCATGGCGACGCAGGAGGCGAGACCCTCACCGCAGACTGCGCCTTCAACCCAGGAAACCACCGGGGCGGTATCGGGCACAGCGGTAGCCGGCAGGGCGGTAGCCGGCAAGGCGGTAGTCGGCACGACACCTGAGGCTGCAGGTGAAGAGCAGGTTTCAAGAAAGGAGAAGTTTTCTTTTCCTCCTGTTGAAGCAGAGGAAAAACCTCTTTCCCTGGATATGGAGCGGCTGGAGCAGGCACTTGAAAAAACAGCAACCGGTTCCACTGAGGAAACAAGGCAGAAGACTGCAGTAACGGGTACACCATCTACCGGTGCACCGAAGATTGAGTGGGAGGACGCCCGCCGCGGCAGAACGCTTCTGTCGTCTCCAACACTGCCAGTAATTCCTGAGTGGGTTAAGAGAGAAGGGCTCAATCTGACTGTTGCAGTTACTTTTGAGGTGACACCGCAAGGACATGCTACAGGCCTAAATGTTGAACAGTCTTCCGGCTACTCCGACGTTGATTCCGTAGTTCTCGAAGCGGTAAGAAAACTCCAGTTCAATCCAATCGCGGACAACAAAAACGTGCGTGGGACCATTCGCTATATCATCAGTACCAGATAAAGATCACGCGCAATCCCATAAAGAAAATATGAAAGTGCTGGAATTGACATGGGAGTTTCCTCCCTATATATCGGGCGGTCTCGGTATAGCCTGTTACGGCCTGGCGAAAGCCCTTCTCAGGCATGGTGTTGAAATCTACATGATGCTTCCCTCGCAAAAGCCCTTTTTCTTTCATCTGAGAAAGCCACGAGATGCCGATTCACTACCGGGTTACAGCCTCAAAGAAATTTCAGGCGGTGGCGCTCCCGGGTACAACAAACCTGAAAGAAACAGCTTTGAATACATGCCTGTTGCCGGGGCAGCTGGTGGATATACGGGCGTGTTGAAAAATATTTCGTGGGAAGATATTCAAAAAACCGTTTTTCACTATGCGAAGATGGTTGCCCGGGCTGCCGGGTATGTCGATTTCGACATCATACACGCCCATGATTGGCTTACATTTCCCGCAGCCGTCGCATTGAAGAATAGATTTGAAAAGCCGCTGGTCTGTCATGTGCATTCTACAGAGTATGACCGTTCTCCCGAAGAAGGCAACAGCAGGGTGCATGATATCGAGCGTCGGGGTCTGCAGTGCGCAGATCGTATTATCGCGGTGTCGCACAGAACTGCTGGTGAGATTGAACAGTGCTACGGAATTCAAAAAAGCAGGATACGAACCGTGCACAACGCCAGTGCCATTAAAAAACCGCTGTTCAGCGGTAAACGCTTTTTCAAGGAACCGGTGGTCTTATTTTTAGGCAGGCTGACCGCACAAAAGGGGCCTGATATATTTGTTGAAGTTGCTCTCGAAGTGTTGAAAAAATACCCTGATGTGCGCTTTATTCTGGCCGGTACAGGCGACATGGAAGGATTACTGATACGGGAGTCGGCCCTGCACAACACGGGCACCAGATTGCATTTTACCGGTTTTCTCAATAGAAAAGAGGTTTTACGTATCCTTGCAATGTCGGACCTGCTCATCATGCCGTCAGAAGCCGAACCCTTCGGCATAGCTGCCCTCGAAGCAATGCGCTTTGGGATTCCGGTTCTTGTCTCATCACAATCCGGTGTGGTCGAGATTGTTCGGAATGCAATCCCAGTCGACAACCGCGATATTGAAATGATGGCCTCCATTGTTGAAAAATTATTAAAAGAGCCGCATATGTTAAGAAAAATCGGAAAATCGGGCAGACGTGAGGTCAAAAAGATAACATGGCGAGAACCCGCCCGAAAGGAGTATAGGATATTCGAGGAGATTCTATGCTGAACATAGTCCTGTACTTCTAAGTAAATTCGAGCAAGTTACTGTTTGATGCCTGGTCCCGGGGGGATGTATCCTGACAAGGATCGGCTGCGAAGTGGCATATCCTGTCAAGGACTTCCCCAAGGGGGCTTACGCCACTTTCAGGTGCATACGTAGTATGTATACGAATGGGAGCGGAGGGAATGCGGGGTGACTTTTGGCCTTTTCGTTTGCCTGAAGAAGCCTACTGTTGTTACCTTTTCATATTGTCCGGCATTGAAGAAAAGGGTATATTCAGCCGATTCAATACAGTCTAAGGAACGGTCATGCATATAAAAAATATATACGTATATCCGAGATATCCGGAATCTCTTAAAAAGTTGTTTCAACTCGCATTCAACGTGTGGACACTCTGGGATGAAGAAACGGTTCAGCTTTTCGACAGGATCGACGGCACACTTTTCAGAAAAAGTGACCTCAACCCCGTTCAGTTCCTCTATTCCGTGCCTGAAAAGCGGCTCATAGAGCTTTCGAAAGACAGCGCTTTTCTGGAAGACGTGGAAGAGGCATGGAAGAGGTACGATGCATACGCTCAGAAAAAGACAGCCTACGATGAACGCTTCAAAGACAAAAAGATCGCATATTTTTCCATGGAGTACGGTCTTCATTCATCCATTCCGATTTACGCCGGCGGGCTGGGGATACTCTCCGGCGATCATCTGAAAGGAGCGTCTGACCTGGGCATCCCGATAACGGGTATCGGACTATTGTACAGGTACGGATATTTTACCCAGCGCATAAACATCCACGGTATGCAGGAGGAGGAGTATATTGAAAACAGTGTTTTCAACCTTCCTCTCAAAGAGCTCAAATCAATCGATGGAGAGCCGGTGTATGTAACGGTGGAAATACTCGGCACACCCGTACTGATCAAAGTGTGGTTCATTCGCGTGGGCAGGGCGCACCTTATTCTGCTCGATACGAATATTGAGGCAAACGAGCCTGATTTTCGACGGATTACCGACCATCTGTACGACGCGGGCAGGGATGTACGTATGCAGCAGGAGCTCGTGCTTGGTCTGGGCGGTATGGAGGCGCTCGATGCAATGAACATCAAACCCGATGTGTACCATCTCAACGAGGGGCATTCGGCATTTCTCATCGTTCAGCGCCTTAAAAAACTTGTCGTCGATGAAGGGCTGTCATTCGACGAGGCGTATACGCTTATAAAAAATACAACGATTTTTACTACCCATACTCCGGTTGAAGCTGGGAATGAAAACTTTCCGGTTGAAATGGTCCAGAAGTATCTCAGTAAAAAGGTCGAGGAGATCGGTGTACCGCTCGAACGCATCATACAGTACGGCACACTTCACGACAAAAAAACATTCTGGCTTCCGGCTTTTGCCATGCGTTTCTCCAGGTATATTAACGCGGTTTCAAGGCTGCACGGCAAGGTGTCGAGAGGGATGTGGTGCGACCTGTTTCCCGGTTTGGTTGAATGTGAAGTTCCCATTACTTATATTACAAACGGTGTGCATTACTCCTGGGTTTCTCCTGCACTTATGGAGCTTTTCAATCGATATATCGCTCGAGAAAATTACGCTCTCTTTGAAGATGACACAGCGCTTCAAAAGCTGATGGACATCCCTGACGAGGAGGTTTGGGAAGCTCACCTCAGTTCGAAGAGGAAACTCATCAGCACTGTACGGATGATTGTGGATGAGAATTATTCGCAAAAGGGCTTTGCAATTTTCGGAAGCGGGGATGCATCCGCTCTTTTAGATGAGCGGTATTTGACCATCGGGTTTGCACGGCGGTTTGCGGCATATAAGCGCCCAACACTTATAATGCAGGACAAGGAACGGTTGAAAAAGATACTCCTGGATGAAAAACGGCCGGTTCAAATTATCTTCACAGGGAAAGCGCATCCGGCTGATTCGAACGGAAAAAATATGATCAAAGAGGTCGTTGATTTTGCAAGAGATCAGGGGCTCGAAAACCGTATTGTGTTCGTGGAGAATTACAACATGAATGTAGCACGGACTCTTGTGCAGGGCGTGGATATTTGGCTCAATACACCGCTTCGGCCCTATGAAGCGTCAGGAACATCGGGTATGAAAGCAGGTATGAACGGCGTGCTCAATCTAAGTATTCTCGATGGCTGGTGGCCGGAAAGCTACAATGAAAAAAACGGGTGGGCAATCCGATCCGGACGCCTCGACGACAGCCTCGAAGCACGGAATACGATAGAATCACAGCAGATTTACACCTTGCTGGAAAAGGAGATTACCCGCCTGTACTACGACAGGGATGAAAGTGATATTCCCCGTGAGTGGCTGAAGATGATGAAGGAATCGATATATACCATCGTAAAGGATTTCAACATAACCAGAATGCTCCGGGAGTACTCCGAAAAGTTTTACCTGCCTGCTGTAGAGGCGAGGCGGAAAATCACCGAAGATAAAAAGTATCTGTCAGGTATTCTGAAAAATACGGCGGAGATGCAGTCGGTGTGGAACAAGGTGTATATCAAGGATGTATTCATGGATATTGACAAACAGGAAATCCTTTTTACCGACGATACGATAAAAACACAGTGTTATGTCTTTTTGGATGATGCTGATCCCGGTCTTTTCAATGTGGAATTTTTCTATTTTTTTGAAAAAGACGGGGCATACGAGACTGTTACACTTGAATTCATTGAAAAATATCCTGACAGTACGGCAAAATATGAGGGTGAAATCACCCTGAAATACTCCGGTATTCAGAGCATCGGCGTGCGGCTCGTGCCTGCAGACGATGAGGTGCGGTCGATTCATCCTGAACGTATTAAATGGTACGACATTTCGTAAAAGTCATTTCCTGCACTGTATTTTTAGTACCTGTGCACCGATAAATAGGTATGAGAACTCTGTAAAGATAAAAAAACGGATAAAGCTATGTGTATCAATAATATTAAAACGGAAAACAAACAGGGATACTCCGGTATACCCGGCCTGTTGAGAGGGGTTATCTGCATCGTGGTCGTGCTGGCGGCTTTTTTACCAGCCCTGTCGGTATATGCGCAGGAATCTCCGTCCTACACATTTATTGATTTTAATAAAAGCTATGACAGCATTGTGAGCTCGGCAGGGTCGAACGGATATCAGGTTAAAGAGCAGGAAATTACCTCGTTTTTCGGTAAATATTACCTGCTCCTGGAGAAATCGCAGGAGTTCTACAGTGAGAAGATAGCCCTTTTTTTCGATGCGGAGAAGAAACTCATTTTTTTCAGCATTCTATTCGCACTCAGTGAGAATCAATCGTCTCGGGTTATACAGAAGCTTGATGAATCGCTTGCACAAAAGCTCGTGGAGAAATACGGAGAAAACGAAAATAATAATGTTCCCTACTATCGGGTATATCAAAATATATATGAAATATTCCTGTATCCACCCGGGTCAGGCGTAGCACGTCTTTCATTCAAACAGCTCGACCGTTCATCAGCCTACCTGGATTACTACAAGCAGGAAGTTGAGAAACTCGAAAATGAGACCATTTCTAAAACCGTCGGCAATCTCTGAACCTGCTACAGCTTCTTGAGCTGTTCCTCGTTATCTTCGATCTCTTTTTCGAGATCTTTTATTTCACCGAGCAGAGGTTTTATATCGGCCGTTCCCTTCGATATGGTAGTCTGCCCTTTTTCAACGAGAAGTTCGTACACTCTGGATCCAAGCATCGTACACTTTTTTTCGGCCTGGTTCTCAAGCCTCTTGATTTTGATTTTCAGTGCCCCTTTTTCTCCCGCCTCCTTTGTTTTTTCCTTCGCCCTTCCCAGAACTTCCTTCGAGGTTTCGACGCTCTTCTGCAGGAACTTTTCCATCCGATCGCGAAAACTCATGAGATTCCTCCTTTACCGAAACTGTACTATATATGAGGTATAATCATTTCCCTTTTACCTGGTGATCTTCTATTTCAAAGATAACACAGCACTGTCGCCGTCATCAACAAAATAATCCTCTGTGTCAGGAGTACTATCGTATCTAGGTGATATCCCAGGGATATATGTGGGCCCCTAAATCGGGGCGGTGGAGGGAGTTTTTAAATTGGGAGCTATTCTGGAGATAGTAAAAGAGGCTATGGTAGTGAAGATTACATCTACCAAGAGAATGCAGAGCACCTGAAAATTATTCTTCAGGCATCTCTTCGTAAAAGAATACAAGGGCAGACTTTGAAGCGTACTTGTAAAAAACGGTTGAATATTTCTTGACTTAGTTCGAAGCATAGTACAATATGATTAGAGTACACTGTTAAAATAATCGGGATTAAATATATGGCCGTTTCGCAAAATTAATCCCGAAAAAAAGTGACGAAAAGAGTAAAGGCCTGCCCTGTGAAGAAAACAGGCAGGTAAACACCGGCATCCGGAATCAAGAAATCTGCTGCCGGTAATGCGGTAATCTCAAAGAAAAAAACAACTGCAGGGAAGAAAAAAGCAGCTCCGAAAAAAACTCCCGCTTACGTGTCGCGAAGAACGTGCCGCTCACCAGCGGTAATACACGCCTCTCAAGCGGATTGTAACTTCAGCTCGGGTCCGTTCATTTTATAAATAAATATGACCTGAAAGGAGAAGAATTTTTCAAAAAACTGCGTTTGGCTCTCAGAAAATAGGGCTTCCCGATAATAGAGCGATGCGATGAAAAAACATCCGGAAGAAAAGATACATAACATTGAATCCTGCCTGTCACAGGGCAGGATTTTCAATGCATACAACCTGGCCAGTACAGCACGAAAGACTTTTCCCGATAACCTGAGAATAGCACAGTTATATGCTCTCTCCCTCGCACGGCTGGGCTCTACAGAAAAAGCAAAGGACTGCCTTGAAGATATTTATAACAAGGGCCATCACGATTCTGAAACCACAGGTATTCTGGGCAGGGTTTACAAAGATGCTCTGAAAAAGAGCGGAGATATCAAATACGCTTATTTGTCGAGAGACACCTACCTGAGGTCTTTCGAGAGCTTGAAAGAGTACTATCTTGGAATCAATGCCGCGACCATGTCATATATCCTCGGAGAGAGAAAAATAGCTGAGAAAATTGCGCGGCAGACCATCGATATTATCGATCGTCAGAGTGAAAAAGATTACTGGTGTTTAGCCTCACTCGGAGAGGCTTACTTGATCCTCAATGATCTCAGCGCATCGATCCAATTTTATAAAAAAGCCCGTGAGGAGGCTTATGGTAATTACGGGGATCTGAATAGTACTTATCAGCAGATCTGCTTTATACAAAAGTATACCCATGTGCCGGTTGAGCTTTTGGCCATTTTCAAACCTCCCGGCATTATTACCTTTTCAGGGCACATGATAGACCACGCCGAACGAAAAGTACCGAGATTTCCCGATTTTGCAGCCGGATCTGTTAAGAAAGAGATAACAAACGTTCTTGATGAGCTGGATGCCGGGATAGGTTATTGTTCTGCCGCGTGCGGTGCGGATATACTGTTTATTGAGGCGATGATCGAGCGGGGTGCTGAAGTGAATGTTTATCTGCCGTTCTGCGCCGAGGATTTCCTGAAGACGAGCGTTTCGTACGCGGGCAATGAGTGGGAGGAAAGATTTCTCGCGATCCTTGAAAAAATCTCCATAAAATACATAACCGAAGAAGGATATTTTGGGAATGATTCACTTTTTTCTTTTTTAAACATTGTGATCATGGGAATGAGTATACTCCGTGCCCGCCTCCTTCTTACAGAACCTGAGCTTCTTGTGGTTTTAGGCTCTACAGCAAAGCATCCAAAACCGGGAAGCATCAACGAACTTTTCAGCCGATGGCCGCACAAAGAAAAAATTCGGATAATAGATCCCACCGGGCTCAATCCTCCGGCCACCGGCTCAGGAAAGCAGAAAGGAAAAACAAAGTATGCGGAGCTTCCCGGTGCAGGTATTCCACCAGGGGTCATCCATTCTATGCAGTGCATCCTGTTCGCAGAAATAATTGGGCCCGGAAAGGCCGCAGAAGAGCGCACGCCTTATTTTATGCACGACATACTTCAGGTAGTTTCGGAACGATTAAAGGAACTTGATGGAAAGCCAAAGATATTTTCCTTATGGGGAGATATCATACATGCCGTTTTTAACGGAGCAAAGGACGCACTTGAGTTTGCATCGATGCTGATAGATGTCATTTTGGGAACAAAGTGGGGATTTGATGACTCTAAAAAAAGTATAAATATCCGCGCTGCCCTGCACGCGGGCCCGGTATTTATCAGTATAGATCCGATCACAGAAAGACGCAATGCCTATGGTACGCAGGTCGATCGGGCGGCATGTATGAGATCGATAGCAGTCCCGGGTTGTATATATGCGAGTGAAGAGTTCACCGCTCTTCTGGTGGTAGAAACAGGTGACTTGTATCGATATGAATACGTCGGGGTCCATGACCTTTCCGAGGGCCTGCAGCCCTGTGAAATGTATCACCTGTCAAGAAGGGAAGACTTTTCGTTCCTGATATCTGATTATAAGAGGCAGCAAAAGTTAAGCGGGCAGAAAGGTGAAACTTGGCAGGAGACCCGGGTCCTCGACTCCCTGCAGATGGATATATTTTCCTACCTTAAAACGGACATTCAGGAGAAACCGGAAAAGGAAGAAAAGGGCGATTCTTTCCAATGGCTGACCCCTTACATGGCCAGAGAAAAGTTTAGAAAGGGAGATATCCTGTTCAACAAGGGCGACATAGCGGACAAGATATATTATCTGGACAAAGGCACACTGAGGTTAAAGGAAATAAACGTCACTGCCGGGAGGGGAGAGCTTATCGGGGAAACCGGGATATTCTCGCCGTTTCATACAAGAACGGTTTCGGCAATTTGTGAAACCGATCTGTATGCTTTTACCCTGGATCAGGATAAGATGATCAGCCTGCTGTATAAAAAACCCTCATTTCTATTCGACCTCATCAAATTGAGCATAAAAAGATTTACAACTAACCTGATAAAAACTGTTGATGAAAAGCAAAAAATAGAGCACGAGCTCAAAGTCGCGCAGGCAATTCAATCCAGCATGCTGCCGAAAAATTTTCCAAAGAGGAATGAGTTTGATATTTGCGCAAATATGGAGCCGGCACGGGAAGTCGGGGGCGATTTTTATGATTTCTTTTTTATTGATAAAGAAAGGCTTTGCTTTATTATCGGTGATGTTTCCGGAAAAGGAGTGCCTGCCGCGCTTTTTATGGTCGTATCGAAAACACTTTTGAGGATCGAAGCGATGCACGGAATGCAGCCTCACGAAGTTCTTTGTCGTGTAAATGAAATGCTTATACCGGACAATGAGGAATGTATGTTTGTTACGGTCTTTTGCGCTGTTCTGAACATAAAAACGGGCGAGCTGCAATACTCGAACGCGGGTCATAACCCGCCGTTGATTGCAGCCAGGGGCCGGCCTTTCCGGTTTATGAGTTTAGAGAAGAGTGTTGTTCTCGGGGCTTTTCCCGGATCACAGTATACTACCGAAAAAATTACAATGGAAAAAGATGATACGATCCTTTTGTATACCGACGGTGTGAATGAAGCTATGAACCCTGAATCGAAGCAGTATTCCAACCACAGATTTGAAAATACTCTGAATCTACTGACAGGAAAAAATGTAAACGAGATCCTCAATGGTTTAAGAGAGGATGTCAGGGAGTTTGTTAAAAAAGCCCCTCAATCGGATGACATCACAATGCTGGCGGTGAAATATATCGGTTAACCTGATTTGTTTTTTTGTGATTTCCAACTAAAATCTGAAAGTTTATTATTGTCATTATTAATCACAGAAAATGATCAAAGACTATTAAAAATAATAACTTTACTTATTTAAATTTTGTTATATCATTACTCTCAGTATTTTTCAAATTAGCTAAAACTGAGTTCGTATTGAAGCTCATTTGGCGATGCATTACTATGTGCATTTGGTTTTACATGGAGTTTTATAGCTTCTTTGGGTATACAAAATTTTACCTAAACATGAATAATTTTAAATTGGGAGAATAAAATGTTTTGTTATCATGAAAAAATACAAAAAATAGATATGGGGAAAGGAGTAATACGTCAGGATATCGGGCCCGGCGAAAGAATGAACGTGCTGCACTGGAACATTGCTGATGGAGGCGAGGTTAAGCTCCATCAGCATCCGCAGGAACAGTTCGGGTACGTTATAAAAGGCGGTTTTAAAATGATTGTTGGTGATGAAAAAACAATACTCAAAGCGGGAGATTCTTATTTTATTCCGCCGGACATTTTGCATTCTTTTGTTGCAATCGGTGAAACTGAGGCTATTGATGTATTCAGTCCTGTAAAAACTGATTTTCCATGGACAGAATGAAATTTGTATTTGAATATAGAATCATGTATAAACCCAAATTTAGGAGGATTTAAAATGGCCAAAAAGGTGTTACTTGTGGCGCCGAATTATGGAGGGTGGGGTGAAGAACAACAGGCCCCGTGGGACATTCTGAGAAAAGCGGGTTTTGAAGTTACGCTTGCGACGCCAAGAGGTAAAAAACCTCTACCTTTTGAAATCAGCGTTGATCCGGATTTTGTTGATCCAATTCAAAATTATCATACAAACCCGCCTGAAGTCTGTAAAAGGGTGAAAGAGCTGGTAGACGGTACTGAATGGGAAAGTGCTATAAAAATCGACGACGCAAAGATGTCCGATTATGACGCGATAGCACTTACGTGTGGCCCCGGAGCAATTTTAGATGTTAATGGAAGAAAACATCTCCATGACATGATGTTAGAAGCTTTTTATGATGATAAAATCATAGCTGCCCTTTGTTACTCTGTAGCGGCGCTTGTTTTTACGCGTGATCCAAAAAATGATTATAAGAGTATTATCTACGGAAAAAAAGTTACAGCGCATCCTCGAGCGTGGGACTTTCATGATGATTTGGATCACAGCGGCCTCTATGGAATAACACCCGATAATCAACCTACCAATGTTGTTACTCCGGGTTTTATATATCCGCTTCAAGATATTGTAACAGATGCAGTTGGTCCTGATGGAGACTGCGCTTTTGCGGATAATGCAAATCGTGAAAACCCGAGTGTCGTATATGATCATCCATTTATCACGGGTTGTTCTGTAGAATCATCAATTGCGTATGGAGAAAAGCTTGTAGAAGTATTGAACAGTCTGTAAATAATGTTTTTTGTTTCTATTTATGCTTTTATCCTGCATAAGACTGTAGAAGGAAATTCTGTTAAAAAGAATTAAAACCAGCAAGGGCGCATCCCGGTATAAAAGTCGCAGGGAAAGCTGAGTATTCAGTCAAAAATCATAAATTGATTTTTAATTCCGAATTTTTTATTCTGCGAATCCTGCGTTTTCTGCTATTTAAATTTAACAGCTTTTACAAATACAAAAGTAAGGAGTAAAAAATGCCGGCAATTACAGTGCAGAGTTTAGAGCTTACCGATAAACAGAAAGAAATTATGGCAGATAAGTATATAGCAATTTTTTCTGAGCTTACAAATGTTCCCAGGGACCGAATCTATGTATTTTTTGATGGGTATACTCTTGATAACGCGGCTACAAATTGTGTTTTATTCTCTAAGAATCCACCAAAACATTTAATCGCCAAATTTAATGAAGATAAAAATAAATAATACGGAGTTTGATAGTGGATGTAAATGAATGTATTGTTAAAACTCTTGAAAATATCGGTGTGGATCATGTTTTTGGTGGATCCGGTCAGGTAAACGCAAGTATGCTTTTAGCATTAAAAGAATCGAAAAAAATAAAAACAGTTATCATCCGGAACGAACAGGCAGCTTCATTTATGGCATGTGGTTATTCCATGTTTTCTGATAAATTGGGCGTTTGTTTTGCGACCGGAGGTCCCGGAGCTTTTAATTTATTTTCCGGGATGGCTGTAGCATTATATGATTCCCTGCCGATTTTAGGAATAACAGGATATGCTTCTGCGCCAAATAGGGGAAAGGGGGCATTGAATGAGTCATCAGGATTAAACAGAACTCCTGATTCACAAAAAATGTTTTCTGCCACAACAAAAAAATCATTCATTATCGAGGATCCGGATAAAGCGTGTGATATTCTCGAAGAAGCACTAAATACGGCTTTTGAAGGAAGGCCGGGTCCTGTTCATATTCATGTTCCAAAAAATATCACCTCAGCTGCTGTAAATAATTTTAAAGAGATAAACCTGAACATAAAGCCGGTTTCGGCAAAATCTAATGATGTAAAGAAATTTGTAAATGTTCTTGAGAAAGCAGTAAATCAAAATGAACAGATTATGGTTTTAATCGGATACGGCTCAATAAGAAGTCATGCGGAAAAGGATATTCTTAATTTTATTGAAAAATTCCAGTTTCCTTTCGCTACTACAATGGACGCCAAGGGTGCCCTGCCTGAAAATCATCCGCTTTCTCTAGGCGTGTATGGAACATCCGGGGACCATGGAGCTAATAAATATTTCGATAAATCAAAAGTTGTTTTAGCAATGGGAAACTCATTTGCCCAGAACGCCACCTTCGGTTTTAAAAGCGACTTATATAAAAGCAAGGTATTATTGCACATAAATATAGATAAAAATGAAATAAATAAAGTGTATAAAGCAGCCCATTCAATGGTGAGCAATGTAAAATCTGCAATTGTCGGTATAACGGATGGATTATCCAAAAAGATAGGAGATGTTAAGCCCAGAAAGATTGAAAGAGAAAAATATTATGATGAAAAAATAGATCATAAAGGTGATAAAATTCATCCCGGTCAGATGGTTCAATTAATATCAAAAAATCTACCGGAAAATTCGATAGTAATGGGTGATGCAGGTTCACACATGCTCTGGTTAAACTGTTATTTGAGCCTTGATAAAAATCAGAGATACCAAAATCCAGGCAGCTTTGGACCCATGGCAAGCCATGTAAACGGCTCAATTGGTGTAAAATGCGCCAATCCTGACAAACATGTTATCTGCGGGTGTGGTGATGGCGCCTATTTAATGGCCGGTTTTGAGTTAATGACTGCTGTTCAATACAATATTCCGGTAATATGGATAATTTTTAATAATGGGGAGTTCAATGTAATCAAGAAGTTCCTGATAAATTTATACGGCAAGCACGCGTACATGCAGTTTGACAATCCGGATTATGTTCTGTACGCAAAATCCTGTGGGGCTCAGGGGTCTAGAGTAGAAAAATTGGGAGATTTTGAGAAAGTGTTCAAAAAAGCACTTAGATCCAATAAGCCGGCGCTTATTGATGTTGTTGTAGAATCAGAAGTCTATCCTCCTTTTGGATTGGGCAAAGTATAATGATTGATGAGAAGTTATTTAATACATTAAAATCTTTTCGTTTTACTGAATCGGATTTAAAAAACTGTTATATATCAAAGGAAAGCCGGGATAATGCGTTTACCGTCATTAATAAAAATATATTGGTAACATACATCAGCTATCCTCCCGGTGAAAATCGTAAGCCCCACTCTCATGAAGAAGTACGTATAACTTTCGTACGTTCGGGAAAAGGATTTTTAAAATCTGAGGGCAGGAAAACTCAATTAAATCCGGGAGATATATCAGTATTGCTGCCCGGTGTAGTTCATTCTTTAAAAGTAACTGGGGAAAAAGAGCTAAACATATGTGAGATTGTGATTGATGCTGCTTATAAAGGATAAAATAAACATTAATGGAGGAAAATAATGCCAGTTATTATGATTCACACTCTTGAGCTGATGGAAGAACAGAAAAAAAGAATCGCGAAAAAGTATACAAAAATTCTTTCTGAGGAGACAAATGTGCCTGAAGAACGTATCTATACTTTTTTTTCCGGGTATTCTATTGAAGATATCGCGGCAGGAGGAGTTTTAAATTCTGAACTTCCACCGGAAATATTGAAACAGTTCAATATTAAATACTCAGAAGAATTGAAAAAGATTGATAAAAAAAAGTGAGGTGAAGATTATGAGTGAACCCATATCAGTCATAACCAGAATGAAAGTTAAGTCAGGAAAAGAAGATGAATTTTTAACTGAGTGTAATCATTTTTTTAAAGAAACTCGAAAAGAATCAGGATGCGTTCTCTATGATCTATATGTCAATTGTAAAGACGGCAAATTTTGTATTTTCCATGAGGCATGGAAAGATCAGGAAGCTATAAATAAACACATAAATAGTTCACACTTTTCGGATTTTATGGGAAAGTCTTCAAATTTCCTTGATAAAATTGATAATGAGTCAGAAACCCCTTTTCAAGTTTCTATTGCGAAATTATTTGATCCATCAAATCCGCCAAAATCTGAAAAGGTTATTGTCGCAACAAGAATGAAATCCTCAAATTCCGCTATAGAAAAAACAAGAGATGGTACATTGAACCTTGTTGTTACTCCTTCAAATAAAGAACTCGGGTGTACTGGTTATGATCTATATCAAAATAATGAAGAAAAGAGCCTTTTCATTCTATATGAGCAATGGAAAGGATTCGGGGCCATTCAGGAGCATATGAAAACAGAGCATTTCAATAACTTCATGAAATCAGCACCAGATTTACTTATCCCTCTCCAAGCCGGGAAAGACGATTTGTTTGAAATAATGATTTGTTCTCCATATACTGGTTGATCCTGATTAGATATAAAAAATTTGGGAGGAAAAAATGCCGGTTGTAACCATAAACGCATTAGAATTGGAAGAAAAACAGAAAAAAATTGTTGCAAGAGAATATACAAGAATTCTCTCCCGAATAACCAATGTTCCGGAAGGGAACATTTATATTTTTTTCAGTGGTTATCCATTAAGCGGTATTGCTGCTGGAGGCGTATTGAATTCAGATCTGCCTGATTCAGTCTTAAAAAATTTTAATATTAAATACAGCAAACATCTTGAAAAACCGGAAACAATAACTGTTTTAACAAGAATGAAAGCAAAGCGCGGCAAAGAGGAGGAAGCCGAAAAAGTAACATTGAAATTTCTTGAGGAGACCCGCAGAGAGCCCGGATGCCTGAGTTATGACCTTTTCAGAAGTAAAAAAAATATTTATAAAAATGAAAGGACTTCTTCATATTTTATCCTGCAGGAAAAATGGAAAGATCAGAAAGCTATTAATGAACATCTATCCATGCCGTTTTTTGGGAAATTTATGAAAAACTCTGAAAAGCTTTTTGATGGGGGATTTGAAGTCACCGCCAAGATAAGCGGGCCGTCTAGAAATTCAGCGGAAATAAGCGAAAGTAATGTAAAACTTGTTGTTAAAATGAAGGCCAAAACAGATAAAATTGATGTAATTAAAAGAGGTATCCTTGAGATGAAAACAAGGCTGTCCAAATTACATGGGTTTATTCAATGTGATATCTATCAGGGACTTAAAGGACTTTATGATACTTCTGTTTTTATTTCAGACCAGACATGGAAAAACCAAAAAAGTCTTGAAAATGCTATTAAATACATATTAACAGAAATGCCGTTTTATTTTGAAGATCTGGAAGAGACGAGGGAGCCGATTATTTTTGAAATGGCAAGTGAGGCTGCCCGGGGTGATCAACCTGAAAATATATCTCTGTCAGAAAATGCTGTTTTAGGAGATACTGAACTGGTAAATGGCTTAAAAAAAATGAACCCGGCTTTTGCCCGGCTTTGCATCGATACTTCAGGCAGGGCGTATGGAACACCTCTCATTGATCAAAGAACAAAGATATTAATGGCAATCACTGTTGATATTGTGGAGCAGATACATGGAAAACCTTTTGAAAATCATTTAATGATGGCTAAAAAACAGGGTATTACCCGTGAAGAATTAGAAGAATTACTATTATTTTTAACAGTCTATACTGGATTCAACAAGCCGGGAGCTTTTTATGCTGAAATAGCAAAATTTTATACCTCGTAAATTATAGGAGGAATGATGAAGTTAGAAGGTAAAAGAATCGGTATTTTGTTTGAAGGTGATTATTATGAAAATGAAATATTTTATTACATGCTCCGCTTCCCAGAGGAGGGGGCTGACCTGCATCTTTTAACAAGATTATGGGGGCAGGAAAAAATTACATTTTATGGGCATGAATACCAGGTGCCATTTGATTGTAACGAAAGTTTTGAAAATATGGATGATAATACATTAAAAAGTTATTCCGCAATAATAATTCCCGCGGGAATGGTAGCTGACAGACTGAGATATACTGAGGATATAAACAAACTTCCTCCAGCCTGCGAATTCATAAAAAGAGCATTTGCTCAAAAGAGTATTATTAAAGGAATAATCTGTCACGGTATGTGGCTTTTATCCCCTGTCCCGGAAATAATAAAGGGAAGAAAAGTTGTCGTACATAATAATCTTTTAGGTGATTGTAAAAATATGGGGGCGGATTATATTGATGAGGATATAGTAGTTGACGACGATCTCGTAACCGCGAGAACGGGCGGCCATTGTAATTTATTCGCGAAAAAAATAATCGAAATTCTGTCGGAAAAATAAGGTCCCGGTATAGAAAATTATTTGAACCCTGACTGTCCCCGGGAGTGTTCGATTGATGCTTGTAAAGAGAAAGAGCGGAGTGCTGTTTCATATTTCATCATTGGCGTCTCCTTTTGGAATAGGTGATCTTGGGCCGGTTGCATATGAATTTGCAGACTTTTTGAATAGCAGCAGTCAGCATCTGTGGCAGATACTTCCATTAAACCCCACTCAGGGCGCGTTTGGCGATTCACCGTACAGCAGTATCTCGGCTTTCGCCGGGAATACCCTCTTTATTTCGCCTTCCTTACTCGCAAAGGAGAAATTATTAGAGGAAGAAAATATCACCCCCCCACCTGTCTTTCCCGCCGGATCCGTGGATTATTCGCAGGTGAGGGATTACAAGAATAAACTATTTAAAAGAATAATCAACAAATCGGATGAGGATTATCACTTTAACTTCTTTTGTGAAGATAATGAATTCTGGCTTGATGATTATTCACTATTCGTAGTTTTAAATGAACATTTCAAAGATAAAATATGGAACGAGTGGCCCCAGGTTATTAGAGACAGGAAAAAAGAGGCCATGCAGGGTTTCAAAAATAAATATAAAGAGAAAATACTGGAAATTAAATATCTCCAATATCTATTTTTCAAGCAGTGGTTCCGGCTGAGGCGATATTGTAATCAAAAAAAGATCCAGATAATTGGAGATCTACCCCTTTACATTAACTATCACAGTGCTGATGTGTGGGCGCATCCTGAGATTTTTAAACTGGATAAACATAAAAGGCCCCTGGTTGTTGCCGGTGTTCCACCGGATTATTTTAGTGAAGACGGACAGCTCTGGAACAACCCAATCTACAGTTGGGATACTTTAAAGAAGACAGGTTATAAATGGTGGGTTCAACGCATAAGACACAATTTTAAGCTTTTTGACTGGGTCAGGCTGGACCATTTCCGGGGTTTTTCCGATTACTGGGAGGTTCCCACGGGGGAGCCTACTGCCAGAAACGGTGCGTGGAAGATAGGCCCGGGTGATGACCTGTTTAATGCGCTGATTGATTATTTCCCTCAACTGCCAATTATTACAGAGGACCTGGGGGATATCGACCCGGGGGTACGAGAGCTTCGTGATCAATTCGGATTTCCGGGCATGCGAATTCTTCAATTCGCTTTTGGAGGTGATAAATCTTCGCTTGTACATAAACCGCACAACTATATTAGTAATTGTGTTGCGTATACGGGAACACATGATAATAACACAATTACAGGCTGGCTTGAGGAGGGAATTGACAAAGCGAAACTTACAAAAAAGAAATTAACCGGTGTCGTTGACAGGGAAAGGAGGCTCGCTTTAGAGTATGTCGGTGTTAAGTATACAGAATTAAAGGAAGCACACTGGGAATTTTTGAGGGTGCTGATGGCCTCTCCCGCATCCTATGTTATCTTCCCTGTGCAGGATATTCTGGGTCTTGGGGGGAAAGCCCGTATGAATACACCGGGGACAGCCGAGGGTAACTGGAAATGGCGGCTTCCGGGTCCCAGGATTAAAGAGAATATTGTTAAAAAACTCAAGAAATTGACAGAAACCTATGATAGAAGCTGAAAAAAAAGGTAATATATGATTATTGATACAAAGCTCACTCTTCAGACAAGTCTGTGCCGGTTCGTGCCCGGCAGCGAAGGGAGTGTATCCGATGAGATAGTACAGAATGAAATCACTCTGGCATTTAAAGAAAATCGTTCTTTTCCTTTCATTGCGGACGCTGGCATAGTAACAAGCCTGCAAACAGGCACATCTATTGAATCGCACGTTTCCCAGTTTATTAAAATCAAAAATGATATTATTAACACAATTGTTTCAAATAACACAACATTAAAAACCCGATTATTAAATGACACTCATCTCTCCTCCAGGATAGTCAATGCCATATCTTTTATCCATAAAGGTCTGTCAGAAACTGGCAAAGCAGATTTAATGAAACGAAGGTTTGTATTAATAAAAGAGAAACCTCAAAGCCCCACTCTTTACTATACTTTCGATGGTGCCACTGTAATTTCCCATGTTGGGCAGGGACCCACGGGTATCGAAATCCCAACCATATATCTGGGTTTTAATATTTTTGACGCCCTTTTATGGGACCAGAAGATAAAACAGAAGCCCCTCTTTGAAGCATTCAAGTCACTGCTTCTAATTGAAGAGCGGGCCATAGAAACAGGATATTCCCATATTGAGCATATTCCATCTGACGTGTCAGCTGCTCTGAACCATTTTATAGATGAGGTTATAAGATTATCAACTCTGGCCGAGATTGAATATGTCAAAGTGCCCGAAAGCAGAGCAATAAGATGGTTTTCAAAGCAAAATAGGCAGATCTATCTCAAGATGCTGGATAAACGCCTGCCCGATGATGAGCTTAATTATGATTATTATGAAAATCTAAGGGCCATTAGATCTCTTGAGCGCATGGCCCGCCGGTACAAAAAGAGCAAAGATTACGATTCGCTTCAGGAAGTAGTGCGATTGCTGGTTGCCGCTTCCGGGCATGATATCAAAGAAATCAGGAATTATGCCAATATTTATCTGGAAAGAGTTCTTGCACCGAAGGAATTCGATGCTCCTCTGGCCACCCAGTTTATCACACTCCGGCAGGGAACAAATTATAGCTTTGAGTTCGATATTCCAAAGGGAAAAACCGCATGTTTTTTACGAATTTATAGCATTAACCCGGAACACAATTTTGTACTGGATAAGGACCTTTCTTTTATCGATCTGGATCTTACCTACAACGAGCAAATTGGTCAATATTCCGTGAACCATCTGTTTAGCAGGCTGGGCCATTTCGATTATTTGGTGTACCGGAAATATAAAAGTGGGTGTAGATGGTGCCTGGACAATAAGGCCAGCGGTAGAATCAATGTCATTCCAGATATTCGTGGTGAGCTTATTTTAGAGATATTTCCGGATATCCATGGGCATACAAGGATCTATTGGGGAGATAATAAAGCTCATCCGGGTCTGGTTTACAATGAAAATGGAGAAGTTATTCGATTAGGAAGGTTCTCGGATATCACAGCTCATCTGGAAGATCTTAAAGAACGGTACCGGATGACCGCTCTGTATCTGCTCGGAGTGCAGAAACGGGGAGACAACCGTGAGGATTGGGCGCCCGAAGCTACATCTCCTACACCCTTTTCTCCTATGAGTTTAACCGAGATTGAGCCTTCACTGGGCGGCGAAAAAGAACTCCAAAAGCTTATAAAACAGGCTCACAATCTGGATATAAAAGTAATTGTAGATGTAGTCCCGCATGTCAATAGAAAATCGGAAGCCGTGCCGGATGATTGGGTGGTCAAGTGTTATGACGATGCCGGCAGACTGGTGAGCAGGGCCTCTACAGACGGAAGATACGGGTCCTGGAATGACGGCAAGCTTCTTAATTTTAGAAAATTTGGAGTGTGGAAGTGGATTGCAGATTCAATCAACACCCTTATAGATAAGTTCGACATAGACGGAATACGGTTCGATTCAGCCCATGCTGTTCCAATAATGATGAAGAAGAATAACTTTCCCTATTTTTTTGATGAAATAAGGAGCCACGAAGACAGTGTGGAGGGTAATATTATTGTAAATGACAGGGAGGACGACCACTTTATCACTACCGGTTACTATGATTCGTCCTGCAGTGATATAATTTCAAACCCCTTTCATTATTTTCTTATGCAATCAATTGAGAAAAAACTCAGGACAAAAAAAAAGAACTTTTTTATTCACTTGGCCGAGTGCTACTGGGGAAGGGAACGGTTTTTAACCCGTACAGGTATAGTAACATATAATTCCGCGCTCTTTAAAATATGTGAGAAGATCATTCGAGGGGAATCTGATGTTCGGGAGATATATCATCTCTATGATAATTATTTTCCTTCAAGCCTGCCACTCGGAACAGTGCTCCTGGGTATCCTGGGGAACCATGACGAGCATCGTGCCATAACTACCTTTGGACACAGAGGGGTAAGAGCGGCAGTTGCGCTCACCTGCTTTATGAGCAACATTATAATGGATTATGAAGGAAGCGCGGAGGGTGAGGGGTGGAAGGTCTACCTGGATAACATCTATGTAAACTGGAACCAGTTTGAACGGGCATCTAACCGGGGCCTTGAAGGATTTTATAAGGAAATGTACGGTTTTTTTAGAGAGAACAAGGGAAAAAGCTATATGATCTGGACCAACAACTACATGGTGGCGGGAGCCATGAAATGTGCGGATAATGGAATCTGGCTAGGCGCCTTTAATTTCTCCGACGCAAACCAGCACATCTCTCTCCAGTTTGATAATCCCGCGTTGCCGATAGATGATAACGGGTTTTACAGGGTAGTAGACCCGATGTATTCGCCCGTTACAGGACAGCACAATTATTTTACAGGGAAGGAGCTTCGCACCTCGAAGATATATACTACCGTACCGTATACCGATCGTGTAAAAATATTGAAGCTCGAAAAGGTAGATGATGCCCGTTCGTTTTATCGGGAATTCTTAAAAGACTCATTTTTCCGTTTCTGCAGACTCAGTGATCAATCACACATTACTTCGAATTTCTCCTATAATGAAATTACTGATCATTCCGATACGTTTGATCATTTCACCTCCTTTTTTAATGATAATTTTATTCCACTGTTCTGGAAAAACCACAGAGATTATTTAAAACTTGGTTTAAATCGCGCGTTCTATCACATGGCTAGAAATAGGGTCCAGCCAAGTAAAAGTTTTTTGGAATACATAGATAAACTTGCACGCCACAAGAGCAAAGAATTGAGTGAAATAGGCCTGCAACTGCAGCAGCGCATCAAGCGAAAACCGATAGTTTTTATATCGGCGGAAGCAGAGCCTTTTTCAAAGAGCGGGGGGCTTGCCAATGTCCTTTACGAGTTGCCCCGTGAATTAGTGCGCCTTGGAGAAGATGTGTATGTAATCACTCCCTATTACCGGCATGGTGATCTAAAAGCTGTAGAAAAGATGAACCGTTCGGTAAAAAAATACAGTATTGAATATTCAGGTACAAATGTGCGCTTCATGATTCAGAATACAGAGTATGAAGCGGGAGTTCACACCGGCGTTGTGGACGGTGTAAAATATTTTCTACTTGATCACCATGAATTATTCGACGGACTTTACTGGGGATATACAACTGAAGAAAAGTTACGCCGTAGAATTGCTCTGGCCCGGTCTACCTGTGAGATAATAGTCCATTTCGGATTGAGGCCTAACTTCACCATAACAAATGATGCTTATACCGGTATTTTCAACGGAATAGTACGTGCAGACCCTTACTATGCTGAAAATCCGAATTTTAAGGAAACAACGTTTCTGCACATCATTCACAACGGAGGCTGGATGTACTTTGACTCTTTCTATCGTTATAATCATGACTTCGATTACTTTCGTCTCTTTAATCTTCCCGATAAAAAGGCAGCCGATTTTACAGCTCCAAATGATATGTCTACCATTAATTGTATGGCGGCAGGAGTGAGGTTCGCCGATCGAGTTATTACGGTCAGCCCCTCATACGCCAAACAGATCCAGTTGGCCTGTGATGGTCTGGAACAGCTTTTCCATAATGTAATAGGAATCAACAACGCTATCGGCAGTGATTTTTATTCAAGGGTGAAGAGGCAGGTTAAGGCGTCCGGATTTTTAGAAACCTTTTATCCCAGGTTAAAGGAAATTATCAGGGGAGATAAAGTATTACAAAAGAAAATCGAGATAAGGTTTCCCGAGCTATTGAAGGGGGCTCGTTTTTGTGAATCAATTAAAGATAAAATGAGAAAGGAAATCCTTATACGTATGAGGAACAAGCTGCTTCTGCAAATTCAGTATGGACTTAAAGTCGATCCTGATAAGATTCTTTTTACAATGATACACAGGATTACCGAGCAAAAAGGTTTTCAGTTGCTTCTGGAGGCTTCGGAAGGCATAATCAAAAACTTAGGTTTTCAGGGCATAATCGGCGGGCAGGTAGCACCTGGTGATCTGCGGGCTGAAGAGCTCATGCATGGATTAATTCAGTTGAGAGACTATTATCCTGATAACATTTCAGTCAATATAGGATTTCAGGACGTCAGCGTTTCTCTGCTTTCTTCTGATGTTTTACTTATGCCTTCGATGCATGAACCAGGAGGTATATCACAGCTGGAAGCTCTTGCATGCGGATGTCTTGTTGTTGCACGGGCAACAGGAGGCCTGAGGGATACAGTCACCCCACTGCGCGTTAAAGGTCAAAGGGTCATTGGAAATGGATTTCTGTTCTCAGATTTCAATTCCTGGTCTTTTTATGATGCCATGGACCGGTGTGCGTCTTTTTTCAACCAGCAGGATCAGGTTCAAATATTTCGAGCCCGTGTAAACGCAAAACGGGCTGTCTATTATTGGGACAAATCGGCAAAAAGATATATTGACGAGCTATATGGTATCAACGAAATTATTCGCAGTGCCTGAAAATATTAACAGAAAGATGTGGAGTTTATATGCAGAATGTGTATAATTTTTCTACAATGTACTCCAGGGCTAAATTTTACCAAAATAAATGATGAGGTAACAGTTATGGATACGATGCTTTTTGAGTTTTCTGATACAATCGCCGGGTATGTAACATCGAGTGACCCTGGAAAAAAGCAATTTAAGATAAAAACAACGGATGAGCGTGAATTTTCGGTTAAATTAACACCCACGACTTATGGCCGGCTCCTTTATAACCTGGATGAGCCGTATATGGATTGTACAGGGCAGATCGACAGCCTGCTTGTTCAGGGGCAGTACTTGTTCGCTTACGGTATTTTTTACCCACAGGCAGGGGGCCACGTATTTGAAGCAAAAGCCATTGATTTTCCGGAAAAAAAGCCTGATAAATACAGGTTTGAAGAAGCGAACTGGTGGGTGAACCAGGCAGAAAGCGTCGCGAATTTCTTTTTAAAGTCTCAGTTCGGCGGCGGGGACAACATCGATTACCGGAACTACAGGACTTCATTGTCAATATCGGGTGAACATAAAGCAGGTTTTAGACAGGAAACGGATACTATCTCCCGGCTTATTTTCGGTTTTGCCTCGGCATTTCTCCTTTCCGGTGAGGATGTCTTTCTTGAAGCTGCGGAGAAAGGGACCCAGTATCTGCAGGACCACATGAAATTTTACGATGTAGATGAGAATATAATTTACTGGTATCATGGGATCAATGTTGAAGGAGAGAAAGAGCATAAGATATTTGCCTCGGAGTTCGGTGATGACTATGACGCCATCCCCATGTATGAGCAGATATATGCCCTGGCCGGCCCTACCCAGACATATCGAGCTAATGGGGACCCCGCTATTATGAAGGATATAAGAATGACGGTTGATCTGTTTGATAAATTTTTCCTTGATACCGAGAAGCAGGGATATTTTTCGCATATTGACCCGGTAACTCTGGATGCGAGGGCCGAAAGCCTTGGGCCGAACAGGGCAAGAAAGAATTGGAACTCTGTCGGTGACCATGCCCCCGCTTACCTTATTAACCTGTGGCTTGCGACAGGTGAAAAGAAGTACAAAGATTTTTTGGAATATACTGCCGATTGTATCGAAAAATATTTCCCTGATTATGACAACAGTCCTTTTGTTCAGGAAAAATTTCATGAGGATTGGAGCCATGATAAAAATTGGGGCTGGCAGCAAAACCGGGGTGTTGTCGGGCATAATCTCAAGATTGCGTGGAACATGATGAGGTTTTACAATCTCATACCTAAAAAAGAATATGTAGAGCTGGCAAAAAAAATTGCTCAAATAATGCCGGGCGTTGGTATGGACAAGCAGAGGTCCGGCTGGTATGATGTAATGGAGAGAGAGCTGGAAAAAGGAGAGGAGTTCCACCGATTTGCATGGCATGATAGAAAGGCATGGTGGCAGCAGGAGCAGGCGATACTGGCGTATCAAATTCTATACGGGGTGTTAAAGGACAAGAAATACCTTAAATACGCCAGAGAGGCGGCGGCATTTTATAATTCATTTTTTCTGGATCATGATGACGGCGGTATATATTTCAATGTGCTTGCGAACGGGCTGCCGTATTTGCTGGGAACTGAGAGACTGAAAGGGAGTCACTCAATGAGTGGATACCACTCAATAGAGTTAGCCTATTTGGCAGCAATTTATACAAACCTTTTAGCTACCAAACAGCCTCTCGATCTCTATTTTAAGCCTGTTATGGGTGGATTTCCTGATGGTGTTTTAAGAGTGGAGCCGGATATTCTTCCCCCTAAAAGTATTAAAATTTCCGGTGTATGGGTCGGCAACAGGCAGTGGGAAAATTATGATTCAGATAGTTTAACGGTTAGTTTGCCAAACCTTAATTACAGACCTAAGATAAAAGTTAGATTGGCCCCGGCCGGTTAGTGTTGTGAGGTTTTAATGATTGCGCTTGTTAACCAGACGCTTCGCGTTCGGATAATTCCGCCGGTGAGCGGCATTAAATTACAGTAAGGATAAAGTCAAAGGAAACAGTAATGGAATTAAAAGTTGATAAACAAAACAATGTTACAGTGATTGAAATAGCAGGGGATCTTGACGGAGCGTCTGCCGAAACTGCGCAGAACGAGATATCGAAACACATTATTTCCGACTGCTCTCTGGTTTTTAATATGGAAAAGTGCACCTTCATTTCCAGTGCCGGGCTTCGTGTTCTTTTAATGTCCGCCAAGCATATTAAAAGAGAAAACGGCAAAGGAGCATTGTCAGGGCTTTCCAGTGACATAAAAGATGTAATGGAAATGACAGGATTTGATCATATTTTTAATAATTACGACAGCCTATCAAAGGCTATTGATGCAATAAAGAAAGAGAAATAAATGGAAAGAATTGACACTTACCCCACACAGAAATACAAGGGATTTAATCTGCGCCCGGGCAGGCCCATTCCTTTCGGAGCAACGATCATACCGGGCGGTATAAATTTTTCCATATTTTCAAGCCATGCGACCGGTTGTGAGTTGGTGCTTTTTAAAAAACGGGAGCCAAGGCCCTTTGCAACAATCCCGTTCCCGGATGCATTCAGAATTGGAAA
>Ga0315536_1000094_pt1 | contig 40042 bp, 39 predicted proteins | sample SalMarSW160230MG_FD_203093 | JGI IMG/M metagenome (GOLD analysis project Ga0315536, IMG submission 203093) | Salt marsh sediment microbial communities from the Plum Island Ecosystem LTER, Massachusetts, United States - Salt Marsh Sediment SW1602-30 ...
TATCTCAGTTTGATGGATCCCGAGAAGGCTGCAACGGTTCAACGAAAGATGACCAAAGTGGGTGCTTTACATGATGATTCGTAATGCTTCTCAAATTACCGATGTTCTTCCGGTGCCCGTCAGGGGGGGTGCCAAAAATACGTACCCGTATGGCGGGGATGATTTTGCTTCAATGCTTGCACTGGTTAGCGATTCCAGCGGACAAGCCGGGCAGGATACAGCCCGTATAACAGAAAACGCTGCACATGGTAATACGAACACTAAAACAGAGGATATAAGAAAAGATGGGCATGTGAGCGAAGCTGAAGGGGAAAAATCGTCTTCTGGGTCTGTGAATACAAAAGGGCGGAGAAAAACGGAAAAAGATCAAGACTCTCATAAAAAAGTTAAAACGGATGTCAAGGGCCGAAAAAAAGTTTTAAAACACGGTGTTGCGAAGGCCGAACAATTGGAAAAGAAATTAAGAATGGGTATAAAAACGAAAGCGGCGGCGACTGGTACGGGTGAAGCACGTATCGCAACAGATAAAAAAGTTGCAGGTGCGTCTGAAAAAACGGAGGCCCATAATGGAAAGGCTGTTAAAAGACACATTCGTGCGGTTAAAGTCTCCGGTCAATTACTTATTACAATAAAACTAAACAAGAAAAAAACCGGGGCAAAGTTTACCATTTTGCAGGCTTCTTCGAGTAAAAAAAATCACCGGGAGGTAAAATTATCTAAAGCCGGTAAGAGACTCAAGAAACAGAATTTAGGGCAATCGGCAAAGGCGCACAGCTTGGGAGCCCGGCATAAAATCGAATCGGTGTTGTTTGACAACGGTCAGGACACCGCGAAGTTGCAAAAGGTGGTAAAAGCGGGAGATGCCGTATCGGCGTTTCTCAAATACGAGCATTCCATGCAGAACGTGGATATGAAAACCCATTATCAATTCCAGAAAATTGCCGATGGGAATTTTAATGAGATTATCAAACAGTTTACGCTGATATTGAACAGGGGAGGGGGGGAGGCTCGTCTTCACCTGCATCCTGAGTCGCTTGGCGAGCTGAAACTGAGTGTAAAACTGAATAACAATGAGGTCAGTACGAACATGCTTGTCGACAACCAGTCGGTGAAGGACCTCATAATGGAACGACTCAATGTTCTGGCGGAAAGCCTGCAGGAACAGGGCTTTCAGCTCGGAAGTTTTCAGGTTGAGGTGAAAGACAAGCAGAACGACTCGTACGAAGTTTTTAACGGTGCGGGCAGGGCAGCTGCCATAGCCGGTGATGAGGAAATTGCCGCCGGTAACGAAGCGCCGACTGTGCCTCCATGGATGTCTACATTGATTAATATAACCGTTTAGGAGGAGAGAATGGATCTCCCGCTCATGATGGACCATTCACAACTATTCAAAACAAAACTGGAGGTCGAGAGTTTTAACAAGAGCATCGGGCAGAACAGACCCGTTAAAAATATTCTCGGCAGAGAGGATTTTCTCAAGCTTCTAGTCGTTCAGCTCGAGCATCAGGACCCGACCAATCCACTCGATGATAAGGAATTCATCGCACAGACAGCTCAGTTTTCATCTCTTGAGCAGATGACTGAAATGAATAAAACTCTGGCGTCGCTTATCGACAGCTATAAAACCAACCTCTCGTATTCGCTGCTCGGCAGACGGGTTGAGGTATTCGACGAAGCGGCAGGAAAAATGGAAAGCGGAGTCGTTACAGATGTGAAGTTCGATTCCGGGACTCCCGCGATAACCTTCAATGGCGTTACCTATGGAGTGGATGCGGTGAGAAAGGTATCGCTTGCTGATACCAAAGTGAGTGCTGAATGAATTGTGTATTACATAGTACCATACTTATGGTTTTATCCATTAAATTTCTGGCATTTTGTACCAGAATTTACAAAAAACGATGGTCTTTTACTTTTTAAATGGCCTTTTAAGCATTGGGAAATTAAGGTAAAAACCATTAGGCAAGTGCAGGTTTGAAACTCATACGATTGAAAGTTCACTTGCCTATAGTAATTGACTGAGAATAAACCTGGGAGGGGGCGGTGAGGACTGTATTCAATTTCATGTAAAAGAATGAGGAGTTTGTTCCCATGATGAGATCGCTTTACTCAGGTGTGTCTGGACTGATAAATCATCAGGTCAGAATGGATGTTCTTGGTCATAACATTGCCAATATCAATACCTACGGGTACAAGAAGAGCAGGGTTTCCTTTCAGGATATCCTGTCCCAGACCATTTCGGGGGCGGCGGCGCCTACCGCTCAGAAGGGTGGTGTAAACCCGAAACAGGTCGGCCTCGGGATGACCGTGGCAAGTATCGATAAAATATTTACCCAGGGGAGTCTGCAGACAACCGGTCTCAATCTCGACCTGGCAATTCAGGGTGACGGATTCTTTGTTCTTAAAAAGGGCGAGGAAACATACTACACGCGGGCGGGTGCATTCGGACTCGATAAAAACGGCACCCTGCTCAACCCTGCAAACGGACTCCGTGTACAGGGATGGCAGGCTGTGAGAACAGGAGGTCAGTCCATAATCAATTCAACGGGTGCACTTCAGGACATCGTCATACCTGTCGGAGCGAAGGAACCGGCAAATGCAACCGGACTCATTAAATATAAGAGTAATCTTAATTCTGAAACACCCCTGCTTCCTGCGGGACGGGAAGCTACGCAGGAGGAACTGTTGAAAGCAACAGTTTCCACGAATATCGATGCGTACGACAGCCTTGGTAATGTGCATAACGTGACGCTTGAATTCACCCGTGTGCCTGGCGAGAGCAACTCATGGCGGGTAGCGGCGTCGGTAGAGGGTGCCGATCCCGCAACCCTTTCGCTCGATGTTGGCGGGGGCAGTACAAACGATACAAACGCAGTAGTGATGCGGTTCGATAATCAGGGTGCCCCGCTTTCTGTCGAGGATAGTCCGGCAGTGGCTGGTGCGCCTGCTGATATTGTAAACACGGGAAGGCTCACTGCCTCCATCAATGCTACATTTCCTGAAAACGGAATCGCACAGACGATCACCCTGGACCTCGGATCTGTCGGCGGATATGACGGTATTACACAGTTCGCCGCTCCGACATCAACGAGGGCGTATGAGCAGGACGGTTACGGCCTTGGGTATCTCGAGGCGTTTACCGTCGACAATTCAGGTGTCATTACAGGAACCTTTACGAACGGTGTAAAGTCGCAGCTCGCTCAAGTTGCGCTTGCAACATTTACCAACCCGCAGGGTCTCACGGCCGAGGGAGATAATACGTTTAGAGAATCCAATAATTCCGGACTCGCAAATGTCGGATCCGCTGAAACCGGGGGCCGCGGCAAGATAGCCTCAGGAACACTTGAGATGAGCAATGTAGATCTTGCCGAGCAGTTTACCGATATGATTGTAACACAGAGAGGTTTTCAGGCGAATTCGAGGAGCATTACGACATCGGATCAAATGCTTCAGGAGCTTTTGACACTGAAGCGGTAATTTTAATCGGGCAGGGCTTTGTAATAGTTCTCCCAGAGTGAGAGCAGGTTGATACAGGTAACCCGTTTGAACGGCGCAGAGTACTGGCTTAATCCGCACATAATAGAGACAATCGAGAAGACCCCCGATACAACGATCACTCTTGTGTCGGGTAAGAAACTTGTAGTAAAAGAACCGCCTGAGGAAGTGCTGATCAGAATTATAGAATACAGGAAGAGATTGGGGATTGGAGAGCCAGTTTTTACAGCGCCCGCTGCGAAGGGGGCTGTGCAAACAGGAACCGTGCAAACGGGACAGGAGCAGGAGTAGACGATCCGATTCGGTTTATGTGTCTGTGCTTCTACCCGGTGGTATTCAGGAGGATTGAAACATGGATCTTGCAACAATCGGTGGCCTCGGTATTGGGATTTTTGTTTTAATTCTCGGTATCGTGATAGCGGGAGGGGTGACAGGCCTTTTCGGATTCATCAGTATAGCGTCTGTTTTTATCACTCTCGGCGGCTCTTTTGCGGCTATCATGATTTCCAATACAATGGCCAGGACATTCGGATTGATGAAGGTCGCAATGAATGCGGTTCGCATTCATCCACTCGAGGCCGGCCGGATAATTGCAATGATAGTGACCTTTTCCGAAAAGGCGCGTCGTGAGGGTCTGCTTGCACTCGAGGATGACCTCGATGAACTGGAGGATGAGTTTCTTAGAAAGGGCATCCAGCTCGTGGTTGACGGGACAGACCCTGAGATCATACGAAACATAATGGAAACCGAACTAAACAATATGCAGAGCCGGCATCAGCAGAGTATAAAGATCTTTGAGGATTGGGGGCTCTTTGCACCCGCGTTCGGTATGATCGGCACACTTATCGGCCTTATCCTCATGCTTTCGAACATCGAGGACAAGAGCGCAATCGGACCCGGTATGTCGACAGCACTCATTACTACACTGTACGGGGCGGTAGTAGCGAACCTTGTATTTATTCCGATTGCAAACAAATTGAGCTATGTAAACGATCAGGAGATCCTAGCGAGGGAGATAATGATCGAAGGGACACTTTCGATACAGTCGGGCGACAATCCGAGAATTGTAAAGGAGAAACTGATATCATTCCTGCCCCCCGATATAAGAATGCAGGTCGAGGAGGAGACCGGAGAGCGGGAATAGGTTCATAATAGGTTCATAGAGGTATCAGCAAATGGCAATAAAGAAGGAGAAGAAACAGCGGAGAGGCACACCGGCATGGATGGTAACGTACGGTGATATGACCACGCTCCTTTTGACCTTTTTCATTCTGATGTTCACCACTGCAGAGATCGAAGGGCGTGAACTGCAGCTGATACTTTCGGCATTCAGGGGTTCTTTCGGGGTGCATACAGGAGGTCTGACATTGTCCAAGGGAGTACTTGCTGAGCTCGGTCAGCAGGTTGAGACATTGCCCTCGAAGGAGAAGGGAGCGCGGCTTGCAAGGGCGGTGGAGAAGGCCGTATCGATCTTTCAACCTGAAATAAAGAGCAAAAAGGTGAAGATCACGGAGGATGAGCGGGGGATTATCATTTCACTCGTGTCCGACGCCTATTTTGAATCGGGGAGCACGGAATTAACATCAGAAGGCATGCAGGTGGTCGGCAAGATGGGGCGGTTTCTGAAGGAACCGGAATTCAGCGGGAATGTGATACGCGTCGAGGGGCATACGGACAATAAGCCGATTACATCGGACAGCCCTGCATATACGCTCTATCCGACAAACTGGGAGCTTTCAACCGCGCGCGCGGTGAAGGTGGTACGCCTGTTCAACGAGGTGTATGGGATCAAGGGCAAAAATCTGGAAGCAGTCGGCTACGGAGAATTTCAGCCTGTCGAGAGCAACGCGATTGAAGAGGGCAGGGCATACAACAGAAGAGTTGATGTGGTAATAATGCGGAAAAAGGAGTACTCGTTGTAAAGTGCGTTTTCACTGTCATGTTATTACAGCAAAGATGCTTTTCACGGGAGGGCGTCTTTAACATCTGGTTCAGAACACCGAACCGGTTACGTGTTCATTTACTATTATTGTCTGGTTGGAATTTATTTTTATTATTAGTATTGTATATGGGAATAATTATTATTTGGAAAGGGGTCTTAGATGGCAGATACAGAGGAGACCATTGAAGATATAGAAGGTACTGCCGAAGAAGAGGAAACCCTCGAAGCCGGGGGCCCGAAACGGAAGCTCCTCGGGCCGAGGATGATCAGGATGCTTCTTTTTGTCGCAGGCGCACTCGTACTTATAATCATTTCCGGAACAATTGCCTATGTTGTCGCAAAGAAAGTCGGTACACCCCTTGCCCCGGATAAGGAATCGCCGCAGCAGAAGGTGAAGCAGAAGCCTCTCTCCTACTTCGGTCTGGAGAGTTTCAGTGTAAATACGAGTGATACGGATGAGCCGCATTTTCTCAAAGTGACACTTGAGCTCGGGTACGTCCAGGGAACGACGAACGAATTGCAGACGGAGCTGAATTCACGAAGGGCCCAGCTGCGAGATATCATAATCTCCGTTCTAGGGGCGAAGAGGTACAACGATCTCAACACGCAGGACAAGAGGGATGATCTGAAAGAGGAAATTAAAAGAAAAATTAACGATGTTCTTATAAACGGAGAAATTGAACAGGTGGCGTTCACGGAGTTTGTGCTGACGTAAGTGAGGTTTTTGTTGAATTTTCGAGCGGCTGGTGTAGGATGAAACAGGGGGATGTTCAGCCGACGGCTGGTCCACGAACCTCATTTTGCGGTATTTTGGGAAAAACGGTGGTGTGTAATGACAGAAGTTTTATCACAGGATGAGATTGATCAGCTTCTGACTGCAATATCAACGGGAGAGGTTGAAGGTGAGGAGGCCTTAAAGCGGGCTGAAACACGCAAAATAAAGATTTACGACTTCAAACGTCCGGATAAGTTTTCAAAAGATCAGATCCGCACGCTGCAGATGATGCATGAAACATTCGCCCGGCTTACCACAACTTCACTGTCGGCGCAGTTGAGAACAATCGTGCATGTGCATGTTGCGTCCGTTGATCAGCTTACCTATGAGGAATTTCTGCGCTCAATACCGAATCCTACGACACTTTCCGTTATCAACATGGACCCATTGAAAGGAAGCTCTATCTTCGAGATCGATCCGTCCATTACGTTTACGATCATAGACCGGCTTTTCGGCGGGCCCGGTGAGGCGTCGAAAATAAACAGGGAACTTACGGATATCGAGCTTTCGGTTATCGAAGGAATAATTGTGCGGATACTGGGGAACCTGCGTGAGGCATGGTCGAATGTTATCGATCTCCGTCCGCGCCTCGGGAATATAGAAACCAACCCTCAATTTGCCCAGATTGTGCCGCCTTCGGACATGGTCGTGCTTATAACGCTTGAAACAAAGGTAGGAGATGTCGAGGGAATGACGAATTTTTGCATTCCATACCTTACCATCGAGCCGATTATTACAAAACTGTCCGCACAGTACTGGTATTCGAGTATCAGGAAGGGCGGGACAACAGAAAACCTCGCAATACTTAAAAAACGTCTCGATACAGTGTTCATCAACCTGATAGCGGAGCTCGGGAGCCTTGATGTAAGCGTGAAGGACGTGTTGAATCTACAGAAGGGCGATATTATCAAACTGGAACGGAATAAAGTAAACGATAATATGATACTAAAAATAGGAAACAAGAAAAAATTCTTTGCGCGGCCCGGTGTTGTCGGTTCACATATGTCAGTGCAGATAACGGCAAAGGCTGAGCCGCTTGTGAGTGAAGATGAGATGTTTAAAGAAATAGAAGGGGAGGAATAAAATGGGTGATGGTTCGCTTTCCCAGGAAGAAATAGATGCTTTGCTTCAGGGTGCCGACGACCTGAGCGGAACCGTGGAAATGGAAGCTTCAGTCCCTGCGCCTGCATTTTCGGATGGTGATATGAGTACATTGCAGGGAATAGCGGGCAAAGCAGCCGCATCGATGGGCAATACACTTTCGACAATAATTTCTAAAAATGTGGAGATAAAGGTAGCACAGGTGGACGTGGTGACAAAAGACACCTTTATTTCCCAGTTTTCCGACGGTACGGTGCAGGTGACCGCGGATTATATTGAGGGGGTTTTTGGTCTGCACTCGTTTATTATGGCGGAGGAAACCGCCCGTCAGGTTGCCGCGCTCATGATGGCCCAGGAAGAAGGGGAATTAACGGATATGGCGCTTTCGGCCCTCACAGAAGGCTTCAGTCAGATGATTGAAGCTGAGAACAGGACGATCAGTGATAAAAGCGGTACGGCGCCGAAATGTGCCGATCTCAGTTCGATGCGAAACAGCTCACCAACCGAGCTGCAGCTCCCGGAGGGGGAGTTTGTTCGAGTTCGCTACAATTTCACAGCAGATGGAAACGCTACTGAACTCGATGAAATATTCGAATTGAATGCAGCGAAAGTGATTACAGGCTCAGATACCGGGCAGGTGGGACCACAGCCCGGAGCCGGGTCGAGTGGTTTTCAGGCAGGATTTCAACCCTCTACTTTTACATCTGCCCCGCAACCGCAGATGAATGTGGGTGTACAGCCTGTTCAATTTGCTCCACTTACACAGGGGGAGCAGTCGGGAATCACTGGAAACATCGGTCTTCTCATGGATGTATCGATGCAGCTTACCGTTGAGCTCGGCAGGACAAAGATGCTTATAAAAGACATACTCGGCATGGGTGAGGGAACGATCGTCGAGCTTGACAAGCTTGCCGGCGAACCGGTTGACTTGCTTGTAAACGGAAAGCTTATTGCGAAGGGGGAAGTCGTTGTTATAGATGAAAACTTCGGTGTGCGGGTTACGGATATTATCAGCCCGATGGAACGAATCAGTACGCTGGAGTAATGCTGCAGATGCGTGGTTGAAAATCTGCGCTGCCTGTTGATACCAAGTCCCGGGAGGATGTATCCTGTCAAGGATCGGCCGCAAAGTGGCACATCCCGATAGGGACTTTCCCAAGGGGACTTTCCCAAGGGGACTTTCCCAAGGGGACTTTCCCAAGGGGACTTATGCCACTTTTAAATGGGAGGGGATTTTGATTGTATTCAAGGGGAGCCTATCCCCGCTGCGAAACCTGTCTGCTCTACTGGCCTTCATTGTATTAGGGGCCCTATTTTTCATACCGCCTGTACTCGAGGCAGAAAACACACCCAGCTCGATGGTGTCGGAAAACGCATCTGGTGCCAATACGAAGGACAGCACATCGATAAAAGAAACAAAGGCGATGCAACAAGGGGGGGCGCCAGAGGCGAATCCTGTGCCCAATTACGAGTATCAGGAACCTGAATTTACGCATAAGGAAGTTTCCTACCCTCTGCTGATTCTGCGAACAGTTGCAGTGCTCGGTGCAATAATCATCGGTATATATTTTATTTTCCGCCTTCTTCTTAAAAACCGGAGGAGTCCGGTAAAAGACTCCGAAATAATAAAGGTGCTCGCAACGTACCCGCTTGCGGCAAATCGCCTCATTCAGGTTGTTGATATAGGAGGACAGGTTCTTGTGCTCGGCGTGTCGGATTCGAGCATAAACCTCATTACAGAGGTTGAAGACAAGGAAGTTATCGACCAAATCAGGCTTCTAAGCAGTAAAGAATCAAAGGGGGCAGGTGGGTTTAAGGACCAGTTTCTAAAGCTAATCGGTGGAAAATCTTTTACCAAGCCGGGGCAAATATCCTACCTTGGCGGGTACAGAAAAAGAATCGATAAGATGAAAAAGATGTAAATGTAGAAGGTTGAAGGGGCTGAAGAAGTATGGGTGGATGTTTTTCACCGGTGATGGAGAGTTTTACGGCAGGAGTTTTATGAAAAGGAGCTATTTTTTTATATATTCATGTATGATATTTTATAACTTATATAAATAATTTTAAGTTCTATGGCCTATATTCGGGAGGGGGACATGAAGCGAAAAAAAGTGTTGTACGGGATTCTGATGTCTCTCGTCCTTGCGTGGCTGCTTTTCATCCCGGTTAAAAGCTACGCACAGGAGAGGATACCGATACCGCGAATTGGGATCACACTCGATGAAGCCCAGCAGCCGCGTGACGTTGCCCTCTCGCTGGAGATACTTTTTCTTCTTACAGTTCTCAGCCTTGCCCCTGCAATTATAATCTCGGTTACCTCGTTTACAAGAATTGCAATTGTGTTTTCTTTTCTCAAGAGAGCGTTGTCAACGCAGCAGGAGCCTCCGAATCAGATCATGATGGGCCTTGCGATATTTCTCACCATTTTCATTATGGCACCTACAATAAAGGATGTGAACGATACAGCAATAAAACCATACTTCAATAATGAGATCAACGTGCGTGAGATGTATGCGCGCGGAATTGTACCGATACGGCAGTTTATGTTCAGGCAGACCAGGGAAAAGGATATTGCACTCTTTTTACGGCTTGGGAATGTCGAACGTCCGAGAAATCAATCAGAGGTGCCCACTTATGTTATTATTCCGGCATTCATGATCAGTGAATTAACAACCGCTTTCAAGATAGGAATACTATTATTTATTCCGTTTATTATCATTGACCTGGTTGTTGCCAGCACGCTTATGTCAATGGGTATCATCTTTCTGCCGCCCGTGTTCATCTCGCTCCCGTTCAAGATAATCTTGTTTATTCTGGTGGACGGCTGGCACCTGCTGACGTATCAGCTGGTCAACAGTTTCAGATAGTACAAATAGTAAAGAGGAGCAGCGTATGACAATCGGTTTTGCAGCCACCTTGATGGGGCGTGCCGTCTTTCAAATACTGCTTATTGGCGCCCCAATGCTCGGGCTCAGCCTGATGGTTGGGCTTACGGTAAGCATTTTTCAGGCGACAACCTCGATTCAGGAACAGACATTGACATTTGTGCCGAAGATTGTCGTTGTGCTCGGTTCTCTGATCATATTCGGAACATGGATTTTCAACAGCATGGTCAATTTTACAATGAATATATTCGCCCTTATTCCTGATATGGTTAAATAACTGACACAGCAACAGATGCTGAACCTGTTATGGAAGGACGGCGCCTGATGGATTTTTTCGTCCAGTATTTTCAGATATTTCTTCTGATACTGGTTCGCATGTTCGGAATGTTCGTGGTTGCTCCGTTTTTTTCGAGCGGTGTCATACCGCTTCGCATACGGGCTGTGTTTTCAGTGTATGTAGCGGCCTGCATATTTCCGGCGGTCTCACGTACAATTGTGAGCGTTCCGGAAAATATGTATTCCTACGCATTACTGGTAATTTCGGAGGCCGTTATTGGGATACTTATCGGCTTTTTTATTTCAATTATATTTGCAGCATTTCAACTTGCTGCGAGATTTTTCAGTTTTCAGATGGCGCTTGGAATCGCAGAGGTTATCGATCCTTTCTCTCAGGTGGGTATTACACTTGTCGGCCAGATGTGGACGCTCATGGGGATAATGATTTTCATCGCAATTGACGGACCCCATATGCTTGTTCTGGCAACATACGAGAGTTACAGTACGATTCAACTCTTTCAGATACTGAGGGACAGCGGTGTGATGTACAAAGCATTGATAAATACCTTTGGTGCAATGTTTATGGTCGCGTTGAAACTGTCGTTTCCTATACTTGCGACGCTTTTTCTGCTTGCAGTGACGCTCGGTCTTCTCGCAAAGGCTGCGCCACAGATGAATATATTTATGCTCGGATTTCCCATCCAGATCGGCGTCGGGTTTTTAATGATGATCATTGTCGTCGGTGGGGTTGCGCTCGGTATGAGCTCCGCCCTGGACAGGGCATTCAAAGACCTTTTCGCACTCATACGGGCATTTGGCGGTTGAAAAACTGTTTTTAATGATAAAGGGGAGGCATTACCGGAAAAACACCGGTATGTAAAGGGGTTCTTTCTCCAACGTTGTTCTACACAACTGAGAAAGCTGTGTTCAGATTTTTTTATGGCTGGTCACGAAAAGGGTACTATGGATAGTGTGAAATCATTTTTTCTGTTTGGTGTGCCGCAGATGGTGTGGGCAGAGATGAGTGCGCAAACGGATGTGTGCATGGGCACGCGTGCGGACCTGCATACCGACTTCCGGTTCAATCTCCAGCTCTTTGCAGCGGAGGATGAGGGGAGAACCGAAGAGCCTACTGAATACAAGAAAAGGAAGGCCCGCGAGGAAGGAAAGGTTGCCAAAACGCAGGAGCTTCCTTCAGCACTCATAATGTTGTTTGGCTTTTTCGTCATTTTCCTTTTTGCAAAGAGTATGCTCAAGAATACGATGCACATGATGGAGTTTTATCTGAACTCTGTGAACGATGTCGTCAACTCAGGAGAAAATCTGATTTTCCTGTTCAAACCGATTCTACCCCTCCTGCTGCGTCTTCTCGGCCCGGTGATGGGCGTGGCGTTCATTGGTGCCCTGATCGGAAACGTGGTTCAGGTGGGTTTCAAGTTTTCCGTAAAACCGGTACAGCCGGATTTTACACGAATCAATCCGAATCCCGTCCGCTTTTTTCAGAATATCCTGTTTTCAAAGCAGGCGGCGGTCAACCTGGGGAAAGCGATATTCAAGATTGTGGCAATCGGTGCTGTTTCTTTTCTAGTTATACGTAATGATGTGGGTATTATTACGAAAACGCTCGATATGGGGCTCGCGCAGAGTCTCTATCTGCTTGTTTTCATCGCCTTCAAGCTCATAATGGTCGTAAGCGGAATACTTCTTGTGCTTTCCGTGCCGGACTATCTGTTCCAGCGGATGCAGCACATAGAATCTCTTAAAATGACCCGTCAGGAATTGAAGGAAGAACGCCGAATGCTGGAAGGTGACCCGCTTTTGCGCGCTCGTATGCGCGAAAAGCAGAGGGCATACGCGAAGAGAAGAATGATGCAGGAGGTGCCCACAGCTGATGTGGTAATCACCAACCCGGTGCACTATGCGGTTGCATTGAAGTACGATTCGCTCAAAATGAGCGCGCCGGTCTGCGTTGCAAAGGGGCAGGATTTGATTGCTCAACGAATTAAGCAGATCGCCCGAGAGCACGATGTTGTCGTTCATGAAAACAAGCCGCTCGCACGAGAGCTGTATAAGCGGGTTGAGATAGGAGATGAAATTCCTGATGACATGTTCACTCTTATTGCCGAAGTGCTTGCATTTGTGTACAAGCTCAAGAAACGTGAGGCGGTATAAAATTGGCGAATTTACCTGACGGCATGTATCTCTGGCGGGATATGCCACTTCGCGACCGAGTATCTGTAAGTAACTTGGCGAGAAGTGACTTAGAAGGGACCGGGTTTGCATGAATATTTTTTAAATTATCCCGATAATTAAATGAAGGGAGAGCATACAGCTGAATAAACAGGGAGGGGGCTATGGCTGATGCAGTTCCAACACGAGTATGGTGGCAGAGAACAGATATCTTGATCGCAGTTGGCGTTGTTTCGATTGTGCTCATGCTTATCATTCCAATCCCGGCAATGCTGCTCGACTTTCTAATCTCCGTAAGTTTCGCACTGGGCCTCATTACAATTATTACCGTCATGTATATGAAACGCGCCATTGATCTCTCGGTATTTCCCTCTCTGCTCCTCGTTTCGACCGTCTACAGGCTGGCGGTCAATGTTTCGTCCACCAGATTGATACTGCTCCAGGGGCCGGCGTTTAACGGGAGGATCATCCGGGCATTCGGCCAATTCGTGGTTGGGGGAAATTACGTTGTCGGTATTATCATATTTCTCATCCTCATCGCTGTACAGTTTATCGTTATCACCAAAGGTGCAACACGTGTTTCGGAAGTTGCAGCCAGGTTCACTCTTGATGCAATGCCCGGAAAGCAAATGGCGATCGACGCTGACGTTTCAGCAGGACTAATGACAGAAGAGGAAGCCATCCAGAAGAGGATAGATATACAGCGTGAGGCGGATTTTTACGGCGCCATGGATGGTGCCAGCAAGTTTGTGCAGGGGGACGTGCGGGTCGGCCTCCTTATTACGATCATCAATATCGTTGGCGGCCTTATTATCGGTATTGCAATGCGGGGCGAAACCCTGAAAAGCGCTGTTTCGACATACACGATGCTTACCGTCGGCGACGGTCTCGTTTCACAGATTCCGTCCCTCATGATGTCGACTGCAACGGGCATTATCGTGACACGTGCGGTGTCGAAGGATGATCTGGGTACCGAGATTACCACCCAGCTTTTAGGCCAGCCGCGAACGCTGTGGATTGGCGCCGGCTTTCTTCTTTTCCTTGCCATACTTCCCGGTTTTCCAAAGATACCCCTCATTGTTCTCGGATTGATTCTTGCTCTCATGGGGATATACCTGCGCAGAGGAATCAAGTTCGGTCCCGAAGAACCTGAACTGGCGGCAAAAGAACGTGAGGAACCGGGCAGAGGACCGGAGAGTGTTGTCGGACTTCTCCAGATAGACCCGATTGCACTTGAAATAGGATACAATCTTATACCGCTTGTGGATCCCGATCAGGGGGGGGATCTTCTGGAACGGGTGACCATGATAAGACGGCAGAGCGCGATAGAGCTCGGCCTCATATTTCCGCCCATCAGGATACGTGATAATATGAAGCTCGATCCGAACACCTATTCAATCAAGATAAAAGGGGTCGAAGTGGGTGCCGGGACGATAAAAATGGGCAAGTACCTTGCGATGAATCCCGGCAGCGTCACCGAGAAAGTCGGGGGAGAAGAAACTGTCGAACCGGCATTCGGCCTGCCGGCTATATGGATAGATGAGGACAACAGAGAGAAGGCAGAACGTCTTGGATTTACGGTAGTCGATTCACCATCCGTCATTGCAACTCATCTGACGGAAATAATAAAGGTCTATGCGAGCGAGGTGCTCGGGAGGCAGGATGTACAAACCCTGCTTAATTCATTGAGCAAGGACTATTCGGCGGTTGTTGAAGAGATTAAAAAGGTGAATGCGACTGTCGGTGACATACAGAAGATCTTGAAGGGGCTTTTGCGGGAAGGTGTGTCCATTCGTGACCTTGTCACCATTCTTGAAACGATTGCGGATTATTTTCCCACAGTGAAAGATCATGATGAGCTCATCGAGCTTGTGCGCCAGGCGCTCTCACGACAGATATGCCAGCAGTTCTCAACCGAAGGGAGGAAGATACCGGTTATCACCCTATCAAAAGAGGTTGAAGAGGAAATCAAGAAGGCTCTCGTGGAAACTGAAGTGGGCAAGCGCTTTGCGATGGAGCCATCCGCCCAGAAGAAGCTCCTTGAACGGATCAGCGACGAAGTGCAGAAGATACGGAAGAGAGGCTTGAAACCGGTGTTTCTGACATCCCCCGATGTGCGGGCCTTGTTCAGAAATATAGTTTCTAATATAGTACCGAATGCTGCTGTTTTGAGCAGCTTCGAAATCGTCCCTGATATACGTCTGGAGGCAGTAGGAACTATTGCATTCTGAAAGAATCGCATTTTGAAAGGGAGAAGGAGCAAATGGTGTATAGAACTTACAAAGCACCCACCTATAAAGAGGCGGTTGTGAACGCGAAGATGGATCTCGGGAGTGATGTTTACATAATAGGAAGAAAAGATATAAAAGAAGGCGGCTTTTTAGGCATGTTTAAAAAGCAGTATACAGAAATCACGGTTGCAAAAAATGAAGACATAAGTAAAGCGCTTTCACGTAAGATAAAGAACAGGCAAACATCAGAACAGGGTGAGGAAAAACCAGAACAGCAGAATTCCACGCCTCAAGGAGGGATACCTCAAGGAGGGATACCTCAAGGAGGGAGACCTCAAGGAGGGATACCTCAAGGAGGGATACCTCAAGGAGGGATACCTCAGGGGGATGGTCCCCGAGGGGATGGTAGCATGTATATTCCATCTACTCATGAAAGGGATACCAAAGGAGAGCTGTCTGGTGGTTTCAAGGAGGGAGACCTCAATTCAGTAAATATTATCTCCGAGCTGGAGCGGATAAAAAAACAGCTTGACAAGATTATGATTAATAAAGGCGGGGAAGATAATCCTTCCCTGAGCAGGCTTATTCAACTGCTCAAGGAAAATGATTTTACTGATGACTATATCGATGGTATACGGAGCACATTCGAAAAGGAACTCACTCTGAAAGATATCAGCACTCCTGAAATATTCAGTGAGCGGGTTAAGAACTACATACTGACCTCGATTGATGTTTCGGGACCGATCGAGATCGGCTCATCAAAACCAGAAATTGTCGTGCTCGTCGGTCCGACAGGTGTGGGTAAAACGACAACCATCGCAAAACTCGCAGCGTCCTTCGGGGTACTGCAGAAAAAGAAGCTCGAGCTTATAACCATCGATTTTTACCGAATAGCTGCAATTGAGCAGCTTGGAAAATACGCCGAATTGATGCAGCTCCCATTTACACCGGTCAACACACGCGAGGAGTTTAAAAGTGCGGTGAAGAATAGCAGCGCAGAGCTCATTTTTGTCGATACTGTCGGACGTTCCCAGAGGAACAATATGGGACTTGCAGAATTGAGGAATATATTAGATGGTATCAAGGCGCCTATGGATATTCACCTGGTACTCAGCGCGACGACGAAATACCGTGATATGATCGACGTGGTCACGCGATTCAATCAGCTTCTGTACAACAAAATCATCATCAGCAAGCTCGATGAAACGAACACAGTCGGAAGCCTTCTGAGCGCTTTGCAGGACAAGAAAATCTCCTATCTTACAACCGGACAAAGTGTGCCGGATGATATAGAAATAGCCAGCAAGGAAAAGCTGTACGAAATGATTGCGCTCGACGGTCTGGGAGACGGCCCGGCAGGCTAAAGCCCTGGAATTCGGTTTCGAACGGAGGAGTCAATGAACGATGCTGTTCATCAGGATCAGGCTGAACGGCTTCGCCTGATTATGAAAGAGAAAAACGGTCAGGCTGAGACAGCCTATGCCCGGCAACCGCGAATAATAACCATTTCGAGTGGAAAAGGCGGTGTGGGTAAAACTAATATCGCAATAAATCTTGCGATTGCCTTTGCACAGATCGGTAAAAAGGTGGTCGTAATGGATGCCGACCTTGGACTTGCCAATGTCAATGTCATTCTCGGTATCATCCCGAAATACAATCTTTACCATGTTCTGAAAAAACAGAAAAAATTACGGGAGATAATAGTCGATACAGAATACGGAATACAGATCATCGCAGGTGCATCCGGATTCTATCAGTTAGCCAGTCTCGAAGAGGATGAGCGAAGTGCCTTTGTGGATAATTTGAAGGACCTTGCATATGCGGATATTATTCTCATCGATACCGGCGCAGGGGTTTCACCAAATGTTCTCACCTTTCTCAAAGGCGCTGATGATGCAATAATAATCACCACGCCGGAACCTACGGCCATAACCGATGCCTACGGCATTATAAAGAGTATTTCAACTGAGGTAAATGGGCCTAATATACGGCTCGTGGTCAACAGGGTAAACTCTATCATGGAGGGGAAAAAGGTTTCCGATCGGGTGATTAACATAGCGGGTCAATTTCTGAACATCAAGGTGAACAACCTCGGTTTTGTCTTTGAGGACAGCGTGGTTCAGCATGCCGTCGTGAAACAGGACCCGTTTATGCGGAGCGCGCCGAACAGCAAGGCTTCACAATCTATCAAACATCTTATGAGCAGACTGGCAAACATCGACTATCAGGAAAGCGGAGGGTTCGGAAGGTTTCTGAAGAGTATATTCGGGGGTAAACTGTAGGCAAGCGAAGATTTACCGATTGATTTTTCCTGTAAGTGGTGTATTGTTATATTGTTGGGGAAGTATCTTCAATAGAATTGAAAAGGAATCGATGGTGTCGACAAAACTGGACAGCAGAATACGGTACATTATCTTTGGTACCCTGGGAGCATTTTTACTCTCAATCCTTGTGGGATTGTTTTCAAAGAATCCCTTTGGAATTGTTTTTATTCGCGCAGTTGTGTCGTCATTCATATTCGGTTTTATACTTTTTGGCGCATGGCAGTTGATAAAGAGATATATTCCTGAAATTCTGGCGGTACAGAGAGAAGAGAATACATCGGGTGCTGTCCACCATGATCGAACCGGTGGTTTAGAAGAATTTACAGACGCCGGGAGAAGCGAAATCGGGGAGGGTGCCCGGAGGGCTGCTGAATTTTCTCTTGGGTCAGGGGAGGATGGTTTGCAGTTTCCGGAAGGCAATACCGAGGAAGAGCAGGCTGGAGACAGCGAGCTTCCATCTCTCGATAAACTGATTGATGAAGAAGAAGTGCTGCCCGATGAACTTATTGGAGAGGAAATCGAGAAGAGCAGCTCACCGAAGGGTGACTATATCGATATAGGTGCTATGAAGTTTCCAAATGAGCCCGAAACACTTGCGAAAGCGGTAAAACAGATAATGAACCAGGATTAATATGAATAACGAAATGGTAAATGAGTTGGTAGAGACAACGGGGTGCGACGATTTTCTTGCAAATATGCTGCTTCGTTTCACCGGGGGGGATGTCGATGGTGCACGGAGAATAATCGAAGCTGTTCCAAAGGATATCTTCGCTGTCAAACTCAAGTTTATAACGCAAATTACCGGCTATTATGGCGCCTGTTTTTTCTGCTTCGATCAAAAAGAGCAGAGAATTAACCGTTTTGTCGCAGTAATAAGTGATGACAAAGAAATCGGCAAATTCGATCTGCAAACAGATTGGTATAATTTTGAGGAGCAGCTCTATAGCTATTCTCGAACAAAGAAGATCGACGGAGTCAAGATCGATCAGCTTAAAAATCTGTTTGTGAGCAGCGAGTTTATTTCTCGAATTTCGCCGTTTTTAAAACCGGAACAGCCTGTTCGAAATGATCTATTAAATAATCTGATTGTCGATGAGCTTTACAATGTTTTTGCTGATACGAATATAGCGGTGAAGTTCGATATCGAGAAGACCGATGCGTTCAGGTTGAACAAAAACCGAGATCTGCGGAGCGAGGAGACGGAAACCGGTGAATCGCTCAGCACTGAGGGGGCGGACAGGGAAAAAACCGGGTATGAGGAAAGGAAGGATCAATCTCTTATTGTGCTGCGAGTAAGCCCCGTTCTCTCTCCGGTCAGTGGTTCTGAAGTCAAGGACCTCGAGTTCGGGGATGAGATTCAGGTGCGAATCACTGATGAAAGAGACATTGCAGATTACCTGGCCGAACTGATCGGGGGAAAGGTCGACCGTATACGCGTTCCCGTGTTCAGCAAGATTATTGAGGTAAAAGAGCTTGAAGGCGACAGTGTCGGTGTTTTCACACAATTTGGCCCGGGGATATTCGGCATGTTCAAAGTACCTGCGGACGCCAAGATTGTCACAAAGATAAATGAGGAGGGATCCCGCGCACCGGTTCATGGTGGACGGAGGGAGATCAATCCGCTGATTATTGTCGGTGGTATTGTTGTTGTCATTGTTATTTTTATACTGTTGATTTTTTTATCGAGGTAATCGGTACGGTTGCCCTCCCTGATCAGTACCGGCATAATACCGGATATGGAGATGGAAAGTGTTTGAAGATAAATCAGAAGAAGTGTTATGGAAACAATACAAAAGAGCAAAGGACCCCAAAATAAGGGAGCATTTTGTCACTCAGTATGCGCCTCTTGTCAAGTATGTAGCTGGAAAAATAGCGATCGGAATGCCCCAGAATGTCGACTTTGACGATCTCGTCGGATACGGTGTCTTCGGCCTCCTCGATGCAATCGATAAATTCGATCCGGATCGGCATATCAAGTTCAAAACGTATGCGGTAACGAGAATCAGGGGCGCGATCTATGATGAGCTGAGGTCGATTGACTGGGTGCCGAGGTCAGTAAGACAGAAGGCGAAGGAGCTCGAGCGGGTAATCGGAAAGCTGGAGAATAAGCTCGGACGGGCGGCGACGGATGAGGAAATCGCGAAAGAACTGGGAATATCCATCAAAGAGTTTCATACACTCATATTGAAACTCTCGGGGGCATCTGTGCTTTCGTTGAGCGATGTATGGTATGTCGGTGATGAGAGTGATAAGGTATCGGTCATGGAGACGATCGAAAGTCCAAAGAGCCTCAATCCGGATGTAATCGTTGAAAGGGAAGAGGTTAAAAACATAATTGTCCAGGCGATAAACGAGCTTCCCGACAAGGAGAAAAAAGTTCTTATTCTGTATTATTACGAGGACCTGACCCTTAAGGAAATCGGTGAGGTTCTCCAGGTGACGGAATCCAGGATTTCGCAGCTTCATACAAAGGCGATAATGCGGCTTAGAAGCAAACTCATGAATATCAAAAAGAGCATGGTGATATAAATGGCGTCTTCATTCGAGAAACTGCAGGAGGCATTGAGCGGTCTTGATTTCGATGTACCGGAATCAGGACAGCGGGATATGATTGAAGTTGAGGCCTATTCTATTGAAGAGGGGCTCGAAAAGGCGGCTGAAGCTCTGGGGGTTACCATAAGTGATCTGGAGTACGATATTGTCTCTCAGGGAAGGAAGAGCCTGTTCGGCAAACGCCCGTACTATCTTCGGGTTCGCATAGTAGGCCGCCTGGTATCGATGGAAGGTGAATCTACGGCCGTTGTCCCGACGTCTGAAGAGGCACGGGTTATACGAAAGGATGCGGACGGAATCTTCAAGGTCAAAATAACGAGAATCGGAGTTATGCTAAAGGTAGCGGCGCCGAGAGGAAGGGGAAGCAAGGTCCGGGTTGAAGATGTGCTCGGCGCGATAAGTGCGCGCGGAGTCACTGATTTTGATAAATCAAAGGTTGCAAAAATCGTTCGTGAAGCGGGCGGGGAGTATCAAAAAATTGGCGAGTGGGTGCGTGTAGAGAAGAGTGATTCACGCTGCATAATAGAGGTTTCCGACAACGATATGAAGGCGTTTATGACCGTAATCCCGCCGAAACCAAGGGGACGGGTGCTTGACATTGACGACGTGCTCGAGTCTCTGAATGACAAGGGTGTTGTATACGGCATAAAGCACGACGTTATACAGGAATCCTTAGAAGAGGGGGTATTCAATGTGCCCATCCTCGTTGCGGAGGGTAAAAGGTCTGAAGACGGGGCTGAAGCGAAAATCGTGTATAATTTCAGGACTGAGAAGAAGGTGCACCTCGAAGAAGATGAAAAGGGCCAGGTGAATTTCAAGGACCTCGATCTGGTCGAAAACGTTGTGGCCGGTCAGCTTTTAGCGACAAAAACTCAGGCAACCGAAGGCACCCCGGGTAGAACAGTAACTAACAGGAGTCTCGAAGCAAAACCCGGGGTAGATGTCGAACTTATCCCCGGCAAAAATACTGAGCTCTCATCCGATGGAATGAGTATTATTGCCAATATAAACGGGCAGGTTGTCCTGTCCAATGATAAGATCAATGTAGAACCGATCTATGCGATAAAGGGTGATGTTGATATACATACGGGAAATATACTCTTTCTCGGAACGGTGATCGTGCACGGGAATGTGGAAGACGGCTTTTCCATAAAGGCTGCGGGTGATATAGAGATAAAGGGAAGTGTCGGTAAGTGCCTTCTTGATGCCGAGGGTGATATTTCCATAAAGCAGGGCGTTATGGGCAAGCTCGGTGGCTCTATTAAATCCGGCGGAAATGTAGCCTCGAAATTTCTGGAACAGGTAAAGGTAATTGCGGAAAAAAGCGTGTTCGTACAGGACGGTATTATGCACTGCGATGTTGACGCAACCGAGAAAGTTGTCTGTTTCGGTAAAAGAGCAACGATTGTGGGCGGGAGAATACGGGCCGGAGAGATCGTAAATACAAAGACACTCGGGTCTGTTTCATTCACCGAAACCATTGTTGAAGTCGGGGTTGATCCGAAATCCCGGCAGCGGCTGTTTGAAATAGATAAGGAGAAAACTGATCTCGAGAACAACCTCGAAAAGCTCACTGCCAATATCACCACACTTCAAAATCAGAAAAAAATAAAGCGAAGCTTTACGGAGGAGAAGGAGCAGCTTCTTGAAAAGATGCTCTCTTCCCGTGAGGAACTGACGATCCGGTTGAGTGAGATCAATGAGGAGATGAACGAGCTCAAGTCGTATCTCAAGCTGTTAAGGACAATAGGCAAAGTGTCTGTTTCAAAGAATGTATATCCCGGTGTGAGAATCGGCATCAAGGATATAAACTACGATGTATCCAATGAGTTTAAATATGTCACCTTCGTGCTTGAGAGTGGCAGAATACGGATGAGGAAGTACGAAGATATTGATATTGAGGAAATTCTCGGAAAGAGGGTGCGTACCTGATGGCGATACTGCCGGTTGACATTCAGGCCCTGCTTGTGAGAATGGATAGTGTGAGCAAGGTGCAGCAGATGCAGCAGGAAGGCGTTGTTCTTGCGCAGGCTGTCAAAGGTGGTGAATTGAGTGAGCTCTCGCATATCGAGTCGAGCCGTGTAAACGATGTTAAACCGCATCCGGATGGAAACAACAAGATAGAAGATGAACAGAAAAAGCAGAAGAAGGGATACGTACAAAAGCGAAAGCAAAACGGCGGCGGGAAAAAGGAAGAGGAACGAAAGAAGTTTGAGGAGCCCTATAAGGGCACGCATGTCGATATCAAGCGGTAAAACTGTTGATAACCGGACTCATTTCGAAGCCGTCGGTAGAGGAGAGGTTGTTCTTTCCGGCTATAGAATAATTGGTGAATATGTCGATTTGGCATGTACTGTGCACTCGGTGAACATTGTTCGGTGAATATTCTTTAAGAAATGAGACATTTTCAAAATAATGAGATTGAAAAATGAACTACGCTCTGCTTTTTTCGGCCAACTGTATTCTTCTTTTTATTGTATACGTCGTTCTGAACAGCAGAATACGAAAAAATAGTGCTTCCGGTATTCTTGGGCGGTATACAAGGGAAGTGGAAAATTTAATTGTCGAATTGAACAGTGCACTTGATGATGCCGTCAAAGTATCTGAAGAAAAAGTCGAGGAACTGAGAAAGGTCATTGCAGCTGCTGAAAAACTCCTGAAAAAACCTGCAGTTAAAAAGGCACTTGCAGATAAACAGGCCTCAACTGTTTCTCATGCAGGAGAGAGTGCAGTGGCTGCACTGAACGGAGATACCGCCTTCTCTCAGGAACCGCCCGAATCAGTCAATCTGCTGAAAAAAACCAGGCAGTTAAAGTCAATGGGATACTCAAAGGAGGAGATTTCCCGCATTCTCAAAGTACAGCGTGCTGAAATTGATTTTCTCGAATCTATTGGCAGGTAAGTGGTACGGTTCGGTATTTTCCTGCTTGACTCAGACCTGTTTTTTGTTATATTCATATGCGAGTAAACCGGCCCGGGTGGTGGAATTGGTAGACACGCTAGCTTGAGGGGCTAGTGGCCGATAGGCTGTGCGAGTTCAAATCTCGCCTCGGGCAACATAAAGTCAGTATGCTTTTTTTAAAATTTCCTTTCATTGCCCCCGGTTTTTCTCCTTTCTCCGGGGGTATTCTTTGAACCCTCCTTTCTCCACCGCCGATTCGCGAGTTCTATAAAAATCTTTATAAGCTGTAATGCAGATGTTATTTTATGATGGCTGTCTTTGGTTTTTACCGGGCGGCACTATATAAAAAAGAAAAAAGAGGAGAATGGCGGGGAGATGTATCTTCCCATCGTCGGACATTCTCTGGCTATTATAGTAAGGCTTGAGGTTCCTGATTTCTGGGGGGTGAACCCGGAACTGCTGCAGCATGAACAGATGACGGGATTAAGTGCCGTGGCTGCAGATGGATTTGCGGGCCGTCCAGAAAGCGGCTGTTGATTGCAGTGCAGTTAATGAAGAATCCCTCGAACCGGGCATGCTCGACCTGACGGCGAATAAAATCATCATGGGGCTGCGGTAGCTGCTATTCGAAAAAGAATGAAAGGTTGCGGATATATGGGTGAACTCTGGGGTTTTTTGCTGTTATTCGCTCCGATTGCCGTTCTCGTCGGTATAGCAGCGGCATCTATCTCTTTCAGCGCATGGAATATTGTTGTGCCGCTTCTTTTCGTGGGTTTCAATTTCAATGTGCATGATGCAATCACCCTTTCCGTTATAATGGATCTCACCAATGCGTTTATCCTGACGGTTGTGTTTTCCCGGCACAAAAAGGTGAATTTTCAGGACGGGATCAGATTGGTGATTCCGGCACTGGCAGGTGCAGGCGTCGCATTTTACTTCTCGAGCAGGTATCTGATCCAGAATCCGGATAAGCTGAAGGGAGGAATCGGGTATTTTGTTCTTTTGATAGGCGTTTATTTCATCATGAAAGGGGTGCAGGGCCTGAAAAGAGAGAAAGGAAACGGAAATCAAGGCTCGAAATATTCGGTTGTCATCCGGAAGGCAGCAGAATTTCTTCAGAGAATCGGTACGCCGGTGCTGATAGGTGCAACGGCCCTGTTTGGAGCTCTGGGGGGTCTTGTCGGTATGGGAAGCGGTACTAATTTCACCGTCACACTACTCCTGTTTTTACCGGGCTACACACTTTCAAGGGCAACGGGAACGGGCGCGTTCATGATGCTCATTCTGATGGGACTGTGCGCGGTTCTATTCGGCATGCACAGCAGCCCCAGGTTTTTATGGCGGTATGTTCTGCTTTCGGTACCTTTCTCTTCAGCGAGCGCGGTTATCGCGAGCAGGTATACACTGAAACTATCAAAAGACAAACTGCATCTGATGGTCGGTGTGGCGGTTTTTTTCGCAGGGGTTTTCTCATCAGTGCAGAGTCTCATCCTGTAGATTCTGGATCATGCGCAGAGCCTGAGTATTTCCTGCACCTCTTTCTTGCCAATATCCTTATGCTCTCCGAGAATATCCCCGCGTCTTGCGAGATTATCCGCAGCCGTCATACAGGAATCGGGAGTTAGTTTATAGTCCTGCAGTCGCGTCGGCATGCCGATACTGTTGAAAAATGAAACTGTTTTCTCGATCGCCTGGTCTATCGCCTTTTCGGGATCAGACTCCGTTATCCCCCATATACGCTTGGCATACTGCAGGATCTTATCTTTCTTTTTCTCTCGCTGATGCTGCATGACAGCCGGTAGTATTATGGCCAGGGTCTGGGCATGGTCGAGCCCGTGCAGTACAGTCAGTTCATGTCCTATCCTGTGGGTGGTCCAGTCTTCCACTGCGCCGCACACAATGGTGCCGTTCAATGCCTGAGTTGCGCACCACATGATATTCGCGCGTGCGTTGTAGTCCCTGGGGTTTTCTTTTACAAGCGGCGCCTGCTCTATAAGGGTGATTAAAATAGCTTCAGCCTGCCTGTCCTGGAGTGGTGTATGGACGTCGCAGGTTAGATACTGCTCGATAACATGAATATAGGCGTCCACTATCCCGTTTATGACCTGGCGTTCCGGGAGTGAATACGTTGTTTCCGGGTCAAGGATAGAAAATCGCGGATACACATGAGGACTGGAAAACGCAAGCTTTTCGCCCCGTGCTCTCCTTGAAATAACAGCGTTGCCGTTCATTTCCGAACCGGTCGCAGGAAGGGTGAGTACACATCCGATCGGAAGAGCCTTTTTCACTGTTTTTTGAGCTCCCTCGGTGAGAATATCCCATGGGTCTTTACCTGTATAATAAGTCGATGCAGCGATGAATTTCGTTCCATCGAGCACCGATCCCCCTCCTACCGAAAGTAGAAAATCAATACCCTCGTCTTTAACTACTCGGGCAGCTTTCAAACAGGTTTCGTACTCTGGATTCGGCTCGATACCGCCAAATTCATGAATAGAATATTTCTTGAGCGCGTCCGTCACCTGATCGTACACGCCGTTTCGTTTTATCGATCCACCCCCGTATGTCATCAGTATCTTCGATCCAGGATCGAGAACTGTTTTGAGTTGTGAGATAGAGTTTTTACCAAAGATGATTTTTGTCGGGTTGTGAAAGGTGAAGTTATTCATATACAAACCTCCGTCCTGTAATAGAGTGTAGAAAATTAAGCATAGTTGTGTTATGCTAAAATGGACTCCAGGTTTTTTATGATGTCGTATACATGTGCAGTCCATCCTGCTTATGTGTAATTCAACTGCTTACCCATATTCAAGATATACAATTTTACCTTGTTCTGCGAGAATAATTTTCAATGAGGTGCGATTGTTTTAGGGGAAGAGGTTTTACGAACATACAGGATTATACAGAATAATGCATCAGCCCGTGGTCTGCATAGTTTTGTCGGCACAACAAAACGGAGAAACCATATATATTTACATCGAGATTTCCTACGCTGTGATGTTAAAATACTTACCGGTTTCATTGAACCGCATTTTTTTGCAGGATTTTCAGGCGACGGTAAAGCGGTTATGCCGGGCCTTGCTTCTCTTGAAAAAATACGGAAAAGAAACGTCGATTTGCGTATTGCCCGAAGGGCCGCTCACAACATCCGGTATTGATACAGGCTTGTAAACATCCGATGCCCAGCAGGCTGCATGCCGGCTGGACATTCGATTTTATCATTTTACTTTTTTTATACAAGCCCACTCTGTATCCTTGCGGCTTTGATTGCGTTTTTCATGAGCATCATGTTTGTGATAGCGCCGACACCGCCGGGTACGGGAGTGACTTTTGCAGCTTTTTGGCTGACGCTTTCAAAGTCGATATCTCCGACGGTTTTGGTTTTCGGTTTTCCCTTTTCATTCAGGATGGGATTGCCGCTTTCATCAAGCATCTTTACTCTGTTGATACCGACATCGATGACAAAGGCGCCTTCCTTGATATGGTCTGCGGTTATAAGGCTGGCCTTTCCTGCTGCAACAATAAGAATATCTGCGCCCCTTGTATGCTTTTCGAGATTACCAGCCATCGAGGTAAAAATATGCGTGGTGCTGATGGTTGCATTCCGATTGAGACAGAGTATTGAGATGGGCTTTCCCACAATGTTCGAATGCCCGACAACTACTATCTCGGCGCCTTCGAAATTTATCTTCTCTCTGTCCATTATCTCAATACATGCCGACGGTGTTGCAGGTGCGAAGGTGACTTCTCCGAGAGTCAGCTTCCCCATGTTATAGGGATGAAAACAATCGATATCCTTGTTTACATCAATAGAATTGATAATTGCGTAATCTGAAATGTGTTCCGGAAAAGGTCGAAGTGGCAGTATGCCGCTCACCTTTTTGTCGTTGTTGAGGTCTTTCACTATCTGTACCACGTCGTTCTCATGGGCATCTTCAGGTGGATTTGCATTAATGTATTCGACACCCATTTCCCCACAGAATCGTTCGACCTGACCGCGATACATTCTTGCACCAAAGTCGTTTCCAACAAGTACTGTTGCAATTCCAACAGCGGCACCCTGTTCTTTCACATTCTCGATATCTTTCTGTAGTTCCTCTTTAATCTGATTCGCAATTGCTACACAATCGATTACTTTTGCACTCACTTGTTCCCTCCATTTAAAATAAGTTTCTGGTTTATCCAACCTTCAGCCGGCCGAACGGGGACATTCGAGCCGGAAGTTTACTTGCCTGCTGATAAGAGATTGTAATACAAATTAAAACTTTGTCCACTGAAAATAAAGGCAGTTATGCCTGACCGAGCTGCTCCAGTGTGGCAGCAACTGTTTTCTCCCGTATTTTCCTGGCTTCCTCGAGTATCTCCCCGAGCCTTTTTTCTGTCTTTTCGATGTACTCTCTATTCTTCATCCAGCTGAAGTTGATGCGCACGTTTATCATACCGCCGATTGCAGCGGCCTCTGCGAAGAGAGCAGAAATAGCACCGTCAGTAATCGCCATTTTGTTTCCCCGTGCATGCACTTCGCGGGCAAGACGGGAAACCTCCAGGCTCTTTTCCATTATTGCAAGCGGGACCTCGGATGCCTTGATAAGGCCACTCTCGATTGCCTCGGTGCGCGCTTTTTTCTGTTCTTCACTGTTTTTAGGCATTTTAAATGCCCGTGCTGCGTCGTCGAACGCCTCTGTATCCTTCTGAAGGAGGTTGAGCAGCTCGTTTTTGAGGCCATGCGCCTTTTTCAGATTCTCCGCCATTTCCCTGTGCACGTCCTCGTACCCCTTTTTGTCGACAGTAAGAGCGGAAAGCATACCGGCAAGACTGGCTGCAACGGCACCCACCAGGGCTGATGCGCTTCCGCCTCCCGGTGCTGGACTGTTTGAGCAGAGTTTTTCCAGGAAGTAATTTAGTGGTTTTTCGGTGTACATTGCACCTCCCCTGATGTGAAATGAAATAAGATTTTACCCTGTTTTATTATACTGAAATATTGCTAATTCGTTAACAATTTTAAGGGAGCGCTTCACCCTGTATGCAGCGATGAAATCTCGGTTCGTATGCACGATTATATGGAGAACCTCCATCATTTTAGTATTTGTTTTATTCAGTGATTTGTAATAGAATAATTTTTTATCGGAACAGTCTACAAAGAGTACAGAAGTCAGCAAGATTCAAGAAATTATGTCCATGAGGAGTTTTTCATGAAAAATATCGAGTCCATCGAAAATCAGTACAAATATGCCAGAGAACGCTACCATGAGATTGGCGTTAATCCTGAAGAGGCTATGAAAACGCTTGAGAGCATACCTCTTTCTCTGCACTGCTGGCAGGGCGACGATGTCGGTGGGTTTGAAACAGGTGGCGGTGTTTTGAGTGGCGGTGGAATACAGGCAACCGGACAGTACCACGGCAGGGCGAGGAACCACGTCGAGCTCAGGATGGATCTTCAAAAGGCCTTTTCATTGATACCGGGCAGCCATCGGCTCAACCTGCATGCTCATTACGGTGAATTCGGCGGTAAAAAGATCGACCGGGATGCGGTTGAGCCTGCTCACTTCCAGGGATGGATCGACTGGGCGCGTGATGTGGGAGTTAAGCTTGATTTCAATTCAACCTATTTTTCTCATCCGAAGGCTGAAGCCGGGTTTACATTGAGCAGTAAAGAAGCCGGTGTCAGAGCGTTTTGGATCGAGCATGCGAAACGGTGTCGCAAAATCAGCGCGGAGATGGGAAGACAGCTTCACAGTCCCTGTATCCATGATATCTGGATTCCTGACGGTGCAAAGGATATAACCATAGATCGTTGGGGGCATCGGGAGCTGTTAAAGGAATCCCTCGATGATATATTTAAAGAGCAGTTTGATTCTGAGGAGATGAAGGATGCGGTTGAAAGCAAGCTCTTCGGAATCGGGAGTGAGTATTTTGTCGTCGGCTCCCATGAGTTTTATCTCGGCTATGTGGTTTCGAGAAAGAAGATGCTGTGTATGGATATGGGGCATTTCCACCCTACCGAATCCGTGTCTGATAAAATATCAGCGGTTATGCAGTTTTCAGAGGAGCTCCTTCTGCATGTGAGTCGGCCGGTTCGCTGGGATAGTGACCATGTCGTAATTATGAGCGATGACGTGGTGTCCCTGACGCAGTCCCTGGTGAGATGCAGGCTGTTGAATCGTGTTCACCTCGCACTCGATTACTTTGACGCGAGCATGAACAGGGTAGGTGCTTATGTCATTGGTTCGCGCGCTGTTCAAAAAGCACTACTTTTTGCGCTTCTCGAACCGGTGTCACTGCTCAAGGAAAATGAAGAAAAGGGTGATTTCTTCGCGCGCCTCGCTCTTCTTGAAGAGATGAAAAGCATGCCTTTCCCGGCTGTGTGGAATTACTTTTGTTTGAAGATGGATGTGCCTGTCGGGACCTCCTACATCGATGAAATCGAGAAATACGACAATGATGTCCTTCATAGAAGGGGGTGATGTCGCAGTGAGCAGTACTTGATAACTTCAAACAGAGGTATTTGTTTATATACGATCCTGTTAAGGATACATCCTGTTAAGGATACATCCTGTTAAGGACGTACCCCACTCCCAAGTAGAAAGAAATAATTGACAAATAATTAACTATACAGTAGTTTAAGCTCCAAAATAACTTTAATGAGGAGGTGCTGCAATGGCATACGATGCCACCAAATTGGCTGACTGGCAGATCGCGGCGGAAGCGGAAAAACGCATGCCCACACCTGATGAGTGGCGTGAGAAGCTGGGCCTTGGAAAAGAAGAGATAATGGGGTATGGAAGGATCAGCAAACTGGACTTTATCAAAATAATCGACCGTCTGAAGAACAAACCTGACGGTAAGTACATCGAGGTGACTGCCATCACACCAACACCGCTTGGTGAAGGAAAGACGACTACATCGATGGGCCTCATAGAGGGGTTCGGCAAGAGAAAAAAGAACATAGGCGGTGCAATCAGGCAGCCGTCCGGCGGCCCGACTATGAATATTAAGGGGACCGCTGCCGGAGGTGGTAATGCGCTTTTGATTCCTATGACTGAATTTTCAATGGGACTTACCGGCGATATCAATGATATTACCAATGCGCATAATCTGGCAATGGTGGCGATCACCTCGAGAATGCAGCATGAGTTCAACTATAATGACGAACAGCTTGCGAAGAGAAACCTGAAACGTCTCGATATAGATCCGAGGCGGATGGAGATGAGATGGGCTATAGATTTCTGCGCCCAGGCCCTGAGAAATATAATAATCGGTATGGGCGGCAAGATGGACGGATTCATGATGTCCTCCGGTTTTCAGATTACGGTGAGCTCGGAGCTTATGGCGATACTCGCTATAGCGCGTGATCTGAAAGACCTTCGTGAGCGCATCGGGAAAATCACCATTGCATACGATAAAAAAGGCAATCCGGTCACCGCCGATGATCTCGAAGTTGGAGGAGCGATGACCGCATGGATGAGAAATGCCATCAATCCGACCCTTGCCTGCACAATAGAGTATCAACCATGCATGGTGCATGCAGGTCCCTTTGCGAATATCGCTGTGGGACAGTCATCCATCATTGCCGACCGTGTCGGCCTCAAGCTCTTCGATTACCACGTGACGGAAAGCGGATTTGCTGCGGACATAGGGTTTGAAAAGTTCTGGAATGTTAAGTGCCGGCTGTCAGGTTTGAAGCCGAATGTATCGGTTCTGACTGCAACGATACGTGCGCTGAAGATGCACGGCGGCGGCCCGAAGGTGGTTCCGGGACATCCTCTGCCGGATGAGTATACTAAAGAAAATCTCGAGCTTCTTGAAAGGGGTATAGAGAATCTCCTGCATCACATCGATGTAATAAAAGCATCGGGCATCAAACCGGTGGTATGCATCAACGCTTTTCATACAGACACGAAAGATGAAATCAAGCTGGTGCGAAAATACGCCGAGAAGGCGGGTGCGCGCTGTGCGCTCAGCGAACACTGGGCAAAGGGCGGTGACGGTGCGCTTGAGCTTACTGATGCGGTGATAGACGCCTGCGAGGAAAAGGTCGATTTCGACTTCCTGTATCCGCTCGATCTGCCGCTTCGAGAGCGTGTTGAAAGAATTGCGAAAACGGTGTACGGTGCAGACGGAGTTCACTGGATGCCGGATGCCGCAGAAAAGGCGAAAACCTTTGAGTCGGATCCGCAGTACAAAGATTATTACACCATGATGGTCAAAACACATCTGAGCCTTACCCATGACCCGACGCTGAAAGGTGTACCCAAGGGGTGGACTCTCCCGATTCGGGACATTCTTCTGTTCTCAGGAGCGAAGTTCCTCTGCCCTATGGCCGGATCGATCAGTCTCATGCCAGGAACATCGTCAAATCCCGCGTACCGAAAAGTCGATGTGGATGTGAATACCGGGACAGTTAAGGGACTGTTTTAGGCAAGGCTTTGTGAAGACTGATGCAGCACAGTTTATTCTGACCGGGAGTGATTCTTACAAGATGGACCGGGCAGTCCGGCCGTGATTTGGATTCCTGACAAATCGGAAGTCTGAAGGAAGCAAGGAAGGGTTTTTTTCGCGGCTTTGATACAACACAAGATATCGTACACAATACGCGGGAATGCAGTAATGATCTGTGTTTTTTTTTCCTTCAAAAAGGAAGTAGATTCCATCCTTGAGAGGATAGAAGGAATAACGGGGAAAAAAAATAAAAACTTCATGCTGTATGAAGGCTCTTTCAAAAATATCGAAGTACGTTTTGTGCGTACCGGTATAGGTTACCGGGAGATCAGCGATGATCTTCTTTTTGGATGTTCAGCAGTTATTTCAACAGGTTTCTGCGGCGGGCTTTCACCAAACCTTCAGGCGGGCGATATTGTATTATCGCGGGAAATTGTGTATGTGAACAGAAAAACGATTCAATCCATTCTGACCGGAGGGGTGAAAAATAATATCTTCAAGAGGAATCCGGTGCTGCAGGTCCCCTGTCCTTCCCCGTATGTGCGGGTTTTGAAAAATAGACTACAGAAAATGACATCGGCACAGAATAACATTCAGGTGCACGTCGGAAGGACAGTCACTTCCGAACGGGTGCTTCATGGCAGTGAAGAAAAAAACAAGATACATAATTATTTTGATGCAGTTGCCGTTGATATGGAGGATTTTTTTAGAGCCGCCTACGTACAACGAAGACAGATACCTGTAATCTGCGCGCGAACAGTTCTTGACCGGGCGGATGATACTGTACCCTCGATCAAATCGATAGCATCATTGTCAGCTATCCAGGGGCCCTTAGTAAACTATAAAAAGGCCAGACAAAGTATAGCAATACTTTTAGAATATTTGATCGATCATTTTGTGCTGTCGGACTAAGTAATTATTCATTCTGTATCTTTTTCTTGACTTAGCGCATACTTGTTAATAATAATAAGCAAGTGAACTTCCAATTTTAAATGTTCAAAAACAATACTTGCCGTTTGGTTTCTACCCCTAGCATGTATACCTGCGGCACGTGATGATAGGTAATTGTAAAATAATGCAGTTAGTCGGCATAAAATTCTGGTACCTGTGCCCTTGGTACAAAAACCAGGATCTTAATGGATAAAACCATAAATCCATACGTGATCAATACGGCGGCGTAGCTCAGTCGGTTAGAGCATGCGGCTCATATCCGCAGTGTCCGGGGTTCGAATCCCTGCGCCGCTAATGAATTCAACCGGCCGTAGGCCTGCTGAATATTCGCTTGACTTCATATGATGCACAGGTGACCCGTACATGGCGGTCACCTTTTTTTTAAACGGCAACAATTGAAGGATTGAAAAACAATCGTAAGTGAAATGGGTGAAAACCTGCAAGCTCAATCCTGCCGGCACAGGTCGTCTTAACACCCCGTTTTTGTTGAGGGCGGGATACCGAAAGTGTTTCATACTGTAGGAAACTGAAAAAGGGAGTCATGAAATGGATAAAGGTATAGAAGGTGTTTTACGTGGGAGGCTCGATGACGAGCACTATAATAAACTTGCAGGTATCGATAACCCTGCCGTGAATGCATTCGTGGCACGGTTTGTCGAACATTTAAATCCTGATTCTGTTTTTGTAGGAACAGATGAAGAGGAAGATCTGGAGTACATCCGTAAAAAAGCGATTGAAACGGGGGAGGAAAAAGCACTTAAGATACCCGGTCATACGATACATTTCGATGGCTACTACGACCAGGCGAGGGACAAAACGAACACCAGAATCCTGCTCGAAAAGGGTAATAAATTGGGCAGTACTATGAACACACTCGACAGAGAACAGGGACTTATCGAGATCCACGGAATCATGAAAGATATCATGAAGGGACATCAGCTCTTTATTCGATTTTTTTGTCTCGGCCCCCTGGATTCTGAGTTTTCGATTCCCTGCATCCAGCTTACAGATTCTCCCTATGTTTCGCATAGCGAGGATCTACTCTACAGGCAGGGGTATGAACAGTTTAAACGAAGCGGGAGTACGCCTGATTTCTTCAAATTTGTGCATTCCGAGGGAAAACTCGTTAATGGGGTGAGTTCCGATATAGCAAATCGGCGTGTGTATATCGATCTGAAAGATTCCACAGTGTATAGCGCCAACACGCAGTACGGCGGCAATACGATCGGCCTCAAGAAATTGGCGATGAGGCTGGCGATAAGAAAGTCATCCAGCGAGGGGTGGCTGACCGAACACATGTTTATCGTGGGTGTGCATGGCCCAGACAGCAGGGTAGGGTATTTTACCGGTGCCTATCCATCTCTCTGCGGCAAGACATCGACCTCCATGGTTGAGGGAGAAAAGATCATAGGAGATGACATAGCCTATCTGCGCAGGAGGGAAGGGAAGGTGTACGGTGTTAATGTAGAAAAGGGGATCTTCGGTATTATTCAGGGGGTTAACTCGAAGGATGATGCGCTTATATGGAAGGCCCTTAATTCTGAAGGAGAGATTATCTTTTCGAACGTGCTGTATACTGAAGATACAGACGTGTACTGGATCGGCAAGGATTCGAAACCCCCGGAACAAGGCATTAATCACTCGGGTCATTGGAATACCGGGAAAATCGGCGAGGACGGTGTGGAGGTGGATGTATCACACAAGAACGCCCGTTTTACCCTGAGCATGGATCTTCTTGAAAATCGTGATCCCGAGATGGAAAATCCCTCGGGTGTGAAGATTAGCGGTGTGATTTACGGCGGGAGAGACTCCGATACGTGGGTACCGGTTGAGGAATCCTTCGACTGGGAGCACGGTGTTATCACAAAAGGTGCTGCTCTCGAATCTGAAACTACGGCCGCAACTCTCGGAAAGGAGGGAGTGCGGAAATTCAACCCCATGTCTAATCTTGATTTTCTCTCAATTACCATAGGCAGGTATATACAGAACAATCTTGATTTTGGCAGCGGCCTCCTGGATCCCCCGAAGATTTTTTCAGTCAATTACTTCTTGAAAGACAAAAAAGGAGGATGGCTGAATGAGCGGGAGGACAAGCGTGTCTGGCTGAAATGGATGGAATTGCGGGTTCATGAAGATGTTGCAGCTCTGAAAACGCCGACTGGTTATATTCCCCTGTACAATGATCTCAAAAGGCTTTTTTCAGATGTGCTGAAAAAGGAGTATACAGAAGGGGAGTATATCGAGCAGTTTACCGTACGGATCCCAGAAAATATTGCAAAAACACGCAGGATTCTTCATATTTACAGTAAAGATGTCATTGATCCGCCGAAGCGGCTGTTCGTCGTGCTCGAAGAGCAGAACAAGAGGCTATTAACCGCGCAGGAAAAATACGGTGACCGGCTGTCACCTTTCGACCTTGTACCAGAATCTTCATAGATAAAACCCTAAAGAAGAGAAGTACAGAAAGGCAGGCACATGATAAAAGGCCCCCTCGATTACATCGTAGCATGTGCACTCGCAGAGGACCTTGCCGGTGATTTCAGCGGTGCCCTTCATGCACTGATCGAGGGAAAACAACCCCTGTTTGAAGATGTTACCTCGTCTTCCATTTTCTCTGATGAATTGACCGAAGCAATGATAATTGCCAGAAACAGAGGGGTACTGTCAGGAGTCCGTGTTGTTCGACGTATTTTCCAAATGATTGACACAGGGCTTGAGATCGATTTTATTATTGAAGAGGGGAAAGAATTTCACCGAAATGATGTAATTGCATACATAAGTGGGAATGTGCGTGCCATACTGATGGGTGAGAGAACTGCGCTGAACTTTCTCGGGCACCTTTCAGGCATTGCCACAACGACCCGAAAGTTTGTCCATGCTCTCGAGGGGACCAGTATTTCAGTGCTTGATACGCGAAAAACCCTTCCCGGACTCAGAATGCTGGAAAAGGAGGCGGTTGTGCACGGCGGCGGGAAAAATCATCGAATGGGGCTGTACGACATGGTGCTCATCAAAGACAACCATATCGATGATGCGGGCTCGATTAAAAACGCTGTGGATAAAGTCCGTTCAAAATATGGCAACATGTATAAAATCGAAGTTGAAACGAGAACTCTCGAGGAGGTTAGGGAAGCGCTCGATCAGAAAATAGACAGAATCATGCTTGACAATATGGAAAAAGCCATGATAAAAAAAGCACTGCAGATAATCCAGGGTAGAGTCGAGATCGAGGTATCCGGAAACATCACCCTGAAAAAAATTGCCGGGCTTAAAGACCTGGATATCGATTACGTTTCGGCAGGCTTCATCACCTACGCCGCAGGCCATTCGGATTTCTCACTGCTGTTAAACAGATAGGAAGATCGTCCTCTTTGGCACAGAAATACGGAATAACACGCCCTGTGATTCCCTCCGGTTAGGTATTGTCGTTATGCTCCACAGTTATGACTACATTTCCTGTTTTTTGTCCTTTTTCAACCTACTTATATGCCTCGACTATTTGTTCTAGTGGAAATGCTCTATCTATCACTGCTTTGAATTTATCTTGTTCTATGAGACTTTTGATTAATAGTATACTTCCTTTGATATCTATAGGAATTGGAAATACAGTTTTTTTGTTTCCAATCATTGGCTTTATAATTGGTGTTATAAGAGGTAAGAAAATATTTTGAGCCATATAGCCTAAGTCTGAAGAAATATAAATTCCTCCCGGTTTTAGTAGATGTTTGCACTTAAAAAATGAACTTTTACCAACAGCATCAAATACAAAGTCATACCTTTGTTCATCTTTTGTAAAATCTTCTTTTGTATAATCGATTACTTTATTAGCTCATAGTGATTTTACTAACTCAATGTTTTTCGTGGCGCACACCGCGGTAACATTAACATCAAAATATTTTAGAAGTTGAACTGCAGCCGAACCAATAGCTCCTGTTGCTCCATTAACGAGAACATTTTGTCCTTTCTTAAGATCAACTTTATTGATAAAATTATACGCATAATGTGCACCTTCAGAACTAGCTGCCGCCTGCTGAAACGTTATGTTTTCTGGTATTATTGCTGCTTTATCTTCTATTATTGTCATAAATTGGGCATGAAACCTTGAGCCTTGGTCATCAAATCCAAAAACTTTATCTCCTACTTTTAAAGTTGATACACTTTTACCAACCGCTTCAATTTCTCCGGCAAATTCAGTCCCGGGAATTTGTTTTTTTGGCTTAAATAGTCCTGTAATTATTCTTGCAAAAAATGGTTTTGCTCTAATTGTTGCACAGTCTGTTCTATTTACTGTGGTCGCATGTATTCTTATCAGTACTTCATAATCCTTGGGAACAGGTTTTTCTACCTCTTTTAGCTGAAGAACATCCGGTGATCCGTATTTTGTGTATACAATCGCTTTCATAAGTATTCTTTTTATTCTACTTTGATTTGGTCATTTTTGGTTTTGTTACCCCACAACTTAAACTTTATGTTTGTAAAACCTAACAACATCATCACATGCGCCTAATAGGCGTCAAATGCATGAATTGGTTATACATCTTCAATAAAAATCACTTTTACAGATTCCGTTATTACTCTACCTTTATGCTTATGCATTGTTCCATCTGGAATAAATACACCATCACCTTTTTTATATACTATTTTTTGATTTGTGTATTCAATTTCTATCTCACCTTCAAGAATTAGACCGTAGTGGCCCTTTTCACACCAGTGTGGTGGCATTTCTTTTGTGTATTCTATAAGTCGAATTCGTTTGTTGCCATAATTATATGCTTTACATTTTACTCCCTCTATTGGAGATTCCCATTCAATCTGATTGAAATTTATTTTATAGTTAAGCATATCAATTCCACCGCTCAAATCACACAAGCATAGCAGACCGATTCACCGATCCTATGGTCCGTACCACTGTCGAGGCGGATATCGCACTTATGAATACCCTTCACGAGCAGATACTCACTATCGAACGACAGATCAACGCACAGATTCCCGAACATGACCCTGTAGCCGTTCATCTGCTTCGCAGCATTCCCGGTGTGGGGAAAATCCTCGCCCTGGTGATCTTCTACGAGATCAACGACATCAACCGCTTCCCAAGAGTAGGCAATTTCATCTCATACGCACGGCTGGTGAAGTGTTCTCACGAATCAGCCGGCAAGCGCAAAACAGGAAAAAACTCAAAGATCGGTAACGTCCACCTGAAATGGGCCTTCAGCTAAGCAGCCTGCCTCTTCCTTCGCCGAAACGAACGTGCCAAACTCTACCATAAGAAATTGGTCAGCAAATACGGAAATGCGAAGGCGCTTTCCATAATTGCCCAGAAACTCGGGCGTACCGTCTATTCCATACTCAAAAACAGGGCCCCTTTCGATCCAAAACGGTTCTTTGAAACAATAGGATGAAAAGGGACGGGATGCAGAAGACCCTGCGCCTAACTGGAACACTACAGGATGATGCTCACCCGGCGTCCTATGCATGCAGCTTTCAAGCTGCTATCCCGGCACCATAGCACGGTATCCTCGATTCCCACCGGGTCGAATGGTCCTGTATCCCGGTCCCTTTTTCTTGAGTTCATCGTTTTTCCATTTCCACCGGTCTGCCCCGCGCCGATCCGCCATTGTAACTGAGCCTGCCAAGCTCAGGCAGAGCTCCTCTTCTAAGTAACTTCGAACAAGTTATATTTGATACTCTGCCGCGAAGTGGCATACGCCACTTTTGATTCGGACCGGGTACCAATATTGTTCTAGGGAACCTCGAGCTACCCTCCATACGTGTTTGATGCAGACCCAGTATTACACCAGTACCTTCGAACCCAAGCCGGATACGGAGAAACGGAAAAACAATGCAGCCCGACTTATCAGCAATGAAAAAGCTTGTCAGGGATACCTATACCCCTTGACTTTGGGGGCCGTATACGTATTATGTGCTTCAAATATCTCGTACATTCTGTTTATTAAAACTCTCTAAGAGATTCTTGAATCCCTTTGTGCATTTCATACCAGAAACTCAGGGCAGCTTCATATTTATTTTTTTCAAAATAATTTATCCATTTAATAAGTTCAGTATCATTGTTATTTTCCAGAGTGTGTTTTCTTTTCAAAAAAGTATAAACAATATCGATATTTCTGTCAGCTTCCCAAAACACGGATGAGTTACGGCTGTTTATCCGGCTGGCTGTGATATGATTATTTTCCATAAATTGCTGTTTTAACTCATACAGCGTATCAATTATATCGGGCATGATTTCTTCTGCCCAGTTCCGGTGGAAGCGGCATATTCCGAGATTATCCATTATTAATTCACCTCTTAGCCTTGCTGCGCCTCTATTACCCAATTCCCTTGGAGGAATAAAATCCTGTCCATAATGCATATAGTATTTCCCCATAATAGCCATAGGTGAAAGCACTCCCGGCGTCCAATACTGATTAGGCACCATCCATCCTTTGCGGCCATAGGCAGTATAAATAAAAGAATCCAGTATTTTCTTTCCCTTTTGTCTCGATAAGCGCCGGGCAAATTTGCGTGCTCCTTCGCTAAGATCGAGAATGCCCCGCTTTTCGATAATCGAATCTAAGAGCGCAACACCAATATCTGCGTTATACAGTGAAGTAGAAACCACATCAAAATTTTTTATTGAAAATACCGGAATGTTTTTTATGCCTAATTCCTGGGGTGTAATGTTTTTTTCAGACAAACACTCCATTAGCCATGAAAGTACACCTCCGGCAGAGATGGTATCAAAACCATACATGTCAGCATGATGATTTAGTTTTTCGGCAGCGCGTTGATCGAAAATTCCTGATAGCGGTCCCATTGTCTGATAGGGTTCATAATCCTTTTTGAATTCACCGTACATTTTTTTACAGACAGCAACACATGGTTCGCCACAATTTTTCTGTTTTTTTGGTTTAATGATTTCTTCGTTAAATTGTTTGAGATAATGATTAATGATAAATTTATCATGAATTTCCAATCGCTCACTTTCGTCCATATAAATGCTTTTATAATTGAAAGAAAACATGCTGCCGCCCAGACTTGCATAATTTACCCCAAACGTTCCTCCGGTTTCAAACTTGGGATCAAAACGATATTTGGCGGTAGCTTCTATGTCTTTTGCCGACATTTTCATCTGATATTTATCAATAAACCATTGGTCGGCGACTTTGCGGTCGCGAAAGTCTTCATCAATAAATGTTCCACCATAAATTATTGCTGCAATACCATGGTCTCTGAAAAGTTTGGTTCCAAACCCACCTCTGCCTGCCCATGTATCGACAAAGGTTAATTCTCCCTTGCTAATTGGAACAGAACATATTGCCCCGAAATCGGTAGCCTGAGATGCCGGACCTGTTGCCAGTATCCTGGGACCGTTAATATACCTATCTCCAAATAGGTGAAAAGTATGATCCATTAAAGAATATATCCCTCTTCGCCCTTCAGTCCATACTTTTTGGATTTCTATCGGATGAACTTCGATTTGAATATCTTCGCCATGTTTTCGGTTGAGGTATAAAACAGAAGGGGTGGTAGCCTTACCAATAATGGAAAGCATATTAATACCCAGGTTATCGAAAACCAAACCTGCACCACCCATCGAAGATATAAAAAATCCTCCCCAGCATGGAGAAAAGCCGGTGAAGATTAATCGGTTGGATCCTGGAAAAATGGAACCTGCCAAAAGTCCTGTGCCGATATTTAAACTGTTGTGTTTGCCAGATAAATGCAGTCCTAAATCAACTGGTCCGAAAAAATTGCCCACTTTATAATGATTGATTCGATAAAAGGATGTTCCAGCATCAACAAAAAGCACTTTTAAATTAGTTTCCATAATACTTTCATTCATATAATTTTAACTACACCGGGTAGGGCAGAGCCCTCGCGGGCTCATTCCCCCCTAAGAACCGTGCGTGAAAGTTTCCCTTCACACGGCTCAAGCATTTCGAAGACAGCCCTTGCTGGGCAGCCCAGCTGTTGTACCACTATG
>Ga0315536_1000095_pt1 | contig 39878 bp, 31 predicted proteins | sample SalMarSW160230MG_FD_203093 | JGI IMG/M metagenome (GOLD analysis project Ga0315536, IMG submission 203093) | Salt marsh sediment microbial communities from the Plum Island Ecosystem LTER, Massachusetts, United States - Salt Marsh Sediment SW1602-30 ...
ACCTGGTTGGAAGGTCGTCGGTATTCAGGCAAATGATCAAGGGGAAATACATGGCTAAAAGAGTGTGTCCTGTATGGGTGGGTTATATTCTTGCCAGTCCCGTAAGAAGGTTGTTTCAAAATCCCGAGAAGATACTTGGCTCGTACGTTGAGGAAGGTATGGAGGTCGTGGATATTGGTTGTGCCATGGGCTTTTTCAGTTTGCCCCTTGCGCGGATGGTCGGCTCGAATGGTAAGGTTATATGTGTGGACGTGCAGGAAAAGATGATCAGGTCACTGGAAAAGCGCGCGCGCAAAGCCGGATTGTGGAGCAGGATTGAAACACGAACATGTCATCCTGATTCTCTTTGTGTGAATGACCTCAAAGAACAAATCGATTTTGCTCTTGCATCTGCCGTCGTACATGAGGTTCCCGATGTCTCCAGGTTCTTTTCTGAGGCCTACGAAATGATGAAGCCAACCGGAAGATTATTAATCGTAGAACCAAAGGGACATGTGTCAAAGAAGGCTTTTGATAGGACTGCTTCCGTTGCTGAGCAGAGTGGTTTTAAAGTCATCAAAAGTCCTCGGATACGTCGCAGCCGCAGTATTCTGCTGGGAAAGAAAGGGAAATCTCAACGGTTCCCATCCTCATAGTTCTCCGGCACAACCCAGTGGACTGCTGACTGTGGGCTCATTCAACATCTTTGCCGCCCACGACATCCGTGATGCGGGGCCGCGGGTGGGGATGAAATGCCCCGATTTTTAAACGCTTGAAATAGTCATCCAGGCCTTTGACGGCAAGGTGCCCCATGGTGAGTACGATGAGCATGTTGGCCCATAACATCCAGCCGGTGCCAAAATCAGCCAGGGCCCCGAGTTCGGTATTGTTTTTTACCAGGAAAGCGCCCACGATCGCCAGGAGAAGGAATACAAGCTGGTATGGCAGAACAGATCTCTTGCCGAACATGTACACCATGCCCTGCTCCCCGTAGTAACTCCACGAGATCATGGTCGAAACGGCAAACAGCCAGGCGGCAAGGGTCACCAGCCATTTTCCCAGGCCGGGGAAGGCACGATCAAAGGCAAGGCCCGTCAGGCTGGCGCCCGCGAAGTTTCGAAAGACGCCTTTGATGGGGCTGCCCGCTTTGTCCAGCACCCACTGGGCGCCGATGGGTACTTCGTCCCATGTAATCGTTTGCGGTCTTCCCAGAACATCGCCCAGAATCGTGCCATAGACCCTGACACGTTCCCATTGTCCTTCTCGATCAGCCGGTTTCTTGAGCAGGAAGAATACCTGGGTATTGACTTTCCAGCTTTCGCCGACCGGAAGTTCGGGCAGGGCAGTCACCTCGTCCGGGGCCGCCAGCACCACCTTGCCCTCCTTTTGCACAAGTCGAACAGAGCCTGTCAACTCACCGGCGGGTCCGCGGTTCCAAGTGCCGGTGGAAATGATGACCAAGGCGGTGAGGCTGCATATGCAAAGCGTGTCAATAAACGGGCCCATGCCACCAACGATCCCTTCCCGGGCCGGTTCACTCGTTTTGGCCGCCGCGTGCGCTATGGGCGCGGAACCCAGGCCTGCTTCGTTCGAAAATAACGCCCGTTTCATCCCCTGGGCGAAGACGAATCCGAATGTTCCGCCCATAAAGGCACCCGCGGCCTCGGTCTTCCCAAAGGCGCACTTGAAGATCAGGGCGAACATGGCCGGTATTTCCTGCACGTTTGCAGCCAGCACAGCCAATGCCGAAAGCAGATAAAGAATGCACATCACAGGAACAAGCCTCGCAGCCACCTGGCCGATTCGTTTGATACCACCCACGATAACCAAACCCACCAGAATGGCCAGAACAATACCGGTGGCTATTTTTGGGACCCCGAAGTAATTGAGCGTCAGGTCGGCCACATTCCAAGTCTGGAACATATTTCCACCAGCCATGGTCATGATCAGCAGCGTGATACAGAAAACAAGGCCGATGGCCTTCGCCACCCCACGGGACAACCCGCCTCCAGCGCCCAGTGTCTTATCGATGACCCACATCGCGCCGCCATGGGGATCATCCGAGTCATCGGTATTGCGGTACAACATGGCCAGGGTGATCTCCACAGACTTGAGCGCCATACCGAGAAATCCCACCACCCACATCCAGAACAGGGCGCCAGGCCCCCCCAGGGCTATGGCCACGGCGACACCGCCTATGTTACCCAGCCCGATGGTTGCGGACAGGGCGGCCGAAAGCGCCTGGAAATGGTTGATGGCCCCAGGATCATCCGGGTTGTCATACACGCCATAGGTGACGGCCACGCCATGGGTGAGGACCTTGAACTGTGAGAATCTGGTCCAGACTGTAAAAAGGATGCCCGCTCCGAGCAAAACGTAAAGGGTCCACGGACCCCACAGGAAGCCGTTGATGTGACCGATTGTTTCCATGAACTCTCCCATGGCGAGACGACTCCTCTTTTTCCCTTGTATGTTGGTGTGATAAGCAACCCAACGATCGACAACTTATGCCCAATTTCATGCAAAACTGCAAGGGGTTGCGCTGGTCTGTCATGATTGGGCAGCGTGTGGGGCTCAGTCGGGTCATGGCGACTCTGTCAATTTTGACGACTTCGCAAAAAGTCCAATTTCTGTGTTGCGCTGCATCCTTCATCACTGCGACGTACGATTAGTACGCCTCATTCCTCAGGATTTGCGCGCCTTGACCGGCCTGCTCCCCGCAAGCCCCGTCCGGAAGGGCGGGGTCAAGGGGAGCTATACAAAAATGGCAATCTTCCTTACCGGGAAGCCCCGCCCGGGAGGGCGGGGAGGCTTCACTTTGGAGCTTTTTACTTTGTCGTCTAATTCGGACTTTTTACGAAGCCGTCAATTTTATGACGCATCGTTGCGCCTACGGGCAGAAGGCCTTCGTCCTCAACCGAGGAGCGTTTCTGAGGGCTCTCGGTCCAGGCCCTGCCGGTGAGGCCCAGGTGCCCCTTGGTCGTCCGTGCCCCCGGCGTTTGCTCTGGTTAATGGCATGGCTTTTGCTGGATCTGATAAGAAAATCAGCAGGATCGGTATGGCCAAACTTGCGATTAGCCCTTGGCGGTGTGTGGCAGGGAAACCACGAAACATATGAATGATACCCATTTTCGTGTCCTTTTTGAGGGATTGGACCCCCGTGCGCAGCTTCAGAAGCTCGTCATTTTCTTTCAAAAAGAGCTCGGCTTCTCTGAGGATCAGATCCGCAACCTGTTGACAAACCCACCCCGTGTACTCTGGGAGGTATCCACCCACAACGATGGCAAGCTGATTCAAACCGTCCTGGAAAAGATGGGCTGCCAGACATATCTGGAGCCTGTCACGGGAGATTCTACCTACCCCTTTGCCATATCCACAAAGCATCACAAGCTTATCAACCAGGAGTTGAGCAAAATCCTAAGGTGTAGCGCCAATCTGGCCCTGTTCCTGGTGCATGTGCAAGGGGACAAGCCCGGCTCCATCCTCCCCTCCATGATGGGGCCATTTGAAAAAAACCTGGCAGAACATTTTCGCGAAAGTGACACAGTCGTTGGAATCGATGACGCTCGCGTCATCATACTGGGGTTTTCCACGGACAGGCAAGGTGTCGTCCACCTCGAAAACAAGACAGATCGTGTTCTAAAAGAACTCTTAGGAGAAGAGATCCTTATCAGCATGGGCTATGCACTCTTTCCAGAGGAAGGCCGAAGCCTTTCAGAGCTGATACACATTGCAGAGGTGAAGCGAATCGAAAAGGGGCATGTGGGCTTGTCAGATGGTCGAATAGCGTCTTCCCCGGACGAGCTTGCGCCACACGTTTCAGCAAGCGAGGAAAGCCCCAGTCCCCTCCAGCTCTGCTTTACCAAGGGACGTGGAAAGATTTTCAGAAGGCTGCTGGATATGGACCCAGACATCCTGTGGCTTGGACTCAGTCAGCTTCCCCAAGCCAAACAAAAGGAATTTCTGGCCAGGTTGCCCTTCGACTCTCCCGTTGCACCGGTCTTGGAGGAGAAGATCAGTATTCAGCCCCGACCCATTTCCGATAGGGCCGCAGAGCAACACTTTGAGGCTATTATTCATCAGATGGAGCTGGAGGAGAGCCTCGAGGAACGGAGGAAAACCCAACAGGAAGTCATCTCGAGACTCAATCGGGTGGAGACCTTGCCGACCCTGCCGTCCGTTGCGGCTCACGTGTTCAAGATCGCGTCAAATGCCAATTCATCTGCCGCGGATCTGACGGAGGTCATCGTAAACGATCCTTCCTTGACATCGAAACTGCTCAAGATGGTCAATTCCGCTTTCTACGGATTTCCGCAGAAGATCGGGACGGTGAGGCAGGCGGTGGTGATTCTCGGCACGGAGGAGATCATGGACCTTGCCTTTGGTCTGGCTGCTGCAAAGGTCTTTGAGGTCAAACCTCTTGAAGGGTTGTACGATCCGAAGGCCCTGTGGCACCACTCTCTGTGCACCGCTCTCATTGCCCAAAATTTGTGCCAAAAGTTCCCAGAATATCAAAGACTTGGAGCTTTCACCGCAGGCCTGCTCCACGATTTCGGAAAGATCTTTCTTATAGAGCACTTTCCCGAGCTCTACGGACAAATCCATGTTGATGTAACGAAACTCGGCCTCCCCCTCTTTGAGCTGGAAGAAGAGAGTTTTGGTTTAAACCATGCGGCCATTGGAGAATTACTGGCCTCCAACTGGAATCTGCCGGAGGCCCTTGTGGAAGCCATTGCCTTTCACCATCAGCCTTTTTCAGCGCCCGGTCATCCTGAACTGGCGGCTATGATCGGATTGGCAGACTATCTCCACTATGGCGCCGGCGAGTCTGGACAGTTGCCAGAGGGGATTCCTGTTTTTTCGCCCCGGTTGACTTTTGGCCATTGGAGTTTTTTGAGTCAACTTTTTGAAGGCCTGGATACCGAGCAGCTGAGAAAAATGCAGGAAGATGCCCTGGCTATTATCAGAGACGGCGAAGATCTGTTTTCAATCTTAGATTAAGCGTGTGCCCTATGGTGTCCGACAGACAAGAGAAGTCAGGTGAACTTTCCTCGCTGGAGCAGGAAAGGGACGTGTTCAAGAAGCAGTTCCTTAAGGTACAAGAAAATTATGAGAACAAGATAAAGGAACTTTCCATCCTCAAAGAACTGGGCAATACCCTGCGGGCCACAGATTTTCATGACAAGAAGACATTTTTTCGGAATCAACTCAAGATTATAGACAGATACATAACGCTGGATAACATTTCTTTGTGGCTTCTGAACGAAGAGCTCCAACTTCTGGAAATTGTAGCTAAAAGCGGTTCTGATGGGCCCATTGGCCACCGTGCATTTTTGCCGATTGGAGAGGGGGCGCCCGGCCAAGCCATGGTTCAAAGGAGCCCCGTCATCCTTGACGACATCCAGGCCGATCCTTCCGATGGAAAGCAAGGGGGCCGCCGTAGCGGCTCGTTACTCTGTGTTCCAGTGATGCATAACAAGAAAGCCATCGGCGTTCTCAGTCTGCAGCACAGGAAGACAAGGGGCTTTGAGCAAAACCAGGTGCGCTTCTTCGACCTTGTTGCAGATCAGATTGCCACCGCAGTCATCCTGTTCCGCTTGTATCGTCAAATGCTTAAGGAGGAAAAGCAGCGCTTCCTATTGAGCCGGTTTTTCTCGAAAACGGTGACAGAAAAGATCTTTGGCAGCGGAGACAACCTCAGACTGGGGGGAGAGCGCAAAAATGTGACCATCCTGTTTGCAGACCTGCGCGGCTTCACCTCGATGTCTGAAGGACTCGATCAGGAGAAGGTGGTTGACATACTGAACGCCTATTTTTCACGGATGACGCCGATCATATTCAAGCACCACGGGACCCTGGACAAACTCATGGGCGATGGCATCCTGGCCTTCTTCGGAGCGCCCCTTTCCTACGGCGATGATTCCCTGCGAGCCGTGCAGACAGCCATTAACATGCTCACTGCCCTGAAGGCGTTGAATCTGGAGAAGCATCAGGACGATTGGCCTCCTCTGAAAATCTCCATAGGCATCAATTCAGGAGAAGTGGTCGCGGGCTACATCGGCTCAGAGGAGCACCTGAACTATACAGTGATCGGTGACGCTGTCAACGTGGCACAGCGTTTGGAATCCATTGCTCAGCCCGATGAAATTCTTATTACCAAGACAGTCCGGGAGGAAATCAAGGACAGGATTTCAGAAGGGCAGGGGCTAAAAGCCCTCATTCCCCTTCCGGCCCAGAAGGTGAAGGGTAAAGAGAAGGCTATCGAGGTTTACAGGGTGGAGGCTTGAAGACTCCGGAAACGTCTGAACCGCCTCCGAACAGGGTCTAATGCTGGTAAGCGGAGGCCCGGGCAGCTGGCTTGTCCTCTGGCTGGCCGCCAAAGATCGAGCTCTCATCGGACAGGAGCTGTTTCACTTCATCCATGGTGCTTCCTATATCCGTCCAGAACTGTCCGACCATACTGGTGCTGATCCCCAGGACGCCGAAGATTTCATCCTCGTACGTCTCAGCCAGGCCTTCAATCCCGCAGGCCCAGCCCATAGCGGTCGCCGTTCGATTGGCCACGTAAACGGCGGCAGCGACGTCCTGGTGAGAGGTTGCTTGTTTCGGACGATGGTGGTAGCCGATACCTGTGACCACTTCCGGGGGAAACCGCCAACGGCGAGCGATCATTTCTCCTAATTCCTGGTGGTCCACGCCGAATGTTTCCCGCTCGGCATCAAGGAGCCGCAGGCCCCTTCTGCTCATTCGGATCAAAATGGCGTCCATGTAAGTTTTCATGTAAAAACTCAGCACTGCCTTGCCAATGTCATGGAGCAGGGCCGCCGTGTAGATCGTCAGAACCCTCTTTTTTCCAAGACGGCGTGCCACGGTTTCGGCGATGAGGGCCGTGGCCACGGCATGCTGCCACAATTCGCCCTCTTTGCGCTCGTATCCCGATATCTCAGACTCAAAATAGCGGGCCGAGCAAGCAGTCATGACGACGCGTATCAACTGTTGATCGCCGAGGGCGACTATGGCATCACTCAGAGAGCCTATGGTGTACCGGCGAGCATAATAGGCCGCACGGCTCATGGCCAACACCTTTGCCGCGATGGCCTGGTCGTACTTGATCACGGCCTCGACCTCTCTCACAGGGGCCATGCGACGCAGCAGCGCAGTTACCTTCCAGATCACCGCTGGAAATGGTGGAAGCCTTTCTGCAGCCTTTAGGATTTCCTCTGTGGGAAGAGAGGACACAGGTTCGGGCATCTGTTGCATCCTGATCTGAATGTTTGTTTCTACGATTCCAGGACAAAGGTCCTGGATCTTTTTTGTTATCGGAAGATTCGCGACTTTTCTTTAGGGCGGTGATCCGAAAGGCAGGTCGTGCTGTCACGTCCGGGGCCCAGGCGTCGACAACCATTGGATGTTATTAAATAAGTATCATAGCGCTGAATCACAAGGGGCGTGGAAGGCAAAGTGAACCGCCGTGGATGAAATGTCCCGTCATGAAAGAAAAACAGTTGCATCGTCCCACTTTGATGAACTCGTAAAAAGACTTTTGTGAGCGGCCCAAGAATTACACGGAGCGAAGAGAATTGACTTTCTACGGAACCGTCAAATTTGATGTTTGCGTGGTCGGCCATATTACCAAAGAGGTCGTGAAGGTTGGCACCACAAGGAGGACAGCCCTCGGGGGCACGGCCTATTACACGGCCATGGCTTTGAAACGGCTGGGTCTGAGCGTGGCCGTGGTCACAAAGGGGGCAAGACAAGACAGGCAGCGCCTGCTTCAGGAGCTAACCAGCGAAAAAGTCAGCATTTTTTGGAAGGATGGGGAAACCACTCCGGCTTTTGAAAACAGATATAGCGGCATGGGGCTCGACACCCGGACCCAGGTTCTCAAGGGTAGGGGCACCCCTTTCTCAGCCAAAGACCTGGCAGGGATCAGCGCGCCCGCGTTCCATTTTGGTCCACTGACCAGGGAAGATATCCCCCTACAAGTCTTGAGACGAGCGGTCGGCAAAGCAAAGATCGTTTCGTTGGATGTCCAGGGCATGGTGCGGCCGGCGCGCCTTGGGGTGATCACCCAGGAGGATCGGGCAGACAAGAAGAAGTGGCTCGCCTGTGTCCACATTCTAAAGGCGGATGAAACCGAGGCGTTCATCCTTTCCGGAGAAACGGCGATGGACAGGGCTGCCGTTGTGCTTGCTTCCTTTGGCCCTGAAGAGGTCGTCATTACCTTGGGGCATCGAGGATCTCTTGTCTATACGGCGGCACAAAGGCTTCATAAGATCCCGGGCTGGACCCCGAGAAGGCTGGCGGATCCGACGGGGTGCGGGGACACCTATATGGCGGGGTACCTTTATGAACGCTTGAGAGGAACGACACCAGAGATGGCAGCCAGATTCGCGGCTGCAATGGCCACTTTGAAATTAGAGAGGGCTGGTCCTTTTATGGGGAATAAGGCGGATGTTCATGCCGCCTTATCGCGCAAATGAGAGGACGTCATATTTCTTATTCTGAAGGGCCGTTACAATAGGTTCCATGGGGCACTCTTTGAGGCGGAAATAGTAGATTTTCTCGTCGCTTGTGTCTGGGGCAATTCCCACGCTGATAATTTCCCCCCCCTGATCGTGGATGATACGGGAGACCTTTTCAAACCCTTGTGGCTCATCGCCGACATTCACGTCCAGCCTCGAGCCTTCGGTGAGAATCCCCATAATCTTGATAAAAGCGCCCAGGATATCCGTGACGGTGATTACGCCCATAACCTTATCATCGCCATCAACCACAGGCATGCCGCCGATTTTTTTCTGGTAAATAATCTGGGCGGCTGTCTCTACGTCAGCGTCCGGGTGTATGGTGATGGGATTCTTGATCATCAGGTCCGCCAGGGACAGGCCTGTGACAACGGCCGGAAGAAGACCCTGTTTCATGTCCGCCAGGGTAACCCAGCCGACCAGTTTTTCTGAAGCGCTTACAACAGGCAGGTGGCGGATAGAATTCTCCTGCATCAGGTGGATGGCTTCTTGAACAGAGGTGCGGTCTGAAACGGTGATGGGATCCTTGATCATTAAAGACCGGATGCGCATGGTCTGTCTCCTTTTCTATGGGGCACTAAGTTAAAAATACTATAAAGAAAAGGATTCGTCAAGGATCAGAACACGATCAGAGGCCCCGTCAACGGCCTCCTGGTTGATACATACAAAGAGGTTCTTCGGCCAGATAGTCGCCTGTGGCCTCATAGGCCCTGGCACGACACCCGCCGCATACTTTTCGATATTCACACCTGCCGCACTTTCCTTTCAATTGGTTGAAATCCCTCAGTGAGAGGAATATTTCTGATTCATTCCAGATACGACCAAATGAGGTTTCCTTCACATTACCGCAATGAAGATCGAGGAAGCCACAGGGTTGGACGTCGCCCGTGCTTGATATGAAGCAGAAGCTGGTGCCCCCAAGACAACCCCGTGTTACGGCATCCAACCCATGGCTCTTGAAGGTGACGTGCTTGCCTTCCAGGCGCGCCCGCTCCCTCAATATCCGGTAATAGTGGGGGGCGCAGGTGGCCTTTAACTGAAGGGGAATCTTGTCCCGTTGGTCATAAAACCAGTTGAGGGTTTCTTCGTACTGTTTGGCCGAGATTTCCTGGTCCACGATGTATTTTCCTCTGCCCGTGGGAACGAGCAGAAAGATATGGTGGGCCACCGCCCCCAGCTCAACAGCCAGTTCTTGGATCCTTGGCAGCTCATCAAGGTTTTGCTGCGTGATGGTCGTATTAATTTGGAAATCGAGGCCGGCCTTTTTGGCCCATTCAATACCCTGCAGGGCCCCCTCAAAGGCCCCTTTCACCTGGCGGAACCGATCGTGGCTCTCCCTCGTGGCCCCGTCCAGGCTGATGCTGATGCGCTGTATGCCGGCCGCCACCATCTCTTTGGCGTTCGCCTCCGTGATGAGTGTGCCGTTGGGGGCCATGACCATACGAAGGCCCTGGTCTGCCCCGTAGCGCGCGATCTCAAAAATGTCCGGCCTGAGGAGGGGCTCGCCACCTGTCAGGATAATCACGGGTTGCGCAACGTCCTTGATCTGGTCCAGGAGGTTGAAACAGGCCGCGGTGTCCAGCTCACCTGAGTGAGGCCCCCGGGTCGCTGCCGCCCGGCAATGGATGCAGTTCAGGTTACAGTTTCGGGTAACTTCCCAGGCAACAAGCCGCAGATTAGATACGTCGTTCTTGCCGCCCGTTTGGGTCGGCTTGGACGTTGAATGTTGATGTGGCTTCAATGCAAACTCCCTTTCCAGATTAACTGCCGGCCAGCTCCTTGGCAGCCTCTTTTGCAAAATAGGTCAGAATCATGTCAGCACCAGCACGTTTAATAGCCGTCAGGCTTTCCATCATGACCTTATTTCCGTCCAGCCATCCCAGCTTGTCGGCTGCCTTGATCATGGCAAACTCACCGCTTACATTGTAGGCTGCCACGGGCAGGTCGATTTCTTCCCGAACCCTGAAAATGATGTCCAGGTAAGCCATGGCCGGCTTGACCATGATAATATCAGCCCCCTCTTCCACATCCATGCTCACCTCACGAATGGCCTCCAGGCTGTTGGCCGGGTCCATCTGATAGGTGCGCCGATCTCCAAATTTTGGGGCCGACTCAGCGGCCTGGCGAAAGGGATAATAAAAGGCTGAACAGTATTTGGCGGCATAGGACATGATGGGCGTCATCTCAAAACCGTTATCATCCAAAGCCTCGCGAATTTCTGCAACACGACCGTCCATCATGTCCGAGGGGGCCACCATGTCTGCTCCGGCTCGGGCATGGGAAAGGGCCGTTCGTGCCAACAGCTCCAAGGTTTCGTCATTGAGGATGGCGCCCTCTTCCACCATGCCGCAGTGCCCGTGATCCGTATATTCACAAAGGCAGACATCAGTGATCACCACAACATCGGCGACCTTCTCTTTTAGGGTTCTTACTGTCTTCTGGACGATTCCGTCCTCGGCATAGGCGCTGGTGGCCAGAGCGTCCTTCTTGTCTGGGATGCCAAAGAGCATCACAGCAGGGATCCCCAGGTCGCGAGCGACCTTGACCTCTTTGACAATGTGGTCTGGAGAAAGCTGGTAGTGTCCTGGCATAGACGGTATGGCGTCTTTGACGCCTTTGCCTTCCACGGCAAACAGGGGAAGGATCAGGTCCTCAACCGAAAGTCGTGTCTCCCGAATCATCCGTCTGAAATTTTCGTTCTGCCGCAGGCGTCTTGGCCTGTAGTCTGGAAAAAGCATCGCTAACCTCTCCTGAGATCGTCAGTCGTTGGTGGTTGTGTTGTTGCCGCTACGCGTCTTGAGACTGGTCCCTGCGGGCACGATCCTTTGTGTACATCTCTTTCACCAGGTCATTCAAGAATTGTTCGGGATCTGCCAAGGCCTCTTTCGTAACGACAAAGTTGTTCTTACCCGTTCTGTCGCGAATCAGTTGAAAACCGTCCTCAAAGTCCGATGTGAGCTTCTTATAGAAATCTCTCAAGCCTGTCCGAGAAGCGTTCATTTGGCCGATCACGACATCGATGGCATCTTCGGCCAGGGTCACGTCAATAGCATGGGTTTCAGAGAAGTAGTCTTGGATATTTTTTATCTGCTTGTAATCACGACTTATCTTTTCCATAACGGCATTCATGTCGAACGTGCTCATGGCATAAATGTCTGCGATCAGAGACCTTCGTGACGGGCTCAGCACCATGTCGTACCTGTCAGTCAGTACAGCTTGGTAAGCCTGGACATATTTCTTGATGGAGTCCTTTTCATCCTGGACGATCTTTTCGTAAATCCTGTCCCACTTGGCACTGTTTGCCTTGGACTCGATTTCCTGGAGAGCCCCTGCAGGGTCCTCGACCACCTGCTGTGTCACAGGCAGTTTCTTGATATCCGTCGAGGGAAGCCTCTTTTCCAGCTTCACCAGGACCTTCTCGATCACGCTGACCAGAGCCCGTGCGCCGGTTCCTTCTTTGTAAGCAAGTTGGGCCATGGCCCTCAGGGCCTGGTTGTCGAACTTGACGTCAATGCCGTAGGCCTTGAAATCGAGCTTCTTGCTCAGAATGACAGGGTTATTGGGGTTTCTTAAGATGGCAAGAAGGTCATCTTCGGTCAGTTTTTCAAATAGGGAGATAACCGGCAGGCGTCCTATGAACTCGGTCTCAAAGCCGAACTTAATGAGATCCTCCGGTCTGGCATGTTTCAGGTAATCGAGGGCTTCCGAATGGCTTTTGACAGATGCGGCAAAACCGATACCCTGATCTACGATGCGTTTCTTCGTGATTTCTGCCAGTTCGTTGAAAGCGCCGCTCATGATGAACAGGATATTCCTTGTATTCACCACACGCTTTCTTCGTTTGCCGGTCTTGCGATAGCGCTCCACCTCCTCCAGCATGGAGATAGGATCGTGGGGGACCTTCAGGTCCACCTCGGTCTCTTCCATGGGTTTGAGCAGGGCGCGCTGAACGCCGGTGCGAGAGACATCCGGCCCGATCAGGTGGTTACTGGAAGCGATCTTATCTATTTCATCGATGTAGATGATTCCGTATTCCGCAAGTTCGATATCATCATCGGCTTCGCGCACGAGGTCCCGCACCAGATCTTCCACGTCACCGCCAACATAACCTGTTTCACTGAACTTAGTGGCGTCTCCTTTGACAAAGGGGACGCCTATCTTCTGGGCGATCAGTTTAATCATGTAGGTTTTGCCCACGCCCGTGGGCCCTATCATGAGGATGTTGTTCTTGATGTTACCCAGGATGGATTGATCTTTGTCTTCGGATGATTCAGCGTACTTGATACGATTAAAATGGGTACAGACCTTGGTGGCCAGGATGGCCTTGGCCTCATCCTGTTTTATGACGTACTGGTCAAGGTAGGCCTCAAGTTCCTCGGGTTTTAAGGAAAAATTGATCTTTTTCTTCCTGGCTGGCGTGCCTTCCTTGTCAGCAGGGGGCTCCTGAGGGATCACCATGGGGGCGATGAGTTTCACACGCCCACCAAATTTTTCCGACAGGAAGTCGCTGATTTCTTTTTCAACCTCCTTGGGATCTGGAAGCTTTTCGCTTTTTTCGGTCATACCCGCCTACTTGCATCACTTTGTGATGCTCTTTTTGTCGGTCTTCAGCAAAGACAGGAGATAGTACTATTTTATCCCTTAGTGTGTCATCAATATAATCACCCACATGGAGAATTCAAGAAAAATGCCAATGTCGTTTCGTGAGTTGATTTCTGTAACCTCAAATCCCCTTGACAACAAAGGACCCGGTGGTATGGTTTGGGTGCTTCTTCGAGGGCGATTAGCTCAGCGGATAGAGCACAAGCCTCCGGAGCTTGGTGTCGCCGGTTCGATTCCGGCATCGCCCTCCAATTGAAGCCACCGGCCTACGTGTTCAATGGCTTCCTGCCTGCTCTGGATCTCTCCATTCAGTCGCCCTTCTTCCACTTTTTCCAACAACCTGCCGATCAGTTCAGACGGCCGCAGGTTGAAATGCCTGATCAGGTCATGGCCGGTGACAAGCTTCGGTGCAGCCAACCTGGGCTTCAGGTCGGAAAAATATGTCGAGAAAATTCCTTCCGAAAACGTGATCAATGCGCTGAGGGACTCAGGTGCCACATCGACCTTGGCACGTTGATCGGCAACGCTGTGGAGTAAGAGGCCGATGAGGTCGTCTTGGAATCTTCTGGCAAAGCGAACAATCCCTCGCGAGCCGAGGCTTGCCCGCTGATGGGCATCAAACAGCAGCAGGGGACGTCGGTGGTTTTCTACGATGAATGTCACGTATGATCGATCTTGACCGGACATCCTCAGCCTGGCACAGATACGTCGGGCAAGATGGGCCCCCTCCTCCTCATGGCCCAGGAAGCGGACCCTCCCCCTTTGGTCGACGCTGCGTGTTTGGGGTTTGCCAAGGTCATGAAGCAAGGTCGCCCATTTCAAAAGAACCTTTCGGTTGTGCGCCCGGAGGTAGCCCTCAACGGGTTTGACAAACCCGGGCCAGAGGCCGGCAGGATTGATCAGGGTGGTCTCCATCTCCTGATAGGCCCGCAGGCTGTGTTCAAATACATCCCATCGATGGACGTCGCCCTGGAGGCAGCCTCGACACGGTTCAAGTTCGGGGATGATCTGAGTCAGAAGACCGGCTTGAGACATCTGCTTGACATAATGAAATGACCTTTCAACTCTCATCATTTTGAAAAGCTCAGCAATTACGCGTTCTCCGGCCGACTTGGCCACAAGCGGGCTCTGTTTGTTGATCACTGCCAGGGTTTCGGGATCAATATGAAAACCCAGGACGGCCGCCAGTCGAAAGGCCCTGAGCATCCTCAAAGGGTCAGCCAAGACCGCATCAGGGGAAACCAGCCGGATCGTCCTGGACTTTATGTCGTCAAGGGATCCGACCACATCGATCAGCCTTTGGGTCTGCAAATCATAGGCCAGGGCATTGATGGTAAAGTCGCGCTGCTTCAGGTCGTCCTCGATGGCTTCTCCGGCCATCGGGGAGAAATCGAGGACCTGATTTCCTGAAATCACCCTGTAGAGCGTCTTGTTGCCTTTGCCGATTTCGATCATCCGGACACCAAACTGTGTGGCCACTTTTTTCGCAAAAGCTCGAGCGTTGCCGGGCACTGCAAAGTCATGGTCCTGACAGAAACGATGAAGGATGTGGTCGCGCAGAGAGCCTCCCACCAGATAAACAGGACCGATACGCGAAAGATTCTGGAAACGGGGTGCTGTTTTCATTGATGTTTTCGTCTGAATTTCCGGGCATCCTTCTTCCAGGCGATCTCCTTTTTGACGCGTTTTCTCTTTAACTTTTGCTTTTGAAGCTCGTTGGACCGCTCCATGTCCAGGGTGAAAGTCCCCGGCAGGGTTTGCGGTGTTAAGAGGGGTTCCTTTTCCGGTTTGGTGGTCTCCTTCTTTTCCTTTGGAAGGGGCGGGCCCGAAAAATAGCCCACCGGCACATGATCGACCATATAGATCAGTTCGCCTTGCATGGAGAATGCCACGCCGGTCTCAAAGGCCCTGTGGGCCTGGACGGTGAGCAGCACGGGTTGTGAGTCCCGGCGTTTTCCCATGCGCAGGGCCAGTTCCTGGGTCGTTGCCAGAAAGACATGGTGCTGTCCCATGGGGGTGAGGCCTTTCCGGCAGACAACAGGATATGCCTTGCGTCGCACGCAGTGATAAAGAAGTTTGGGAGGGACGACGCCCGGGACAGGGCTTGCCGACTCGTCAGGACGAGCGGCCTTGATGCGGTCATCTTCAACAACAAAGACATCGCCGGAAAAGGTGATCAGGACTTCATGGATGTGGGACTTGCGCACGTACCCCCATCCAGGTTCTTCCGTGATGGCTTTAAGGAGATCCTTCAGGCGGACAAAGCCGCCCTCATTCGGGACCAATCCGAATTCGTCAGGCCTGTGTCCGAGGGCATAGACCGTGAGCTTGCCAAGCTGTTTGGGATCTTTTTTTCTGCCCACTATCTCACGCTCCTCCCGTGTTGCCGAAAAGGGTCATGAAAAAACGGCAGATAATCGATTCTTGTGTAGGACGGTTAAGGTGAACCGCGAAAGCGAGCGCATTCCCCGCTGCTTGCGGCGGGGTTGGCGAGCGAATCTGAAAATGAAAAATTTCCTTACGGTGAAGATTCCCCGTGGCTTGCCGCGGGGAGGCTTCAATGAATAATGTTTCTTTGCGTTTTCTTATCAAAAACATGGGCCTTTTCCATATCAAATACAACAGTCATGGCTCTATCTGGTGTTGCCTCTGCCCCTGCTTCAAGCAACAGGGTCAAATTGGCATCTCCCTTTTTCACCTCTACGATATCCCTGTCACCCAAAGGTTCCACCACATCCACCACCACATCGATGGTGTTTCCGGCAGAACTTTTTGTTTTCCAAGACCCTCGGTGGTAGATGTGTTCCGGCCGTATGCCAAAAACAACTTCTTGGTCCACGTAGCTGACACATCTTGGACGATGGCCTTCCGGAAGGACTAACTCAAATGCCTTCAGGTCAACAAAGAACCCCGTATCTTTTCTGATGATCTTGGCGCTTAGGAGGTTCATTGAAGGACTTCCCACAAACCCTGCAACAAAAGTGTCTTGAGGGGCGTTATAGATGTCCAGGGGCGGTCCCACTTGGACCAGGGTGCCTTCGTGCATGACGGCCACTCGGTCGCTGAGGCTCATGGCCTCAACCTGATCGTGGGTCACATAGATGATGGTGGCCCCCAATCTCTTGTGGATTCTCTTTAACTCGGCCCTCATCTTGAGCCTCAGCGTTGCATCAAGGTTGCTGAGCGGCTCATCAAGAAGCAAGACCCGAGGTTCCACAACCAGGGCCCTTGCGAGCGCCACCCTTTGTCTTTGACCGCCACTCAGGTCTTTTGGCAGTCTTGTCTCCAATCCTTGCAGGTTTAGCAGACTCACAGCCCATTCAATTTTTTTAAGGATCGCGCCACGGGGATATTTCTTGATCTTCAATCCAAAGGCGATATTTTCAGACACGGTCATGTGAGGGAATAGGGCGTAGCTTTGAAAGACCATGGAAACGTCCCTGTCTTTGGCGGGTATCGGGTTTGCCAGGACATCGTCGATGTAAATCTGTCCTGAAGTCATCTCCTCCAATCCGGCGATCATTCTCAAGGTAGTTGACTTTCCGCAACCCGATGGCCCCACCATTGTGACAAATTCACCATCGTCAACCACCAGGTCCAAATCTCTAATGACCTGAAGATCGCCGTAACTTTTGTTGATTCGCTGCAACCTGACGATGGCCATGTGAGTTCGTCTCCCTATTTCACTGCCCCGGCAACGGCGCCTGTTTGCATGTATCGCTGAACGACAAAGGTAAAGATGACGACAGGGACGGAGAGCAACACCGAGATGGCGGCAAGCAGGTTATGCTGAGGGGTCCAGGACAGGACTTTTTGCAGCATGACAGGAAGTGTAGACAGACCTCCAAAGGCCAGGAGGAAATAGGCAAAAATGAATTCGTCCCATGACAGGAGGAAGACATAAATGGCAGCGGCGGCCAACCCGGGTAGGGCGACAGGCAAGATAATTCGCGTGAAACTGTAAAACCTGCTTGCTCCCAGGATCTGGGCCTGTTCATCCAAATCCTTTGGGATGGTCTCAAAGACACCCATGGCGATAAAGATGACGTATGGTGTGGAAAGCAGGGCGTGTGCCATGGCAACGCCCCATACCGTGTTCACCAACCCGAGTTTTGTGAAGATCTCGACGATCGGAACGACTGAGACGATGTCCGGAAAGAGACGAACGGATATGAGCAGAGTGGCCAGGACCATGATACCGGGGAACCGGTAACGGACCAAGGCGTAAGCCGCCGGGGTTCCCATGACAAGTGAAATCATCACGGCCAGCAATGCCACTTTCATGCTGGTCAAGGCGGACCTCACAAAGGCGTCCATGGACATCAAGCCTCGAAACTGCTCCATGGTCGGATGATAGGGCCACAGGGGTATGGGCATTCCTCCGGTCACAACGCTTGAGCGATCACTGATGGCATATTTGAACATGATGAAGATGGGGACGAGCACCACCAGAATCATCAAGATAATGCCCATGAACCATAACACTTTGCTTGCCCTGATCCTCGCCATGGGGGTGCCTCTTTCCTTCATACCTTCACCAGCCGCTTCCTGAGCCATTTCAAGACATGAAAAACCAGGATGGTTGACACGATGATCAACGCCAGCAAGATCAAAGCGATCGCGGAGGCCTCATTGGGGTTTCTCCATTCATGGTAGGCCCTTTCTATGAGAGTGGCGAGCAGCGGGTAGCTGCCCGCCAGGATAAAAGGAAAGATGAACTCTTTCCAGACCTCAACAGACCTCAAGACAAGCACGGTTGACATGGCCGGCGTCAACAGGGGCAGCGTGATCCTGAGAAACCTCTGAGATGCACTTGCCCCAAGGGTTCGGGCTGCTTCGTACTGGTCCTGGCCTATGGCTTGAAGGCCTGCGAGAATGATCAGCATGGAAATAGGCATATCCCGCCACACTTTTCCGAACAGGGAGACCATGAGAGCAAAAAACCCTGACCCCCGCCAGTCCACTGGGTGGGACATGACCTGGAAGGGGAAAAAGGCGTGTCGGCCCATGAGGATGTCATTGACATGGCCTCCTGGAAAATCAAACATGATATAGAGCATGATGGCTGTGACAATCGTTGGGATGGTCAGCGGTAGAATCATGAGGCTTCTTATGACTCCCCTGCCTTTGAATGCTTGTACCAGGAGGAGGGCTGCAACCAGCCCTACGATCAGTTCCAGGGGCGTGCCAATGAGGGTAAACCACACGGTGCGCACGAAGGCCTGTCTGAATTCCGGGTTTCTTGAAAGTGCGACAAAGTGATGAGCCGTGGGAAAGAGGGGGCCTTGGGGACTGACACGGGTGAAGGCCAGTTCAAGGACCTTGAACAAGATAATCAACAAAAAGCCCAGAAGGTATAGGGCGGCAGGGGCAAGGATGACGATCCCGAAGAGATTTGTTTTTGCCAGATGCCTTATCCTTGTCATACAGTGCAGGGCCTCCCGAAAGAAAGAGACCCGGGCAATTCCCTTTCTTGGCTCAATCGTGGTTGAAAGGAGACGCGAGCGTCGGTTTGATTGCTGCGCCTGCGGCAGGATACTTGCCTCCGAGGACAGCTTTTACCTTGGGCACATAAGTCTCTTCGAGTCTTCGTCTGATATCGTTCCTGTCAACTTTCTCGCCCTTGCCATAATCTTCGCTCACAACAATATCATACCATGCGGTAAGATAGATCTTGCCTACATCGGAATATTCAGCCAACAAAGGGACCGTGGTGTTACCATTAAGTCGTATCTGACGAAGGGAAACCTTGAAGACATCCGCCATCCAACCCCTGGGAAAGGCTTTTTGCAGGTCAGCTAATATGTCCTTGCGTATGGGCATCATGCCGAACACTTTGCACTCGGATAAGTGATTCTCATGATTTGTTATCCATCTTGCGAGGGCGACGGACAGTTGAGGAGAGGGCGCGGTTCTTGGGATACCCCACCACCAACCTGACGTCCCTGCCTTCTTGCTACCTGATCTGTACGGGTGACCTGATGAATCAAGTTCAAAGGATTCTCCTCTGGGCATCACGGCGACACCCATGTCATCCGGATCCACCAGATATCCCTGCATCTGGGGATAGGTGCCGCCATGAATGAAGAAGGCATCGATCTGATGCATCATGGCCAGGAACACCTTGCCGTCCTTCATGGCGTTCCAGATCCCACCGCCGCTCCACGGATCTTGCCACATGCCGGGGTTGTAGAGCCCGTGCTTTCTGTACACGGCTTCCCATACAAACATATCCACAACGGCAGCGGTAGACATTCGAAGCACATCTTTACGGGTTCCTCCCATCTGGTAGATCCGATCTACCAACCCGGCGGCGGTGCCGCCGTATTTCTTGCCACGGTGGGCCATGCGAGGCATCTTGATGCCATGATAGGGTGTGTGGGCCCAGTAGTAGGACACGACAAACAGGTCATAATAATCCCATAGATTTGGGTCCCTCTCCAGCTGAAAGTCAGAGGGCAATCCGTAACCATTATCTTCCTTGAGTGCCGTGTTGATGCCTGCCTCAAACCTTTTCCATCCCAGAACCGCCTCATCTGCCTTTGACTTCAGATAGATCATCATCCTGGTTTCCAGCTTTCTGGGAACATAGAAAAGCTTGCCATGAATGGTGCCTACCTCGACGGCTTTAGGGTCGTATTCAGCTTTGAGCGTCTGCAATGCTTCCTGGTCCATCAGGTCATCATAAGGAACCATCAATGTCTCAAGGGGTCTTGTCATCTCCAAGGGGACCTTCACAAGGCCGATAGCATGTCTTTGGCTGTCACGTTCCAACCGGAGCATCACCTCAAGGTCCCAGAACTTATCAAAAGAAACCACCGTGACTTCTACGCCATACTTCTTCTCAAAGGGAGCAATGATGTTCTGCCGAAACCACCGGTCTTGCATGTCCATCATCCTGATGAGCAGGACAAGATTCTGAGGTTCTGTTGACACAGCCATGCGGGGGGAAACAAGGAAGGCAAAAACCGCCAACACGCACACCACGAAGATTCTCCTGAGCCACTGCATCCTAGAACGGCCCCGGACCACACACTCTTTGATCAAAAGCTCCGTTAGGATCATGTTCATACGGCCCATTGCCGGCTGCTTGAAAGGGGGGCCCGAGACACCTACCCTTGGGGCCACCGCCGCCCATGATGGGTATGTCGCACCTTTTCATCGCAGGGTCCGTTGTCTCAACAAGTGATCCAGAATAACGAGCCTCACCATGGCCTCGCACACCGGCACAATTCTCGGGATGGCGGAAACGTCGTGGCGCCCCTTGACGGAAATCGTTGTGGGACGCCTTTGCACATCAATGGTTTGTTGTTCGATCTCAATAGACGGGATGGGTTTCACGGCGGCGCGAACCACAATGTCGTCACCGTTGGAAATCCCTGCCAGGATTCCCCCGGCCCGGTTAGTGACAAAGCCTTCAGGCGTGATCTCGTCATTGCATTGGGAACCCAACAGACGGGCCGCCTCCAGGCCCACCCCGATTTCAACCGCCTTAACAGCCCCAATACTCATGAGAGCCTTTGCAAGGTCTGCGTCCAGTTTGTCAAAGACAGGCTCTCCAAGCCCCGGTGGACACCCCTGAACCACAACCTCGACGATGCCCCCTGCGGAATTGCCGGACGCCTTGATTTCCTTTATCTTTGCTGTCATCCGGTTGGCCGCCTCCGGATCCGGCGCAAAAAAAGGGTTCTTGTCAACAGTCTCCAGGTCCACGCGCTGTGCCCTGATTCCGGCAAGCTCCAGGGTGTAGGCCTTGACCTTGGTACCTTCCCGGCCCAGGGCCTTCTTCGCTACAGCGCCTGCGGCAACCCGTGCCACGGTTTCTCTGCCCGAAGCCCTGCCGCCGCCCCTGTGGTCTCGTAAGCCGTATTTTTCCAGGTAGGTGATGTCCCCGTGACCGGGCCTGAAGGTATTCTTGATGGTGCTATACGCCTTACTGTCTACGTCCTTGTTGTAAATGAGAAGAGAGATAGGCGTTCCCGTCGTCTTTTCCTCAAAGATACCCGAGAGGATTTCCACCTTGTCCGGTTCCCGCCGCGGCGTACTTGAAGCCGCCCGGGGCCTTCTCCGATCCAACTCCTCCTGAATGTCGGAATGTGTCAAAGGGAGCCGAGGGGGACAGCCGTCAATGACGACGCCAAGTCCTCTTCCGTGGGATTCGCCCCAGGTGGTGACCACAAAGGCTTTGCCAAAGCTATTTCCCGACATAAGACCTCCCGCGTACGGTGCTCGTGTGTCTACTCAGCCTGTAGATGCCGAACTATCTGATCAACGACTTCATCAATAGTCAGATTCGAGGTGTCGACAGAAAAATCGGCCACGGCCTTGTAAACAGGCATTCTTTCCTTCAGAAGGCGTTCGGTTTCCTCATAGATATCGCCCTCCAACAATTTTGGCCGCTGCTGTGGGCTTGACTCATCGGCCTGGATTCTTTGAATCATGGTATCCATGTCCGCCGTAAGGAGGACCAGAGCGCCTCGGTCGCGGAGGCGAGCCACATTTTCTTTGTCCATGACCGCACCTCCGCCCGTAGCAATCACGCAATGCTCCATAGCAGAGATTTCCCGGATGACCTCCTTCTCCCTTGCCCGAAAAAAGGGCCAGTCTTCGGCGGCCACCATGTCGCTGATGGTCCGCCCGGCTTTTTCCTCAAGATACGTGTCCGCGTCATAAAAGGGTCTTCCGAGCCTCCGGGACAGGGCTTTGCCCACGGCGGTCTTGCCGGTTCCCCTATAACCGATGAAAACAATATTCATGGGATCATATACGGGCCGTATCCTCGCACCCAGGCTAGGTGTTGGGATATGATTCCTTAATCCCGAAATTCTCTTCTCACCATATCCGCTGCAGCCTGCACGGCCACCATGTAACCTTCTTTTCCAAAACCAGCGATTCGGGCCGTCACCACATCGGCAATCAAGGACTTGTGCCTGAAAGGCTCTCGCCGGTAAATATTGGAAAGATGCACCTCAATAATCGGCACGTCCAGCATCAAGAGGGCGTCTCTGATGGCCACACTGGTATGGGTATAGGCGGCAGGGTTGATGATGAGGGCGTCATAGGCCCCAATAGCCTCCTGGATCTTTTCCACCAAGGCCCCCTCATAGTTCGACTGAAAGGTCTGTGCTACCATCCCGCAATCCTGAGCGGTCTGTTTGATCTCTCGGTCGATGTCTTCCAGCGTCGCGCGACCGTACCAAGTCTCCTCGCGCCGGCCCAGCATATTCAGGTTCGGGCCGTGGATGATGAGAATCCGGGGTGTTTCGTCACTACCTGACATATTTCCGTCTCCGTTCATCGCCCCCTGACGACTCCTCCGAGCCGTACGATCAACCCTGGGAAAGTCTAACCCAGGGATTCCAGTTTCTCCCAGAAATCCGGGAAAGACTTTTTCACACAATCCGGGTCCTTAATAGCCAGACCCTCGATGGCCAAGCCCGCGACAGCAAAACTCATGGCAATCCTGTGATCGCTATAACACTCTATTTCCGCTCCCCGCGTGGCGATACCCTGAATGACCATTTCATCGGCCTTTTCTTCTGCCTTGGCACCAATCTTTCGAAGCTCACGGGTCAGCGCCGCTATCCTGTCCGATTCCTTAATACGCAAGTGCCCTATGTTTTTCAGCCTCGTCTTGCCCTTTCTGAAGCTCGAAACCACGGCAAGAGCGGGGACCATGTCGGGCACATCCTGAAGGTCGAGGCAAAGATCAGCGTGGTCGCGCAAGGGTCCGGTAATTTCCACGCCCTTGGCGGAGCTGGTTACTCCGCACCCCATGGTCTCGAGGACATCTGCAAAGCGCAGATCTCCTTGAACGGAACCCGGAAGGATATTGGATATCCTGACAGTGCCCCCGCAGATGGCGGCTGCGGCCATGAAATAAGTTGCGCTCGAGGCATCCCCCTCTACGACATATTCTCTTGGCCCGTAGGCTTGAGGGGCCCTGATGAAGAAAGAACGGTCATGAGTCGTGAAGACCTCCACGCCAAAGCGCGCCATGACATCCAGGGTCATCTGCACGTAAGGTCGTGACGGGAGCGAGCCCTGCACCTCGATTTCGGTATCTTGCCTGGCGTACGGGGCTGCCAGCAGCAGGGATGATAGATATTGGCTGCTAAGCCCGGCTGCCAAGACAGTCTTTCCGCCGGCTAGTCCCCTGGCTCGGACTTGAACAGGCGGGCAGCCGTTTCCTTTCATACACTCGGCCCCGCCGCCGATGGTTTGCAAGGCATCGACCAGGGGTTGGATGGGCCTTTGACGCATACGGCGGTTGCCATCGAGAACGAAGATCCCGTGTCCCAGGCAGACAGTGCCCGTCAGGAGCCGAAGTCCGGTTCCGTTGTTTCCCAAATAGATCGCCCCCGAAGGGATCGTGAGTGTTCCGCCGGTGCCGTCAATGGCAAGGTCACGGCCTAGCCGGCGGATGGTTGCCCCGAGCAGGCCGAGGGCTTTCATCAAGTGCTCGGTATCTTCTGAAACCAGGGGGCCACTGATAAAGGACCGGCCGTTGGCAAGGCAGGCGGCGATCAGGGCCCTTTGGGTGTAGCTCTTCGACCCCGGCACCTGCACTGCGGCATGGATGTTCTTGATCGGTTTGATGCGTCTCACTGCCCCGCGAGCCTTTCGTAAACCACGGCTCCCATCTGCCTTGCCGGGGCCTGTCTTCCCGTCCAGGTGTTAAACTGCTCAACACCCTGATACACAAACATGTGGAACCCGCTTGACACCTTGCATCCCGCTGCCTTGGCCTCCTTCAACAGCATGGTCTCAAAAGGGTTGTATATCACATCTGCTACAGCCTTATACGTGCCGAGTATCCGCTTTGGTAAGGGCATCCGGTCTGATTTCGGATACATCCCCACAGGCGTGGTATTGACCAAACAGTCTCCACCAACGCTCCGGATCTTGGAAAGAAGCGCAAAGGTGCAATCAAATTCTTCGGCCAATAAGCGCCCTTTTTCCTCGGACCGGTTGACGACAATGACTTTCCCACCCTTGCTGGTTATCCCAAAAACCACTGCCCTTGCGGCCCCGCCAGCGCCGATCACCACAAATGTATGACCTTTTATGGGCAACAAGGCTTCAAGGCACCTGACAGCGCCAACCCAGTCTGTGTTGGTCCCTCGTATGCCGTCTTCTCCAAAGACCAGGGTGTTGACCGCCCCAATCTTCTCGGCTGTATCATCGATTTCGTCTATGAGCGCGAGGATCTGTGTCTTGAAGGGATGGGTCACACTGGCCCCCTTGACCTTAAGGGCCTTCATTCCGGTCAAGGCAGCAGGCAAGTCGTCCACCTCAAAGGGGAGGTAGATGGCGTCTACGCCAAGGAGGCTGAACGCCGTGTTGTGCATCAGCGGGCTCATGCTGTGTGCCACGGGGTTGCCGATGATGCCGTAAAGATCCGTTCTGCCGCTTACAGCAAAGGTGCTGTCGGCATCCGCGGATTGCATCGGGCGATCCGATCCGCCAGGAGAGGCTCCAGACTGAATCCTTCTGGATATGGCCACGATCTTTCCGAATATCTCCTCGATCTCGTGCGCCTTAAGGGGTCCCTTGTTGTGCCGGGTCAGATATTTGAACACGGCCTGTTCTCGCCAGGGATCTCGGATGTCAAGACCCTCTTGAACCTTGAGTCTTCCGATCCGAAGAGAAACAGAGGCTCGTTCGTTCAACAGCCTTAAAAGTTTAGCGTCCAGCGCCTCAATATCCTGCCTGAGTCGGTTTAGGGAACCTTTGCTCATCTGTTGAGTCCTTCAATGACATCTATGATCACACTTTGGGGGACCTCTGCTGTGACAAAAGGAACCCCTATTCTTCTGATCAGTACAAAGTAGAGCTGCGCCCCAACAGCCTTCTTGTCGCTGGCCATAAAGCCGAGAATATCTTCTGTATTGAAGTCTTTTGGGATCTCGGTGGGCAGTCCGTACTGTCTGATCACAGCAATGATTCTTTGACAGGACCTTTCATCCAGGAAGCCAAGTTTGTCTGACATCTTGGCGGCAGCCGCCATCCCCACAGCCACGGCCTCGCCGTGAGTGAGGCGGTAGTCTGATGCAGCCTCTACGGCGTGTCCGATGGTGTGGCCAAAATTCAGGATGCGTCTCAGCCCGCCTTCCTGTTCGTCCATCTCTACGATGCGGGCCTTTATCCTACAGGAACGCTCCACCAGCGTCCTCATGACAGGAGGTTGCCGTTCAACAACGGCGGCCCTCTCCTGCTCTAGCAATTCGAACATCTCTTCATCGCTGATGATGCCATACTTGATGATCTCGGCCAATCCATTCTTAAAGTCTTTGTCAGAGAGCGTTTTCAGCAATGATAGGTCGATAAAAACGGCCTTTGGCTGACAGAAGGTCCCGAGCAGGTTTTTGCCTTCCGGAAGATCAATCCCGGTCTTGCCACCTACACTACTGTCCACCTGGGCGACAAGGGTAGTCGCAATCTGAACATAGGGCACTGAGCGTTTGAAGATGGACGCAACAAATCCGGCCAGATCACCCACCACGCCGCCGCCCAGGGCGATAAGCAAGGATTTGCGGCTGGCGTTGAGCTCAATGAGTTGTCTTGCGACATCCAGGACCGTGTCCATCGACTTTGAGGATTCGCCTGCCGGTATTTCAATAACATCAATAGGCACGCCTGCCGGTTTGAGCTTTTCTTTGACCATTTCGCCATAAAGGGGATTGACACCCGAGTCTGTAATGATGACACAGCGATCCGCATCACCATGGGCCTTCATCATGACCGTCAGACGGTCCAGGACGCCCTCGCCAATGACAATGCCATAGGAATCCGTGCGCAGTTTTTCCAGGTTGACCCTAATGGTTTCCATTTCCTTGTGCATACCCTTTTCTGACAATCTTGGCAATCGATTCGATTTCATCCATGAGCTCGTAGAATTTTTCAGGCTTCAGCGACTGGGGTCCATCTGACAGGGCATGCGCAGGATCCGGATGGACCTCGATGAGCAAGCCGTCCGCCCCGACTGCCACAGCCGCCTTGGCCAGAGGCAGGACAAACCGCCACTGGCCTATGGCATGACTCGGGTCTACAATGACGGGCAGGTGGGTTTTGTCCTTTAGGACCGGCACGGCGCTAATATCCAGGGTGTTGCGCATCGCCGTCTCAAAGGTGCGAATCCCACGCTCGCAGAGTATGACCTGGTCGTTGCCAGAGGCCATGATGTATTCGGCGGACATGAGTAGCTCGTCCAGGCGGGTCATCATCCCCCTCTTTAAAAGGACCGGCTTTTTGGCGTGGCCTATGGCCTTTAGAAGCGCAAAATTCTGCACATTCCTCGTGCCCACTTGAAGGACGTCCGCGTACCTTTCAACCAGTTCAACGTCCGAGGCGCTCATGACCTCGGTGACCACCGGCAACCCCGTTTTTTCCCGTGCTCGCGCCAGGATCTTCAGACCCTCTTCACCCATGCCCTGGAAACTATACGGGGACGTCCTCGGTTTAAACGCCCCGCCTCTCAGCATGGAGGCTCCAGCTTTCTTGACCACGTCGGCTGATTCCATGAGCTGCTCTTCACTTTCCACCGCACAGGGCCCCGCCATAACGACAAATTTTGGCCCGCCAATCTCCACATCGCCTACATGGATGACGGTATCGCCATCCTTCGTCTCCCGGCTTGCAAGCTTGTAAGGCTGCAAGATGGGCATGACTTTCTCAACACCCGGCATGTCTTCCGCAGCCTTCAAACGCACCTTTTCCCGCTCGTCACCAACGGCGCCGATAATGGTCCGCTCCACTCCTCTGGAGACATGAGCCTTGTATCCTGCGGATTCGATCCACGTGATGACTTCTTCGAGCTGCTTCTCTTCGGCCCTTCTCTTCATGACAATAATCATTTTAAAGCCCTCCTTCTTTGCATGAATGCCAACGTTGCCATGTTGTTTATCCAACGTTGGGGTAAATAAAAAGGGCCGCGGTGATTTTTGCCTCCGCGACCCTTCGCCCCTAAACAAGAAAGCCGCGGGCAGGCGGTCCGGCCTGCTCGCGGCTTAAGGATTTTTTATGGATTAGCTACTGCTTACCCGTCCTCCTTCCAGCCTTGAACCGACCGGTCCAAAGAACCAATAATAGTAGCCAAAATAGAACATGTTCATTGCCATGCGGTTTGGGAATTTCATATTCCTTTTTCTCCTAAGCAAAAAACATAATGCCATGCTTCGCGCAGCCTGTCAACCAAAAATAAAAGGCAGCCCCCGTTTTTCATCGAATATATCCCTTTTCTTCAAGATACAGCATGACCTCCTGTGCGGCTTCGTCCGGGGTGACTTCCGTGGTATCTATGGTGATTTCTGGATCGGATGGGGAAACGTAAGGGTCGTCAACCCCAGTCACGCCCTTGATCTTCCCGGCCCGCGCCTTGGCATAGAGCCCTTTGCGGTCGCGCTGCTCGCACACTTCCAACGGGGTGGCAAGGTAGACCTCGATATAGCCCCCATAGCCACTGATCAACTCCCGGTTGTGTCGCCTCGATTCCTCATAAGGCGCAATGGGCGCGCACAGGGCGATCCCCCCGTTCTTGGTGATCTCGCTTGCCACAAATCCGATGCGGGTAATATTGAGATTTCTGTGCTCCTTTGAAAACGTCAGCTCGCTCGAAAGATTCCTCCTCACGATGTCGCCATCCAGAAGGGTCACGGGTCTGTCACGCATTTCCATAAACTTTACCATCAAGACCTTGGCCAGAGTGGATTTGCCCGCCCCGGACAGTCCCGTGACAAACACGGTAAATCCCTGCTCTGAGCGGGGTGGATAGGCTCGCCTGAGCTCCGCAACCACCCCGGGATAGGAAAACCATGCCGGTATATCGAGGCCGTTTTCCAGCCTGCGCCTGAGCTCGCTTGAGGATATCTGCTTCACGTTCATCCCTGGTCTCACTTCGTCTTCGGGGATGTATTCGGCCCTTTCTTCCACATAGACCATTCTCTTGAGGGGGACCATCTTGATGTCTGTCTCTCCTTCAAAGGACCGGACCAATTCCTGAGCGGCGCCAAGGGGGTAAAACCGTTCTTGCGTGTTGTTATTGGCAAAGGGATCGCCGTGGTCCTCTGCCACCATGAAGTGGCTGCACCCATAGTTTTTTCGGATGATCGCCTGCCACAGGGCCTCCCGCGGCCCGGCTTTTCGCATGGCCAGCGGGATCAAGCTCAGCATAATCATGTTCTTGGGATATTGTTTTACGATTTCCTGGTAACACCGTACCTGGGTGTAATGGTCCAGGTCTCCCGGATGGGTCAGGCCAACGACCGGCTGCAATAAAATACTGGCGCCCGCCTCGCGGGCGGCCTTGAGGGTCATCTCCTTGTGCGCACAGTGGAGGTGTTTTTCGGTCTGAAAGCCGATCACATGGCGCCAGCCATTCTGGGCAAACCGGCGATGGGTTTCGGCCGGGGTCCGCCTGAGCGCCTTAAAATCATAGTGCATGGGTAGATGGATGCCCTCAAGGGATCCACCCAAGTGCCAGGGCCCCACCTGATCATAGAGATCTCTCACGCCCGGGTGTTTCTCAGGATCCTCGGTGCCGAATACACAGTCGGCCTCCCGCCTCTTGTCAGGTTTCCAGATATCCGTTACGCTGAGCACAGCCAGCATGAACCCTTCCTCGTCCCTCAGGGCCACAGGCTGACCTTGCTCAAGGCTTTGGGCCATTTCTTCGCTCACATCCAGACACACAGGCATGGGCCATACGGAGCCATCAGCAAGACGCATCCTGTCCAAAACACTTTCATAGTCTTCCTCGCCGAGGTAGCCTGCCAGGGGGTAGAATGCACGGTTTAAGAGCAGTTCAAGGTCGCACAGCTGTCTCTTGTTGAGGTTCACGGAGGGGTAACCGAGGGCAGCTTTTTTTAGGCTTTCAATGCGCCTGAAATGGACAAGAAGACTTTCAGAGTAATCATGTGCTGGTTTCATATCCAATCGGTGACTCGTCATATCAGCAGTTTATATTTTCGTTCCTTTCAAGAGGCGTATTCCCGGGGGGACAACCAACCGCCAGTCATTGCAGGGAGTGTGCCAGTCGACAAACGAACCTTATCATCATAAGAGAGCGTCAAGGCGATATCTGATCTCATCCAGCACCCCACGCACCGGATTATGGGCGCGAGCTCCTTGCGAGAGATTGATGTAAAATACAACGTTATCAATACCTTTGTATGCCAAAAGCACACAGGGTGTCAATGTTCATATTTTGAGGATCACAGCCAAAAGAGGTGGTAGGATCATAAGGATGTAAGGATTCAAGGATTCAAGGGGTCAAGGGTTCGAGTAAAATGCTTACGGGATATAAGGAATTAAAGGTTCCTACGCTGGACCAAGGTGTTACGAATTTTTCAAAAGTCTTCATGGTTCACCACAGCAGACAGGGACAACCGCTTACGAACAAACAGCAGCCGCTGTCTTCGAGTCAGTCCAAAAAGGCGAAAGCTCTCTCAGCCGCTCAATAATCGGAGGAAGTTTGTCGATAATAAAATCGACCTCTTCTTCGGTGTTATTAATACTCAGGCTGAAGCGGATCGAACCGTGGGCTGCGGTAAAGGGGACACCCATGGCACGCAAAACGTGGGACGGCTCTAAAGAGCCTGACGTGCACGCCGAACCGGATGAGGCACAAATATTGAATTCGTTCATCATAAGCAGGATCGCTTCGCCTTCCACATATTCGAAGCTGATGCTGGTCGTGTTGGGAAGACGATGCTCACGGTCGCCATTGACCATGGCGTTAGAGATCCGCTCAAGGATTCCATCTTCAAGCTTGTCCCTGAGATACCTGACCCGCTCGTTTTCCTCCTCCAGATGTTCCAGGGCCAATTCGCATGCCTTGCCGAGTCCGATGATGGAGGCCACATTTTCGGTCCCGCCCCTTCGGCCTTTTTCCTGATGTCCTCCGATGAGGAAAGGGGAAAACTTCGTTCCCTTCCGGACATAAAGGGCACCGACCCCCTTGGGCGCGTGAAGTTTGTGCCCTGAAAGAGAGAGCATGTCTACAGGGAAGTGCTTTGTGTCGATGGGGACTTTTCCCACCGCCTGAACCGCATCTGTATGGAATACAACGCCCCTTTCCCGTACCACCCGGGCGATCTCGTCCACAGGGAATATGACCCCGGTTTCATTGTTGGCCCACATGATGCTGACGATGGCCGTGTCGTGCGATAGGGCCTTGTATAAAGGCTCCAAATCCAATCTCCCCTGCCGATCGACAGGAAGGAAGGTGACCCGATATCCATGCCCATCCAGGTGCTCACAGAGGTTCTTCACGGCTGGGTGTTCAACCCGTGTGGTGATGACATGTTTCTTGTGGGGCTGGGATGCAATCGCTGCTCGAATGGCCGTGTTATCGCTTTCCGTACCGCAGCTGGTAAAAAGTATCTCATCCGCCGTCGCCCCGATGAGACCCGCCACCCTTTGGCGTGCCTCTTTCAATTTTCCCGCCACTTGCCCCCCAAAGGTGTGCATGCTCGATGGGTTGCCGTAGAGGTCATGAAAGTAAGGGAGCATCTCTTCAAGGACCTCGGGTGCCACCTGGGTTGTGGCATTGTTGTCTGTATAGATCACTTTCATCATTGTACCTCCTCAACCACCAGTTCCGGCGTGACCATTTCGCGCAGTTTGGACTGGACGTAGTGTTTCAGCGTGACCTGAGAGGCGACACAGGTGGCACAGGTGCCACGCAGCTTCACAAGGACTGTGTTTCCGTCTACATCGACAAGTTCTATGTCTCCTCCGTCCTGCTTCAGGGAAGGTTTGATCTCACGTTCCAACGTCTCTTGGATGAGTTTGATCTTCTGAATGTTGGTCAGCCCAGGGGGTGGTCGGTGAACCACATGAGCCTTGCCATGGACCTTGTCAATAATCTCCTGGATCTTGTCATGACAACTTTCGCACCCTCCCCCTGCCTTGGTATAATCAGTGATGTCTTCCACTGCGGTCAGGTTGTTTTCACGAACCGCTCGCTCTATTTCCACATCAGTCACACCAAAGCATTCGCAGACGATTTCCCCTTCAAGCTTCTTTTCGGGTTCCCCGCGATAATGGGCGATGGCCTTTTCCAATGCATCTCTGCCCATCACGGAGCAGTGCATCTTTTCTTTTGGCAGGCCTCCAAGATAGTCGGCAATATCCTGATTCGTGACCTTTTCAGCCTCTTCCAGGGTCATCCCCTTGACCATCTCGGTCAGCGCTGATGATGAAGCAATGGCACTTCCGCAGCCAAACGTCTTGAACTTAACGTCTTGAATGCGTTTCTGCTCATCGAGTTTGAAGGTAAGTTTCAGGGCATCCCCGCATGCCAGGGACCCCACTTCGCCCATGCCATCGGGATCTTCAATCTCACCTGCGTTTCGGGGATGCAGGAAATGATCTTTTACCTTGTCCGTGTATTCCCACATTGTTGGATTCTCCTGTATATCAAGGATTCTTCTGGAAAAATGGAGCCCGATTCACTCACGCCTTAAACAACTCCGTGCTGATATAGCGCTCCCCGGTGCTGGGAAGCACAACCACGATTTGTTTCCCTCTATTTTCCTGTCGTTTTGCTGCTTCCATGGCAGCCCAGGCCGCCGCCCCGGAAGAAATGCCGCACATGATCCCTTCCTCTTTGGCGAGTCGTCTTGCCGTGTCAAAGGCATCTTCGTTGCTGACGGCAATCACTTCGTCAATCACATTTACGTTCAAAACATCCGGCACAAACCCGGCCCCGATCCCCTGTATTTTATGGGGGCCGGCCTTGCCACCCGAAAGGACGGGCGAAGCCGTCGGCTCGACGGCAATGGCCTTGAACGACGGTTTTCGGGACTTGATGACCTCAGAGACCCCGGTAATCGTTCCGCCTGTACCAACGCCCGCAACCATCATGTCGACCGCGCCTTCGGTGTCGTGCCAGATCTCCTCTGCGGTGGTCTTGCGGTGTATCTCCGGGTTGGCTGGGTTTTTGAACTGGTTGGGCATATAGGCATCTTTGGCGCTTGTTAGAATCTCTTCTGCCTTGAAAATAGCTCCCTTCATCCCTTCACTGCCGGGGGTCAATACCAGTTGCGCGCCCAGATGTGTTAGGAGTTTTCTTCGTTCCATACTCATGGTGTCGGGCATCGTCAGGCATAGACGATACCCCTTAGCCGCGCACACAAAGGCCAAGGCAATGCCCGTGTTTCCGCTCGTGGGCTCCACGATAAGCGTGTCCGGACGAAGCTGCCCTTCGCGCTGTGCCGCTTCGATCATGGCGATGCCTATACGATCCTTGACGCTTCCGAGAGGGTTAAAAAACTCCAGTTTGGCAATGACTTCCGCTTCAAGACCCTTTGTCGTCTTGCATAACCTCACCAATGGGGTGTTGCCAACGGTCGTCGTGATGTCAGAAAAAACTCTCGTCATGTCAGCCTCCACGTCGACGTCTTGTACGCACCTGATATTGCCTGAACATCACTTGTAAATCAAGCGCGGGGTCTCCAATAGCACCTTCGTGTCCGGCGGCACCGATTCGGTCATCCACACATTGCCTCCGATCACAGAGCGCGCTCCGATAATGCACTCCGCCCCCAGGATGGTGGCGCCTGCGTAAATGATGACGTCATCTTCGATCGTGGGATGGCGCCTCTGTGCCCTTAAGCGTTCTCCCGCATCCTTTGGCAGCGACAAGGCGCCGAGCGTCACCCCTTGATAGAGTCGAACATTTTTTCCGATCACTGTGGTTTCCCCAATCACGACTCCAGTGCCGTGATCGATGAAAAAACTTTCTCCGATCCGTGCCCCGGGATGGATGTCGATTCCGGTAATACTGTGGGCATATTCGCTCATAATCCGAGGAAGCAGGGGGATCTGTTGCGTAAATAACTGGTGAGCTATTCGGTAAACCATGATGGCAAGGATGCCCGGATAGCTGAACACAATTTCATCATAGCTCTTGGCCGCTGGATCCCCCGCATAGGCGGCGCGGACGTCCGTGGCCAGCACCTGACGCATCTTCGGGATCGACTCCAGGAACCTGAGGGCCTCTTTATAGCTCAACTGGACACATTCGACGCAGGGTTGATCGTAGCGAAGGCACTCATGGCGCATGCTACGGGCAATCTGCTCCGAAAGCATTTCAAAGAGGCGGTCAACGGACCGACCCATTTGATACGTCAGATTCATGCGGTCGATACGCTCCCGGTCGAAGTACCCGGGAAAAAGGATCTCTCGAAGTCGCTTCAGTACCCCGATCACGGACTTTCGGGAAGGAATCAATTCAGCATCGATATGCTTGAAACATTTCTCGTGGTGACAACTCTCCACGATACGATCGACAATGCTCGGGAGGTGGTCACGCAATCGGGCGCGGCTTTCGAATCCGGTCTTACATGCCTCCAGCGTATTCTTCATCTCATCGGGTCGTTTCATGAGCGTGCCTCAATCCTGTTCACGTTCGTCGGCGGTGGGATGATATACCCATCGTCCAGACTATTTCTGCAATCTCCACCCCTTCCACAGACCATAGATGGCCGGTACTACGATCAGGGTCAAGATGGTGGCACTGACCATGCCGCCCACCATGGGCGCGGCGATCCGCTTCATCACCTGGGAGCCGGTGCCGTGGCTCCACATAATGGGCATGAGTCCTGCCATGATGGCGACCACCGTCATGATTTTGGGACGCACCCTGAGCGCTGCCCCTTCCTCGATGGCTTGACCAAGGTGTTTACGATTGAATTTCTCCCCATGTATGGCCTTGAACCGATTGTAAGCGTGGTCCAGGTAAACCAGCATCACCACACCAGTCTCCGCCGCTACACCGGCCAGGGCAATGAACCCGACTCCCACAGCCACACTCATGTTGTAACCCAACAGATACATAAGCCAGAAGCCGCCCGTGAGGGAAAAGGGGACGCTGAGCATGACAATGAGGGTTTCCGCGATGTTTTTGAAGTTGAAGTAAAGGAGCAGGAAGATAATCACCAGTGTCATCGGCACCACCACCTTCAACCGTTTTTCGGCCCGCACCATATATTCGTACTGGCCGCTCCAAACCATGCTGTAGCCCGGAGGCAGCTTCACCTTGTCACGTACTGCCTGCTGAGCCCTTTTCACGTAAGTCCCAACATCGACGCCACTAAGGTCCACAAAGACCCATGCGCTCTTCCGGCCGTTTTCGCTCTTGATCATCGACGCTCCCTTCGTGATGCGAATGTCGGCCAGTTCGGTGATCGGCACCTGGACTCCCATGGGGGTCGGCACCAGGATACGCCGCAATTTTTCCGCAGTATCTCGCAATTCGGACGCGTAACGAATGTTGACCGGATACCGCTCCAACCCCTCCACCGTCCTGGTCACATTCATGCCGCCAACGGCCGTCATAATCACGTCCTCGACATCGCTTACCGTGAGACCATAACGTGCCGCGTCCTCACGTCTGATCCGGTAATCGAAAAAATTTCCGCCCGTCACCCTTTCTGCGTACACGCTCAGCGTTCCAGGCACGGCCCTCACGACCGCTTCTACTTTTTCACCCAGATCGCTCAGGACTTGGAGGTTTTCTCCCATGAGCTTGATCCCCACCGGCGTCTTAATCCCGGTGGACAGCATGTCGATCCGTGTTTTAATCGGCATGGTCCAGGCGTTGGTCAGCCCCGGGAACTGGATCGCCTTGTCGAGTTTGTCCACGAGTCTGTCCATGGTCATACCCGTACGCCATTGGGATTCAGGCTTCAGGATGATGGTGGTCTCAATCATGGACAGGGGAGCAGGGTCCGTGGCCGTCTCAGCGCGGCCGATTTTGCCGAAGACCTGTTGCACTTCAGGGAAAGAGGCAATAATCCGATCCGTTTGCTGCAACAACTCCTTCGCCTTGGTGATTGAAATACCTGGAAGGGTGGTAGGCATGTAGAGCAGGTCCCCTTCATTCAAGGGGGGCATGAATTCTGAGCCGATCCTCTTCCACGGCACATAGGTCATGGCCAGGGCGGCAACCGCCAACAGGATGACCGGTATCTTCGCCTTCAGAACCAATCTGATGGTGGGATGGTAAATCCAGATCAGGAATCGGTTGACCGGGTTTTTCTTTTCAGACCGGATTTTCCCCTTTATCAGATAACCCATGAGTACGGGAACGATGGTGATGGCCAGCAACGAAGAACCCAGCATGGCATACGTCTTGGTGAAGGCCAGGGGACGGAAAAGACGGCCTTCCTGAGCTTCCAAGGTGAACACCGGCAAAAAGCTGATGGCAATGACGAGCAGAGAGAAAAAGAGGGCTGGTCCCACCTCCTTGGAGGCGTTCAGGATCAGCTCCCAGTGGGGTTTCTTTCCTCCCTCGTGCTCTATGTGCCTGTGGGCGTTTTCGATCATGACAATAGCCGCGTCCACCATAGCGCCAACAGCGATGGCAATGCCGCCGAGGCTCATGATGTTGGCATTAATCCCCTGTCGATCCATGATGATAAAACTGATCAGCACGGCCACCGGCAGGGTAAATATACCCACCAGGGCGCTCCGAAAATGGAGCAGGAAAATAATGCAAACCAGAGCCACGATAAGGCTCTCCTCAATGAGGGTGCGTTTCAGGTTGCTGATGGCACGCAGGATCAGGGACGAACGGTCGTAGACGGTCGTGATACTGACCCCTTCAGGCAAGCCGGCCTTGAGTTGCTCCAGCCTGTTCTTGACGTTTCGGATGACCTCGAGAGCGTTTTCTCCATAGCGCATGACGACAATGCCCCCCACAACGTCACCCGCTCCGTTATAGTCGGCGATGCCACGCCTGAGCTCAGGGCCGATCTTGATGGTTGCCAGGTTGCGCAATAGAATCGGCGTGCCATGTTCATCCGCTTCCAGGGAAATGTTCTCCAGATCTTCCACACCCTTGATGTATCCTAAACCGCGAACCATAAATTCGGTTTCGCCCATCTCCACCAGCCTGCCGCCGACATCGTTATTGCTGCGCTGGATGGCCATCTTCACTCTCTGCAAGGGTATGTTGTAGGCCAAGAGCTTATTGGGATCCATGATCACCTGATACTGTTTTACAAAACCGCCAACAGAGGCCACTTCCGCGACCCCCGGCACACTCGCGAGTTCATAGCGGAGAAACCAGTCCTGGATGGAACGCAGCTGGGCCAAGTCGTGCCGGTCGCTTTTGAGGATGTACTCGTAGACCCATCCAACACCGGTGGCATCAGGTCCAAGGGAGGGTATGACCCCTTGAGGTAGCCTGCCAGACACGTAATTGAGAGATTCCAGCACCCGACTTCTGGCCCAGTACATGTCGGTGCCATCTTCAAAGATGATGTAGACGAAGGAGATGCCGAAAAAAGAGTACCCCCGCACCGTCTTGGCGTAGGGTACCGCCAGCATGGCGGTAGTGAGCGGGTAAGTGACCTGGTCCTCCACCACCTGGGGGGCCTGGCCCGGGTATTCGGTGAAGATGATGACCTGGACATCGGACAGATCCGGGATGGCGTCCAGTGGCGTCCTCAGCATGGCGTAGATGCCCCCTGCGATCACAAACAAGGTCATGAGGATCACAAGGAATTTGTTCTTGACAGACAGCTCGATAATCTTTTCAATCATTTCAAAAAACTCGCAACATGTCAGCCCGTTGAAAATGTCATTGCATATGGGCAATCCGATTTAGTGGGTGTCAAGCCCCCGCATAACTGACCATATCCTCACCGCCTCGCTCAAAGAGTGCCTCGCTTTAGAATCGGATCACCCGCATGCTTGTGCTATCAACTAACGGTGGGCGTCTTCCATGGTGATGCCTGTCATATCCAGGTCATCATCGGTCGTTCCACTCTGCTGCGTCACCTGAGCAGGGGCGGGTTTGCGGGTCGGCAGAACCGTGTTACCGCACCTCCAGCATCTTCTGAATGGCCTCCCGGAGGCGGCTTTCAGAATCCAGCATGAACTGCGCCGAGACTACGACCACCTCACCCTGGTGCAGGCCCTTTAGCACCTGGAACTCATCATTGTTGCCTTCCACGCCAAGCTCGATCTCGCGGGGCTGAAACTTGCCCTTGCCCACGGACACGAAGACCACCTTGCGGATGCCACTGTCGATCACGGCCTCCTGGGGAACAACCAGGCTGTCCCCGGCGATCCTGGACTTCAGATACACCGTGGCGAACATCTCAGGCTTCAGTTGGTATCCTGGATTGGGGAATTCCAGCCTGAGCTTGCCGGTCCTGGTCTTGGGATTCAGATAGGGGTAAATGTAGAGGACCTTGCCATAAAAACGCTCTCCCGGAATGTAGGCCAGCTCCATCGCTGCGTCCATCCCCTCCCGGACCCAGGGAAGCTCATACTCATAGACGTCCACATCGACCCAGACCGTGGACAGATCGGCGATTTCGTACTGGAGCTCCCCCGCCTTCACATAGTGTCCCTCAAAGGCAAGCTTCTTGATGACCACGCCGCTGGCTGGAGAATAAATAGTCAGGTTTTTTTGAGGCGTGCCGTTCTTTTCGATTTTTCTGGTCTGCTCGTCAGTCAGGTCCCAGTAACGCAGCCGTGTCCGGGCGGCAGTCACAAGGCGCTCAGCCCCTTCCCGAATACTGGGGTAGGTGCTGGTAGACAGGCTCTTGTATTGTTGGAGAGCCAGGAGAAACTCCTCCTGAGCCGTGACGAGTTCCGGGCTGTAGATATCGAAAAGAGGCTGACCCTTTTTCACTTTCTCGCCCACGAAAGTCACACGGAGCTTTTCAATCCAGCCGTTGACCTTGGTGTTTACTGTATAGATCGTGGTCTCATCATAAGTGATCCTTCCGTAGGTGCGGATATCTTTCACCAGGGGCTTTCGCTGGACGCTTGCTAGACGAACCCCCATGTTCTGCATGGTAACCGGATCGATCCGTATGGTGGAGGCAGGTTCTTTGTCCTCCCCCTCTTCGGCGTACACCGGTACCAGATCCATGCCCATGGGAGACTTGCCAGGCTTGTTGCGAATGTAAGTCGGATCCATGGGTGCTACCCAATACTTGATCTTCTTGCCGGTCTTCGGATCAATCTCGCTCGCTTTGAGGCCTTGTTCTGCGGCAGTGGCCTGCCTCACTGCAAAGCCCCCGCAATCAGATCGATGATGCATCCCCTGGAACGAGACGCCAAAGGGACTCCATGAACCCGTCAAAGCAAGCCATATCAGGACACCTGTCATGGTCATTAATCGTTTCATGGCTTTCATGCCCCACAAATCAGCAATTCCGCAACACTTGAAATCACATACTCTTACGGGTGGCCGAAATGCTCAACGCTTGCCCACCGATTCCGTTTGCAGAGGCGAACCCAGGAGTTCTTCCAGCGCCGCCCGTTTCTGGTAGATCGTATATAGATAGCGTTGGGCCTGGAGTTCGAAGCGAAGCACGCGAATCTTGGCATGGATCATGGTGTCGAATTCCACCTTGCCCACTTCGTAAGCGGTTTGTGAAGAGCGTGCCCACTGCTCGGCCTGAAGCACCATGGCATCTGCATACAATCGGTAATTCTCCTGAATGTTGCGGATTTCGCCGGCCAAGGCATCTACACGATACGGCAAGGCCTCTACCAGGCCTCGATAGACTTTCATGGCTGACTCACGGCCCTTCTTGGCGGCAGCCAGTTTCTTGTCCTGCCTGTTCTTCTGCCACAGGGGGACATTGATCACCACCGACGTCGAGACAAAATCCGGCAAATCCCGTCCAGTAAAATCCTCATCTCTCTGGCCGTATGCCAGTTTGAAGTCCATGTCGGGCCAATAGGCCTTTTCAGCCAGTTTTACGTCCACGGCGGCCTGATCCACCTCAGCTTGCCTGACCCGCAACCATGGATTCCCTTGCAAGCTCTGAGCTTTCAAATCCTCCAGGTCAAACATGAAGTCGAAGTAGCTCAGGCCCTCCGGGGCTGCAACCGGTGCGAAATGCTCCCGGTTGACGAGCTCGCTGATTCGATCTTCCAGGGTTTGCCGTTGCCTCTCCAAGGCGATTTTTTCGTCCAGGAGCTTGGTCGATTCCACTTGGGCCTGGAGCACCTCGTGCTGGAGGCCCATGCCGGCAGCATACCTGGTCTCTGATGCCCTGAGCATCTGGGTGACCATATTCGTCAACCGCTCATTGATTCTCAGACTCGTGGCCACGAACCCGAGTTCGTAACAGGTGGTCGCAATCTTGCGGGCGAGCTCCAATGTCTTGGCTTCCAGCAAGGCCTGCTGTCGACTTGCCTCCAGCGTTTGACGCTGCGACCTGAGGCTGAGCTTCCCGAACCAGGGGATTTTCTGGGAGACGAAGAGCTGTTTCTGGGTCATCGCCTCCTGGTCAAACCTGAAGCTGTCGGTGGGCAGATTCAAAACCGCTATCCCCAGTCGCGGGTCTTCCAGGGCGCCGGCAAAAGGGACCAGCTCCTTGAACTTTTCCACCTGGGCCTCCAGGCTTTGGATCTCTTTGTTTTGGGCCACGCCTTCTTCTATGATCCGGGCCACCGACGGCGGGGCCCAGAGGAGAGAGGCACCTTGAGCTGTCTTGGCAGCAACGACGGGCCACCACATTGCGGGGATCGTCACCAACAAGAGCATTGCAAAGCGCTTCATTGCTCCTCCAGGTCTTCCCAGACGTTTTCGTTTGACGTGACTCTGGACTTCGTTCTCCACGTTGGAGATCGTTTTCTTTTATATTCTATAGCCATAAACTATAAAATAAGAAGGATTCCACACAATGTCAAGCACTTCTGCGTGGCTTGTAGCCTTGGCAACAGGGGCAGGCAAACACATCGGCGAGTTCGTTTCCACTCCCTTGGCGAGGGGCCGGGCGTTGTTCCTGATCG
>Ga0315536_1000096_pt1 | contig 39572 bp, 35 predicted proteins | sample SalMarSW160230MG_FD_203093 | JGI IMG/M metagenome (GOLD analysis project Ga0315536, IMG submission 203093) | Salt marsh sediment microbial communities from the Plum Island Ecosystem LTER, Massachusetts, United States - Salt Marsh Sediment SW1602-30 ...
TTTTTCTGGTTCTAAAGATCCATTTAAAACATCAAAACAAGCAGTTGTAGGACAAGTTAAGATACATTGACCAACTCTATTTAATAAAACATTATCCATTTGATCCTTCTTCGTTTTGAAAAACATCAATACAACACCAGGACGTTTGTCCGGGGTTTTATCTGCAGATAATACTACATCAATTCCCGCTTCGGAATCACAATGAATTGTTGAAGTACCATATCCCGTCGCTACTTGAGCTGCAATATTTGCCCATTTTTCATTTTTTGCCGTCACTAAAATTCTGGTGAAAACTGCTCCGAACGCTTCGCAGAATGTATCTTCTATTTCTACACCATTCAATTCCATTTTTTAATCAACTCCAATATAGTTTTTATCAACAATAATTCGGTAATACTAATAGACCTCAATTTTATATAAAAGTTTAAGAAATTCACTAACTCTTATTTAAAGGATAGTCTAAAATTATTAGATTTAGAAATCTATTTTTTTTGAAAAAATTAATCCTACATGATTCTATCGAAAATTAATCAATAATTTATTATCAAAAAGTAGAAATAATATTTAAACAATTCAAAATTAACACTTAAAACTAGTTTCACTGTTAATATTTTAATTGAGTTGAATACAATATGAATATGGAAGGAAAGATCTGCCTTATCACAGGGGCAAATTCGGGTATTGGGTATGCTACGGCAATAGGGTTAGCAAAGTTGAATGCACATGTAATAATGGTTTGTAGAAATAAGGAACGAGGAGAATCGGCACAAAAAGAGATCATCGAGAAGACAGGGAACAAACGCGTGGATTTACTCTTATGTGATTTATCATCATTTGATTCCATTCGAAAATTGGCTGCTGAATTCAAGACTAAATACCAAAATTTGCACGTGTTAATAAATAATGCTGGGATCATGCTCTCGAAAAGAGAATTATCGGTTGATGGATTCGAGATGAATTTTGCTGTAAATCATCTAGCGCCATTTTTATTAACAAACTTATTGCTTGACTTATTGAAAAAAAGTGCTCCAAGCAGAATTATCAATATAGCTTCAGCAGCACATAAATATGGGACCATTAATTTTGAAGATCTACAAGGCGAGAATAAAAAACGCCGTTTTATGGGGCTATATGGAGATTCAAAATTAGCTCTAATATTAACATCATATGAACTCAGCAGAAGATTAGAAGGGACGGGAGTTACCCTGAACTTGATTCATCCTGGAGTTGTAAATACCAATTTGGGAATGGATAGAAATAAACCAAAAAAAGGTATTGTAAGACGCTTTTTTAAAAGTCCTGAAAAAGCAGCTGAAACATCCATATATTTAGCATCTTCACCAGAAGTAGAAGGAATAACAGGGAAATACTTCATCAACAAACAAGAGCAAAAATCCTCGGAAGATTCCTATAACGAAGAATATGCTAATAAATTATGGGATATAACCATGAAAATGACCGAATTATAATAATAAATTCTTATTTTATTAATTTTTGTCAAGTTGGTTTTTTTTGCGCCATTTTCTTAGGTATCTACGGAAAAAACTGGGATTCACACCTATAGAATTAAGCCTTGAATCATATATATCTGTCAGTTTAGCTTGTTTTATTCGTTGGTAGAACATAAAAATAATAAAAAATATAAAACGATAGTTAGTTATTATGATTGCTTGACAGAGCTAATTTTTATATCAGAATATTATTTAGATATTCCAATATTAATTTAAATCGCTTGATATTACTGAGAGCTTTTTGTATTTTGTGTATCTACTCATATTTAAAAAATTAAAAGGTTAAATACCCAAACAAATAGGTGGTTTTTTTTTTAAAGTATGAAAAATAATATTATCTAGTAAAATTAGCAAACTCTAAAGTTGAAAAAAATGTCAGAAAAAATTTTAAGCGTTGGTATACTCAAGAATGGGACTATCGGAAGTTCTCTTTTACTTGCATTTTTAATGGATGAACGAGCTGAAGCTACGCGATTAAAAGTGCGAGAAGTAACCTCCGGCGCAAAAATGAATCCTACTGAAGAATGCGAAGAGACAATGAAGACACTCTTGGAATTTAAACCAGAATTAATACTAATGTCAAGTCCCAACGCGGCTCTTAAGGGTCCATTGAAAGCAAGAGAAATGGCTCATTCTGCTGGGATCCCAACAATAATAATTTCAGACGCACCTGCTAAGAAAGCAATTGATGAAATAAAAGAGAAAAATATGGGATTCATATTAGTCAATTGCGATAGTATGATAGGTGCAAGAAGACCATTCTTGGATCCTGTTGAAATGAGTTGTTTCAATGCTGATCTCTTGAAGGTATTAGCTATTACGGGAGCGCTACAAGTAATTGCTAAGGAATTGAATAAAGTAATAATGGACATGTTGGAAGGAAGAATGCCTTCTTTACCACAAATTACCATTGATGCCACTATCGCAACGAAAGAAGCTAATTTCTCTAATCCCTATGCAGAAGCAAAAGCAATCGCAGCATTTGAGCTAGCTGCTTCTGTATCAAAAGTTACAGCTAAAGCTTGCTTTGTGTTAAAAGATAGAGAGGAATACATGCCCTTATTAGCAGCAGCTCACGAAATGATGAGGACTGCTGCATTAATGTGTGACCAAGCAAGAGAAATTGAGAAATCTAATGATACTGTTATTAGAAGACCTCATCATGCAAAACAACACATGCTTAAGAAGATTCATTTGCATGATAAAGAGGAATAAATCTTTATTCTTCTGTTTAATTTTTTTATATTTTATTTTTTAAAAAAAGAAATGAATTAAAAATTCACATTGCTTAAATATTGTTTTAGGTTGTTAAAATTTTCCCCACTCAGAGTTTTTATTATTGTAACAAATGCTTCCTCATTCTTACTCTTGGTAACTGCCATTAAAACTGTATTATTACTGACTTCTTTAATTAAAATATATTTTTCTTCACTTTCATAAATAACAGTCGATAGTTCTAATGGTGAGATATCAGAATTTAATAATTCCATTATTTTTGAGAAAATTTGATAGATATTAGAATCTAATGTACCAATTTCAAACTTCATAAATTGTAAAGGTTTGCTTTCAAACTTCCCCAAGGTTGATGCAATTAATAAACCATCTGGTTGGTTGAATAGAAGGTATTCAGATAGTGTGTTTACTTTTAATTCATCCAAGAGATGTCGGATTTTTCCAAGACGTTGTAATGAAAGTGTATTTTGTTGAATTTCAAAATCAAGGATTTCGATTAGTCGATGTTGTGCGCTACCTTCCTTAACTGATACGGGAGTAAACGCTAATCTATTTTTTAATTCATCAGATAATCCCTTAGTCAGTAATTCATAGACTTTATCTTCTTCAGATTCTTGAAGATCAATTTTATTTAGCAAGACATAAACCAGATTTATATGTGGACTAAATTCGAAAATGTAATTTAAGAATTTATCAAAAATCTCTTTAATACGATCTTCAATAACAGTCGAGTCAACCATAAAAACTGCGGTCGTTACCTCTGAAAATACTAATTCTCGATGAGATTCGGAAAAATATTTCTCCATGTAATGAGATTGTCCACCAGCGTCCCACAAATTGATTTCCATTATACCTCTAAAGATAAAATTCTCTCTAGATATACTTTTCGTAGGTTTAAGATTTAAAACTTTCATAAAATTATATCCCAAGCAAGTTGTTCTCATCAAGCTTGTTTTTCCGGCATTTTCTGGACCAAATAAAAGTATTTTAAAAAGTTTTCACCTTTTTATGATGATTTTATTTATAATTATGATTATTAAAATAAATTTAATTTGAAATTAATGAAAATCTCTTGAGTTTAAATTAATAATTAAATCGTCTGATATAATTTGTATAAATTGATATTTATTTAATTTTATTTAATTTTAACTTGCTTTGAGTTTTTTGTACTAATAAATTATGACGATTCAATTAAATAATATTTTTAATTACCTAATTTAAAATATATTAAATCTAAAAGATATATTGGATGAATGAAGATGGATTTGTTAAAATACATACGTAATGTTCCAAATTTCCCTATTGAAGGAATTCAATTTAAAGATATTACAACATTAGCTAAAGATCCCGCTGCTTTTAAAGAGTCTAATGATATAATAATTGAGCATTTCAAAAATAGAGGAATTACTAAAGTTGCTGCAATTGAAGCTAGAGGTTATATTTGGGGGGGTGTTATTGCATATCATCTTGGTGCTGGTTTTATTTTGATTAGAAAGCCAGGTAAATTACCTGCAAAAGTAATTACTGAAGAATACGATCTAGAATATGGAAAAGATAAAATAGAGATGCATGTTGATGCTATTGATAAAGGAGAAAAGGTTTTATTATTTGATGATTTGTTAGCAACGGGTGGTACTTCAAAAGCTGCTTGTAATTTAATAGAAAAAGCGGGAGGAATTGTTGAAGGAGTAGTGTTTGTAATAGAACTAACTGGGAGTTTACATGGAAAACAAAAATTAGAAGGATATGACGTTTTGAGTCTTGTTGAGATTCCTGTAGAAGAATAATTACCAAGAATAAAGTATGCATCTATTAATACCCATTTTTTTCTCGAATGTTCTTCTTTAAATATAAGACTGAAAATTTAAATAATTCTGAGAACTTTATACTCTCAATATTACATGATTAGTATAAATGGTGTGGAAATTATTACCGAATCGAAAAAAACTCAGCTTTACGGTGCTCATATTAACTTAGGAGCGAAAATGGTAGACTTTTCTGGCTTTAGCATGCCTGTACAATATGAAAGTATTATTAGAGAGCACAACGCAGTGAGAACTAATGTTGGCATTTTTGATATATCACATATGGGAGAATTTCTCCTTGAAGGGGAAGATATATTCCCTTTCCTCCAATATGTAATGATTAATGATTTAAACCTATTGGAACCTTCAAAGGGGCAATATTCTTGTATGTGTTACGAAAATGGAACAGTAGTTGACGATTTGGTTTATTATGAAGAGACCCCCCAAAGATTTCGAATGATTGTTAATGCAAGTAATATCGAGAAGGATTTTAAATGGTTAAATACTCACATTAGAGACTGGGATGTTGAAATCACGGATCTGTCAAATCAAAGAGCTCGCATTGCATTTCAAGGTCCTAAAGTAGATGAACTTCTGCAAACAATCGTTGATACTGATTTATCTAAAATTAATCGATTTTATTTTAGGCATTGCAAACTTAATAATCTACCAATCTTTATTGCCCGAACAGGTTATACGGGTGAGAAAGGATTTGAATTATCAATGGATAATGAACACGCATTAACAGTTTGGAATTCTTTAATGAAATTGGGGGCTACACCTGCAGGATTAGGTGCAAGAGACTCTTTAAGACTTGAAGCTTCTTATTCTCTTTATGGTCATGAAATAAATGACAAAATTACACCAATAGAGGCGGGATTATTTTGGCTCGTAAAACCAAAGGAAGGAATTGAATATATTGGCAAAGATGTTTTATTAAAACAGAAATCTAAAGGAACTGATAGGATACTTGTTGGATTATCATTAATAGATCGTGGTATAATAAGGCAAGATTATAAAATTTATAAAGACAGAAAAGAAATTGGATATGTTACTTCCGGAGGTTTTTCACCAACCTTACAAAAGACAATTGGTCTAGGATTGATAAAAACAGAATTTAAAGAAATTGATACAGAAATTCAAATTAAGATCCGAGATAAAATGGTGAAGGGATTAGTAACTTCTATCCCATTTTTTAGAAATGTATGAAATCATAAAAAAAGTGAATAATATGGATTATAATTTACGGGAAGATGTAAAATATACTGCTTCTCACGAATGGGTGAGAATTGATGGTGATATTGGGACTGTTGGAATAACTAGTTATGCGCAACACCAGTTAGGTGATATTGTATTTATAGAATTACCTAATATTGGCTTAATTTTTGAAAAGGGCAGTCATGTGGCTGAAATAGAATCAGTCAAAGCAGTTGGAGATCTGCTTATACCAGTTTCAGGAGAAATTATCGAAGTTAATAAAAAACTTGAAGAATCTCCTGAAATCGTTAATTCTTCTCCCTTTGGTGATGGTTGGATATTAAAAATTAAAATTAATCATTCAGATGAATTAGAGACTCTTCTTTCTGTTAAAGAATATGAAAAAATAATAGAATCTGAAGAGCATTAAAATATTTTTTCTCATTTTAAAAAAATTTGTTTTAAATTTAATGGATTAGGTGAATAATATGGATTTTATTCCTCATGATGACAAAACAATTAATGAGATGCTAAAAGAATTAGGACTTAAAGAATTAGATGACCTTTTCGATGATATTCCAAAAGATCTACTCGAGAATCAATTAAATATTCCTCCTGGATTATCAGAACCCGATTTATTAGATAAATTGAAAAAAATCTCGAGGGAAAATAAAATGTATCAAAGTAGCTTTTTAGGTGCTGGAATTTATTATCATTATATTCCCTCTTTAGTCGATTTTGTAACTAGTCGTTCAGAATTTTATACTGCTTATACACCTTATCAAGCTGAAGCAAGTCAAGGTTATCTTCAAGCAATTTATGAATATCAATCTATAATTTCACGTTTAACGGAAATGGACGTTTCTAACGCTAGTATGTATGATGGATCTACTGCATTAGCTGAAGCCGCAATTATGTCAACAATATTAACTAATAAAAATATCGTCATAATTATGGAAGGGGTACATCCTGAATATGTAGAAGTTGTGAAAACCTATTGTTGGGGACAAAATATTGAGTTACGAATTATGTCTCAAGATGATCTCATATATAATTTGAGTGAAGAAATTGCTTCTGTTATGATTCAAAGCCCAAATTTCTTCGGTGATATAGAAGATGTAGCAGAAATCTCAAAAAACATCAAAAATTCAGCTCCAAATTGTATAATTGTCCAACTTATGACTGATCCCACTTGTTTAGGTGTTTTAAAACCACCTGGTTTAATCGACGTAGATATTTTCGTGGCAGAAGGTCAATCTTTTGGCATCAGCCCTTCTTTTGGTGGACCTGGACTTGGTATCTTTACTACAAAACAGAAATTTTTAAGAAAAATACCTGGAAGGTTAGTCGGGAAAACTAAAGAATTAAATGGGGAGCGAGAAGGCTTTATTCTGACATTACAAGCGCGAGAACAACACATTCGCAGAGAAAAAGCAAGTTCAAATATTTGTACAAACGAAGCTTTATGTGCTTTATCAGCTCTAATATATTTATTATCTTTAGGCTCCTATGGACTCCGGGAAATTGCTACCCAAAATATTCAAAAAACCCATTATTTGAAGGAAAAATTAGCTCTTATTCCAGGATATAAAATACTAAACACGAAACCTACATACAATGAATTCTTATTAAAATGTCCTGATATTGATAAATTAGTCAAAGAGTGCAAAATTAATGATCTACTTCCTCCTTTGCGTATTTCCAATTATTACCCTAATATGAAAAATGTACTTTTAGTATGCGTTACTGAAACAAATTCAAAAGATTCTTTAGACAAATTTTTAGATATAGCAGGTAAATTTAAAGAAAATATAATGGGGGATTCATAATGGATACGAAAATAATATTTGAAAAGAACACCAATCACTATAATGAAAACTGTATCACTAAAATGGATGTAATTACCAAGGACCTTTCGGAAATAATCCCAGCTTCATTGATTCGAAAAGAATTACCTATTCCTAATGTTCCTGAGGTTGAAATCGTTCGTCATTATATAAATCTCAGTAATAGAAATTATGGAGTAGATACTGGAATGTATCCTTTAGGTTCTTGTACAATGAAATATAATCCAAAGATTAATGAAGTGATTGCTAGAATTCCTGGCTTCTCTCAAGTTCATCCGCTTCAAGAAGAAAACCAAGGTTCACTTAGGATTCTTGTAGAATTATCAAAATTGTTAACTGAAATCACGGGTATGGAGGGATTCACACTGCAACCAGCTGCTGGAGCGCACGGTGAATTGGTTGGATTACTCATAATAAAAAAATACTTTCAAAATAAAAACATCCTTAAAACAAAGATAATCATTCCTGATTCAGCTCACGGCACTAACCCTGCATCAGCGAAAATGGCCGGTTTTTCTATTATTGAGCTCCAATCTAATGAGCACGGAGAAGTTCCCTTAGATCATCTTGAACATGCTATGAAGCAAGGAGATGTAGCAGGCATAATGCTGACCAATCCTAATACCTTAGGTGTATTTGATAGAAATATAAAAGAAATAACAAAAATTGTCCATGAAAATGATGGACTTTGTTATTATGATGGAGCTAATTTAAATCCGATGCTTGGAGTTTGTCGTCCAGGAGATATGGGTTTTGATATAGTTCACCTTAATCTTCATAAAACTTTTTCTACACCTCATGGTGGGGGTGGACCCGGGTCTGGTCCTGTAGGAGTTATTGAAGAACTCATCCCATTTCTTCCTGAACCTTGTTTAATATCTAATAAAGACGGTATGATTTGTGGTGAAAGAAAAGCTACTTCAATTGGAAGAATTAAAGCATTTTGGGGTAATTTTGGCATAATATTAAGGGCTTATTCATATATCTTGGCTTTAGGTGCAAAAGGTTTAAGTAAAGTTGGGAGAGTCTCTGTTCTGAATGCAAATTATTTGAGTTATAAGTTAAAGAAAAGATATCATCTTCCCTATGATAGAACGTGCAAACATGAATTTGTGTTATCAGATAAAGGGATTCCTAATGATGTTACAACTGAAGATATTGCTAAACGCATCTTAGATTATGGTATGTACGCTCCCACGATCTATTTTCCCTTAATCGTTAATGGTGCTCTTATGATTGAGCCTACTGAGACAGAAACAAAGAATAATTTAGATAGATTTGTTGATATTTTATTGAAAATTTATGATGAAGCTAAGGAAAATCCAGAAATTCTAAAGAAGGCACCCCACAATACACCAATTGGACGGTTAAATGCAGTTTTAGCCGCAAGAACACCTAAATTAAGAGAATAAAAATCATAATATCGAATTTGATAGTCCATGATGACAAGAGCAATCTCTTTCTGTATTTATTTTAGGGATGGTCATTTCTAATAATTTCTTAAGATTCTCAATATTTTTTTCCATTGTTTTCATGACTTCTGGTACATCAACACTCAATTTTTGAATTAAAGAACCACATTTATCACATTCATTTTTAAATATGACGATGCCACAGTTCGGACAGTATCCGGCCCATACATCGAGATCAGTTATCATAGCGATACAACAATAACACATTTCTTTTTCGGCAGCTAGAACTACCTCTGGATATGTCGTCATTCCTATAATGTCTCCACCAAGTAGTCGAAACATATTTGATTCTGATCTTGTGGAAAATCTTGGTCCTTCAATACAAACATATGTTCCTCCATTACAAAATTTAATCCCTAAAATTTTTCCTGATTCATAAAAAAGATTTCTCATATATTCGCAATAGGGATCTGCTTGACCTATATGGCAAACTTGCCCTCCTTGGAAAAAGGTATCAACTCGTTTCTTAGTTCGATCAATATATTGATCAACCATTACAAATGTTCCTTTTGATAACTCTGCTTTCAATGAACCAACTGCTGAGGTTGATATAACAAATTTAACTCCTAGTTCTTTTAATGCCCAGATATTTGCCCTAAAATTTATATTGTGTGGGGGAATTGAATGATCTTTACCATGACGAGAAATAAATGCTATTTTTTTATTTTTAAAATCTCCTATAGTTACTTTTGAAGAGCTGTTTCCAAAAGGAGTAAAGATTTTGACTTCTACAGTATTGTCCAAATGTATATCCGAACCAGTACCTCCAATTATGCCTATATCAACACTTATATCGTTATTTTTCATTTTAAAATCATATCATTTATTTATTTCTGATAAAATAAATAAAAATTGAGTAATTTTAAATATTATAATAAAAATTATTGGAAAACACCTAATAGTGAATATTATGGTTAAAATAGGGATAATAGGTGGCTCGGGATTAGATGATCCGGATATTTTAAAAGATGGAAGAGATGTTGAAGTAGATACAACATATGGAAAACCATCTTCTCCCCTTAAAGTAGGTAAAATCAATGATGTGGATGTTGTTCTTATAGCAAGACACGGAAGAGAACATACAATACCTCCAACACATGTAAACTATAGAGCTAATATACAAGCACTTAAAGATCAAGGATGCACTCATATCTTGGCAACGACAGCGTGTGGTAGCTTGAGAGAAGAGATCGGTCGTGGGGACCTTGTTATTCTCGATCAATTTATAGATTTTACAAGATTGAGGAAAGTAAGTTTTTTTGATGAATTCCCACCCCACGATGCCAAACATACTGCTATGGCTTATCCATATTCTGAAGAGTTAAGGCATATCTTTATTGAAACGGCTAAAGAGCTCAATCTTAAATATCATGAAAATGGAACAGTTGTTACAATCGAAGGACCTAGATTTTCCACAAGGGCAGAATCAGAGATGTTTAGGCTATGGGGGGCTGATGTAATTAATATGAGCATTGCTCCTGAAACGATCTTGGCAAATGAGGTAGGTATTCCATATGCAGCAGTTGCTATGTCTACAGATTATGATTGTTGGAAAGAAGATGAGGTTCCTGTAACATGGGAAGAAATTTTAGAAGTTTTCAGTAGAAACGTAAACAATGTTATTACATTGCTGACTAACGTTATAAAAAAGATAAAGTAATATTTTGCATTTTAATTATTCTTTTTATTTTTTATTTTAATTAATGCAAGGCTCTACATTAAAAAAATTATTATTCTCTCACAAATTTATTAATATAAGGAGATAAAAAAATTTAGTATTTAAAAAATATAAACATGCCCGTAATTAAATTTCTTGGAGGTGCCCGAGAAGTTGGTAGATCCGCCGTATTAATTGAATCGAATAATAAAGAAAAAATGATGCTAGATTATGGAGTAAGATTCAAAGAAGAGGATCGCTTGCCTGATAATGCTGATTTAAATAATCTTAAAGCTGTTGCTCTTACTCATTGTCATGTAGATCATTCAGGAGCACTCCCCTATTTATATAAAAATTCAACCCTACCTTTTTATACAAATCCACTATCACTAAGAATCACTGACATTCTCTTAAAAGATATGATTAAGATTACTAGGTATCCATATCCGTTTGGTCTTAAAGAATTAGATAAATTAAGACAAAATGCTAAATTCTTGAAAATTGGGATTCGTCAGAAAATCTCCAATGACTTTCATATAACCTTTTATGATGCTGGACATATTCCCGGAAGCGTATCGATTCTTATTGAGGTGGATGGAAAAAAAATATTTTATACTGGAGATATAAATTCGCAAACTACTAATCTCATAAATTCTGCGAGATCTTCAGATATACCTGAGATTGATGCATTAATCACAGAATCAACTTACGCTTTAAAAGAACATCCTCTAAGAGAGGAAACTGAAAGAAAGATCATAGATCGAATCGTTAATATAATAGAAAATGAAGGAAATGTATTAATTCCCGCATTTGGGGTTGCGAGATCACAAGAACTTTTATTAGTTTTAAAAAAATATGATCTAAAAATACCAATATATTTGGATGGACTTGCCAGAAAAATCAGTATGGCTTATTCCGAATTCCCTAACGCATTCAAGAATTTTAACATTCTCAAGAAAGCAATAAAGGCCGCAAAATTCGCAAAAAGTAGAAACCGAATGAATATTTTAGAAAAAGGAAAAACTATTATTATTTCACCATCAGGAATGCTTAAAGGTGGCGCTGCGATTGATTACGTGTCAAAAATTGTTGCAGACCCAGCATCAGCTATTTATCTTGTAGGATATCAAGTAGAAGGAACACCTGGAAGAAAACTTTTAGATGAAGGAATATTCGAATTTGCAGAAAGAGGGTATTCAAAAGATACTAATTTTAAGGCATTGTGCGAGGTAGATTATTTTGATTTTTCAAGTCATGCTGATAGATCCCATCTCTTTAACTATATTAAAGGAATTAAGTTCAATAGTTCACGTTATGTGTTTTGTGTTCATGGAGATGAAAAGTCAACTACTTCTTTAGCTAGTAATCTAAATAAAGAAAATTACAATGCTGCTGCTCCTGAAACAGGAGAATCTTACGCTATTTAGTATTTTTATCATTTGTAATATTTCGTTGTTCTTTGATAATTATATTACAATTTTTTAGAAAAAGATCAATTTTATCAATAGGAACTATAGTTCCTGCTGCTGGAGGATGACCTCCTCCTAATACATCCAAATCTGAGAGTAATAATGCTTTTCGTATTGCTTCTGATAGATTTATTCCTTCTGCTACTACTGCATTACTTGCTCTAGCTGAGATCTTATAAACCCCCTCCGCTTCTCTCTTAGAACATCCAAAAAGAGGCTTTTCTTTATTAATAACTCCACTCTTATCAAAAATAAGCATTGAAGCAATGGTCCCAATCATGGTATCAGTAATTACGTCTTCTCCATAAAAATATTGAATATAATCCATTTCTTTGATTTTTTCATCCTTTTGGATCCAATTTAGCGCGTTAGATATTTTCTTTCTATATTCAACGAGATTATTTTGAGCTTTTTGATATGCTATACGTCTATCACCCATTCCTATTGCTATGCCCAAAGAAGCATTTTCACTCCGTCCACAAGAGTTCAATAGTTTAGAAAATTCATTTAATTCATGTAATTCAGATCCCACAATTTCATTTTTTAAGATATATCTATTAATAATTAGATTCTGAGTTATAATTTCTGGGTCTATTTCATATTTTAAGGCATATTCAATAATTTTTGATGAAATATCTCTCTTTTCACTTTGAGTTAGATCATTTAGCGTTCTTATATTACCATCTGATTTTTCCATTAGTATACCGATCGTTTTTAAAAATTTTAAGGTGGTACTTGCATTTCCTGTTAATCCGGGTAAATTTATATTACTTGAATAAGCAATTGCTTCATTAATTGGTTTTATTGGTGAAAAGCTAAGATCGTCAACCTCATCAATTAAATCGGTTTCAATCGCATCTTTAAGGATGAAAGAATTAATACCAGTAAACGAATAATTAGAACCTCTATTTTGAATGTCACCGGTTGCACCTACTAAAGCGATAGGAGAAAGATCAATATTTTTCTTATTTATTATTTTCGAAAACAAGTAACATAGACCGGAACTGGAAATTTGTGTGCTTCCATCTATTCCATAAAAATAAGGATTTATATGCCAAGGGATACCACTTTCATAAACTTTTTTTATGTTAGGATCTTCTTTATTTGATATTCCTTGTGGGAGATGATGATCTATAATAAGAAAAGGAATTTGAGTCTCATTAAACTTGAGTTGGTTAATTAATTCTAAGTATTGTCCACTCCCAAAATCAGAAAAAATAACAAACTTGGAACCATCAATCGCATCTTTTGCTAATTTAATGATTTCTTCTTTTTCTAATTGTTTTAATACCCTTATTTGGAATGGAATTTTTTCTCTGAAAAAAGCTTTACCTAATATTGCTCCTGAAGCCAATCCATCGGCATCAAGATGCGTATATATTATCAAATTTAAATCAGAGATCTCAATTGTATCAAATAGGAATTTTTTAGCTAATAGTAAAGATTCTAATAAAAAATGTAAAGAATCAAGTACTTCATTCATTATTATAAAATTTTAATATAAACTTAATTTAATATATTAAAATACGTAAAAAATAATAAATACTCATTTAAAAAATGGAGAAAAGTGATCGAAATGCATCATATCAAAATTAATAATCTCGCTCTAAAACTCGTGAAAAAGATTATTGAAAATAAAGAATTATATAAAGTCGACATTCAAAAACTTGAAAATGGCTCAACAGTTTTAGATATGACCAATGCGTCTTGGACGGGAGGAAAATTAGTTGGAGAAATTTGTATGGGGGGATTAGGAAATGTTGAATTTTCGTCTTACGATTTAGACGGCCATTATATTCCAAGTGTTAATGTATATACTTCTGAACCTGTTATTTCTTGCATGGCATCCCAATTGGCTGGTTGGAGTGTTAAATTGAAAAAGGAAGTTGAAAAAGACGGGAAAATGAAGAAAAAGGTTATTTTTCAATCGCTAGGTTCGGGTCCTGCTAGAGCTAAAAGTAAAACTGAGAAAATTTTCGAAGAAATAGACTATACTGATGATTCAGATTGTGCAATAATCGTGTTTGAAACTGATAAATTACCAAATTCAGAAGTGATGGAAATTGTAGCATCAAAAAGTGGAGTAAATCCAAGTGATACATATGCATTATGTGCCCCTACAGCTTGTTTAACCGGATCTATCCAAGTTGCTGCTAGAATAGTAGAAACAGGGATTCACAAACTACATGAAATTCATTTCCCCCTCGAAGTGCTAAAAGATGGGTTTGGAACAACGACAATAGCTCCTATAGCAAAGGATGATTTGGGTGCGATGGGAAGAACCAATGATTCAATAAGTGCAGCAGGGTTAACTTATTATACAATTGATGTAGATAAGGAAAAAGAAACTGAGTTATTTGAACTATTGAGAAAAGCACCTGCAAATACTTCACCCAGCTATGGAAAACCTTTCATAGAAACATTTGAAGCAGCCGATTATGATTTCTATAAAATTGATCCTGGTTTATTTGCTCCAGCAAAATATACTATGACAAACGTTAGAACTGGGGGAAGTATAACTGTTGGTGAAGTAAATCACGAGTTATTAAAACTATCTTACAAATTAAAGTAAAAAAAACTTCTTTATCTTCCCTTTTTTTATTTTATTCTTAGAAATTAGTCAATTCATCTTGATACTTTAAAATTTCAGAGGTTGGGATATCTTTATCAAATTCTATTTCTTTTTGAATGCCTAAGTAAGCACATGCGATATTGGCAGCGGCAGCTATTTCTGCTTTTTTTAGGGTAAGAGTATAACCATTTACAGTTTGAGCTCTCTCTTCTGAATCAGAATGTAGATATCTTCTTTGAGAATCGAAATACCCCTCATTGTTGGAAAGTTGCTCATAGTTTTTATCTGATAATTGATTACTTCTTTCAATTTTCATTTTATATAAGAGGGAGGCCATTTTATCAGCAACATTGAAAGGTAATTGGTTTTTTATGATCACTCTTATAATATTGTTAATATCAAAATAATTTAGGGTTTCGAATTTAGCCATCAAATATTTTTTAAGATTATCAGAATCTTTATCACATTCTATTTCAGTCCAGTCATGAATTGCTAATCGTCTTCTGAAAAAGATCATTTCCCAGTCTACATTAAGCTCTTTTAAGAATTCGAATAATTTATCATCATTAGCTTTTTTCATTTCTAAAGTGATGAATAGCTGAAGTCCGTAATACTTATGTTCTTGCTGAAGAAAAAATCCTCTTTGGTGCATGGATGCCAAGATTTTTATGCTCAAAGAATAAATGTTATCAGTTACTCCTTTTTTATCACAACTGAGATAAATTACATTTCCCTCTTCACTCACATATTCACAATCCAGAAATCCGAGAATACTTTCATTATTTTGATCTATAAATTCGCATAACCCACTAAGGGTTGGTTTAACATCAAATTTCTTCAAATCACTTTCTTGAATTGTAACGTAATCATTATAACTACCACCAATAGCTAATTTTATCGAATTAAGTTTTAATTCTTCATCAATTCCAAATACATTCTTAAATGCTTCGTTCAATGGAAATATTTCTTGTTCAAGTATTTTAACATCTGCTATTGAACTCTCATAAGGTTCTGGATCTCTTAATAATTTATTCATTATTGGTGCTTCTGAAGCATCAACTTCCACCTCATAATCTTTAGCCAAGTTTTTTCTTATCACGCAAACAGAACGCTTTTTCTCATTATACATGGTAAGTGATGTATTGCTATCAATAACCGCTCTAAAATGTTCAGTAAATAAATCGTCAATATCATCTGATTTGAATTTTCTCTGTCTCAAAAATAGCACCAAGAATAATAATAAAATATAAGGTTCTTTAACCTTTAGTAAGATACTTCAATCTTTTAATTTTATGGTTTCACTTTATCAGATTTTAGTGCCTTATAGTAATATTAAATAAAAAAGGGCATGCAAATTATTAAATATTTGAACTTAACAAGTTTTTTGAATTATATCTCTAAAGATCATTTATTGATTATCGAGGATATAATCATCGCCTTTTTTGAAATAAGTTATTGTGGAGCCAAAATTATTTCGGACCGTTATCTTGTCTCCATCGATATCTAATAATTCTATAGAATAAGGGATACGTCTGTGTTTAATTATTTCACTTATTATTTTTTTTTCTTCTTCGAGATCCATATCTTATAGAATAAATCAAGCAAAAAAAGTTTTATGAAAATGAAAAACTAAATATTTACTTTACCAGAAATTTCTTCTATATCCAATCTTAATATACAAGTATTTATGTAAGATTTTCCATTATTTAAATGATTTTTTTTTATCTTTTGAGGATTTTCTTCTAAATGACTTATCAATACATCAAATCCATGTTTTTTTTCTTCAAAGCTCTCTATAATAATCAATTTTCCCCTTATGATAATTGATTGATACGCATGATCACAATCATTCATCTTATAACCACAATCTTTGATAACTGTAGCACACACTAATGGATTTGCTTTGATAAACTCAATTTTTAATCCTTCATTTGCACAATGAAAATATAAACAATTATTATCTTGATCATAACCATAACTAAGAGAAACAATATATGGTTCAGAATCTCTGCACATTGATATTGTAACATATCGACCTTCAATAAGAATTGTGTTTAAAAGATTTGAGTTTGTAATTTCTTTTTCCTTCCGTCTCATGTGGTATCTCGTCATAATTAAATTGATGAAAAGTTGTAATATAGCTATAAGCTAGATTTTTTATTTCATTTTAATAATTTTTTTTAAAAAATTTAATAAATACATCGTTATAAATATAAAAGAAGATTTAATTAAAGTATAGTAATAACATTAATACTCTTAAATTTAGTTTTTTATTTTTAGTAATTTTATCTAAATTCAAGTGATTTTTATGGTAAAACAAATACTAGATATTGGCTTTTTCTCAAGCATGTACAGCCAAACTAACGGAACTGCTCATGCTGTCAAAAATTTATCAGAAGCAATAGCAAGAACAGGACATAATGTCCATGTCTTTGCTCCTAAAATTACCAATGGTCATGCTATTCCTAAAACATTACATTATCATGATCTTGGAGGTGCGTATATTGGGAAGGAGACAGGGGTCGTTGCTTCAGTTCCACTCCAAAAAATGTTTTTCTGTCCCCATGATTATTTAGATATCACTCACATGCACACTCATGCGACGATTGGACCAATTGCTATTAATTGGGCAAAATATTTGGGAATCCCCATGATTGCTACTCATAATGCACCACTAACGTATTATACCGCGCAAAATGTTAGAATTATTGGAAATCTACTTACCAAATCTGACTTACTCTGGAGATACGAACGCCATTTACTCAATAAATATGATTTTGTTCACGTTCCTACCAAATCTAAGAAAGATCAGCTACGTAGTTGGCGTTTCATGGAACCGATTATTTGTTTATCTAATGGAATACCTGATGCAATGTTCACGGATTTGAAAGAAAATGGTATTCGAGAGAAATATAACATTGAAGATAAAAAAGTATTGCTATATGCTTCACGCCTATCCACAGAAAAGCATCCTATTAGTATCCTAAAAACATTTAAACAAATACAGAAAGAAGTTCCAGACGCTTACCTTTTAATGGTGGGAAGTGGAGGCGCTTCTTCAGATCATGTTAAACGAATGCTTAAGAGGAAGGCATACAGGGATATAGCGTCTTATGCAGGACGGGTTCCTTTTGTCGATTTATTAAGATTATATAGAACAGCAGATTTATCAGCTTTGTGGTCTTGGGTTGAAGCAGAAGGATTAGTATTAATTGAAGCAATGGCTCAAGGAACACCTACTGTAGGAGCGAACGCATGCGGAATAAGTAATGTTATAAGACATGGGGAAACAGGATATCTTGCTAATAATTTAGATCAATTCAAGGACTCTGTTGTCAAATTACTGAAAGACGATGATCTTCGCAATGAATTTGGAAAAAACGCCAAAAAAGTAGCGCAACAGTATAAGATTAGTAAAGTAGCAGAATCATGGATAAAATTATACAAGTTTACGATTGATGAGCTTTATCCGTTACGCTATTATCGTAAAGAAAGAAAAGAGAGAGTAGAATTAGTTAAGGAATTTGTAAAAACTCTCCCAAATGTCACCTTTTAATAGGTTGACTTATACTCTTTTTTATTATAATTTCTTAATTCGCCGTATAGATATAAATAAATATTTATTTCATGAAAATTTTGTCATCTCATAATGTCAGAAGATACGGAGAAATTAAAAAATGATGACCGAAATAACATGGAAAACATTCATGATTCTAAGGAACTTGTGAAAAAAGATTCAATTCCTCATTTTTTACCTACATATCGAGTTTCTTTTAAATTGTTTCCAATTCCGATTCTAATCGTCATAATCTTGGCGGGTATACTAGCCTACATGTCATATTTTGGAGCAGGGGTTCAAGTTAAAGGAGGTTATTTCTCAGAAGGAGATTTAGGTGCTTTAGGAGGTATTTTGAACGGAATCATTTTCACTTTCACTGCTGTCGCTGCTGCGTTTCTAATAGTTTTCTTGATAAGAAAGAAAGGCATTGACGTATTAAAATATATTTTTGGTTTTTCCTTTGGTTTGCTAGGATTTACATTATCATGGTTCTTTGCTACAGTAATAATTACTCTAATTTTCATTCAATTCCCAGAAACACCAACTTTAGTTAATACTTACCATCTCGTATCTGATATTATAAGCCCAATCTTAGTAGCAATATTTACAGGTTTGATGCTTTATAAATATTTCACATCCAAATCGATCAATACAAAGAATCTTATCGTTCTATATATTAGTCTGTTAATAAGTGCCTCAATGGGATTAATGATGCCACTTTGGACGACTCTTGCTATTTTAATTGGAATTTCTTTATGGGATATATATGCTGTACTCAATAAAAGAGGTCCCATCAAAGAGATGATTGATATTGCATCAAAAAACGACAAGTACGATTTATATGATGAAAAAGTTGAAGAATCCATCAAAAAGGGAGAAAGTGTTTATGATACCTCCTCAGTTGAAATTGGTATTGGGGATTTGGCTTTTTATAGCATGTTAACTACAAGTGCACTGATTCAGACAGGAAATGTATTTATCATGATCCTTACAACTTTAGCTATATTAATCGGTACGGGAATAACCTTAAATCAATTAAAACGTAATAAAATTTTACCTGGGTTGCCAATTTCCATCTTTTTAGGAATTGGTACCATGTTATTATCCTGGTATATAATATCAATAATTTAAATTAATTAAAAAACTAAATTAATAAAATTATTTTAAAGTTGAATATAATAATGGATAATATTAACTGGATTAAACAATTCGCTGTTATAGGAGCCGGAACTATGGGGCGTGAAATTGCCCAAGTTGCCCTTATGGCTGGTTTTGAAAATGTTGTTTTATTTAGTAGATCACAACAAACTCTTGATAAAGCTCTCAAATTCATTGAGAATGGTTTAAAAAAGATGGAATTAAAAGGTTTGTTGAATGAACGAGCTACAACAAAATTACTGAAAGAAAACCTCCATTTAGAAAGGATCATCGAAAAAGCTGTCGAGAATGCTGACTTTATCGTTGAATCTGTACCAGAAAACATGGATCTCAAGCTTGAAATTTTTAATGAACTGGGGAAATACTCTCCCAAGCATGCTATTTTAGCAACAAATACATCCACAATGAGTATTACAAAAATAGCTGAAGCTTCTAATCGCCCCCAACAAGTTATAGGCATGCATTTTTTCACTCCTATACCCGTACTTAGATTAATAGAAGTAATTAAAGGAGAGAAAACCTCGAATAAAACATTTGAAATTGCGATAGAAGTAGGTAAAAAATTACCGGCCTTAAAAGGAAAAAGATATATCGCAAAAATTGAAAAAGAAAGTCCCGGATTTATTGTAAATCGCTTAACGATTGCTTCTAGCCTTTTGTTAAATTGGTTATTAGATGTGGCTACTGAAAAAGCAATCCCTTATGAAAAGGTTGATAATGATTTTGCAACCTCCCCAGATTTAGGTCCATTTGCTAAATGGGATTACTTTGGCCTTGATGTGGTATGCGATACTATGTATTATTTTTCAAGAACAATTTCACCCGAATTTAAGCCAGGAAAAACACTCACAAACTTACTTAAGGAAGGAAACTTAGGAAGGAAAACTGGAAAAGGTATTTATGAATGGAGTGAAGGAAAACCGATTACTAAATATGAAGGAAAAGCAGAATTATCCAATCCAGAAGTTTATTATGCAATTCAATTAAACGAGGGATGCAGACTTTTAGAGGAAGGAATTGTTTCTAATTATAAAACTATTGATGATACGATGTTAGCTGGAATGGATATGCCTGGTCCATTCAATGCAGGGAAAAAAAATTATGAGAGATGGACGAAAATGTTGGAATCTTTTGCAAAAGAATCGGGGATAGACTATCTTAAACCAACTAAATTAATGGCAACGGGAGCTTTTATACAGCTGAAAAAATGAATTAATATCTATAACTTTTTATTTGAATTTCTAACTTAAAATAATTAAATTAGATAAATTAATTTTAAAATAGATATTTCTTCAATTATATCATTAGATTTGATAATTAATGCCTGGCAATGATTCCGCCCCAAAAACAGGAATAGAAAAGATTCTCTATTTCCTTAATAATGTTCTTGAAATAAATCATCCTGTTACAATAGCTGAAGTGGTTGATAAAACAAGATTATCTTGGAGTTTTATTAAAAAAATATTGGTCAAAATGAAAGATGAATATGATGGCTTTCACTTTGAAAAATCTGGGAGTGCTTGGTTAGTTTGGAAAGATAGAGATCACGTACTTAAAAAACTGGATGATACCTGTTCCCGTTTTCTACCCAATGATTCATCCAAGAATGACTGTGAATAATAGATTCACAAGTTTAAAATTTCCTATGTAATTCTATATATTGATTCAAATGAATTCTATAGAGCAAGTTAAAACTATCCAAGAAATCTTTTTAAATTCCTGGCCAGCAAAAGGTTATTACTTTTTAAATGGATGGATTTTACGCTACAATGAAGGCATAACTGATAGAGCAAACGCAGTTATTCCCCTAAATTACACGGGTAATAATCTAGATGATGATATAGATGAAGTGGAGAGAATCTATGAAAAAATGAATTTAAAACCATCATTCATGATACATGATTATCATGAGCCTAAGAACCTAAAATCCTCATTGATCTCCCGCGGATATCATGTTATCACTCCTACAAAAGTGATGATTTCATCGGTTCAAGACTTAACCTTTCCAACTATAGAAAGTAATTACGATTATAATTTCTGTGACAAGAGAGAAAGGGAATTTTCTAAATTTGTAATTGAATTTACCCATTGGACAAAGGATGAACAAGAAATTATTTCAAACCTAACTAATAGAATTATAATTCCTGATAAACTATTTGAAATAGTTAGATATAATGGATTGGTTATTGCATCAATGATGGGAGTGCTAGTACGAAAAAGATACTTGTATATTGCGGACGTATTGGTTCACCCAAATTTTCGAAGAAAACATATAGCTAGCACAATGCTTTATCGATTATTACAAGAATGGACCTATAAGAAAGGAGCAAAAATTGTTTGGTTGCAAGTCGAAGAAGATAATGAAAATGCCTTCAATTTATATAAAAATCTTGGAATGAATCCTATATTTGAGTACTCTTATCTAAAGAAATATAATTAGATTTACCATTTCCCTTTTCATGCTTTTTTTTCTAATATCTCATCATAAATTTTATATTTATAAATCTCAATAATATATGTTATTAGTTGTCACTTTTCCATTTTCCGATAACTTAATTCCTTCAAATTCTAATAAAGCCCGTTTCATTTTAATTCCTCCTTGAAATCCTCCTAGTTGACCATTTGTTTTTATTGCTCTATGACATGGAATAACGATTGGGAAGGGATTCCTTGCTAAAGCATTCCCAACTACTCTAGCACCATTTAAAACCCCAATTTTTATTGCGATACGTTTATATGTGCTGACCCATCCTCTTGGAATCTGAAATTCTGCTAAAAGTACATTTTTCTGAATTTCATAACAATTATTTAAATCAAGTAATTCTAAATCAAAACTTTCTTCCTTTCCCGTTAAAAAACGTTGGATTTTTTCTATTATTGATGCTATTAATGTTGGTTCCCCTCTTTGTAGAAAATTATTAAATTCTCTAAATGCTTTCTCTTCAGAATTTGCTCCAGAATCACTGAGAAATATCCTATGTAATTTTATTTGGAGATTTATATCTCTCCATACAATTGTTAAACTACCAAAAGGACTTGAAAATGTAAAATAAAACAAAATCTTGTCACCATTCATTATCAAGATTATGGAATAGAAGTGGTTTAAATGTTTTTAAAGGTAGAGTGAAATTTCACACTAAAGATCTACACCTTTATATTTCATAATATATTTTATCTATTAATTATTTTTACCCTTTTAAAAATGTATTTTAAGAGAAAGTGAATAAATCGTATGAAAATAGAAAAATCCAGTCAAGATCTTGAAAATGAAGTAATATATGCTGATTTATGCATTCATTGTGGAAGTTGTAATGCCTTTTGTCCTCATATGGATTTCAACGAGAAGACAGGAGAAGCTTACGTTGTTGATGAATGTACTGAGACTGTAGGATTATGTTATAATGCTTGTCCAAGAAGTTTTCTTCCAGTGTCTGAAATCGAGCAAAAACTCTTTGGTCAAAAGCGAATTGATTTAGCCATTGGAGTTTATAAGGATATCATACAAGTAAAATCAAAAACAAAGGATAGTATTTTATACAATCTCGTGCTTTCTGCTTTTGAGTCTGGGGTTGTAAAGCATTTCGTATTAAGTGAACCAAAAAGCACAAAACCTCCAGTGGCATTCCCTGTCGTAGTAGATAATGCAAAGGATGCAAAAAAATATATTCCAAAAAAAACAATGGATAATGCTGGACCATTGATAACAGGTATTGGAAAGGCATATAAGGATAAAAAGAGAGAAATAGGCATCTTAGGCAACCCGTGTCATTTTCAAGGTTTAGGTAAAATTCTAGCTTCAGATTTTAATACTGGTGCTGAACGAACATCTTTAAAAATCGCTTTTGCTTGCTCCTCTGGGGGAATGAGTGGATGTAAATATTGCACCGATTTTTCTGGAGAATTCTCAGATATTTCATTTAGTCCATGGGGGGCACCTAAAGGAAGTGATGAAGCATTCTTAATAATCAGAACAGATGTTGGTAAAAAAGTCATAGATCATGCATTAAAACAAAAATATATAGAGATCACGATTAAAGAACCCGATTTAAGTGAAATGAAGAACTTTATTAACAAGAAGAGAAGGAAGAACTTCAAGACTCTCGTTGGGAAAGACAATATTAAGGCTAAGTATTTAGAATTGAATATTGATGATTTAAAAGATTTATTGGAATAATTTATTCTCTTTTTTTAAATTATCTTCCTTTTTTTTAGGATGAATTTGGCTAAAGTTTCAAATATTTCTTCAGTATTATAACCGGATTTGCTTGATGTTTCAAAAGAATATGCTATATCATGTGATTTTTGAAACTCTTCTGCTTCTTTAAATTGAACAGTCCTTCTTGAGTCAGCTAAATCGACTTTTCCACCAACGAGCACAAATCGGGGATCTGAAGTGTTGTTTTTAACGATATCATACCATTCCTGAAGGTTCTGAAAACTTGTATATCTTGTAATGTCATAGCAGAGCAAACATCCTTCAGCGCCTCTAGAATAGCTCGGTAAAAAGAAACGAAATCGTTTCTCACCAGCAAAATCCCAAATTTGAAGTTTAATTGACATATCAGCCATACCTAAACTCCAACTAGCCAAATCAGTCCCAATAGTTATTTTTTGTTCAATATATTTTCCAGTAATTAAGCGTTGTATCATGGTGCTTTTTCCAATCCCACCATCTCCAACGACGACAATTTTAAATACATATCTTTTTGATTGGCTCATTAGTATAATAAATAATAAATTGGATTTTTATAAATCTTTATTGCTGTTGATTAAAGATATTATTATATTTTTTATTAAGATTTGAAAAATTAAGCAAAATCTCATTTCTTTCACTTTCAGGAAGGGATTGAATCATGTCATTAAGAACATCAATATCAAAATCTTGGATCTTACGATATATTATGAGTAGAAATAAACCTGTTAGACAAGGAGATATAATCATAAAAAATAAATAAAAAATAGATATATCTAAAGGAAGAGATCCTTCTATGCCCGTACCAGGTAAATAGTAAGGGATACTGGATATGAGATTGAAATGCATAAGAACTGCTATTAAAACATTTACTCCGTTTAACACTATAAAGGCAATCAGGTTTATTATTGATAAATGGATAGATTTTTCTCTTCCAAGAGAAGAGAGAACTTTATTTATGTTTTGGTTTTGTGTCTCCCTCTCTTCTCTAATGAGAATTTCGATTTTAGCATATTTCCATATATCAATAAGGATCCAATAAAAACCAAAAGTGTAAATTAATATGAATAAAATATTAAAATAAAAATTATAATCATCTATTAATTGAGGATGGGATATTGACTCTGAACCTATCCAAAATAACAAGATAAGCAATAACATTGATGAAAAGAACAATCTATCCGCAATTTTTTTTTCAGATCCCAAGGGATTATAAATTATCATTCCATTTGCTAAATAAACTCTCCATTTATTCGTATTAATAATTCTGAATGTCATGGACAGTGTAAATAATATGAGAGGATAGATAAGTAAGAAAAGATCATTCCATAATTGAGTGAGAATAAATAAAAACAAGACAACAAATAAAATCATATCCCGAAGTAAATTTTCATTCAAAATATCTTTTAGGGGCAAGGGTTCATCATTCGAATTATTTTCCTTCATAATTTCTATCTAAATTTTCTTAATAATTAAACTTTTATACTCTTTGCTAATATAAACTATAGAAAAAATCTTAATATCACGCGCCACTATACCAAAGTGTATAATATGAAATACCTTGATTTCTTTCCATACAAAAATTTTAGGCAAGAACAAGAAAGTATCATCAAAAAAATAGAACTATCATCAAGAGAAAGTAAAAATACGCTACTAGTTGCCCCAAATGGAAGCGGTAAAACAATCATAGCATTAAGTGCCCTATTACCTTTAGCATACGAGAAAGATCTAAAAATAATATATACTTGTAGAACTCACGCTCAAAATACAAGAATCATTAAAGAACTAACCAGAATTTCTAATTTTCGTAAAGAAAAAGGTAATAACCACAAAGTGAGTGGTATTTCAATTCGGGGAAGAAATGAAATGTGTTTAAATGAGATGCTACTTAAGCTAAAATTAGGTCCAAAAGAATCCATGTCTGTGTGTAGCGATCTTAGACAAAATAGAAATTGCAAATATTTTGTTAACCTAACTAAAAAAAGAGATGAACGGGACAACCCTGTTCTCATTGATCCTAAAATCTTAGAAAATCCAATTGATGCTGAAGAACTTATCAATATATGTAAAGATAAGAGTCTCTGTCCTTACTTCCTTAGTAAATTTCTTCTAAATAAGATGAAACTTATAATATGCAATTATCAGTGGATCTTTAATCCTCATATACGAGAAAATTTCCTATCTTTTATAGAAGAGGATCTTCAAAATTGTATATTAGTCATCGATGAGTGTCATAATTTAATAGATGTAGCAACTGAGATAAATTCTAAAAGGTTGACACCGTATTCTTTAAATTTATGCCTAAGAGATTTAGAAATGTATCGTTCACCTCCACTTATGCAAGAATTTGTGGAATTATTGGCATCTCACCTAAATAAAAAAAAAGTAAACATTCAAGATTCTGAACAAAAGATTGATCCTGAAGTTTTCTTGAATCAAATTACTAAAAGATTACAATTTCGCTCACTAACAGAATTTAAAAATTTTATCGAAGAAATTCATGATTTTAGTGTATCTATTCATGAAGAAAGATTGACAAACGGAGAGATCTCAAAAGATTTTGTTGGGAGCTTTGCGGATTTTTGGTTAAAGTGGATTAATAGTTATATATTAGAGAATTACTTTTTTTGTTATAATATAAGTGATACACGCAAGAATCCCAATATTTCTCTTGAGATAGTCGCTCTTGATCCGAGAGAGATGGTTATTCCTGTTTTAAAAGAAGTTCATACAAGTGTGAACCTCTCTGGTACTGTGAACTCTCAAGTATATAATAATATAATGGGATTAAAACAAACTGGCAAGGGTTATGAAGAAATTAATGGCGGATCTCCTTTTAATAAAGAAAATATTAAAGTTCTTATTACTGAGGGAGTAGATACTCGGGGAGTTAATAGAAATCCTGAGACATATAAAAAAATGATACTTAAAATAGAGGAAGTGATCTATTCTACACCTGCAAATACAGGAATTTTTTGCGCTTCATATAAAATACTTAATTCATTATTTTCAAGTGGTATTTCTTATCTCGCTCGGAAATATAATAAGAAATTATTTGTTGAAGAATCTGGATTATCCGCATCTGAAAATGCCTTAATGGTTAATGATTTTAAATCCATGGGTTCTCTACCCAATCAAGGAGCTATTTTACTTGGAGTATGTGGAGGGAGAAATTCAGAAGGAGAAGATTATCCCGGAAATTATATGAATTCAGTGATCATTGCAGGATTTCCTTATCATCTACCTACGCCACGAGTTAAAGCCAAAATTGCTTATTATGACAAGGCTTTTAATGGAAGAGGATGGGATTTTGCTTATCTCTTCCCAGCTATACAACGCGCTAATCAAGCTTCTGGACGACCCATCAGAAAAATTAAGGATAAAGGCTCAATAATTTTTATGGATTCAAGATTTAAGCAAAAATCTAAATGGATATCAGAATGGGCGCGGAAGGAGCTTCAAATTATACCTGACGAAGCTAATGCAATAAGCAATGTATTATATCCTTTTTGGAACTCATAATTTCTTTTTCAAAGATAAAAACTCTGTTTTGCTAAGAAATCATATAAAGATATTAATTTTTTAGTAACTATCTCCCAAGTAAAATTTTCCTTTACTCTTTTATAACAATTTTCTCTGATAATATCATAAAAACTTGGATTAACTAACACCCTTGATTTTATTATTTCATCCGGAATTTGATTTGCTAATCTAAGGAGTTCAGGCGTGAAAATAGTATTAGCCTTCAATTGATTAGTTTTTTCGGCAATTTCTGCAGATTTAAAGAGGGAAATAATAGCATGAGCCAACTGGATATGATCGTCTTTCTCAATTAAAATTCCTGTTCCGATTTCCGGAAAATCTCTTACATCTACAATTGTTTCCTGCAATCCTCCAACTTTTGAAGCGATTACTGGTAGTTTTGATGCCATTGCTTCGAGAGCCATGATACCAAATGGTTCCCATCGTGAGACAGCGCAATATACATCAGCAGCGATATGTGCTAAATAAAAAATATCAGAAGCAACCCCAAAAATGATCCTTAAATTATTTGGATTATCTTTTACATATTGAGCATAACTAATTATTTCAGATAAACTGTAGTCTGTCGGTAAAATTAAAAATAGAAATTTTGCATCGGGAATTTCTTTAGTTACCAAGTCTACCGATTTAAAAATCGTTTCAAATCCTTTTTGGGGAGAAATTCTCCCAGTAGTTAACAATAAAGGTCCAGATTCCATAAAGGGTCTAATAGTTCCATTCTTGATGAATGGATTTCCGTTTGAAATTTCATTAATAGTATCCAATACCTTTTTGGAACTTATTAATGGACTCTGGCTTAAATTTCCAATTTTATATTGTAATAAATATTTTTTAATATGACTTTTCGAGATTGGAGCTTTTGAGTCAATTTCTAAGAAGTTACGTAAATCTTCGCCAATATTATTCAACACGGATACAACTATATCATGATATTCCCAATCACATCCATCCCATATAAAATCAGCTTTAAAGTCTATTAAATCTCCCCCACAATTGGGGATAATATCCGAATTTAAATAGGACTGGCTTACACTAGTGACCATATCACATGTTAAGGCTCCAACTTTTTCTACTGTAGGAGGCTCATGTGGTCGATTCCAATTTAGATCATTATAACATAACGCGATGATATCCTCCAATTTCAATAACTTAAAGCCTTTTTTCATTCGTATTTTGATTAGAGAAGAATCAATACCACATGAACTATAATAATCCAATCCAAACCTAGGCCACGTTAATAGATGGATTGTCAATATTGAAGAAACTTCCAACTTATTTTTTGTAAACTCTTGTTTTAAAGCAATATAGGGTAATACAACATGATAATCATGTAAATGACAAACATCTGGAAGATCTTTATTCAATTGATTATTTAAAATATAATTTGAAAAACATTTCATTCCATGTGAATACAGACAAATCTTTCCTTTTATTGTATCAGGATCATAAATTGTTTTATCATCAAGAAAAAATCTGCTTGCGGAATTTTCACCACTTAATAAAATTATTCTTATGTCTCTAATTTTAAATTGAAAAAATGAAATTTCATATTCTATTTTTGGTGCTTCTAATCCCAGTTGTATACCATCAATCTCTCCTGCACAAGATATTGGTAATTTAGTCCACTCATATTTGTCTTTTAATCTATCAACTTGTCCATGGGAGGGCATAAAAACAGTTATATTATGAGTATCGGAGAGATGCTTTGCTTGGTTTGCTGGTACTTCTCCCAATCCACCAAATTTTGCAACACCCGCAAATTCAAATGTTAAGATCCAAATGTTTAGCATGGTTCTTATAATTACATATTATTAATTATTTAATTTAAAAATCATAAATATTATTTATTGTTTACAAACCGAACTTTAATATTAGCATAATGGTATTTGAATGATTTCTTATTATTATAAAAGCAAGAAAATAGTGCGATGTGTGACACATTAATAGCTTTGGGAAATAGTACTGATAATGGAAATGTAATTTTTGGTAAAAATAGCGATCGTCCCCGGAATGAAATACAATTAATCACCTATATGCCTAAATCTCATTATCCTGAGGGAGATATGGTTAAATGCACCCATGTATCAATACCTCAAGTAAAAGAAACAGCAGCAGTTCTTCTTAGTCAACCTTTTTGGATGTGGGGTGCTGAAATGGGAGCAAATGAATATGGTGTAGTTATAGGAAATGAAGCAGTATATACACATGAGCCATTAAGAAACGAAGGTTTACTTGGGATGGACCTCCTCCGCCTAGGATTAGAACGAGGTAATTCTGCATTTAATTCAACTAAAATCATTACAGAATTATTAGAAAAATATCATCAAGGAGGTAAATGTTCTTATGAAGATTCTACCTGGACTTATCATAATTCTTTTATTATCGCGGATTCTAAAGAGGCATATGTTTTAGAAACTGCTGATGATTGGTGGGTGGTTGAGAAAGTTATTGATGTAAGGTCAATCTCAAATGGGATATCAATACGTGGAAAAGGAGATTTTAGACGTGAAGGGATTATCACTCATGCGATTGAAATGGGGTATTGTAAAGATGATAATGATTTTGATTTTGTTACCACTTTTTCAGGAAGTCATCCATCTAATATTCTTAATCCACTTTCACGTGGAGGGAAGTCCAGATTATTACTAAAAGAAAATATTGGTAAAATCGAACAATCATTGATGATGGGATTTTTAAGAGAACATGATGTTGGGATATGTATGCATGGTGGATTGGAATCAACGGGATCTCAAGTTTCTGAACTGAAAAGAGGAGGAAATAACTCTATTCATTGGTTTACTGGGAGCACACTTCCATGTTTAAGCTTATATAAACCATACATATTCCCCATTGATAATCAAAATGTATTAAAATCCAGACCTTATAAAAACCAAAATTCAGATTGGTATTGGATGCGACATTCTCGTTTCATTAGAGAACTTGATAAAAAAGTATTAAAAAATCAATATTTATCTAAGTTAGAGTTTATAGAGAAAAAAGTTATTGATCAAGTTAAAAAAGCTGTTCTAAAGGGTCAAAATATTAATCTTGTAATTGAAAAAAGCAATAATTATGCTTGGGAAAAGGCAGAAGAATTAATTTATTTATGAAAAAATTTTAATACTTCATTTAATACAATCTCACCAGAAAATGGACTGAAAGTTGGAAATGGCTCATATCCTCCAAAATTTTCATACTCTTTTATGCTAAACAAATAAGCAATCCAATCTTGAGAATTCTGAAAAATGAAAGTATTTTTTCTTCCAAACAATGATTCTTCAAGGATCTTATTTCCTAAATCTTCAAATAATTCTCCAGGCACAGTTATTAGATCTAACTTATTTGAAGCATTTTTAGCATCAGTTGTAATTTGAAAATGTTGAACAATTGTTTTACATTTAATTTTCCTTCCTTTTTTATTCAAACTAAAAAATGGAAAATTAGCATTCAAAAGATTTATTCGAGCAATCTTAAGGAGAAATAATTTTTTAATACAATAATAGAGCTTATTAGAGAACCAAATTTTATTGAAATATTTTGCATCTTTCATTGGAACCCAAAACTCATGTAATTCCGCATCGATTCTGATAGAATCGGAATAATCCTTATTATGAATAGAACTAGCTAACTTTAATGCTTCTTCAGCAATAATATATCCAATTCTTTTAGTATCTTCATATGTGCCTAATTGATCGTATATTAACGACTTTTCTTCTTCTAAAGCTTTATAATCAATTCCACTTGTAGTAATTGGATTTAGATCTCCTGATGGACCATTGAAGTATACTGCATTAGTTCTTTTTTCAGTTAATTGTTCAATTCGTTCAACATATCTTCCTGGAAAATCGGCAGATAATTTAAAATTCTTAAATGAAAGTGTTGTTGGATGACAAGAGTAATTTGTAATTATTCCAATTATTTCATCTTTATTTAAATGCTTGAAAACAATGACTCCAAGTTCAGGTTTTGATTGCCTGGTCGGATGCCTTCGATTGATAACAATATCAGGATTAAATAGCTTTTTCTTCCAAGCAATCCTACATGGTTCTAACTGTTTTGATAATTTTTCAAGTAGTTGGATAACTCTTTTAACCAACCAAACAATGTATAAATCATTTCTGTTAGATCCAAACATTATTCCCCTTAATACATTAAAAGTTCCTCCAGGCCAATGAAATTCTCCAGTAAGATCAAAAGAAGCATGAGTGTGTGTCGCATGAATAAGAATATTCTCTGCTTTAATATAAGGGAAAATTGAAATAATTTTAGTTTTCATATATTCTACGATAGCTAGCGGTAACTTAAGCATATCAAATGAGAGCATTAAAAGATAATCTTGATTTTCTTCAATTAAGATACCATGAACATGAATATCATCTAATTTTCCTAAGCATGGTTTTTTACGAGTATAACCAGCTAATGACATGCCTATAAAATTTAATTGAGTAATTGTTTTCTTTCCAAACGCAACTTTCATAGATTTAGTATAAATCTAAAATCTACAAAAATTTTACCTTTTATAAAAAAGAGGATATAGTATTTATCGAAAATTTTTTATCTTTTTAAATATTTTTTTAAATTAAAGGAAAATATACAACTATTTTGAGTGGTAAGTTATGACATTGAATAATAAATTGGAACTTCTTGGATTAGAGGGTGCGATTTCAAATTATAAACGAGGACGGCATACAATTCACCCCAAACATTGCATCTTAGTATTCCCAACCATTAAAACTAGAAAAGATGCAAATAAATTAGCAGGAAGAACTGTTTTATGGATTAGTTCAACAGGAAAGGAAATGAAAGGTGCTATCACTAGAGCTCACGGTAATAGTGGCGCTGTTAGGGCACATTTTAAAAGAGCAGGATTACCAGGACAGGCTTTAGGCACAAAAATTAAGATCATTAAATAATCTCGTTTTTAATCTTTTGAACTTGTTATAAATCTTTCAATCATTTTCTTATTTATTTAAATAGACCCAATTTCAGTATTTTAGAGATATTACACAAATAACATACCTATTGAAATTAAAAAAACCCTTCAAAATTATTGAAAGTACTATTTAATTTTGTCTTTTTTCATAATTAAATTGGGATTTAGATGTAAAAATGTCAGAACAAAACGTGCAAATTTGTCGATTCTGCCATAGACATATTAAGCTGGCTTATTATTGTGAGGATTGTGGAGCCAGTTGTTGTTCTGATTGCTTACATGAAGAAAAAATTGATTATTTCATTTGTCAAGATTGTAATTCTAAGAATATAGAAATTAAGGATTCGGGTAAATATGGTTCTTGCAAAGATTGTGAGAGTGAACAAATAAATCAAGGGAGTCAATTATTAAAAGCTTGCCCAAAATGTCATTCCACATCAATAATTAATATCTATGAGAAAAAAGAGGATTTAGAAAAAAGTTTTTTAGATTTAATTAAAAACGTGCGATACTTCATTGAACCTCTGAACGATCTCATAAATACTATGTATCATTTGCGCCAAAAAGTAAAAAACGCACGAGCACCTCCAATCAAATGTTGTCACTTTCCCCATTTGGAAGCCGATCTTCTAGCATTATTTAAATTATTAAGTTATGCAAAAGAAAATTTACATGAGAAAATTAGTATTCTTTTCAATCATTTATCATTGAATAAAGAATATTTTTTTGATATTTACTCACAACCAAATGCCAATGTAATTATTATTGAGGGAATACTTGAGAATCTAACAAGGAGTAATAATTCCATTCAGGAATACGTATCCAATAACATAAAAACAATTTCTACAAGTATAGAAAGCATCCAAGATTATTTGAAATTTATTGAAAAAATCATCTATTACTTTGACACCTATAAAAAATACTTGAATTTAGCTGAAAATGAAAAACCAATTTATGCTATTTATGCAAAATTAGCCAATGGTTTAAACACTCAAGATAAGTTCAAAAAAAGTAGAGGAATCCTTTTTATTACAAATCTTGACTTATCATTTGTGCATGAATATGGAAAACTAAACAAAAAGAAAGAAGTTATTTTTAAAGCTCCTGTAAACGATTTAATTAAAATTAAATCCCAAGGTAAAATGTTCAAGAAATTATATATTGAATTTCCTTATGGAAGATATGAATTCACTCTTCCACCAAATAATATTACCCGAGTTTTGGATTATATCATTTTAGCAAGGAATTTTGATGAGACTATTAAGTATGATCAAGAGATAGCTGAGAAACTTAATAATATCTATATAGATTTAAATGATATAACTGCGTTTATAGAAGAAACTATTAACTCTTTTTTTAGTTTAAAGTGCCAATATAATAGTGCAAATCAAAATTCTGACAATTTAATTCCAATAAATATGTTTAGACAATCAAATTATATTCCCCCTGATATTTCAAGAATTCAGCAACAACCATATCAAGCATATAATAATAATCCACTTAATTATATTCCGAATTATCAAGTCTCGCAACCCATTCCTCCCCTAGAATATCAGGATATCCCCCAACAAATTAATTTTAATGGATTTCCTTATCAAGATCCCGAAAAATTGTTATTCTATGGAAATTCAAGGATTTATAATCAAAAGAAGCAACCATATTATGATAATCGCTTTATTCCTCAAAATTTATACGATCCTCGCAGAATTCAGAACTATGAAAGGAACCAATTTATTAACAATAATCAGAGAATAGATCCAAATAATAAAAAAATTCTAATGAGAAAACTCGAGCAAGTTCAAAAAAATGGTTTCTTTCATTCTCCAGAGGTAAATGAATCTCATGACATATTGCAACGAGATCATGGTTCATATTTGAATATAAATGAAGGAAAGCGTTCCATATATAATGATTACTCCAAAAATCACTTGTCCGAATACTTTAACCAAGATAATTTCATTTCTAATGATTTAGACACTAATAGAAAATATTCAAAAAAAGAAAAAGAAAGGTTTCGAAAATTACGTGATTTCGAGAAGGAAAAATACAGTTTAGATGAAACTTTGAAAGCGTTAGATGCAAAATTCGATCAAGGAATAATCTCTGAAGTTGACTATTTTAGGACCTTCAAAAACCTTCAGAAACAGATTTACTCAATCGACAAGAACATTGAATGTCTAGGTCAAGAATTGGAGGAAATTGAAGATATTAAAGGAAAATATCGAGAATATGACGGTAAACGATATTATACATAAAAGAAGGAAATTTGATACTATTAAGAATGTAGATTAATAATAGATTTTATGATTCTAACTCTTTTCTTAATTTTTCTATCTCGTCTTCTAATTTAGCCTTAGTTCTTATTTCAGGCTCTTCTTCTTCGCTATCAAACTCCGAAATGTATTGTAAATCATCTGAAGGTACTTCAGGTATCTGACCACCTTGATCTAATAACATTTCGGTTTCAAGTTGATTTAATTCATCTGTCACATCGATAGCTAAGTCAATCTCCGGATCACCTGCTAAAATCTCAGCAGATTCTTCGATTTCAGAAACATAAGCCTCAGAGTCTTCCGCAATTTCTGCGATTTTGGTAGGAGCTGCTTTGCTTGCAATATCTTGAAGTTCATCACGGATTCCTCCCATCAAATCGCCAGTCATTGAGATCATGCGCCCTTCATCTATAGCTTCTATTTGACGTTCTATTTTAGCTCTAATATTATTAGCGCGGTCAACCTTCTGTTGATATTGTTTAAATTGGATTAAATAATTCTTCGCTCTTTCTCGTTCTCCTCGTTTCAAAGCAATTTTTGCATTCTTTCTTGCGATTTCTGATCTTTTGCTATAGGTTTTATTTACCAAAGCTATCTTACGTATGTGAGCTTTTGCTTTAGTTACAAGTTCTTCCTTCTCTTGTCCTTTTCGGGGAAAGAGTTTTTTTTTAATTCCCACTGTGTTTCATCTCCATATTGGAAGTTTATTTTAATTATTTCTCTTTATTAATAATTAAGAAATTTCAGACTTAAATATATTAATAGAAAATTTAGTTAAATAAAATAATTTCTAAACTTTAATCTTTCATAGTCCAAATTTTATTTTCATTGTTGATGAAATATGAAGACCATTATCCTTAATTTTGAGCAAAAAGAACCAAATTTAGAAGAATTAATTCAAGAAGCTTTAAATCATGATTTCTTGGATATTATAGTCTCAAAAGACACGTTTCAAGAATTCTCTCAAATTGAAGGGCTAAAAATATATTCTAAGGATCTTACATTACCAATAAATAATCTAATTTGTTCAGATATAGATGAGGTAAAAAGATTCAAATCTAAAAACGAAGCCAATCCTTCAAAAATTGGCATTTATAGAGAGTTAGTAACTAAAGAAGATGAAAATATAATTATAGGACTTGCTGAAACCAACTTACTTGATTTTATTATTGTCTCAGCAAAAGATTGGAAAGTTATACCATATGAAAATCTTATTGCTGCAATGCACTCTTCTAATATAAATTTAATCGCAGAAGTATACTCGATTAAAGAAGCAGAATTAATGCTTAATGTTTTGGAAATGGGAGTTGATGGGATTTTATACGCCCCTAAAGATGTAGATGAATTAGAGGAATTGAAAAAATTTTATAGACCAAATCTTAAGATCAACTTGACGAATGCGAAAGTTATTGATATTCAAAATATACCTGAAAGTGCACGGGTGTGTGTAGATACAACTTCCATTCTTGAAGTAGGAGAGGGGATGCTTATAGGGAGTACAGCTAAAGGATTTGCATTAATCCACGCTGAAGTTTTTGATACTAAATTTATTTCTTCAAGACCATTTAGAGTTAATGCAGGTGATGTTTCGGCTTATATATTAGTTCCATCGGGAGGTTCTCAAAAATATCGCACTAAATATCTTAGCGAATTAAAAGGGGGAGACCAAGTATTAATAATTAATAAGGATGGTCTTACACGAGTAGTTACAGTGGCTAGAGTTAAAATCGAGATCAGACCGATGCTGAGATTTGAATTAGTTTCATCAGTTGAGGATTCTCCCGTTACGATGAGTGTCATATGTCAAAATGCAGAGACTATTAGACTTGTTGATAAAAATGGAAAAGCTGTATCGGTTGTAACCATTAAAAAAGGTGATGAAATTTTAGTTCATATTGGACCTGGAGCGACCCATTATGGTGTTCCCCTTGAAGAAAAGATCATTGAAAAATAATAATTAATCCTCGTAAATAGCACACGTACTCCTACTTTCTTCTATTTTAACCTTAATTTTCTTGTCAAAATATCTTAATTTTAATTGATCATGAATATATTTTGCGAGTAACTCGCTTGTTGTAGCAGGTAATGGAAGAAATTTAACCTCAGAAAAGGGGAATACATATCTCTTTCCACTTTTAGTAATGATTTTTATGCTCTCATTCTGGATCTCGATATCCAAGTCCTCGGATTTTTCAGGAATTAAAATGTAATGATCAAGTGGGGCGACAATTATTTTAAGCTGTTTTTTAAGTTCGAAAAAATCAACTACAAAATAATTTTCATCTAAATTAGAACTTATTTCAGCAGAGACGTAGTAATTATGTCCATGCAGTCTGGAACATTTCCGGGGTTCTTTAAGAAAATGACAAGCGCTAAATTTTATTTCACTTGATTTAATAAGGACTTTGTTCTTCATGGTTTTTTGTTAAGATCAAGATTTGTTATGATTTAATTTTAAGAATTTAAAAAATTTTTCATTGAAAATCATAAATGAATTTTTTTCTACTAAACCTAGCTATATCTTATAATCATATTTTTTAAATGCTTTTTAAATAATCTTTAATGTACTAATATATACAGTGGAATGTGCATAATGAAGGAAAAGAAAATTGCCATAACAGGAGCTAATGGATATCTCGGTATGGGAACAATTAAAAAAGCGCGTTCACAAAATTGGGACGTGAATGCGATTGTAAGGAGAAAAGAGGTCATGTCTGAGCTCCAGTTATTGGGTACACAAGTGTTTTTAGTTAAGAACTTTGAAATTCCATCACTAACAGAAGCTTTCGAAAATTGTACTGCAATCCTTCATTTTGCTAATATTGTTTGTGGTTCTAAAGAAATTTTTGAAAAAGTCAATGTTCAGGGACTAAAGAATATTCTTGAAGCTGCTAAAAAAGTCAATGTCTCGAAAGTTATCTATCTATCAGGTTTGGGTGTTGATCAATATAATAAAGTAGAATGGGCTAAAAATGAGTATTTTAGATCTAAATTCGAAGCTGAAAAAGTTTTAAAACAAGCTAATATTCCTTACATAATATTTAGACCCTCTTACATTTTAGGTCCTCATGATGAGTTGATTTCTGAGATAATTAATCAAATTGTGGATGGGGAGGTAATTATCGCTGGAGATGGGAATATTCCAATGAATCCTATCTACTTGAATGATGCAATTACCGCTTTTCTATTAGCAACCTCAGAAGAGAGACATATAAATAAGATATATGATCTCGTGGGATCACAAATAATTACTATGAATGAGTTAGTTGAAATTGTAATAAAAAAATTGAGTTCTTTTGGCTTTAACGTGCCAAGACCCAAAATAACGCACATCCCTTATGAAGATGCACCTGAAAAATTAGATATCTGCGCAGAAATGGTTGATGTAATGCGATGTGATTTAACTCCTAATGGTAAAATTACTACTAACGACTTAGGATTTGAATTGTCACCCATATCAGAAGCAATAGATGCAGCAATTTATACCGAAATCGGTACAGATATTAAATCTAACACTAGGAAAAGAGCAATTTTATTGCTTTCAGGAGGTATTGATTCAGCTACGGCATTATTTTGGGGAATCAATCAAGGTTACGAGATCTTTGCCCTTTCACTATTATACAAATGGCGAGCAAAAAATGAGATTAAAGCTGCTAGAAAGCTTACTGAATTATTAAATATAAAATTAATTGAAGTTCCACTCATTTTCATGCAGCAGGCTACTGATCTCAAAATGGAAGGGTATCCAATACCTTCAGTATTCCAAGCACCTCAGGGATTTATCCCAATGAAAAATTTAGTATTTTATTCTATTGCTGCTTACTACGCAGAAGTCTATGGATGTGAATTAATCATAGGAGGGCACATTGTGAAAGATACAAGAACCTTTCCTGATGCGAGACCTAAGTTCTTCACTAATCTTACAAGTCTGATAAATGATTCAAAACATACTTCAGATAAAACTAGAGTCCAATTTTTGCTACCTTTAATTAATCTAACTAAATCAGAAGTGGTTAAATTAGGAAAGGAACTAAATGTACCATTTGAATTTACTTGGAGTTGTTACGGGGATTTTATGAAACCGTGCAATAAATGTAAACCTTGCGAAGATAGAAAGAACGCATTTTTAGAAAATGATTTAGAGGATCCAACCTTTAAAATTAATGAATAGCAATCATATTTAGAAATTAATATTGGAATGTTCTTATGACAACTTACTGGGCACCTTTACTACATATATACCAGCCTCCCACTCAAGATGTAAGAATACTTGAACAAATTGATAAAGAATGCTATGAACCATTATTTTCAATAATTAATGAAAGTGAAATTGCCAAATTTACTTTAAATGTTAATGCAGGACTAATTGAAATGTTACTTGAAAACGGATTAGATTCCACTGTTGAATTAATGAAAAATCTCGTTTCAGAATTAAAATTGGAAATAATGGGTACTGCTAAGTTTCATCCTATTCTCCCATTAATCCCAAAAAAAGAAACATTCCATCAGATTCAGTTAAATGAAGAAATAATTCGACGTGAATTTGGAAATGCTTGGGAAAGAAAAGGATTTTTCCCACCTGAAATGGCCACATCATCAAAAATTGCTAAGTATGTTAGAGAAATTGGTTATGATTGGGTTATTCAAAGTGGAATTGCTTATCCTGGAGAAGTAAATATGCTTCCCTGGCCTTATGATATTATCTATAAATCTCCCAATGGGTTAAAGCTATTTTTTAGAGACGATATCTTGAGTAATAAGATCTCTTTTAATAAAATTACAGCTAAAGAATTCATAAAAGAATTGAAAAATGTGCATAAAGATGAGAAACAACATTATAAAAACAGTACATATATAGTAACTGCGATGGATGGAGAGACTTTTGGGCATCATATCAAAAATTATGAAAGAACCTTTATGAAAAAAGTATTGGAAATAATAAATAATGATGAAGAGATCGAAATTACCTTTATCAGTATGTTAGATCAATATTTCCCTATTAGTGATATAAAATTAGTCCCACAAGAATCGAGTTGGAGTACTACTGAGAATGACATCAAGCAGAATTTACCCTATCCTCTTTGGCATAATCCATTAAATAAAATTCACAACTATTATTGGAAAATTGTTAAAAGTTTGAATAATCTAATG
>Ga0315536_1000097_pt1 | contig 39497 bp, 39 predicted proteins | sample SalMarSW160230MG_FD_203093 | JGI IMG/M metagenome (GOLD analysis project Ga0315536, IMG submission 203093) | Salt marsh sediment microbial communities from the Plum Island Ecosystem LTER, Massachusetts, United States - Salt Marsh Sediment SW1602-30 ...
GTAAATCACATCCGTTTAAAAAATAACGTAAGTTTTATGAGCTATTTAGAATATATTTTACAAAACAGATAAAAGTTACATACGCTTAATATATCGAAACTCTTGATTGGCATCCTTTATTAAAATGAAAATTATTATCGATAAGAAATTTATAGCAGAAATATTAGCCAAGTATATCTCATATTTTTCAGTTGAGGAATTAGAATCCTTTGTAGAGATTCCTCCAGATGAATTCAGTTATACTTATGCTTTTCCCTGTTATAGACTAGCTAAATTTGAAAAAAAAGCCCCTCTTCTCATTGCAAAAGATTTGAAAGCTAAAATTAAGTTACCAGAATCCATCGAACAAGTCGAATCAGAGGGTCCTTATTTAAATTTCACGGTAAAATCCCAGATAATAATAGAAAATATTACTTTACTCCAAGAAGACTATGGCAGAATTCGAGAAACAGACGAGTCTATATCCAAATATAACGTTGTAATCGAATATCCCTCACCAAATACGAATAAACCCCTTCATTTTGGCCACATCAGAAACATGTTACTTGGAAAGTCTCTTTCAAACTTACTCTTATATAAGGGATATAAAGTCTTCCAGGTCAATTTAAATAATGATAGGGGGATTCACATTTGTAAAAGCATGGTAGCATATAAGAAATGGGGGGAAAACAAGGAACCTAACATAAAAAGCGACCATTTTGTTGGAAATTATTATGTAAAATACAATCAAATGCTTGAAAAACATCCTGAATTAGAAAATGAAGCAAGAAAAATGTTAAGGTTATGGGAAGATGGAGATACTGAAACACGCGATTTATGGAAAAAGATGAATAAATGGGCATTTGATGGTTTTAAGATAACATTTGAGAAATTAGGTATTAAATTTGATAAGGAATATTATGAATCGAGCCTTTATTTAAAGGGGAAAGAAATAATATATGAAGGACTAAAAAAGGGATTATTTGAACAAACAGAAGATGGAGCCATATTCGTACGCCTGAAAGAAAAATATAATCTTGAAGATAAAGTTCTTATCAGGAGTGACGGCACTTCAATTTATATAACTCAAGATATATATCTTGCTTATATTAAAAAGAAAGATTTCAATTATGATAAATCTATTTATGTCGTTGCAGATGAACAAATTCAACATTTCAAATGGTTGTTTGCGATACTTGACTTATTGGGCTTTAAAGAAGATAATTTTCACCTCTCTTATGGTATGGTCGATTTACCAGAAGGTAAAATGAAAAGTAGGGAGGGAACAATTGTTGATGCCGATGACATTATAGCAAAAATAGAAAAATTAGCGCTTGAGGAGGTAAATATGAGGTATTCAAATCTTTCTGAAAATGAAAAGAAACATCGAGCAGAAATCATTGGAATGGCTGCTTTAAAATTTTACATCTTGAAATTCAGCGCAATCAAAGGATTTACCTTTAATCCAAGAGAAAGTATTTCTTTTGAAGGAGAAACTGGGCCTTATATATTATATTGTAATGCACGCATAAATTCCATCATTTCAAAGTCAAGAGAAGATATTGATCTAAATGTGAATTGGGAATTATTAAAACATCAAACTGAATTACTCCTGTTGAAGCATCTTACGTATTTTCCGGAGATCATTGATACTGCAGAGAGTTCCTATAATATTCACATTATTCCTCAATATTTATTAACACTATGCCAATCTTTTAATTCATTTTATTCTTCTTGTCTAGTGATTTCTGAAAATAAAGAATTAGAGAAAGCACGATTATTGTTAATTAAATGTGTTCAAGTTGTAATAAGAATAGGACTAAAAATACTGGGTATAGATATTTTAGACCAAATGTAACAATAGAGAGATAATGACATGAAATTTTATGATTTTGGAGATACAATAGCATCAGATACCGAATTTGTAATTTTTGGAATTCCATGGGATTATTTAAGTTCAAAAGATAATGTCAATTCTTCTACGGCACCTCAAAAAATTCGAGAAGTGAGTCAAGATTTAGCATTAACTACTGAAATGGGAGTAGAGATTCCAAGTTTAAAAGTTGTTGATATGGGAGATGTAATCATTGAACCCTCGAACGTAGAAAGAAACTTCAGAGAAATTAAGGATTTCATAATGAATATATTTAAACAGAAAGGAGATGTCATCCCCATCATGATTGGAGGAGATCATTTCTGCACGTTTCCTGTGGTAAAAACAATTAGTAAGGAATTTATAACAGACGAAAATATCGGTATTTTAATATTTGATGCACATTTGGATTTATATAATGAATGGGATAAGAGCGTGTATTCTCATGCTACAGTTTCACATAGAATTTATGATTTAGATCAATTCGATAAAAATAATTTGTTGATTGTAGGAACGAGAGATATAGATATTCCTGAAATGAAAATCGCTAATGAAAAAGGTATTACTCATTTTGATGCATTTTTATTTTCAGATCTTGGATTTACAAATTTATCAAAGGATATCGTAGCGTTCTTTCAGAATTCTGGGATAAAATCTCTTTACGTGTCAATAGATATCGATGTATTGGAACCATCTATTGCTCCGGGTACAGGTTATGCCATACCCGGAGGATTATCATATCGGGAGTTATGGCAAATATTGAGATTATTAGCTAAAAACTTTAAAATATATGGGTGCGATTTAGTAGAAGTATCACCGAATTTAGATGCCCCTAATAATATGACATCCAATTTAGCAGCCAAATTGCTAGTAGAGTTTATTTCTTTTATTTCAACTTAATATTAGAATGAAATTATGACACCAACTCCAGAAATTAAAGATATTTTAAAAGAAGTTAAGCAATTTAAAATCGATAAAGACACTAATATATCATCACTCATCGCAGATTTATCAAATACGGGATTCAGTGCTAAACGTCTAGCAATTGCTTGTGAAATTTATGAAGCAATGATAAATGATAAAGACTGTACCAAATTTTTCGGACTTGCTGGTGCTCTGATTCCCGCAGGATTTCAAGGAATAATTCATGATTTTATTGAAGCTGGTTTTATTGATATTCTCGTAACTACAGGTGCAAGCTTAACTCATGATATTGCAGAAACATTGGGGTATCATCATCTTCAGGGTAGTATCAATTTAAGCGAAGTTAATGATGTTAAATTACATAATGAAGAAATAAATCGAATTTACGACGTATTCTTACCAAATAACGTTTATGAAGGGATAGAAGACTTTGTATCAAATTTGAAGATAGTAAATGACAGCATGCCTGTGAGTGAGTTTTTAAAGTTTTTAGGGGACGAATTGCCTGCTAATTCTAATTCTATTTTAAAGGTATGTGCAGAAAAAAACGTTCCGATATTTTGTCCAGCATTTACTGATTCTGGTTTAGCGTTACAACTCGGTTTTCATCATCAAAAACTTAATCTCAACCATTTCAAAGACATGTTAAAGATGGTTGATCTTGCTTGGGATTCAAAAAAAGCAGGAGTGTGCATTATAGGGGGTGGAGTACCTAAAAACTTTATATTACAATCCCTTCAATTTTGTCCAAATTCTGCAAATTATGCGATTCAAATTACTATGGATCGACCAGAACCAGGAGGATTAAGTGGTGCAACATTACAAGAAGCAAAATCTTGGGGAAAAGTAGCGGAAAAAGCTCAATACTCTACAGTAATTTCTGATGCTACTATTGTTTTACCTATTATATTATGGTATTTAAAAAAAAAGCAATTTGGTAAATAGAGAGTTCAATAAAATAATCCTTCAAATTTTTGATCGATGTTCATTGTATCAGATCCGAATATCTGGTCTAAATTTTTCTTAAAAGATTTGAATTGGGTTATTTCTGATAAATTTTTTCCTGAATTTTTGGAGATAAACTCTTGTCCAACCAATGTGAGCAATGGCTGGACAATTTTTTGTACATATTTTTCTACTCGCTTCTCTTTATCCATGATGGCATATGATATTAACAGTTCAGGCTCAAAACTATCATCTGCCTTAATCATATTCTTCTTAAAAGCAATTACATATTTTTTTCCTTGAAAATATTCAACGAAATCCTTGGATATTGCAGATTCAGCAAAATTTAAGATTGCTGTTAATAAACCACTGCGTAAATCAGAATCAATTTTACCTAATGTCGATTTGTGATAACTTTTTTTCACAAGTGTGAAACCTCTGAAGAGTAATCCTGCTTCTCTTATGACCATTTGAAAGATATCCTATTTATTAATAATATTAATTTATTACATATGGATAATCATAAAATAACTGACAGATCTAATAAATTCTTTGATTTTACTCTTAGAGCTTTTTATTATAATAATTTAATAAATATTCATCTTTTTTTGATGTATGATCCCTAAAAATAAAATTAAGTTATGTGCAAAAAACATTGTTAAAGCTATTAATATAAAAAAGGAAGGTGAATGCATATATATTACTGGAGGTGCGTATGCTCAAGAATTACTGGAAGAAATTGGAATAGAAGTTTACCGGAAAGGGGGATTACCTCAAATTTCATATACAACTGATTTATATCAGCAATCAATATATAATGATCCTGATATTAGCATGAAAACTCTAGAAACTCCACATAATCATTATATAAAACTAATTGAAAACATAGATGCATACATTGTCATAGAACCATTAGAAAATCCAGGTATAAACGTTGAAATTCCTCGAGAAAAACTCAAAGCAAAGGGAAAAGCATTAGCTCCAATTAGAGATATCCTATATGGGGGTAAAGAAAAGTATGCTCCTGGAAAAAAATGGATATACGCTGGTTGGCCTTCAAAAAAAGCTGCTGAATTTTATGGAATTGAATATGAAATGCTTGAACGTTTTACTGTTGACGGCACAGCAGTACCTATTGAAGAATTACATGAAATTACAACTACTATTGGTAACTATTTTAATGATGCAAAGAAAATATACGTAAAGGATGATTTAGGCACTGATTTTTGGGTTTCGGTGGAGGGTAGATCTAAAATCCTAGATGATGGGATTCTATCTGACGAACAAATAGCCGCTGGAGATTTAGGAGGAAATTTACCCGCGGGTGAAGTATTTTTCCCTCCTATTGAAACTATGGGTGAAGGTACAATATTTTGTCCATTGACCAAGGATAGATATACCAATAAAATCATAAAGGGAATCAACTTGGTTTTTAAGGAGGGAAAACTTCAAATGGATAAAGTAACGGCATACAATGATATAGATATTGTTATAGAAAGCTTCAAGCAATGTGAGGAGATTGATAAAGCAAATAACGTACCAGAACTGAGAACTTATAATGTTGCAGAATTGGGAATTGGATGTAATCCAAAAATAGATAAAGCAATTGGATATATTTTGACTGACGAAAAAATTAATGGTAGTGTTCATGTCGCCTTTGGAGGAAATAAAATGATGATGGGAACTAGTAGCAGTCAAATGCATTGGGATTTTGTATCTACACCAGAAGCAACTATTATAGTAGAATATAAAGATGGTTCAAGAAAAACTGTAATGAGTCGAGGTAAATTTCTTTCATAATTCTTTTTTCATTCTATATCAAGAAATTTTTCAAACCATACCAAAATTTTCTCAAAAACTTTTTCTTTGAATTCCAACCTATTAGTCTGAAAGTTATATTGATTAACACTTGTTTCTTCTTCGGTTGAGAAAGCAATATAAACTAAACCAATTGGTTTTTCATTTGTTCCCCCTGTGGGACCAGCTATACCAGTGATACCTACACTAATATCGACATTTGATAATATTCGTAAATTAAAGGCAAGTTGCTTGGCGACTTCATCTGAAACTGCACCAAATTCATCTAAAGTTTTGGGATCTATATTTAAAAGAGTCATTTTCGCTTCATTACTATAACAAACAATTCCACGCTCAAAGGTTTTTGAAACTCCTGAAATATTTGTGAACATGTTTGAAACATATCCTCCAGTGCATGATTCTGCAAAAGCAATAGATAAATCATCCTTTATTAATTGTTTAATCACGTTTTCTAATCTTGAGAATTTTTCCATTAGTTTTCATTCTCTTTCATATTAAATATGAATTTATATATTCTATTTGTAAAACTTTAAAGGAATTAATTTTATTATAATCATTATATTATTTTATATTTAAAATATTGCACAAGATAATCTAATAGAGAAACGTTATTATATTGAAATGTGATATTATGAGTGATAACGAAGGTAGAAAGGATTTCGTTTTCAAAATTACTGTAATTGGGAATGGTGGCGTTGGAAAGACTTCTTTAATCCGAAAATATACGAAAGGGAGCTTTCAGAAGGAATATATCAAGACGCTGGGTGCTCAATTCTCCAAGTATGATGAAAAGATTTATGGAAATGCTGTGAAGTTATTTTTTTGGGATATTGCTGGTCAATCCCAATTTAGTTTTATGCGACCAACATTTTATAAGGGTAGTAAAGCTGCAATTATTGTGTTTTCACACGGTCCTGGAGAAGAAGAAAGTTTTGATGATGTAGAAGAATGGCATGAAGATATTAAAAAATATTGTGGAGATATCCCAATTATATTATTTGGGAATAAAATTGATTTGACATCCCCCGAAAAGTTTAATGATGAAAAAGCAGTGAAATTTGCAAAAAACAGAAATTTTCTTGGATATTATAAAACATCTGCTAAAACTGGGAATGGGGTATATGAAGCATTTCAAGCTATTATTACAAATTTATATGAGAAGTTTAAAGACCAATAAGAAATATTTAAATCATACTGGTTTGGCAATGATGATAAATGTCTGAAGTTTTCAAAGAAGGATATCCGAAAATATTGTTATTTTCATCCGTACATTGTGCGCCTTGCCAACCGGTGGAAGAGATGTTAAAAAGAATAAATATTTCCATGTTTGGAAAGAAATTATTGATCGAAAAAATAGATGTGAGCAAGAATTACATGTTAACTCAAAAATACAAAATAACCTCATTACCAACATTAATAATTGCTGAAAAAAGATTATCGATAAATATCCAAGAAGAAGATATCATTGATGCAATCCTTTTTGGATTTATCTCATCAGTAAGAATATAATATATCAATAATTATAAAAGAAAGGAAGTGGAAAAAATGGATAGAAAACTTTTATCTAAAATTTTGACCCAAATGAAAAAGCACCTAAAAGAAGGAAAAGAAATTGGAGACATGAAAGTTGGAGCCCTACTAGCAAGGTAAGATGTTATTCTAAACTTCTTAGAGACCATAGAATTAGGACACCAACTAGAAGCCATATTTTATTATTTGGGACATGAACTTGGAACAATATTGAAAGTAAAACAATTGAGAGAAACAACCCAAATTCCTGATGGTTTAAGAGAGATTGTAAAAGAATTTAATTTAGGTGATATGGAGATAATTGAGAGTAGTGATGAGATCATTAACCTAAGACTAAAGGGTCATTCTTCAATAAAAGACCTCCTCAATAAAGGGATTAAAACGGAGGGTAGTTTTTGTGCTTTTGAAGCGGGAATGCTTGCTGGCATCGTAGAGCACATGATAAACATTCATTGTTTTGCTCAAGAGGTAGAGTGCGGATTGCAATCAGGGAATCCTTATTGTGAATTTATGATTGTATTTCAAAAGGAATAGGCCTTTTTTTTATCATTTAAATGATTCTAAGAAAACAATTTATTACTGAATAAATATATTCAGAAGAGCCTATTGCTAATAATATATATATAAAAATAATTGAAAAAAATTAGATAAATGTTATATCTTCGTAGTCATTATCACTTAATTCCTTTTTAGCAACTCCTAATTCTCGAACTTGCTGATTTAATTTTCTCACAGCATCTCTAACAATTTCTTTTTTCTTTGCTCCCGTACATACAATTCGTCCCGTTGAAAATATCAAGAATACTGTTTTTGGGTCGGGCATACGATAAATTAAGCCGGGAAAAACCTCCGGTTCGTACATAGCAAATTCCATGACAATCGCAGCCATATTTAGATCAATATTTGTATGCAAGTCTCCACTTGCAACTATATTTTGTATGGTAATTTCAGGATTGGTTACCTTAATTCCTGCTTTTCTTATATTTTTAACAACTTTTTCCACAACTCTTGGGGCTTCTCGTGCTTTTCTTAAGCCCGTTACTACCATTTTTCCCGTAGAAAAGATGAGGATTGTTGCACGAGGCTTTTCGATTCGCATTACTAGACCTGGAAATCGTTCTGGATTATATTCTACATCAGCGTGTTTTCTGGCAATCTGATTTAGATCAATCTTTTTCGTAATCTCTACTACCACTGTAGCAACAACATTTTCTATTTTATAATCTAAACCTTCTTCAGATTCTAAATCATCCTCCTCCTCTTCTTCTTCATAATCGTCGTCGTCTTCCTCTTCCTCTTCCTCATCAATATCTTCAATTTCTTCTTTTGACATCTTAATCTCAATTCCTAATATGATTTGATTTTCAACTACTTACTGAATGAATTATCTTAAAAAGTTAGTAATTTTATAGATATAATTTAATGTAAATATGTGATAGTTTATAAATGCTTTATAAATGACTCATAATTTATGGGGAGAATAATAAAGAGAAATACATTTAACCTTTTTAAAATAGTTAGGCTTTCAAAATTTTATCCAAAATGGTTTTTATCATCTTATTAAAAGCCTGCTCTACATTAGTTCCAGTTTTTGCTGATGTAGAGAGATATTGCAGATTAAATTCCTTTGCGAATTGTGTTGCTTCTTGATCTGAGACTTGAGATTTTCCTTTTAGGTCATTTTTATTTCCAATTAATATGAGTGGTTCATTTTCTCGAGCTAATTTAAAATCTTGTATCCAGTCTCGTAATTTTTCGAAACTTTTACTTTGCGTGACATCAAATATCAGTAAGGCACCATTTGCTCCTTCCAAATATAATTTTCGGAGACTTTTAAAGCTCTCTTGACCTCCCAAATCCCATATCTGTGCTACTACCTCACCATATCCTTCCACATTCAAATCTTTTTTTAGAAGATTTACTCCTAGCGTACTTTTATAGTTATCTCTAAACTTGTTTTCAATGAACCTATAAACTAAAGAAGTTTTTCCCACATTCGCTTCTCCAAGTAAACATATTTTTATGATGTAATTTGGTTCAGTCATAATTGATCAAGTCATATTATTTACTACATTGATAATAGAGTTTATTCTTATTAACTATTTTCTTCAATTTGATATCAGAAGATGTTATAATGATGTTATATCTTTTTTTTGTACAATTGCATTGATAGAAGTCCTGTATTCTTCATATAGAGATTGCATTAAATCATGTTTTTTTGCGTTATTGATAGCAAAAATAAACAGGTGATTTAAGCTGTAATCTTTATTTTTCTCATAGATATCTCCTTTAGTTTCAAATTTAGTGCTATTCTGATCAATAAAATTACATAAAATATATCTATTTTCTCTTTTTAGATTCATTTCGTTAAGGATTCCATACATCTTCAGTATTTTGTAGCTGCGAAAAGATGGTGATTCTTGGAGAAATCTTTCTTTTTCTAATGTACTCGACATAAATAATTAAATTCTACATTGATTTATTTTCAAGAATATTATTCAGGTGATATCAGAATAATATAGGAGAATAAAAAGCAAATTCCTATTTATTTGCGAGATTTTTTATTGTAGCGATGTTTTCATCAAGAATTTCTCTGGATATCTTTGGGTGAATATCAAGAGCAAAGATTTCATTCGCAACTTGTTCTACGATTGGTAATGATAGATCCTTATAATTTATATCTCTTCCGTAATATGGACATGACCAAGGACATCCTTTAGGGTACGCAATCTTTTCTTGAAATAATTTAGTTTTATAAAGAGGTTTTGGGTAAAGAATTTTACTCTTAGGAAATTTATCTATAAATTCCATCTTGTTCATATGAATGATAGAAGGATTTATTCGTCCAATCCAATAATTGAAAGCGGGGTCACAATATTTTGGAACAAATGGTGGATCAATTCCCTCAACATTTTGAATTCCTTCAGTTAAATATCGGGCATTTTCGTTCCGGATTTTAATAAAATCATCTATTTTTGTTAGTTGTATACCTCCAATTGCTCCTTGTATTTCAGTCATGCGATAATTATAACCCAATCTATTATAGACATACCAAGAAGGTTCGCCATGATGTCGAATTAATTTACATTGTTCTGCAAGGTCGTCGCTATTAGTTATGATCATGCCTCCTTCACCAGTAGTTATATTTTTTGAAGGATAAAAGCTGAAGCACCCAATCTCACCAATAGATCCTACTTTTTTATTATTGCATTTGGCACCCAATGACTGACATGCATCTTCAATAATGAATATTCCATAATCATTTGCTATTTCCTTTAAATCCTTCATATTTGCTGCGATACCAGCTAAATGCACTGGTATAATAGCTTTTGTTTTATCTGTTATTTTTTCTTTAACAGATTTAGGATCAAGAGTATAGGATTTATTATCTATATCAGCAAATATAGGAATTGCGTTATTATGAATGATAGAGCTCGCTGTTGATATAAAAGTGAAAGGAGGAACGATTACTTCATCTCCTGGACCTATATCTAATGCAGCTATAGCAATATGAAGAGCTGCGGTTCCTGTATTTACTCCTATAGCATGTTTAACACCATGATATCTTGCAAAATCTTTTTCAAATTTTTTAACATATTCACCATGAAGAAGTGTTAACATTTGCGATTCCATTACTTTTATTACTTCTTTTTGTTCCTCAATAGTCAGATTCATAGTTAATCGAGTATTCTAAATATTGATATATAAAAAACCTTTTTATCTTTTCAAAAATCATTGCTAATTTTGCTGAAAAACTAAGAGTAATGATTTTATAATTATTAAATAGTAGGAATATAACAATGTGATAAAATTTGTTCAAAATTGTAAATAGTATGAATCTTTCTGTTGGTTATATCCAATGATTTTATTTTTCATCAAGGTTTCAAGAACAGAATTTATCCAATTCTTTGTAGTATCAACATTTTTACAGATGTCACAATACTCCATCTCTTCGTTCATTGCTAAGAGAAACTGAATTTTACTTTTGACTTTCAGATGGTTTGATTTAACTATTTTTTCAACTCTTTTTGACCAATCATATTCAAAAGTTTTTAGCTGTGCTACTTCATTACTTAATTTAGCAATTACCTCATCCCGAGTTCTAAAGACCTTTAACGATAAATCATACTTTTCTTTGAGGTGTTTCTTAAGTTTTTCTTCTTTTATATCTAAGTCGAGTTCTTTTTTGAATTCATCAAGAATTATAGTATAATCCGAGGCATCATCATACTTTTCTAAAACTAATACGATAATTATTTCTCGATTCTCATTATAATAAGAAATTGAGTTCCAATCCTTTTCTTCGATGGTTATATAGCTTTCAACAAAATTGTGAGAGATTTGTATTTGTTGGACAACGTTATCAGGAATTTCAAAATCCTCGGGATACTTTAAATAAATTGTCCCACCTATGATCTCATTCCATTTAATCAGAAATATTCCTAGAGGAATCTACTCTCACCTTAACATTCCTATATACCTTCTTTTAAATTATAAAAATTAGCATTAATAAATTTAATTTAAATTTAGTTAGTTATGTTTAATTCAATAAATTGAAAGTTCCTAAATTCTTGTATTTTTCAAAAAAAAATAAATAGAACGATGAGTAATTTTATGTAGGGAAAAAGCATGACTTTCTACTATGTATATATTTTAGAAACGATTGGAAAAAATAATAAGAAAAGATTTTATACGGGTTATACAAATAATTTGAATCGAAGAATAGAGGAGCATAAAAACGGGAGAGGAGCCAAATTTTGTAATGGGAAGAAAATAGAATTGAAATATTTTGAAACATACCTGGAGAGGAAAGAGGCAATGAGACGGGAATTAGAGATTAAAACTTTTTCAAGAAAAGAAAAATTTGAACTAATTAAAAGTTCAAATGAAATTGAGGATACAGTTGATTGAATATCAATTTTTACTAATATTAGCAGGTTTACCAGCTGCGGGTAAATCGACTTTTGCTAGTTTCATCAAAAAAGCTTTAAAATCAGCAGCACCTAATTTTAAAGTTGAAATAATTGATCCAGATAGTATAAGAAAAGAAATTTCATCTCTACCCTTTAATTATGAATATGAACACCTAGTAAAAACCAATAACATAAATCTAATTAAAGAAGCATTATCACAAGGTTATATTGTGATAAGTGATGATTTAAATTACTATACAAGTATGAGACATGATTTAAAGGAAATTGCTGATGAATATAGCATACCCTTTTTTATAGTATATATTTCAACACCAATTGAAACATGTCTAAAATGGAATAATGAACGAGGAACTCCAATACCCAATGAGATAATTCATAGAATTAATGAGAAATTTGATCCTTTTGATAATTATAACTGGGATAAGCCCCTGATATCCTTTGATTTTAGCGTTAATAAGATTCACGAGACCCTTCTTTCCATAATTAATCAGATTGAGTTGGAATTGAGAGATTTGAATATGGGAATGATATCAACCCACAAAAAAGTTACAACAAAAGGACCTAAAGAAAAACTAGATACTATTACAAGAAGAATCGTTGGGAAGTTTTTAAATGATCTTAACTCTCAAAATTTAAAATCTAAAGTATTAAATCTTCGAAAGATATATTTAAAAGAAAAAAAAGGAAATATAGATTCTGAAGATGAAATCTCGAGAGACTTTTTAGATTTTCTGAAAAAAAGGATAAACGTTGACGTTGATTGAATGATTATAATATCAAAACATATTAAAATTAAGAGTAAAGAAAATAAGGAAACAATCATTTTATAAATTTGAATTTGTTTCTATCTTTTTAAATAAATAATAACCAAATTCATTATTAAAAAACAAAAATTAATAAGAATTATTATGTCTCCAAAATCAACAAATCAAGAGGATATCAAAGTCAGAATAGAGGAACTTGAAAAAAGTCGGAGCGGACGCTCTTTATGTTATATTGACCCTGATGTAATTGACATGTTAGGTTTAACAACTGGAAATATAATTGAAATTAGTGGAAAAAAAAAAACAACTGGAATTGTCGTTTCAAGTGTTGTTGATAAAGGTAAATCCATCATTAGATTAGATGGACTCCAACGACTTAATGCTGGAGCAACGATTGGGGAATATGTTTCAATCAAATTAGCAAAGGTATATGCTGCTGAAGAAATCATCTTGACTCCTACAAAAGCAAATTTAGATCTGAAAAAACAAGGAGAAGCGATCAAAGCAAAATTAATTGATAAACCCGTTGTAATCGGTGATATCATAGAGGTTTTAGGAGAAGTATATCAAACAAATGATAATGATAATGCTATGAACGAATTTATGAAAATGATGCCCATGCTTCGAAATCAGAAAAAGAAACCTATATTAGGCACATTAAGACTTATTGTCGAAGATAGCACTCCTTCAGATAAAGTAGTAAAAATAACACGTGACACACTAATAAAAGTTAACAAGAGAGTAGCTGTTTTGAATGTTTCTGGTGGTGTTGTTACTTATGATGATATAGGAGGATTAAGTGATGAGATTCAAAGAATTAGAGAAATAGTGGAATTACCACTAAAACATCCAGAATTATTTCATCGTTTAAATATTGATCCCCCAAAAGGTGTTTTGTTTTATGGACCATCAGGAACGGGGAAAACCTTAATGGCTAAAGCTGTATCTCAAGAATCGAATGCTCATTTTATTACCATTAATGGACCAGAGATTATGAGTAAGTTTTATGGTGCGAGTGAAGGAAGACTAAGAAAGATCTTTGAAGAAGCCGAAAATCGTGCCCCATCAATTATTTTTATTGATGAGATTGATTCTATAGCACCTAAAAGAGTTGATACTTCTGGAGAGGTGGAAAGACGCGTAGTTTCACAATTACTTTCATTGATGGATGGACTACAAGGAAGGGGTGAGATCATCTGTATCGGTGCTACTAATAGAATTAATGCTATTGATGAAGCTCTAAGACGCCCCGGTAGATTTGACAGAGAAATCGAATTTGGTGTGCCCAATGCAAAAGAAAGGAAAGAAATTTTGCAGATTCATACGAGAGGGATGCCTTTAGAGGATAATGTGAGTTTAGATCATTATGCCGAAATAACGCATGGATTTGCAGGAGCTGATTTAATGGCTGTAAGTAGAGAAGCAGCAATGTTTGCATTGCGACGAATTTTACCCAAGATTAATTTAGATGAGCCCATCCCATCCGATATCATTCAAGAATTAAACATAAGTGATGATGATTTTACGCAAGCTATTAATTTAATTGAACCTTCGGCAATGAGAGAAGTAATGATCGAAATTCCAAATATTAAATGGGATGATGTTGGTGGTTTGGATGAAATTAAACAAGAATTAAAAGAAGCCGTTGAATGGCCTTTACTTCATAAGGAATTATTCGAAAAAGCTGGTATTCGTCCTTTAAATGGAATTTTATTATTTGGTCCTCCAGGTTGTGGAAAAACTCTTTTAGCAAAAGCAATTGCTTCTGAAACCAATAGTAATTTTATTACAGTTAAAGGTCCTGAAGTATTTTCTAAATTTGTTGGAGAAAGTGAAAAATTTGTAAGAAATATTTTTAGAAAAGCCCGTCAAGCAGCACCTTCAATAATTTATTTTGATGAACTTGATGCCATTAGTTCAGTCAGAGGAGTTAGTGAAGGTACAGCCCTCAGAGATTCTATTGTGAATCAAATTCTAGTTGAAATGGATGGGATTGAAAATCGAAAGGGTGTTGTTGTAATAGCAAGCACAAATCGTCCAGATATGGTCGATTCAGCATTATTACGACCAGGTCGATTAGACAGATTACTCTACGTCACGGCTCCTGATCTAATATCAAGAGAAGAGATATTAAAAGTGCATACAAAGGATATGCCATTAGCAGACAATGTTTCATTGAAACATCTTGCCCAAGTTACAGATGGATATAGTGGTGCTGATCTAGAAAACTTATGTCGTGAAGCAGGAATGGAAGCAATTCGAGAAGCAATGTATGATCTTGATAAAATAGAATATCGACACTTTGAACTTTCTTTAAATAGAATAAAGTCAACTTTAACTCAAAGTGTTGTTCAGCGTTATGAAGAAATGGCAAAAATCATAACCGAATCTCGGAATCTTGACGAAAGCTCTGGGGATTTTTATAAATAATCTCTTTTTATTCACTTGATGTGCAAATATTTTTCTCTATGCTATTTTTTAAAGATTCAATAATATATTATAATAATATAAACTGAAATGTTTGAATGAAAATGAGTGAAATTAAAATAGATTGGGAAGGACATGTTAAAAAATATCAAGCGGCAATGGAAGATTTAAATTTAGATTTCTGTTTGCTAACTCGAGTCAAATCTATCACATATCTTTCAGGTTGCTTTGTACCTTGGAAAAGTTATATATTCTTACCTAAGGAAGAATTAGGAGAACCAGAGTTATTTACAGTACTTTTAGATGTAGAGCGTGTTAAAGCGGAATCATCCTTGAATAAAATAAGTGGTTGGGGTCCAATGAAAGGTTTCTACTGGGAAAAAAAGATTCAAAGTGCAGCAAAAAAAAGCGGAGCTTTTGATCCAAAAGGAAAACCCCCAAGAATCGGAGTGGAATTAGGAGTGGATATCTGTATTACTGGACAAATGTTATCTTATACAGAAGCAGAAAATTTGAAGAATTTATTTCCAGGATGCGAATTAGTTGATTTTAATGATAAGACAGAACGTATTCAATTCATAAAAGAGCCAGAAGAAATCGCAATGTTAAGGGAGGCGAGCAGAATAACAGATATAGGTCAAAAAGCCGTAAAAAAAGCATTATCTGAACGTCCAATAGAGAAGATATTTACAGAAAATGAAATTGCGGGAATAGGAACTAAAGCGATGCGTGAAGCAGGGAGTAATTATGAGTGGACTTTTACAGGTAACCAAGAAATTGGATCTGGTTATAGAGCCAGTTACACATTTAATGGTTGCACTCCAGCAACAAATAAGAAAGTACTTGAAGGAGAATCATTGTTAGTTGATCTTCATAGTGAAACAGGATGTTATCTTGGTGATTTAAGCCATAATTATGTACTTGGTAAATGTTCTCCTGAATTAAAAGCCTATAATGATGTGTATGAACAACTTTGCTATACTCTTATCGATAATATGACTCCTGGTACAACATTTGATGAATGCTATCATGCAGTTAGAAAGGTAGCTGATAAAGAAGGTTATGCTAATGACTTATTTTTTGGTCTAGGACATGGAATTGGTATCATAGGGAATGAATCGTGGCCAGTAGTCGTACCTGGCAAAGATTGGGGACATATGGTCTTTGAAGAAAATATGGTCGAAATTGCTGCTGTTGTGTTCAATCAGCCTGGACTTGGTGGTTTAAGGTTGGAATCTCCAACATTAATTACAAGTAAAGGTGCAGATGTTTTACCCAAAACCCCATTTGAAGTGGATTATGTATAAAATTTTCAAAATAATTTAAAAAAAAAAGTTAAATTCTTTCTTTACCGCAGTGACGACAGAAATTTGCGGAAGGATCCATTTTTTCTTTACAATAATTACATATATTTTCTTTTGGAATAACATTTTGTAGATTGACTGATTTGAGGATCGTTGAATTTATCAATTCGCTTAAATAATATGCACTTTCTCTTCCATTATTCTTGTTGGTAGCCATACTAATGGAAAATATGAGGTTGTCCCTTGTTTCAACGACAATCAAGTATATATTCTGAAATTTTAATGGATATACTTTTTTTATGTTTGTTAAAGGTATTTTGAATCCATCCTTATAATCATCAACTGAAGCACCAATTCCAGTAAGAGAGATATTTGATCTCTTCAGTAAAGAAAGATTTTCTTCGCTTAATAACACTTTTCCTAATTCCATTTGATATTGCCATTTCTTCTGAACAATATGACCTTCACAAAAATATCCATCCGTTGTAAACACTAATGACATAATTATCTATTATGGTTTGTGATGAGATTAATATTTGAATTTATTCTAATTTAATCATGTTGTAAATCACTTATATATCATGTGAAGTCCAATTTTTATATACTATTTTTAAATTGTAAATAAATTTTTAAAGACAAACTCGATAAATACTTTAGTAGTCTCCAATTAATAACGGGGATTAAAACAAATTATTGAGAAATAGTGAAAATCAATGTCTGAACAATTATTGAAATGTAGAGAATTTATGCTTAAAGAAAAAATGATCTCTTTAACGGATAAAGGAGAAATTTTTAACGGTAAAACTAATGAACTCATTGGGACTTTCCGAGGTAAACTGATTAAAATTGGAAACACCTATAGAATTAGGGATTTAAGTGAGACTCCGGTTTTAACAGTAGCCGAAAAAATTATCTCCTTGCGTTCTTCCTATCGGTTTTATAAAGGCGGAGAAAAGGACGAAAATCAATATTTAGGGATACTGAAAAGAAAACTTGTTTCAATCAAGCCAGCCTACTGGTTCGAGGATCCCAATGAAAATAAAGTATTCGAGATGAAAGGTAATATCTTTACTCTGAAATTCAAAATCATAAAAGACGGCAAGGAAGTCGCAGAAATTAGCAAAAAATTATGGAAAAGTCTATTGAGAGGTCATTATGGAGTACAAATGAATCCTGATATAGATGATGATTCTGCCATGCTAATTTTAGGCATAGTTTTAATGCTCCATCACGAAAAAGAAGAGAATAAGGGCCATAGGGGAGTTTTTTAAGATTAACTTAATATAATTTTTTTATATTTTTTTTTATTGTTTTTTTGATGAATTTTATTTTAGAATCAATGAGGAGAACCGAAAGTTGAAGATCCCTAAGATGGATGAAGAAGAAATTATCGATGCTTTAAGGAAATTGGTACAAATTCCTTCAGAAAATCCTCCTGGGCTGACAGAAGATATTGTTAACTTCATAACATCAAAAATTCTAACTGAACAAAATGGTTTTAGAAATGAAGTCATTACACACGTTAAGAATGGAGTAAAGCTTCACAATCTAGTGAGTAAAATTGGAGATGGTGATAATAAAATCATTCTTTTGGGACATTTCGATGTTATTCCTTCAGGTATTCATTCTAATTGGATATTACCACCTTTTTCAGCGGAAGTTAAAGATGGATACCTCTACGGACGTGGTTCAGCAGATATGAAAGGAGGTTTGGTTAGCTTGTTATACACCATGAGGAACATTTCACAAATTCCTGATCTTTTAAAAAAACATACTTTCATATTTGCTGGTACTGCAGATGAAGAAGATGGTATGACTGGTTCATTGGAATTAAAAAATAGAGGAATAACTAGAAATTGTTCCTTTTTGATCGTAGCAGAACCTACAAATATGAAGATTGGAGTTGCTGAAAAGGGACTTTTATGGATTGCTTTAAAACTTAAGGGAAAACCCGCACATGGTTCTATGCCACACGAGGGAGTTAACGCGATAGAATGTGCATTAAAAATTCTCCCAGAAATACATCGATCTATCGTTCCTATGGAAAATATGATGTTAGGCAAATCAACCGTGAATATAGGGAAAATTCAAGGGGGTAGTGTAATAAATGTAGTACCAGAAATAGCAGAGTTAGAATTAGATTATAGGTTAGTACCAGAAGAGGATCCCGAAATGGTTATTCAAAAATTGAAACAAATCAAGTTAGAAACTTGTGTTCTTGAACTTGAACGGCTTAAAAATTTACCCGCGCTCCAAACGGATGTAAATCATCCTTTAATTAAAAATCTATTACAAATCGTAAATTCGGAACTTATAGGATTACCGTATGCAACTGACGCAGCAAATCTTATCGATCCTAAAATTTCTATTCCATTCATTATTTTTGGTCCTGGAGACCCAAAATTGATCCATGCTCGTGATGAACGCGTGAAAGTTAAAGATGTGTACAATGCTACTAATTTTTTAACACAATCCCTCATTACTACTTTTTTAAAAGATGTGTAAATTAATATTTCATAACCCTAATACGAATTTTTCAATCCTTTCAAAGGCTTCAACTAATAGATTGAACTCTGTTGCATAGGATATTCTTATTTTGTCCTCAGAATAAGATCCAAAGATATTTCCCGGCACGATAGCCACCCCTTTTTCTCTTATGACCCTTTCTGCAAATTCAGAGCCGTTAATCTTGAACTTTGAAACCGAAGGCATTATGTAAAATGCACCTTTAGGTTGAACAACATCAAAATTTAATTCCTTTAGGCGTTTATATACAAATAATCTGCGTTTATCAAAATTTTTTAAAATTTTATCAAAAAAGTGTTGATCCATTTTTAAAGCTTCTAAAAATCCATATTGAGCAGCATGGTTTGTTCCGGCAGCAGTGTATTGATGATATTTTTCCATTAAATCTATTATTTCTTTTTTAGCGACCACGTATCCCAATCTAAAACCAGTTGCAGAATATAATTTAGACATTGCATTTATTGTTACTGTTCTATCAAGCATTCCATCAAAAGAAGCAGGGCTTGCATGTTTGTACCCATCATATAAGTAATTCTCATATACTTCATCTGATATGAGATATAAATCATACTTTTTAACTAATTCAATGATTTTGTTTAATTCTTCAGAATTCATTACATGTCCAGTTGGATTGTTAGGAGAATTGATTAGAATTGCTTTTGTTTTTTCAGTTATTGCTTTCTCCATATTTTCGATATTTGTGCTAAAGTCATCATTTCTCTTAATTTCAATAACCTTGACTCCAAAAAATAAAGAACAATAATAATAGGATATGAAATTGGGAGATGATAAAATAAGTTCATCACCCGGATTGAATAAAGTTGCATAAGTTAATGTTAATGCTTGAGATCCTCCATTGCTTAGGATAATATTTTCATTCCAGTTGGTCTGAATGTTATTAAAACTTTTTAATTTTATTTCAATCTGTTGTAAAAGTTCTGGTATTCCCCTAGTAGGTGCATAATAAGTGATCTTTTTACGCAAGGCATTGATATTTCCTTCTATTGCTGGATCTGGGGTTGAAAAATCCGGTTGGCCAATTCCTAGACTAATAATATCTTTTTTTCCTGCAGCAAGATCCATTAGTTCCCGAATTTTAGATCGTGGAGCCTTTGCTACATTTATAGATAATTCTTTCATATGAGAAGCACCCTTTTAATGATAGTTAAAGGTTATAATATTTTATAAATATAGAGAAAATGAAACTGATATGTTCCATTTGATAAAGATATGCACTTTCAACATAACTAGCTCATTGATTTTCAAGAATCTGATATACAAGTGTTTTAAAGGCATTATTTACATTTTCACCGAATTTCGCACTTGTTTCAATGAATTTACTAGCGTTAATTTTTTCGGCCAATTTAGTTCCATCGCTGGTTTGGACCACCCTCTGTTCATTCAAATCACTTTTATTGCCAAGTAACAAGTATACTCCTTCTCTTTTAACATATTTTTTAAAATCATTAAGCCATTTCGACACAATACTCTCAAAAGTGACAATCCGAGTGACATCATAAACCAATAAAGCACCAACGCATCCTTGATAATACAAACTTCTTACTACATTATACTTTTCTTGTCCAGCAAGATCCCAAACGATTAATCTCACTTTAGCGTTTAACTCTTCCAATATTACATCTTTACGGATAATATTTGCACCTAAAGTTGGTTTGTAATCTTCTTGAAATGTATTTTCAACAAACTGATTTATCAATGATGTCTTACCAACAGCAGCATCACCGAGAAGCGTAATTTTAAACACATATTCACGTTCTTCATTCATCATATAATCAGGCTTTAAGATTTTTAAATCACATCAAATAAAATCATATATTTTACTAAAAGTTCTCCATAATTTTTCTTTGACTTTTGTTTTTATTAATGTTTCGTCAAATCACATTTTTATTTCTTTTTTCAATATTCAAGATTAATGTAAAGGTATTATGATTTGGATCAAAAACATTTTCCTTAGTTTTTTCTGAAAAGATGATATAATCTGAAGAAAGCGTCTTTTCTAATGAATGGATTAGGAAACCTCTGAATAAATCACAAGAAACTCCAATTTCAGAGCAAAAGACGCATTTTATAATTTTTATCACGTATTGGTTTTCGCTCTTTTCTTTAACTTGTACATCCCAATTAGTTTTGATTAATTGGTTTATTTCAGAAATAATTTCGGTAAAACTCTTGCCATATGGGAATAGATAAAATGAAAATTTTCTTCCAATCTCATAAAGTAACTGATTAGATTCATATAAAAGACAATTTTGTGCTGCAATTAGCTTTTTAAATGAAAAAAAATCAATCTCACCATCTGGGTTAACATCTCTCGTATCTTTTAACTCTATTAATTCTGCTTCTCTTAAGATAGACTTCATACCATCATAATCAAGGGAATCTAAATAAGCTTGTAATAACGCCGTTATCACACAATTTTTTACTGTACCTTTGTAATCTCCAATTAAATCTGAATTATCAGTCATAAATCGAAAAAATTAATCGTAATTTTTACATAGAATTTGAGTGGAATCAAATTTGAATAATAATTTCCATTCTTAATATCTTAAGTTATGTTAAAGCTTTTAAGATTTATTTTTTAACTTCATAAAAATACCTTTAAAAAACTAATATTCTGAGATTTATAATTTCTCTGTAAATCGCATTTATCATAAAAAAGAGATAAGTTGCTCTAAAATGAATAAAAATAGAAGATTAAATTTTTAAAAAATTATCTTATTTTTCAACGGTTTTTATAAGGTTCTCAATTTCAGCTTGAATGACTTCTGCTTTCTTAGCTTCTTCGCCTTGAATGGCGTTAGCAAGCTCGATTCTCTCACGATGTATCGTATTCATCGCACAGAAAGGTACTTCTAATACTTTAGTATTGTCATTCGGATCAATTACACCATAATGGACTAAACATTGACATATTCTATCCAGATCAAAATTATATGCATCCTGGAAGTGCATAGCACTTATTAAAAGATTTCGCGTGTGTAAAAAGTTCGTTGCCGAGGATAGATTTGGAGCCATTACTAATCGAGCAAATCCTTGGAATGTTTTACTTGTCAGTACCTTTGCTGGATTCTTAACATAACGCATTGAACCGGCTAGATAATAAGCTTTCATCATTTGGCGATATCCTAAGTTTGTCATATCATCGATAAATTTACCAATAGTACTGGGAACGGCTCCTAAGTCTTCAAGATTTACATTCTTTAAGAAACCAGTTGGTTTTGGTATTTCTTGTTTCTGAACCATATCATAGGTTTTATTTGACCATCTAACTAACCCTTCCACGTCAAAATATTTTTCAAGAGGTTCCCACTCATCTTTGTCATTAACTATACAGATGGTGGCAAATCCACAATCTTTATGACTTGTCATTGAAAATTCGGGAACATCATCAAACCAAGCTAATAATCTCGTCATCTTGGCAGTCGTTGCTATAGGATAAAATCTTGTAACCGCATTATTTGTAGCTTTATTGATAGCTACTTTCAAATCAGAAGTTGTGTATCGTAAATCCATTAACTCTTCGAAACTTATGCGCCCACATAGTGATACTGGTTGAAATACTACGCCTGTAACTAAGTCAGTATTTTGCTTAGCAAACTCCATTATCGGAGCGATTTGATGATCATTTACTCCTTTAGCAATAACAGGTACTAATACAATTCCATAGTATCCGATTTTTCGAGCATTTTCAAATACTTTTTTCTTCAGAGGCCACAAATTAACACCTCTCACTTTTTTCCATACTTCTGGATCATCAGTAGCGTCGAATTGCAGGTAAATGGCTTTCATACCCGCATCCATGCATTTCTTCATAAATTCAGGTGATTTTGCAAATCTTACTCCATTAGTAGTGACCATTACCTCAACAAAACCTAACTCTACTCCTTTTCGAATGATATCTGGAAGATCATCTCTAACAGTAGGTTCCCCTCCAGATAATTGTAACAAAACAGGAGGAACGGGTTTCATTGACCTAAAATGTTCCATAATTTGTACAAGTTGATCGAATGTAGGCTCGACCACATACCCCTTAGCGCTAGCATTCGCGAAACAGATGGGGCAAGTCAAATTACATCGATTTGTGACATCAATTAGGGCTATATTTGGGGCGGATTTATGATTCGTACACAAACCACAATCATTTGGGCATCCATTAACGGTTTTTTTAATTCCAGAACTTATGAATTCTGGTTTTGTGGAATTATCAATAGTAGATCCTAACTCATCAGTAAAAGTTTGTGCCCACTTGTACTCCTCAGATGCGCTTGCAAGTTTATCCTTGAATTCTCCGTGTTCTTCACAATTTTTGCGCATCATGACGAAATCTGTCTTTGGATCAACATAGATTTCGGCGTCAATGGTTTTCATACATTCTGGACAAATGCTACGGGTACGTCTAATTATTTCTTCGGTCATATGAATCAGTTTTTTCAATTTTATTTCTATTTGAACAAATATTTAATTAATCAAATAACGCATTTTAGCTTAAAAATTTAATCGCGTAATACATATTTGTAATAGTATTATTAAAGAAGAGTTGAATAGTAATTAAATTGTTCTCTTTTAGGATATAATTGAAATGTTAAATCCTACGTTTTAAAATAAACCTTTTCTTTATCAATTATATGTTTATGCTTTTAAAATTGTCACAGATATTTAATAGGAGGTTCTTCTTCAATGTATTATAATAAAATAATGTTCTTTTCTAATTTAAAGATTAAGCTAATTAACCAATACGTTATGGGGGAGAAAAGAGAGACTCCTGCCCCGAGACCTAATGATAAGGTCAGAAAAATTATAGGGGGATTCCCCAGTTCCGTGTATATCACGGCTCTTGGAGGGCGAAATAAGAGTGCATTACATGCACTACCAAAAGACAAAAATCCAGGGTGAGGCAGGAGTCATGTTTAATGGTTTTGTATTATTTTCTTTTTCTTTTTTATAGTTCAATTTTAATTAAAAAATTTACTAATATTTTAATTCAATTTTTATCTTATGTACTATATATCTTTCAACCTATTTAAAATAATTCATCATTTGAACAAGGTTTAACTATTAAAAATAACCTATTACATCAATTATAATGAACGATATTGATAAGATACAACGTATTCGTAACTCTGAACCAGATTTTAAAGTAAGTTATAAAACTTTTTTATTTTGTATTGTTGGTTTTGTAATTTCGTGGTTTAACATGATTATAATTCAAAATTCTCCTCGAAGTGTTGAAGTTCTTGCGTTTTTATCAATAATTTTAACCACATTTATTCCTGCTATTATAATTTCTTTAAGAGATCGTTATTGGGGGTATGGATACATGATAGGCTTTTCAATAGCAGGTATATTATTTATGATATTAGTGGATCCATTTATCGGAGGATATACTTTCGTTACAGCTTTGTTTATCTTCATAATCATGTTGTTAATTTTTTGGAAAACTTGGAGAACTTTAAGTTCTATAAAAACCAATTTATAGAATTAGTAAAAGTGATAAAAAGTGAATTTTCCTCTTAATTGTAAAATATTTTAACCTTCTTGAGTTGGGATGTCTTCTATTACAACACTGCTGACTCTTGGTAATTTTATAAATTCTTGCTCAATTTTCTTATCATATTCAGAATTTTGATTTATTAAATCTCCTATTAAATATGTTTCATAAAAACAATTTTCTAATTCATAACATATTCCCGTTGTATGAAGGATATCTTTAATCAAGTTTAATTTATTTAAGACTTCCGAAATTCCTTTCACAATTTCTGGAGAAAATTCTTCTAGCTTAATTAAAATCTTTTTAATTGAATTATTTTTGGTTGGAAAACAACTAATCTTTATAACATCCTCCCGAGAAATAAATATAAGAAGATAATAAGGAGTTTTTGAAATCTCCTCTTTTATTTCCTCGGGAAAAAATGTTTGATCTAAAGTTTCTCTACTTATAATTAAACCGGTTGAAATTTTTTTTTTTTGGTCATTCAAGTTTGAGTTAACTTCCATTATCAACAAAATCTAAGGTTAATTTGAAAGAATATATGTCTAATAATAAAAATTGTTTGTTATTAATTTTTGTTATTTTATTTTAATATTTTTAATTGAAATGTGATAGTGTCATTAAGATAATATTCAATTATTAAACTGAATTTAAGTTTAAATCATTTATACTTGATCTTGCTCGATTGTTAACTTTGGGATTGGGAATGAATTGAATAACTCATAACAAAAATGGTAACCTATGTATCCAAATTCAAATATTAAATCATATGGTTTTGGTATTAAACAACAAGAGGCTAATTCTAATCGATTTCTGGCTATTTATTTTCTAGATAAACTAACAGGATCTCTATTGTTAAGTAAAGAATATTCATTAAATCCAAATAGCGCAATTGATGTGGATTTAATTGGAGGTTTTTTAAATGCATTGTACTTATTCATTAAAGAAGTAAAACCGGGTAGCAAGTCTGAAGAGATTCAAGAAATCAACTTCGATGAAACAAGAATTTTATATGAGAGATACGGAAGATTATTAGTGGTTGCTATTACCCGGAAAACAAACTTAACTATTGAAAGATCAATACTAAAGCAGATTGTTCATGATTTCTACTCAAGATTTGAGGGAAGCATCAACCATTTTGATGGTAGAATTGAGCCATCAATTCTTAACTATAAAAAAAGATTAGAAATAAGTAACTTAAACACTAATTTTAATCACAATTTTGGATTTTAAAATAATTAACAATAATTTAATTTAGATTTTCATCTCGCTTCTTTTCTTCGATTTTTTCAATTTTTTTCTCCAGTTTTTCTCCAAGTCCCTTTATGTCAGGTTTAACTTCAAATCGTTTACGATCCTCTTCTCTTTGTTTCTCTCTATAAAATGTTTTTTCTTCAAATGCTTTTTCAATAATTTCACTTGTTTTTTCAAATTCAGGACGTAATTCCATTCGTTCATGATCAATTTCTCTTTTCTTCTCAATCCTGAAAGCTTTCTGATCTATTGATGATTTTATAGCTTCGCTTGCAGAGACTAAATCAGGTTTGATAGTAACCCTTTTTTGATCATCTTCTCTTAGTTTTTCTCTAAAGAATGCTTTCTCTTCAATGGTTTTTCCTATGGCACCACTTATTTTTTCCTTATCCGGTCTAATGGCTAACCGCTTCTCATCTACCTCTCTTTGTTTATCAATCCTGAATGCTTTTTCTGCGATGGTTTTATTAATTGCTTCTCCTGTTTTTCTAAATTCAGGATGAATTTCCATGCGCTTTAAATCATCTTCTCTTTGTTTTTCTCTTAAAAAAGATTTCTCTGCGATTGTCTTGCTAATGGCTTGAGCAGATTTTTCAATATCGGGGGTGAGCTCCATTCTCTTTTGATTCAATTCTCTTTGCTTTTCAATTCTGAATGCTTTTTCATCAATAGATTCCTTAATCGCTAAAGTTGCTTCCTCGATATTTGGCTTGATCTTGAATCTATTTTGATCAATTTCCCTTTGTTTATCAATCCTGAATGCTTTTTCTGCGATGGTTTTATCAATAGCTTCCCCTGTTGTTCTAAAGTCTGGATGAATTTCCATCCTTTTTGAATCCTCTTCTCGTTGTATATCTCGAAAGTAGGCTTTTTCATTAATTGTTTTACTGATTGCTTGAGCGCTTGTCTCTATATCTGGTTTAATTTTATGTCTTTTTTCGTCATCCTCTCTCTTTCGCTGAATCATAAAAGCTTTTTCATCTACTGATTTACTAATAGCATCCATTGATTTTTCTAAATCTGGTTTTATCTTTATTCGTTGCATATCAGATTCCCTTTTTTTTTCGATTAAAAAAGCTTTCTCATTCATGGATTTAGCAATAATTTCTCCAACTCCCTTGATATCTGGTTTAAGATCCATTCGTTTTAAGTCATCTTCTCTCTGTTTTTCTCTTATAAATGCTTTTTGTTCGATATCTTTTTCAATTGCTTCTCCTTTCATCTCTATATCTGGTTTTATTTCCATTCTCTGTAAATCTTCTTGACGATGTTTTTCACGGTGAAATGCTTTTTCTGAAATAAGAGCTGAGATTAATTCTTTGCTTTCTTTGAAATTCTTTTTACGTTCCTCTTCGAATTCTTTAAAGTATTCATCTCGTTCTTCTTTCTCTTTACTATATAACTTATCTACAATCTCTTTTTGCTTCTCAATTTCCTCTGGTGTTAATTGTTTTTCATTTTCTTCCATATGCTTCACTTGCAGATTTATTTATTGATATTTTTAAATTATTAGTGTCAAAATTTCTATTTAATTATTTACATATTCAGTTAATCTCAAAGAATTTCAGTTTGATTATGAAAAAGAAGAATAGTTTTGTTTTTTAAATTGAATTAATATTGAATTTAGAGAGTAATATAATTTCTCAATTTCATTTCCGAATATATTAGAGAGGTGTTAATGCAGTACTGCCATGTTGTTGAGCTTCGTTGATAAGTGCCATTAATTCATCATTTGAAATGGGAACTAAATCTAAAACGGTCATTTTTGCTAATTTTAAAACCGCTCTGACTGTTTCAGCTAAATTATTACAATCTCCTGAGAAAAACACCTTCCTTTTGCCAAATTCCTTAACAAGCTTATCGCCTACCTCATTAATAGCGCAGTATCCTGCTACCAGCCCTCTTGTGTAGCCTTCTTCTTTTAACATTTCTACTAAATTTTCATCGTGACCTTTTCCTATTACTAAAAACCAGTTTCCTTTAAATTTATCGGGGTAATCAAACGCAAATCCTTGTATGGTTGCTAATGGATTGTTTAAACAACCTTCAATGCATACCAATTCTTTTCCTTTTACTATTTTCACATCGTCCGGAAATTTTTGCACAAGATTCCAGTCATATTTCTCTTTATACTCGCTTAAATCTTTACCAATAACCTTTATCTTTTCAATATCACCTTCTCCTAATCCGCGCTCATATGCTATTTTTAGGTGAGGAACTTCATCTATTGTCAGACCAAAAATCCGAGCGCCAACAACATCAACAGCCAAGGTGTCTCGCCCTCCAATTAATATATTAAAAGGAATCACTAATTTATCCTCCCACGCTGTCGGAGGATAGTGTCCATGAATTGTTCCTCCACCTGAACCATCAATAATTGTGATATCGGGTCTAATTATTCCATACACATCTACTAATTTAGAATGGAGGTTATAATTATGATCTTTACCTCTATCTGCATGTTGCGGAAATCCCCATTGATTCTTTATACCGAGGGTGACTCTAGCCATGGAATGTGTTTTAAGCTTTGGTAAATTTATATAGGTCATTGAATCTCTATTTTCTATTATCCTAACAATTGTTTCTGGCATCCTGAATGTCTTCAAATTATAACCTTTGGGATCTTCTTTTGATGACTTTTTCCCCTCAAAATTAAATACTTTTGTTTTTTCTTCGTCTAAATATATTATATCTACCCCTAAATCATCGCAAACTTTCTTATAGCCATTAATCGCAAATACAATTCTAGTCATATTCGCTTGAGTAGAATTCTCCATAACATGAATTTTAGCTTGTTTATTGCTTAAATAGTGTATGACCGCTTCCAATAATTTTGGAGAAGTAAAAGCATGCTTCTTAAAATCAATTCCATTCACTTTTATATAGATTTCTTTTGAACTCTTTAATATAGGACCTGATTTTTCGAGTTCAGTAAAAATTTGATTTACAGCAGCGCTTATTCCCTTATTAGTACTATAAATGAATACTTGAGCCATAATTATCTAATTTGGTTGAAATGATTATTCAATAAAATAAGATCATTCTACCAGTTTTTATTTCTTTTTGATTTTCTTTTTAAAAATTTAAACTTTAAACAATTTGTTTATTTTTTATAGGAGTAAAATACAAATATCGATTATTGATATATATCAATTAATGATATATGCTACTATTGGATTATATCCTTTCTAAGGTAATATAGCATGGCAGAAAAAATTGCTGAAGAATTCGAAAGTGCAATGAAAAAAGGATTTATTAGCGCACTTATTTTATTAGTCCTTGAAAAAGGTCCTTCTTACGGTTATAAAATCGGAAAAGAGATTGAAACTCGTACTTTAGGCATTTGGGATCCGCCTTCATCTACAATGTATACTGTTCTAAAAAATATATTAGATAAAGGTTTAATTGAATTTACTGAAGAACAGAAAGAGGGTCGAACTCGTAAAGTATATCACATCACTACAAAAGGAAGTAATGTATTAAAAATGATGCTTGAAAAGCAAAGAGTTATAGAAGATTCTATACAAACTTTAAAAACTGCTATGTTAGATGATGAGAAAAGTTTAATCTCTGAAAATTTTCATACATTCAATCCTATTAATCTTATATTGGCGAAACTAGATGAAAAGTCTACTGAAGAAAAATTAGAGTTCCTTGAGCTGCAAAAACTTAGAATCTCACGTGATATAAAGAGAATAAACAAACAAAAACAAAGAATTGAAGAAATTATTGTACAATTAAATAAAGAAAAGATGTATTAAGCAAAAGAGGGAAAAACTATGAATTCGCTACAAATGATTATAAAGTATTGGCTGAAGAGTAAGGGTATTTTTGCAAAAGCTTTTATCTTGCAAATAATATCAACTATTTTCCAACTTATCATCCCTATCTTCATTGGACAACTTGTAGGTCGCCTTGATCCCGATTCACCGAATCCAATGAGCATGACTGAATTATTTTTTGATTATTTTGTTATTATCATTCTTGGATTAGCAGTGTTTCTCATTTTTCGTTATTCTCGCATATTAGGTGCACGAGTTTCAACTAATGCGCTATACTATGTGAGAAAGGACATACATAATGCAATAAATCGCCAGTCATTTGGTTATTTTGACCAAATGGAAGCAGGAAATCTAATAGCACGAGCCACTTCAGATGTTGAGCAAACAGATATGATCTTCGGTTTCGGCTTAGCAGTAGGGGTTCAAAGTATCATCCAATTATTCGGAGTTCTGATCGCAGTGTCAGTCCTCAGAACCCAGATGATTTGGATTTTCGCGATCCTCATCCCTAGCTCAATTGCCATCTCACTAATTATTACAAGCAAGCTTCGTCCAATATATTTCGAAAGTCGGGAAGCATTTGGAGAACTCACCAACACCATTCGAGAAAATATTGTTGGATCGCAAGTCGTTCGAATGTTTAGTATGCAAGAAAAAGAATTTCGAAAATTCAGGGTTAACAACAAAAGATTTTATAATGCGAGTGTACGCTCAGTAAAAATTAACTCCCTTTATATGCCAATCAACCTTATTCTGATGGGTTTGATGATAATCCTTACCCTCTTTGTCGGAGGAAACTTAGTTGTACAAGGCGTAATGTCGTTATCTACCCTCATCACTTTCCAATCCTATATTGGTCTAACAGCCTTTCCTCTTGTAATTCTTGGGCAGATAATGATCATGTATGTTCAAGCAGATGCTGCTTTACGTCGAGTACGAGAAGTAATTGAATCAGCTCCAGAAATTGTGGAAAAGCCAAATCCTGTGAGTGCTAAGAACCTTAGGGGGGAGATCGAATTTAGCAATGTTTCCTTTGGATATACTCCAAGCAATCGAGTACTCAAGAATTTAACATTTAAAGTGCCTTCAGGACGGAAAGTTGCTATAATTGGAACTACTGGTTCTGGAAAGTCAACTATCATTAATCTTATACCACGTTTTTATGATGTGAGTGATGGTTCCATTAAAATTGATGGTGTTGATGTCAGAGACTATAATATCTCTGAATTACGTGGAAAGATAGCGATTGTATCCCAAGATACCTTTCTATTCAACAAAACAATTAAGGAAAACATCACTTATGGTAAGGAAGACGCAACGATGGAAGAAGTAATTCAAGCCGCAAGAAGTGCAAATATTCATGATTTTATCACAAATTTACCAGATGGTTATCAATCGATGGTGGGAGAACGTGGTACGCGTCTCTCTGGGGGGCAAAAACAACGTTTAAGTATAGCTCGAGCGATTATCATTAAACCTAAGATTCTAATTTTTGATGATTCAACTAGTTCTGTTGATGTTGAAACCGAATATAAGATCCAACTAGCTCTTGAGCGTATTATGAAGAATACAACGACATTCATCATTACACAGCGAATTTCCACAATTCGAAATGCCAATGAGATCCTTGTGTTAGATAATGGCAGAATAATGGGATTCGGAACTCATGATACTTTGATTAATGAGAATGTCCTCTATCGACAAATATTCGAAACACTTTATCAGAAACAAAAGGAGCTTATCGCAAAGCCAATAGTGACAACCGAAGAGGGGATCTATAAATGAAGAAAAATGTAATTCAAGAAGATTTAAATGTATCCGAAGAAGAAGCAAATCCGGATAAGGCAAAACGTCTCGAAGAAATAGAAAAAGAAAGGGAATTAAGGCCAATTGGCCCCCAAGTTGGTCGTCATCGTGGTCCAATGGCGTTTATGGAAGGAAAAGCTAAATTAGAACATCCACGGGGCATTTTATGGCGATGGATTTTTTCTTATCTTTTTAGGCATAAGAAATTGCTTATTTTCTATGCTATTTTAATTGCTGCAGGTTCTGTCATAAACGTTATTACACCATTATTAACAAGAAGTATAATTGATGTTGGAATTATTGCGAGAAATACTCAAGCAATTCTCATTATTTCTATCCTTTATATGTCACTTTTGGCAATTATGGCCTCAGGAAATTATATTGGCTCCTACGGTTTGGGAAAAATTGGTCAAAATGTTGTTTTTTCGATGCGAAACGATGTTTTCGAGCAACTTCAGAAAATGAGTATGTCTTATTTCGATAGACATCCTTCAGGTGATGTAATCTCTAGAGCTACTAATGATATTGACCAGATGAATTTATTGGTAGGAGGGCAACTTGTCCAGATCATCACGAGCATTATTAGTCTTGGATTAAGTATTACTTTTATGTTTGTATTGAGTCCTTTCCTTGCATTATTTGGGTTAATAGTTTTCCCTGTCTTTTTTCTAATGTCCAGATGGTTTAAAAATCGAGTAATTGGGGCTTTTAAGGAAACTCGGAAGAAGATTAGTGAGGTAACTTCTTCAATTCAAGAAAATATTGCTGGGGCAAAAACAGTACAAGCATTTGGCCAAGAAAAGAAAGCAATGAATGAGTTTGATCAAGCTAATATGGAGAATGCTGAAGCCTCATTTAGAGCACGACGAATTTTTGCTACTTTTTTCCCACTCATAACTTTCTTGTCATCGATCATGACTGCGAGTATCCTCGTAATCGGAGGGTATGTGAGTATCATCCATTTTGCACCTTTTGGAATATTGATCACTGTAGGAACACTCGCCGCATTCATTCAATATATGTCAAGTTTTTTCCAACCTTTTATGACTCTCACTCAAATCCAACAAGTTATTGAAAGCGCAATGGCATCGGCAGATCGAATCTATGCGATCTTAGATGAGGAAGTCGATCTTCCCGATCTGGAACATCCCATGACAATTCAAAATCCAAAGGGATTTATGGAATTCCAAGATGTCAGCTTTGGCTATAAATTCAACGGAACGCAAGATCTAGAAACTTCTACTAAAAACTCGCAAAAAAAGCCTAAAATAATTCTCCAATCGGTTGAATCTAAGGAAATAGATACTCAACTGCCGTTTAAAAGGGATGCTAACTTCAATCCTATGCAGGTGATGCAACGGGTACAACAATTCTTTTCAAAGCTTCCTGAACCTTATAAGACATTCTTCCAAAAGAATATAATGCAGGTTCCTCAACCAATTAGACAAGAAATGATGATGGACTTGATGGGAGCATCTCCCGAGAACTTACCTAACAAGATTGACGCAATCTTTACTAAACATGGGTATGCAATTCCTGAAACCCAAAAGTCAAAAGATAATCCCAATTTAAAAACAACGTTTCTAGAGATACCTAAATCTTCTATGATGACAATGATGATGGAAGGAAAATCAGACGTAAAAAGGCAAGAAGTTACTGAAAATTCAGTAAAAACATCTAACGATAATCAGAAATCTCCAATACAAGATATACCTCCATTCTTTCAAGGTATTTTAAATAATCCCGATGCAATTAAGCGAATGATTCGGGGATTAGAAATGACCCTCAAAGGTCAGTCAACTATGCCAAGGGGTGGTGGTAGTGAAGGAGGAATGGGTAGTGGAACAGGTGGGATGATGGGAGGCGGTGGAGGAATGAGTGGGAGAATGAATTCTACACAGCTTCTTCGAATGCTGGCTATAATACCTTTACCTAATGAAATTACTAAAGATTTCCCCGAGATTGTGAAGAAAGCTATCGAAGAACAACGGACTCTAATAGAACATGAGGCATCATTAGGATATGTTTTAAAACATGTAGATCTGAAAATCGATGAGGGCAAAACTATTGCTATTGTTGGGAGGACCGGTGCCGGTAAAACCACATTTATCAAGCTAACTTGCCGATTCTATGATGTAACTGATGGAAAGGTTTTGATCGATGGTATGGATGTAAAAGATTTGGATAAGAAAAATCTTAGAAATTTGATCGGTCTTGTACCTCAAGATTCTTTCTTGTTCTCAGGTACTATCCGAGAGAACCTACTCTATGGATATGATGAGGAATTTCCAAGTATCGAGAAGAAAGAAGAGATGGAAGAGAAGATGATTGAAGTGTCAAAATTCTTAGGTCTTCACAATTTTATTAATACTCTTCCCAAAAAATACGATACTAAACTTAAAGAGAACGCATCAAATATTTCAATAGGGCAACGTCAACTTATTGCATTTGCCCGGGCCTTAATCCAAAATCCAAAGATATTAATTCTTGATGAAGCAACATCCTCTGTGGATCCCTATACAGAGTCATTGATTCAAGATGCCCTTGATCGGGCAAGAGAGGGACGAACTACAATAATAATTGCACATCGTTTGTCTACAATCAAAAATGCTGACTGGATCGTGGTTCTTGATCAAGATCAAAAAGGTATCGTTGAGCAGGGTACACATGAACAATTGATCAAAAAGGATAATGGTGTATACAAGCATCTCCTTGATATGCAATACAAGGACATCGCACTTGAGAATATTGAATCCTAATGTTTTTTTAATGTTTTATTTTTCAAAATTCTAAAATAAATTTTTTAAATGGAGCAATTTTTTCCATAAATTGTATTGTTGCTCGTTAATTTAATATGATTCAGATAAACTAGGTAAAGATTGTATTAGAATGAGTTTTAGCTAACACAGAAGGATTTTTTAAAAGACTACTACAGATGCAAGACAATTAAATTTCTATATATAATTATTATTGTCTTATGATTTTAATTAGTTTAAAAAAAATCTTTATTTTATATTACTTTTCTAATAATAGATTGATTTTAAGGTAAAATAGTATGGCTTTTTTCAATTACAATGGCAAGAGACTATATTATAAAATTAAAGAAGCTAAATCTAAAAACTTCTTAATTTTCCTCCATGGTTCTGGCGGTGATTCTACCACATGGAGATTTCAATTTGATATTGACAATAATTATTCTATTATTGCCTTAGATTTACCTTCACATGGCAAATCGGATAAATTTAAAAATCTTTCTTTAAACTTATATGTCGATGTATTAAGACGCCTTATTAAATCATTAAAATATGAAAAGATTGTCTTATGTGGCCATTCTTTGGGCGGTACCGTAATTCAAACTTATTATTTTTTATATCCAGAAGATATAACTGCTTTAATCCTGATAAGTACCGGAGCAAAACTCAGGGTAAGCCCTGTAATATTAGAATTTCTTAAAAAGGATTATGAAGATTACCTAAATTATCTCAATAACGTTGCTTTTTACAAAAATACTTCAAAAGAAATAATAGATAGATACAAAAATCAATCATCATTAGTTGGTGCAGAAGTTACATATTATGATTTTAAAATTTGTAATGAATTTAACCTATTCGAAAAAATCAAGCTAATTAAAGCACCATGCTTAATTATCAGTGGTACCGAGGACAAGTTGACTCCAATAAAATATTCACAATATTTTCATAATAATATTGCAAAATCTGAAATGATTTTAATTGAAGAAGCGGGGCATATGGTAATGCTAGAAAAGTATGAAAAAGTTAATGAGTCTATAATTGATTTTACTAAACGATTAAATTAGCAATATATTATGCCAAGATTGTATACATATGGACCATTTCAGTCGAGAAGACTCGGTTTATCATTAGGAGTCGATTTGTTATTAAGAGAGAAACATTGTACATATAATTGTGTTTATTGTGAAATTGGACCCCCAATATACCTTGTGATTTTTCTGGTTTGAAAAATCCAAGGAATTTAATAAAACCATTCAAGAATTCATTCAAAAATGTTTTTAATAAGATCATGCCACGAGAATATACGTATGGACCTTTTCCTTCAAGGCGTTTAGGTTTGTCTTTGGGGGTTGATGTTTTACCTAAAATAAAAACATGTACATTCGATTGTGTGTATTGTGAAATTGGTAATACAACAAACTTAGTACCACCCAATTTTCGCATAAATTCACCCCCATCTTCTAAATTTGAGAAAGAATTAAGAGGTATATTAAAATATTTCCCCCATTTAGACTCGATTACCTTTGGATATAATGGGGAACCTACTCTAAATGAGAATCTAATGGAATTTTATGAGATTGCATTAAAAGTAAGAGATGACTTAAAGTGGACAAAAAAACCGCCTCATCTTACACTTTTTACGAACTCTAGCACGTTATATTTTGAAGATATACAAGATAGGGTTAAAAATTTTGAAGTCGTTTTGGCAAAATTAGATGTCGCGACCCAAGCTGATTATTTGAGAACGAATCGTCCACATTCATTATGTCCAGATAATAGTAAAATTATTGAATCTCTCATTCAATTACGGAGTAAGATGATTTCCAATAAATTAGTACTTCAATGTTTAATGTTAAATTCGCATCATAAAGATTATATTCCAAATTTTAATGAAAACAATATTGAAAAATTAGCATTAGCAATGAAAAAGATAGTCCCTAATGAAATACAAATATATTCTCTTGCTAGAGTCCCGGCAGAATATTTTGTTTACTCGATTGATGAAAATCAAAAGAATCAGATTAAGAATGTTTTTAATCAGATCATTGATAATAAAAGTATTGAGATATTTTTTTTTTGAATGAAATATATTATGTATTGAATTAAATATTAAATGGTGATGAAATATTGGAAGTGATAATTGGAGTAGATGTTGGAGGGAGTTTAATACGTGTTGCAATTGCTTCGAGAAATTTAGATAACATCAAGATCAAGACAATCCCAACTCCAAAGCAGAATGAATTTTCTATAATTAATTCAATTATATTACTCATTACTGAATTAATGGTAGAAAACAGTATTGATACTGATCAAATCGTGGGAATAGGATTAGCAACTGCAGGTCCTATTGATCAAGTAAAAGGGCAAGTTTTTAATAATGCTAACTTAGGATTTAAGGAAATACCTTTAAAAGCACCCCTTTCAGAGCGATTTCCGGGTATCCCAATATTCCTTATTAATGATTGTAACGCTTCAGTATTAGGAGTTCATTTTTTCGAAGCATCTGAAGATGAAAAAGATAACTTGGTTTATATAACATTATCAACGGGAATAGGAGGTGGAGTTATCTGTAATGGACGCTTACTACTTGGCAAGGATGGAAATGCTGTTGAAATCGGTCATGGTATTGTTGATCCTAGGAGCAGATTTCAATGTAATTGTGGAGCACATGGATGTTGGGAAGTATATAGTTCAGGAACAGGTGTAAAGAATAGAGCATTAGACTTAATAGAGGATACTAGTTTATCATCCAAAATATTGATGTTTATGATTGACAATGAAAAATCCAATATCACAGCAAAGAAACTTTTTCAGGCGGCTCGAGGTGGAGATAAATTCTCAAAAAGCATTATAGAGCAGTGTATCTTTTATTCAAAAATAGGAATAGGGTTGGTTAATAACTACTATGATTGCTCTTCAATATATTTTGGTGGAGCGATGATGAATGATCAAGATTTAATATTACCCCCCTTAATTCAACAATTTGAAAACGATCCTCTTCCTTTTACCATAAATCATCCACCTAAACTAAAAGTTACAAAATATATAGCTGAAATTGGCGTAAGAGGAGCATTAACCTTAGTTAAATATAAGCTAGAAGGAAATACAGTAGTATCCTAAACAACACACATCATTATGCCAGAGAAAAATTTGATTTTTACATTTAGTGGAATACGAGGTATTGCAGGAAGAAATTTAAATACTACGATAGCAAAAAAAATTGCTATCGCTTTTGGATCATGGTTAAAAGGAGAAATTAAAAAAGTTATAATTGGAAAAGATACAAGACCAAGTGGACTGCAAATAGAGGAAGGATTAATAGAAGGTTTAATATCGATGGGATATGATATTATTAATGTTGGTATTTGTCCCACTCCTGTGCTGATCTATATTAAAAATAAATTAAACATCCCCGCGGGATTAATAATAACTGGTTCTCATAATCCACCGGAATGGAACGGGATAAAACTTCTTGCAACAAATAATTACTTGAATAATGAGGATTTAAAGGAAATTCGAGAATTAATGGAATATACTGACTTGAGTCTAATTCACAAAACAGAGTCGGGTGGGAAAGTGGAGTTTTTAAATCCTATACCAGAATATTTAGAAGATTTATACAAACACATTGATATGAAAAAAATCAAAAAAAAGAAAATTCGAGTAGTTTTAGACACAGGTGCTGGAGCAGGAGGGATGGTTACTCCTAGATTGTTAAAGGATTTAGGTTGTGAAGTAAAACTCATTAATGGTGAAATGTATTTAGATGATGTATTTCCTCGAGGAATTGAACCCATTGCAAATAACTTGCATGATTTAATAATGGAAGTATGGCAAGGAAAGTATGATATTGGATTTGCTCATGATAGTGATGCTGATAGATTGGCAATAATAGGAGAAGAAGGAATTTATTATTCTGAAGATATCGGATTAGCTCTTATCATGGAGTTTTATCTTCAAAATTTAGAAAATGAATTTGAAGATATTGTATTTGTCACAAATCTTGCATCATCATTAATGTTTGAAGCTATTGCTGAGAAGTATGGAGCAAGAGTGATAAGAACTTCAATTGGAGAATTATTTTTAGTAGATAAGATGAGTAAGTTAATAGAAAAAAATATTTCTAAGAAGAGTTTTATTTTTGGGGGGGAAGGATCATGTGGAGGTGTAATAATTCCATCATTTAATATTACACGAGATGGAATATTTGCTGCTGCAAAAATTGTTGAGATATTAGCTACTTCGGGAGAGAAGCTCTCTACATTGGTATCGAATCTCCCTAAATATTATAACTATAGAGAATATATAAAAATTCAAAATATAGAAATTAGTATCTTAATCTCCCAAATAAATGAGGAATTATGTAATGAAGGGGAAGAAGTATCTCAAATTAATAATGATCTTAAATTTGGGAAATCTAAAGAGTGGTTTGTCCTAATTCATCCCTCTAACACTGAACCAATTATTCGAGTTATATGTGAATCAAAAAGTTCATCTTTAGCAAGGATTTACTGCCAAACCACGGCAGAGCTGGTAAAATTAGTAATTTCTAGATTTTAATTAATTGATATGCAAGATTAACAAAGTAACAGTTTAGAATCTAATAGTTTATAATAATTCTTTTTTAATTTTATCCGCAATTTTAATTCCAACAATTTTAACAATCTCATCAAATGAAGCTTCTTTAATTCCTTCCACGCTTCCGAAATGGACTAATAATTTATTCCTGGTGGACGGTCCAATGCCTTTTATATCATCAAGAATAGATCTTTTCATATTTTTTTCTCTTTGTATTTTATGAAGGTTTACTGCGAATCTATGGGCTTCATCTCGTATTTGCTGAAACAGTTGTAATACTTGTGATTCTAGAGGTAATAGAATGGGATCTTTTCTATTTGGTAAAAAAATTTCCTCAAACTTTTTTGCTAATCCTATTATTGGAACACTTTTAATTCCCAATTCACTTAAAACAGCGATACCTGCATTCAATTGTCCTTTTCCCCCGTCAACTAATATTAGGTCAGGTAATTCTAAATCCCGCTCTAATATCATCGAGTATCTCCTCATTAATACTTCCCTCATCATAGCAACATCATCAGGGGTGGATTTTGATTTGATGTTATAATGTCTATAATTCTTTTTATCCGGTTTTCCTTCTAGAAAGCAAACCATTGAGCCAGTAGCATCCGTTCCTTCAATATTTGATATGTCAAAGCCTTCAATAATCCGAGGTATCCGTGGAAGTTCCAATATTTCCTTTAGCTGTTCCAATAATTCGATTCGGAGGTTTCCATCCTCTAACTTAATTTCTTGCATTTTAATTTCTTGTTCGACAATAACTTTGGCATTTTTCCGAGCAATTCTTATTA
>Ga0315536_1000098_pt1 | contig 39144 bp, 38 predicted proteins | sample SalMarSW160230MG_FD_203093 | JGI IMG/M metagenome (GOLD analysis project Ga0315536, IMG submission 203093) | Salt marsh sediment microbial communities from the Plum Island Ecosystem LTER, Massachusetts, United States - Salt Marsh Sediment SW1602-30 ...
AACTTGCAGTTTCTTGTCATGAAACACAATGAAGATCAAATGCAGCAGATCGAATCCATCGGCAGGCGACTTGGTGTCGATCTGGTGACGCTAAAGAGCGCTCAGGTTTATTCGGATAATCAGGGCTGTGAATTTCTTCCTGATGACGAACGGTTTAGGCGGTATACCTCTGACGGAAAAACCTATATAATCAAGAGCCGTTTTCCGAACTGGTGCCAGTTCCTGTGGACCGGCACGGTTGTGAATTGGGATGGATCGGTCACTCCCTGCTGTTTCGACAAGGATGGAGAGTACACAGTTGGGAATGCTTTTCAGGAAGGAACATCTTTCAGAAAAATATGGAAAGGGGAAAAGCTCCAATCGTTTCGAAGGAAAATACTTGCCGATCGTTCAAACATTTCCATTTGTATGAACTGTTTTGAAGGGATGCGGCAGCCATATGTTTATTATAAAGTGTTATAGAATCTTTCCAATTTAAAAATATTTGTGATGACCGGTTATAAATGCTTCGGAACACTTTTTTTTATCATTCTATTTTCTTCCGTGATTTATTCACAGGAAAAACAGGCGCAGGAAAGTTTAGTTCAAAAAATCGGGAAAGGATTTTTTAAAGGGATTCTTCAATCCAACTACAGGGAAATACCGCTGGATGAAGTCATCACATTGTCCCGGTTATCCCTGCCGCGGCCGAAATGTCCTCAAACGCACCGGCACCCTGCTCTTTTATTCAGCAAAGAAACGGAAGGCTCCATCCGTTTGAGAAGCCGATATTCCCCTTATAAGGAGTGGAGAAAAAATATTATAAGTGCCGCAAATCGCATAAGCAGAGATCCGGCATCTGTTCTCATTACCGAGACGGATCGTAGTGCGATTGCCAAATTGAACGCGGCTGCCTATTTTTTAACTTCTGACCCTTTTTATTTGCAGGAGGCAATCCTTGCATTGCGCCATATCCGCGAACCGGATCCCGTTCATTCTCTTGAAGGGGGCAGAAAGGATATCGGCTGGGGCGACTGGATGCAGGCCGCGGACGCGCTAAGGCAGTACGCTGTGGCCTATGATCTTCTTTATGAGAATCTGTCTGCAGAAGAAAGAGAGAGGATAGAAAATTATCTGACGCAGCAGACCGAACAGATGGTTGCCCATTTGCACTGGGTTCCCAAAAACAACCACGCGGTTGCAATCGCTTCCGGGATCGCAACTGTGGCGCTGGTCATCCCGCATCCTTACTCTCAGCGCTGGCTTGATGCCGCCATGGATCAGTTTGAAAGCAGTCTTTCCAAGATCGAGCCAGACGGATCGTACCGCGAAGGGGTTTACTACGGCCGGTTTGTCGCATCGCGATTTTATCCTTTTGTGATTTATCTCAACAATGCGACCGGGATCAATCTGCTTGATCACCCGCGGCTGAGGCGATTCAATCGCTGGCTCATCGATATGGAAAAACCGGATGGCACTGCTCCCGATTTTGACGATGCCTTTCCCGAAAATTATATTTATGCGCCACTTGCCGTCGGATTGCTGCCGGAAAGCGGAGAACTGAAATACCAGTTTGAAAGCCATCCGGACCGGTTCGACCCGAAAGATTCCAACTGGGTCGAAGCGTTCTGTGCATTTGATAACAGGGTATTATCGCTTCAGCCCGATTACGATTCAGCCATTTTTTATCCGGACGGCGGGATGGCCGTGTTCCGCGGAGAGAAAGAGATTTACGGGCTTTTTTTAGGGGAACCAGGACGCCCCCATCTTTCAGGACACGATCATGCAGAGCCGACGTCTTTCACACTCAATGCTTTTGGAAGGGACCTACTCATTGATGCGGGATACGGCCCGGGCGGCGTCGAGAATCCGGATCGCTCGTATTTCGTTTCGGGAGAAGCCCACAACATCCCCTTGGTGAATGGTCTCGGGCCCGATGAAAATCCGGTGTGGGGAGACAAACTTGGGGGAGAGATGAGAGATTACTTCAAAACAGAATGGATCTCAGGCGCAGCTGTTTCCGCATATTACCGGATGTCGCATATAGAGAGGACGCTCTGGTTTGTGGGACAGCGCTATTTTCTGGTGCTCGATCAATTCAGTTCCGAAACACTTCAGCGTTTTTCCGTTCCATGGCATTCTATGGGCACCCTGCGGTCTGTCGATAATAATCATGTCCGATGGGAAACAGGCAATGTTTCACTGGAAGCAGAGTTTCTTAATCCGGGAGATCGATCCCTGACCATTGTTCCAGAGACAGGTCTTCACACAAGAGATATCCAGAACGGACAGCATACCTCTGCGACTGTCCATCTTCCATTGGCACAGGAACAGCAGTTAGTCACATTGTTTCTTCCGCAGGAACAGGGAAGCGAAGAGTACACGCTTATTTCAGAGCCGGTTCTCTGCGATGAATTGGCCACAGGAAGGCGAATTGTTCCCTTTCATGCGGACTGGGAGGATATTCTGATTCTGGCCGAGAGTCCGTGGCAGAGCGGGCTGTTTGAAAGTGACGGCCGGGTTGGGTTGTACCGCAAATCGGCAGATGGGGCGATCCCTTTTTTCACAGTAGTAGAAGCAAGTTATGTCCGTATTGGAGGAGAGACGATTTTCGAATCGGACTGTCCGTTAAACGTCACATTAATCCTTGATGACCGGGGATGGGCCGGCTATCTCTGTCAATCGAATCAAAAAGAGTTACCTTCTTTCAAGAAAGAACAGGAGCCGGCCGCAATAGCATTTTATCCGCATACAGATCCCGGATGTGTGATGCTTGGAAAAAGAAGTGTGCCGTATTTTTGGAAGAATCAAAAGCTGATTCTGCAATTCGAAGGAGGAGGAATTTTGGAAATGGGTGAACAGTCCAACCGGGTGGAGACCGCAGAGCCTGTGCGTGAAAACCTGCCGATGCTTCAGCGGCTGGGCCAGCTTCCCGATCCATCCCTTGCGGTCAGGAACTTGAACAGTGCTGAAATCACACAGTTGAATAATGAAATTATTCAGGAATCCGGAAGAGCCGGCCTGCAATATTCAGACAGTCTGCTCGGAGGGTCCGGGAAAACCGCTGCTGTTTACGGAGTGGTATCAGGATTGCTCAATAGTTTCTATCAGCAGACCGGTGAAGCGCAGTTCACTATCCCCCAGAGGATGGATATTGAGCACTGTCTGTTCCAGAAAAATGTTTCCTATTTTGAAGAAGGATATATAAACAAATCGGGATTAAATGCACGCCGGCAGCAGATCGGTATCGATAAAACTTTTTGGATGAGTTATGAAAAATTGTTTGACAATCATCGGATGACAGAGATTTATTTGGATCGGGAGCCTTTCAGACTGGAAACGTACATAGAGGATTGGAAAAATGACCGTGCGTATTACATCGGCATCAATGGATTGGGCCAGAACGGTTGGTTCTCAGTTTCACATTCGGAACGAACGAAAAGTATGGGCAGGACAAGTGTGTTTTCTTTGGGCCACGATGATTGGTCGGGAAACATAATATTCGGAAACGAAAACGAGAACGGACACCATTTTTCACAAATCCAGGGGAAAAAGCAGACACAAAAATGGACTTCCATTGTGGATCTTCAGACACGCGAAGGGGAGGGACTCACGGAATTTCGGTTTCAAAACAGCTGGCAGTGTTCTCCCAATTTGCTGGCACAGGCCGATCTGGAAGAGAGACAGGATATCACCAAGGGATTTTGGCAGTCCCAAGTTTCATCTCTTTTCTGCTTTGATATAAACAGTGTGAACGGAACCATATGGGCCCGAAGAAACTGGGAGGGGGAAATTCTGGGAACCTGGTACAGTAGTTTTCGTCAGGGCAGGTGGCGGCTGGACAGCCGGGGCCAGTTCGGAAATCTTTTCAGCGGCGATTTCGGCGTTGCGCATCGTTCGGACCGGTTTTCATGGCAGACGCGCTTTTCCCGGGGCAAAGATAATATAATCGATCTGGTCTCGCATCCTGCAACAGACTGGATGACGACATTTCGAATTGAACAGTCCCTGACATCTTTTAATATTCGTGAAAAAGCTGTGGGGATCTATTACCGGAAGTCCCGTCAGATCGGTGGGGAGATCCGTTTTCTTGACGATGAGGGGAAACGAAAAATCGGTTTAACCGGAACCGCCGGATTTCCGCTCTGGGGAGAGGAAGCCGTCTATTTTTATACTACAGCACTTTTTAATAAGTATGGTCAATTGGATCATTTTGAAATTCTTGTAACCCAGACCGGCAGGGCAGTTACACCGGGACTTTTGATCGTTCATGATAACCGGGCTATGGTACGTTTTGAGGGGTATCTGATGTGGCAGTTTTGAAAAACGGTATGTTTCAATAATTGATTTATAAGACAAGGAGAAAAGTATCTCCTGTTTTAAAATGTCTTTTTAATTTTGGTTATACTTTTTTATCTTGTCCGGTATGATAACAACAGAACATCAGAAAAACCTCTATAAAAATTATTTTACCGGTATGTATTACCGACAGGATGGGTAGATGAGTCCGATTGGATACAATCCGCTGAAAAAGCGGTGCTATTTCTGTCAGAGCCGTGATTTGAAAAATCATTCCCGTGCGGTTTACTGGCAGACGCTGGATCTGCATTTTGTGAAGTGCCAGAAGTGCGGACTCGTTTTTGCCAATCCCATGCCTGATATGGAGGCTATTATTCTCGGGAACCAGGCATTGAGTTTATTTCATGGAAGCCGGGGTACAATTTCTCAATATCGGGGAGGGAAAATATTTTCACTCATGTTAAACCGTTTAAGGCCTTCCGGAGTTTTGCTGGATGTTGGATGTGCCGAAGGATTTTTTCTTTTAGGAATTGAAGAAAATTCCGGATGGAAAGCGGAGGGAGTCGAGATTGTACCTTCAGCGGTTCAATTTGCCAACAATCGATTGCATGTGAAGGTTTATGAAAGCACTCTGGACAATCTTGAAGGATTACGGGAGCAGTATGATTTTATTCGAATGAACAATGTGATCGAACATGTTCAGAATCCCGTTATCTTTTTAAAAAAAGCATATCATTTTTTAAAACCGGGCGGAATCGTTTATTGTTCCACTCCCAACGGTTTCCAGGACGGACAGCGTTTACGGGCCGCCAACGACCGCGGTATTATTATCAACTTATTGGAAAACCATTTTTTTTATTATTTGCCAAGTACCTTATGTAAGATGTTCAGATCGTGCGGTTTCAATGTGCTCAAAGCCTATTGTGAAGATGTCCGCCACACGTTATCCAATCTGGGCCTTTTACCCTGGTTTCGTTATCCCCAAAAAACGCAGTCTCTGAAAATGACGGATTTGATTCACGGAACAGATAGACCAATTCAGATTACAGATCAGGAAATTGCAAATTTGAAAGATCATCCCGGTCTGGAAACGTGGCGGCTAACCATGCAACGGATCCGGGACGAGTATTTCCGGTTGAAATTTCCTCCGTTTTTTCCGCTGGGACACCAGCAGCATATCTTGGCAAGAAAGATTTCGTCGTAAATGGATTTTTATAAAAGATGAAAAAAGGACGTGAATGGACTTAATCATCGTCACTGGCCTTCCGGGTTCGGGCAAGACTGAAATCGGGAACAGGATCGCTCTGGAATTCTCTTTCCCTATTGTTCACAAAGATGCAATCAAAGAGCTGCTTTTTGACCGGCTGGGCTGGAAAGATCGGTCCTGGTCCAAACAAATGAGCCTTCTCAGCTACGATCTGATGACATGCTTTCTGAAGGCTCAATTGTCAGCAGGGAAATCTTGTATCGTAGAAGCGAATTTTAGGCCGGAAGAACATCGGGATCGATTTCAATTTCTTGTCCGGCAATTCCAATGTCGCGTCATTCAGATTCTCTGTTTTGCGGAAGGACCTGTCTTGTGGGAACGGTTTCAAAACCGGAAGCGCCACCCCGGACATTTGGACGCTCTTACACATGACGAGATGAAGCCTGTTCTGCTCGAAGGGAAAACCGAGCCGATTCAGGTTAAAGGAAAGATCATCCGTCTTGATACAAAGGATTTCGAAATGCTGGATTATCAAAGTCTCTTTGGGAAAATCAGAGGATGAATTTGACAAACATCCGAATGATTCAGGTGGATGACTAACGTATATGTGAAATCGTTTCTACTTTTGTTTCATTCAGACACAATTATTTTGTTCTTTCTGATAATTATTCTCAGTATCTACTTTTTTTCATAAATTGTATGCTGTTAAACCTAAAGATAATCAAGAGTTAGAGAAATTATCGACTTGACTTTGTTGGATTGAAAGGGTATATTTTCTATTAAATAGGAGAATATAATTTCGAGGTTCAGTTATGAAAATAGGTATACCAACGGAAATAAAAACGAATGAGAATCGCGTATCCATGACACCCCATGGAGTTGAGACACTCGTTAGAAGTGGGCATCAGGTTTTTGTTCAGAAGGGTGCGGGAATCAACAGCGGTTTTGAGGACGATGAATATAGCAAAAGCGGGGCAGTTTTAGTCGATACAGCCCAGGCAGTTTTTCAATCTTCTGACATGATTGTAAAAGTCAAGGAGCCGCAGCCGGTTGAATTGAAAATGATCCGGCCGGGACAGCTGGTATTTACTTACTTTCATTTTGCCGCGAGCGAAGAGTTAACGAGAGGGTTTATCGAAACCGGTGCGATCGGTATTGCTTATGAAACGGTGGAATTGGAGGACGGCAGGCTGCCGCTTTTGATCCCCATGAGTGAAGTGGCTGGCAGGATGGCCACGCAGGAAGGTTCCCGGTTTTTGGAACGTTCTAACGGCGGACGCGGCATTTTGCTTGGTGGTGTTCCCGGAGTACAGCCGGCCGTCGTTACGATTCTTGGAGGAGGAATTGTGGGACATAATGCCGCCTATATTGCGGCGGGTATGGGTGCCAAAGTGTATATCCTTGATATTGATCTGGATCAGCTTCGCTATTTGGATGCAATCATGCCGAAAAATGTGATTACACTTTATTCGAATCAATATAATATCCGGGAACTTTTGCCTCAAACCGATTTGCTTATCGGTGCTATACTCATTGTCGGAGCCAAGGCGCCCAGGCTGGTCACAAGAAAGATGCTTTCTCTGATGAAAAAGAGATCGGTGATTGTGGATGTGGCGGTGGATCAGGGCGGGTGCATCGAAACAACCAAACCAACGACGCATGAAAATCCCACTTTTCTTGTGGATGACGTTATCCATTACGGCGTGGCAAACATGCCGGCCGCTGTGCCGTTTACTTCAACCATTGCGCTGACCAATGCCACACTGCCCTATGTCGAGATGATTGCCAACAATGGATTTGAAAAAGCCCTGGTTGATTCCAAAGAAATACGGACGGGGGTCAATGTATATAAAAAACTCGTAACGCACAAAAACGTGGCTCTGGCATTCGGGTTAAAGTACACTCCCATTGAAAGGATATAATCACAGTTTGAAATGAAATCTGTAAGAGGAGGTTTTGTGAGACGTATTTTATATTTAATTGGTTTGATGGGACTCTTGAGCTTTAAACTTCAAGGGCAAGAAATACGACTGATTTCTCCCGAGCTGATTGATTTGGGAAAGCTGCAGGAAGGTGCAACTGCAGACGGAGACATCTTTTTTTTAAACAGCGGGAACCAGCCGCTTGGTATTCAGCAGATTAAAACAAGCTGCGGCTGCACAATTGCTCAAAATGAAAAGGAGGTATATGCGCCGGGAGATACGATTAAAATCCATTTTTCAGTCAATACAAGAGGATTTCGAAATGTCGTCAGGAAAACAATCACCGTTTTTTTCCAGGATGAAAAAATAGAAGATTTGAGATATACAATTCAGATGGACATTTTCACCGATCTCGAACTCAGTCCCCGTTTTATTTCGTTCAGACATATTCAAATTAATCCGGATACGGTGATTACCAACTATTTTACGATTCAGAACAATTCAGAAAAGCCTGTCAAGATCAAGAAGGTAACGAGCAATTACGACCTTGTCGAGGTTTATCCGCAATCGATTACAATCCCCGCGAAGAAGGAACATTTGTTTCGGATTGAATTGAGGCCGAAACGCGTGGAACAACGAAGCGTTTCTATTAATATCGAAACGGATAACAAACAAAAAAATAATTTGCTTCAACCAGCTTATGTTCAGATTGAAGAGTAAAGATGCGTTTGTTTTTTCGGATAACCATTTTGGGATTCAGCACATTATGTGTTGGCATATTGGTCAATCAGTGGATCAATCACGGAATTCGCTGGAATGTTCTGATGTACTCGCTGCCGAGGTTTTCCCGTCTTCAGGAATTCAATTACATTTCTGCGGATTCGGCCCACACGCTCTTTATACAGGGAAAAGGACTGTTTATTGATATCCGTTACCCGGACGATTTCTCACTTGATCATATTCCGGGAGCGCGTTCTGCCCCGTTGTTAAAAATCATACAGCAGCCGGAATTATTCCGGGAAGTTGATTTCGATTCCATGATGATTTGCTATGGGTTTGAACCTGAAGATATAAAAGCAAAACAGGCTGCGGATTTGCTAAGACGAAACGGTTTTTCTCAAATTTTAGTACTTCAGGGCGGGTTTGCCGAGTGGATTGAAATGGGGTATCCTGTTGAAAGGGCGGATAACCAATGAACACGCAGTGGTCCAAATGGATTTGCCGGTTGCTGCGATTCGGATTCGGCGGATTACTCATCTTTGCGTCACTCAGCAAAATTCCCCATCCGTATGAATTTGCTGCAATCATTGAAAACTACCGCGTTCTCGGAACGGGTTTGTCCCGATGGATCGCTGTCTGGTCTCCTTATCTGGAATTTTGTATCGGTTTCCTGCTGATTATCGGGATCTGGCTGGACGCGGTCTCGGTTTTAAACGCAGGATTGATGTCTGTATTTCTCGTTCTTGTCATCCAGGCCTATATCCGCCATCTCGATATTCAGTGCGGATGTTTTTCCATGGAAAGCACAGGTGTGATTGGAGTAATCAAGATTTTAGAAAATGTCGGATATCTGGCCGGAAGCTTTCTGCTTGTCTATTTCGTATTTCGAAAAGAATTGTTATCGAAAACTTGATTGAAAATTGAAAAACATCATGATATTTATTGAAAAAGACAGCCAGGTAGAGGAAACCCTGGCTTATTTTTTTTAAAAGTCAAAGAAGGAGATTCAATGAAAAAAACAGAGCAGCTTCGGAAACTCCTTGAAGCCGATGATCCGCTTCTCATGCCTGGTGCGTTCGATGCGCTCAGCAGTATTTTGATTCAGCGCGCCGGATTCAAGGCGATACAGGCGACCGGATTCGGTATAGCGGCCTCCTACCTCGGAAAACCGGATGTGGGGTTGCTCACATTCTCTGAGATGCTCGATCAGACCCGAAGGATCGTGGAGGCTGTGGATATTCCCGTGATGGCGGACGGAGATACCGGTTTCGGAGACATTGTGAATGTGATCCGAACGATTCGTGAATTTGAAGTAGCCGGTGCAGCGGGGATCAATCTGGAGGATCAGGTATTTCCAAAACGCTGCGGGCACATGGAAGGGAAAAGGATCGTCCCGCTAAAAGAGATGACCGGTAAAATCCGAGCGGCGGTCGATACGAGAAAGGATCCCGATTTTATTATCAATGCACGGACTGACGCGATTGCAGTAGCCGGAATTGATGAAGCAATTTTTCGGGGCAATGCATACGCCGAAGCCGGTGCGGATCTGATTTTTGTAGAAGCACCGCAGTCTCTTGAACAGATCCAGCGGATTGCCAGTGAAGTGAAAGCCCCTGTTTCTGTCAATCTTTTTGATGCTGTCAAAGGAGGGAAGACACCGATCGTTCCCATTCCTGAATTAAAGCGCATCGGGATTACACGGGTCTCAATACCGGTGGGTGTTGTCTTTGCGGCAGTGAAAGGCATGGAACAGTATCTTCAAGTGCTGTTTGATCACGGAACTGTCGCTGACCGGCCCGATCTTGTTGTCACTTTTAATCAATGGAAAGAACTGATCGGATTGGAGCAAATTCGGAAAAATGAGGAGAAGTATTATCAATCGGAATGAATTTTATTGATCAGGATAATCGATATGAAGACAATGAAAGCGCTGGTAAAAAAATATCCGAAAAAGGGACTGTGGCTTGAAGAAGTTCCTGTACCGAAAATCGGAAACAACGATCTTTTGGTAAAAATAATGAAGACCGCGATTTGCGGAACTGATCTTCACATCTACAACTGGGATGAATGGTCCCGGCAAACCATTAAAACACCGATGGTGATCGGACATGAATTTGTCGGCGAGATTGTGGATAAAGGTGCCGATGTATCGGGCTTCGAAATTGGCGAACGTGTCTCCGGTGAGGGCCACATTGTCTGCGGCATCTGCCGGAGCTGCCGGGCAGGACGGCGCCATCTCTGCACCAATGCTGTCGGTATCGGTGTGAACCGGGACGGGTGTTTCGCAGAATACCTTTCTCTGCCCTGTTCCAACGCCTGGCATGTTGATCCGAAAATCCCTTCAGAAATCGCCGCTTATTTCGATCCTTTCGGTAACGCGACGCACGCAACGCTCTCTTTCAATCTGGTCGGCGAAGATGTATTGATTACCGGAGCCGGCCCTATTGGTTTGCTGTCGGCTGTGATTGCGCGGCACGTGGGTGCACGTCACGTGGTGATTACCGATGTCAATGATTATCGTCTGGATTTGGCCAAAAAATTGGGTGTGACTCGTGCAATTAATGTGACTCGGTCATCGATCCGGGATTGTTTGCACGAATTGGACATGATCGGTTTCGATGTCGGTCTTGAAATGTCCGGCAACGGAAGTGCGTTTGAAGAAATGCTCGAGAACATGTATCACGGTGGGCGCATCGCGCTGCTTGGCATCCTTCCCGAAAATACGAAAATCGATTGGGATCAGATTATATTCAAAGGATTGGTCATCAAGGGAATCTATGGCAGAGAAATTTGGGAAACGTGGTATAAAATGGCGATGATGCTTAAAAGCGGACTGGATATTTCACCGGTGCTCACGCATCGTTTTCCATTTGATGAGTTTCAGAAGGGATTTGATGTCATGACGAGCGGAGAATGCGGCAAGGTGGTTCTGGAATTGGATTAAATGTTTAACATCCAATCTATATCAATTGGGAGTCCGGCATGTACGATCAATTGAAAGAAGATTTGACCGAACAGATTCGATCGATTCGCGAAGGCGGATTGTACAAAGAGGAACGGATTATAATGGGACCTCAGGGTGTCGAGATCGAAGTCTCCGGCGGAAAAAAGGTTATCAACTTCTGCGCCAACAATTATCTGGGGTTGTCCAGTCATTCCAAGGTTATTGAAGCAGCGCATCAGACTCTGGATCAGTGGGGGTACGGGATGTCCTCGGTCCGGTTCATCTGCGGCACCCAGGAGATTCATAAAACACTGGAGCGGAAAGTTTCGGAATTTCTGAAAACAGACGATACGATTCTCTATGCCGCTTGTTTTGATGCCAACGGAGGTGTATTCGAACCTTTTTTGGACAAGGATAGTGTCGTACTCACCGATGCGCTTAATCATGCTTCTATCATCGACGGTATTCGATTGACCAAAGCGCAGAGGATGATCTATAAACATGCCGACATGGAAGATCTCGAGAGCAAACTCAAGGAATCCTCAAAAGCGAAGTGCCGTCTCATTGCTACGGACGGCGTATTTTCCATGGACGGGGATATCGCCAACCTTGGTCCGATCTGTGATCTGGCAGATCAATACAATGCGCTGGTTATGGTGGATGACAGCCATGCGACCGGATTTATCGGAAAAACGGGCCGCGGCACACCGGAACACTGCAGCGTGGAAGGCAGGATTGATCTTGTTACTACGACATTCGGCAAGGCTTTGGGTGGTGCGTCCGGGGGCTGTGTTTCCGGACGGAAAGAGATGATCGAATTTCTCCGGCAGAGAAGCCGGCCCTATCTTTTTTCCAACACGCTTTCACCCATCGTCACGGGAGCCACAATAGTTGTTCTCGATCTTCTGACCGAATCGACGGATTTGCGCGACCGGCTTGAAAAAAACACGAAGTATTTCCGTAATCAAATGAAGAAGACCGGATTTGACATCAGGCCGGGGGTACATCCCATTGTGCCGATCATGCTGTACGAAGAAAAATTAACGCATCAAATGGCCGACGATCTGCTGCTGGAAGGGATTTATGTCATCGGATTCAGTTATCCTGTGGTTCCCAGGGGACAAGCGAGAATTCGGGTTCAGATTTCAGCCGCACATGAACAGAATCATCTTGATGCGGCAGTTGAAGCATTTAAAAAGATCGGAAAGAAATATAGAGTAATTCAACAGTAATACCAATGAAGAGTGGTACGAAATCAAGGAGATGAGATGGCAGTAAAGAAGAAGAAACGAATCGGTGTGCTGACAGGAGGGGGAGATTGTCCGGGATTGAATGCGGTGATCAGGGGGGTTGCGAAGGCCGGTATAAATCAATTCGATTTTGAAATTATCGGGATTGAAGACGGATTTCTTGGACTCGTGGAGAAACGAAAGGTTCAGCTTCACTGGGAAAGGGTTTCCGGAATTCTGACTCAGGGGGGAACGATTCTGGGGACCAACAACCGTGCAAATCCGTTTAGATGGCCCTTGAAAGGAAAAAAAGAAATCAAATTTAAAGATATTTCCGATCAGGTTGTGGCATATATTCATGAACTCGGTCTCGATGTGCTGGTTTGCATCGGAGGTGACGGGACCATGAGCATTGCTTCTCAGCTTAGCGAGAAGGGAGTACGAATCGTAGGTGTGCCAAAAACCATTGACAACGATATCGTAGGCACGGATTTGACATTCGGTTTTGATTCGGCGGTAAGTACGGCTACGGAAGCCATCGATAAAATTCACACGACAGCCATGTCCCACCATCGGGTCATGGTGGTGGAAGTGATGGGACGGTACGCAGGGTGGCTGGCACTTCATTCCGGAATTGCAGGAGGCGGGGATATCATTCTCATTCCGGAAATTCCGTATCGTCTCGATATCATTGAACATGTAGTTAAAGACCGCAGCAGGAAGGGTAAAAAATTCAGTATTGTTGTTGTCTCCGAAGGGGCAAAACCTGAAGGGGGTGAACGTGTGGTGCAGCGTGTTGTAAAAGACAGTACGGATCCTGTTCGTCTTGGAGGAATCGGCCATCAGGTCGCGGATCAAATCGAAAATGCAACGGGTCTGGAGTGCAGAGTCACAGTTCTCGGACATCTGCAGAGGGGAGGTACACCCACTGCGTTTGACAGAGTGCTTGCAACCCGATACGGAGTCAAAGCCGCTGAATTGTGCCAGGAAGGAAAGAGCAGCGAGATGGTGGCGCTTCGGGGAACCGAGATTGTCACCGTTCCGCTCAGTGAAGTCGGCGGGAAAATGCGTTTGGTCGATCTGAATCATCCTCTGTTACAGGTTGCTGAACGGGTCGGAACTTGTCTGGGCAGATAAACATTCTTAAAAAAATTGTTTGTATTTTCGATGCAGTGTTGTACAAAAGACGGATAATTAAAGAAAAAACACTGCCGTTACCAAAATTATTTCATCAGCCGATTTTGCGTTTGCTGAAATATTTGGCGAGTTCAGCCGTTCTTTTCCCCAAATCCATTCCACATTTTATGGCTTTATCGTCCGGTCTGCCCACGCAGGCTGTTCCGTAGTGGCCGGTTGCACTCATCGGATCGCCGATAATTATCATTCCATAAATAAGCATAGCCTGAATGATCGAGAAGATAGTGGTTTCTTTTCCTCCGGAAGCATCTGCCGAAGTTGCAAAAGCGGCACCGATTTTATTTTCCATTTTCCGCCTGATGCCAATGAATTTGTCGAACACGGATTTTAATCCGGCGGCCATGGTCCCGAAATAAACCGGGGAACCTGCAATAATTCCATGAGATTGTGTAAAATCGTCCTTAGTAACTTCTGCACTGGACTTAATCACTACATTGACGTCATCGACTTCTTTAGCTCCGCATGCCACCGCTTCGGCCAGTTTTTTAGTGTTTCCGCTTTTTGAATAGTAAAGCACAAGAATTTGAATCATTCTGCCTCCTGATATTTATTTAAAAATAATCGTTGTTTTTAAAATTTTATGTTAAGTCCTATTGCCGGTGTTATTTATCGACAGGGAACTCATTCCAGTTTAGCTTGAATGGCATAGGATTTTTGAAGGGCGACAATGGAATGATTTTTATCCGTACCTTATTTCCCCGGATTTCCATTAAAGCACAGCTGCTGCATTTTTTGCCGTATCCCTTTCCTGGATTGATAAACAGTTTTCGATCTTCGAAAGCGAGCATGGGCCAGTGGCCGTGTCCGTAAATAACAGCGTTTACACCGGTGAAATAAGTTCGAACACGTTTGATGAGCCGTTTTGTGCAGTGAGATTCAAATCCCATTCTGCCGATAAAGGCATCCGATATTCTTTGATAGATATTTTCCATACCGTGGCACAATCCGATTCGGTACCCTCCCGAGGCCTGAATGATTACTTTATCCGGCAAGGGAGGATTAAAACCGACGCGGTCCCTTCGGTTGTTTCCGCGGACTGCAATGGTTTCAGTTGCCGAGTTCAAAGTTTTAATAACATTCGGTATGGTAATATCTCCTGCATGAAGAATGAGATCTGCTTGAAAAAAACATTCCATGATTTTCGGATTAATTTCCGTGCAGCGATCCGGGATGTGCGTGTCTGTAACGATACCAATTCGTTTAGCCTGCGGGCGAAGAATTATCCCGATAGGATTCAATTTTTGTGCCAGATTCACAGTGATCAAACCATGCCTTTTCTTTTCCTAATAAACCACTCGAGTGAAAGCAATACAATAATGATAACTAGCAACAGCGGGAGATTGTAAAGCTCGATTTCACGGGTCGAAATCGATTCCCGGCCAGGGAAATTCATGGCCTGAACAATATTGAAAAGACTGTCGGGAGGACCGGATTTTCCGCCTGTGACACCGGCAAGTCCCTGAAGCAGTTCCGGGTTGGCATTGGTATTCAGAAATTCCGGATTGAACGAGGTGATAGAGAACTTGGTTGTGTCTTTGCCCATGAGTTGATTCTCAATAAAAGCCTCACAAACGATTTGATAGGTGCCTGCTTCATGCGCCTGGAAATTGGTTTGATAACGTCCGTTGCCGATGGTTTCAGGTTGAAGATGTGTTTCAGAAGAAGGGGATGTCAATTTCAGATCGAGGGCGGCATTTTCTACGGGGGCATATGTTTCATCATACACTTCAGCAGTGATCCTGATTTGTTCCCCGGTACTGTAAACCATTTTTGGAAGGGTGAGACGTACTGTTTTCCCGGTTTGGGGGGTGGACAGCCATCTGAGGGATTGGCTGATAAAATGATCCATTACTTTTTCGTTTTGCCCGTTTTCGTGTGCAATCGGAGATCCGTTGTTGCGGAGAAGATCCCAGCGGTAAAAGCCATACCCTGTGAAGATCAGGATTTTCTGTCCCGAAGTTTGCCGGGCGATCAAAAGCGGGAACGTCTCTTGGGGCGAAGATGGTTTTTTTTCGGAAACGGATGTGAGCAATATCCTGTTTTCCGGAAGAGATTTTAATGGTGTCCATGAGGTGTAAATGGGAGGCAGTTGTTCCCATATTTTTTTATTTTCTTCTTCGGTTTCAGAAATTTTCAGGACAGGATGTTCTGTCCCTTCTTTGGCAATGACAGGCAGCACATTCATTTCTTTTCGGTTCCTGTTAAATTGAAAAGAAAGGGCCGGTTTCAGCGCCTGTAATTTGTTCATATCTACAAATTTTCCTAAAAAGAGAAAAATGGGAATTCTATTATTATGAACGATTTTTATAATTTGCTGCCATGATCCCACCCTGGTTTGTGTATTCGGAAAATCCAGAAAGATAAAAGCATCTGCTTTTTTCAAGTCTGATTCAGGGGGAACAGAACCCTCATAGAAGGTCCCGTTTTTCGTTTGCGTTCTTACCGTCAGACGAATGTTTTTATCGGACTCCAGGTTCCGGACAAGGCAGGCCTGGTCCGGACAGGGGGTGCTTGAAAAAAGACAAACTTGAAGACGATCTTTTAAAACCCGGATTATCAGGTCTCTTTGGTTATTTTTATCCGTAAATTCTTGTTCCAGTTTCGGAATCCGGATAACAATTTTTTGAAATCCAGACTCTTGTGGTTGAAAGTAAAGCCTGGTATTGATTTCCATGTTGTCCGGAGGAATGGTTACTGTTTTTTGGTCGACGGTTGTATCGTCCATTTCGAGTAAAATTTCAACCTTTTTTCCTTCATATCCCGGACCGCGGAGTTGAACATCCACCGGAACGCGATTATTGACATAGGTGATTTCATTAGTTACAACTTCCGTGAGAATGAGATCTTTCCGGGACTTTGTCTCTCCGATAGCTACAGAAAAAACAGGAAAATCAAGATTTTTCCCGGCACGGAGGACGTCTTCGCCCTGATTTTGGGAGCCATCGCTCAGAAGAAGAACTCCTTCGAATTGAGAGTTATTAAATTCATCTTGAAGTTGTTTCAATGTAAACCCGATGTTTGTCGCGTGGCCGTTAAATCGCAGAGAGTCCGGTCCATCTTTTGACATCGGGTTGAGATGATCTGAAAAGGAGTAATAATGTATTGAATATTTGTTTTTCAATTTTTTAACTGCATTTGACTGCAGTATTTCATGAAGCTGTTCTTTTCTTGTTTTGTGGTCATCATTGATCTCCATTGAACTAGAGTTGTCAATCAACAAACAAATGGATGATTTGAGATTTTGCCGGAAACGGAGAATCAAAACCGGTTCGAATAATGAAAAAAGAATCATTATTAGGGCTGCCGTTCTCAATGTGATGAGAACAGTGCGGTATTTCTTCGAAATTGGAGGGATGGTATAACGGTATGTCCAAATCGACAATGCCAGTGTAAGTATAATTGTGATTAAAAAGAGAATGGGAGATTTTGAAAAAGCCAGATGGATATTCATGATCAGATATCACTTTAAAGATTTTCGGATGGCAACGGCGATAGTGAAAGCGGGGACGAAATATTCCTTGTCAAATAGTCGTGCCCGGCACAGGCGATCATACCGCCGTTGTCCGTGCAGAGCATGGGAGGGGGCCACAGTACGGATATTCCCGATTCGGAACATTTTTGTTTCATGCGCTGTTGAAGGGCTTTATTCACAGCAACGCCTCCAGCCAGGCAAACAATATCGACCTGACATTTTTGGGCAGCACGAATTGTTTTCTCGACAAGCACATCCACAACCGCATCTTGAAAACAACGGGCGATGTCGCAAAGATGCTGTTCTTTCTTTTCGGGGCCGATGGCATGTACGTGATTGAGAACAGAGGTTTTTAAGCCGCTGAAACTGAAATCAAAACTCCCCTTTTTTAAATAAGCTCTCGGGAAAACGACATATTTGTCATTTCCTGTTTTAGCATGATTTTCAATGGCAGGACCACCAGGATAACCCAGTCCAAGCAATTTTCCGACTTTATCGAATGCCTCACCTGCTGCATCATCGCGGGTTCTTCCTATCACTTTGTATTTTCCCCAACGGGTCACATGGACGAGCTGAGTGTGCCCTCCCGAAACAATTAACGTAATAAAAGGAGGATCGAGCGATTCATGATGAAGCCGGTTGGCCCATATATGGCCTTCGAGATGGTTGATTCCAATAAATGGAATTTGCAATGAAAATGAAAGACCTTTTGCTACACTTAAACCTACCAAAAGAGAACCGGCCAGTCCGGGTCCGCGGGTGACGGCGATTCCCTCGATATTTTGAAGAGACAGATGAGCCTGGTCGATTGTCTGCCGGATGACTGGAAGGATGAGTTGAATATGAGCACGGGATGCAAGTTCGGGGACAATACCGCCAAAATTTCTGTGAATAAGTTGTGTGGAAATAACGTTTGCCAGAAGGTTTTTTCCATCAAAGATAGCGGCACTGGTATCGTCGCACGAGGTCTCAATACCCAAAACAATCATTTTTCAACCACGAGTTCAAAAAATGCCGGTCTTACATCAGACAGATTAATTTCCGGCGGAAGTTTAATGATGGCAGGCACTTTTTTTCTATCGTATAGAGCGTGTTTTTGGAAATCTATTATTGCTGTAATATCTTCTTTTTTAATTTTCGAGAGTTTTTTTACTCCTCCCTGAAGTTTTACAGAAAGTGTGGACGGAATTACAGACGCTTTCATGTTTTTTGGAAGGCCAAACACCTGAACCGGAATTTCAGAAACAGTTTTTTCACCGATACGCTGAATGTCTGCATAGAATGTTGTTTGACTGGATGAATATTGCACTGTTTCCCACCGGGGAGGAACGATTGCTATTTTATTACTGATCGGTTTGACCAGATTTCGATAAGTTTTTTCTTCCGTTATAATTCTGTCTATGTTGTTTACAAGGGATTGAGGTCCGCTTACAATAAGACTATCGGGGACGATATTGATTTCTCCGACCTGAATATATCCGTCCATTGGGATTGTGGAGATTTGAGGTTGAATCGGCAGCTTTCTAGTGATAAAACGGTCCAGTTCGACAAAGATCGATTCCGGCTTGACGATTTTTACTGGTACAACATTCAAATCTTCGGGGATACCCTGAATCATTTCAATTGATAAAGGCAACATGACTTTATTGTGAATCTTACCCATATTTATATCCAACCGTTTCTTGCGATAATGCAGACTCAACAATGATTTTCCTGATCCGCTGAAAAGGACTTTAATATGCGATGGAATAGGCTGGGTCAACATCCAGTCTTTCGGCATGCTGACCAGATGAATGGGTACTTTTAAAGTATATTCGAAATTATTATCTGTGATGACATAGAACCAAAGAAGAAGTGCGCTGAGCAGAGAAAATATTTTTATTCTGTAGTTATAAAACCATCTGCTGTTTGTCTTTATGTTGATTTTCATAATTAAATCGAAACACAAGAGATAGATGTTTCGAACCAGATCTACCTCTTGTGTTTATTTAGTTGATGTGATACACTATTTTTGAGATTGGGCGATAAGTTTCCCGAAACTAATTTCTCCGTTATCGATGCGGATATTAAAACCGCAATCCGGGTTGGTGCATACCCATGCTTTATAGCGAATGGTAGCGCCTTCCCGGCCGTAATCCGATAAAGGTACAAGAACACCTGTATTGCATTTTTGACATTCAGGAAGAATGTTTTCCATTTGTATACCTCCCTTTTTACTCCGCACCCGATTTATATTGAACTGACAATGAACTTGAAGATGCTTATTCTTTTACAACCCAGACCCTAACGCTTGCTTCGACTTCGGAATGCAACTTGACAGGTATGTTATAAACGCCCAATGCCTTTATCGGCTCATCAAGTATAATTTTTCGTTTATCGATGTCGAATCCTTTTTCTTTTAATAAATCAGATATCATTTGTGCAGTTACAGAGCCAAAAACTTTATCTTCTTCACCAACAGCAACAGCTGCTGTCAATGATAAACTTTCAAATTCTTTTGACAGTTTTTCTGATATCTGCTTGTCTTTATTTAAGCGTTTTTGAACTTGTTTTTGTTCCTCTTCAAAGACTTTCATATTTGCAGGTGTTGCCTGAATGGCAATTTTTTGCGGAATAAGAAAATTTCTTGCAAATCCGTTCTTGACAGAAAAAATTTCACCGATTTTTCCCAGAGGTTCATAATCCTGTCGCAATATTATTTTTATCATTTTATTGATCCTATGCTTTATCTTGGATAATCCGATACAAACGGAATGAGAGCAAGGTGTCTTGCCCGTTTAATCGCTTTGACAAGCTGCCGTTGGTGATGGGCACACGTACCCGAAGTGCGCCTTGGAATGATTTTGCCAATATCTGTTGTAAATTTTTGTAATTTCTTGGTGTCTTTATAATCGACATAGTCTATGTGGTTTTCACAAAAACGACATATGCGTTTTCTTTTTGTTTTGATCAATGTTGCCTCCTGTCAATACCTATGTTAAATTTTTATATCCTGATATCCAAAATCATACTCTCCGCTGAGAGGTGCATTTTCATCAGTAACCTCGTTATTTTTAGAGGCCGATTCAGAATCGGATGTGTTCTGTGTCGAGGAAGTTTCATCTTCTTCAAAAGATTCAGTCTCTTTTCCCTTGGCTGAATCTTCTCCGTTCGACAGTTCATTGGAATTTTCGATTCTGTTCAGAAACTGAATTCGCCTTGCTTTGATCTCAATGATATTGCGATTTTTGCTGTCTTCAGTTTTAATGCTTCGACTTTGAAGTTCCCCTTCGACAATTACGACGCTTCCTCTGTGCAAATTTTCCGAGCAGCTTTCGGCAAGTTTATACCATGCAACCACTCCCACATAACAGACATTTTCTCTCCATTGCCCGTTGTTGTCTTTAAATTTTCGGTTGCATGCAAGCCAGAAATTCGTTACGGGTGTTCCATTGGTTGTTTTACGAAATACAGGGTCACGCGTTAAATTTCCTGCAATAATAACAAGATTTACATCGGGCATTCGTAAATTATGCATGATATGAACACCTCCTCAGGACAAAATACGATTGATATCCCATTCATTATTCGGGTGTTTTTTCTTCTAAATTGTCGTCAGTTTCAAGATCTTCTTCCTGGATATTTTCTGGTGTTTCTTTTTTGGGTTCCGCTTCCTTTTTAAGTACTATTTTTGGAATCAATACTGTCAGGTAACGGATGATCGAATCGTCCAGTTTATACTCCCGTTCAAGTTCTTTAATTAAATCGCCTTCATACTGGAAACGGATGTAGACATAATAACCGTATTGTTTCTTGGCAATTTCATAGGCCAAACGTCGTTTTCCCCAACGGTCGATCTGACCGATTTTCCCTCCGTTCTTTTCGATAAAATCCTTTATCTTGTCGATGGTCGCGTTGATCTGTTCTTCCGGAAGAAGTGAATCGACAATAAAGGTTGTTTCATACTCCCTGATCATGTTTTTGCCTCCCTTCGGTCTTTTGGCCCATCCTTTTCAACAGGATGAACAGGGTAAATTTAACTTTTTATTTACTGTAATTGTTCATTGTCCAATCGACACCTTTTGTTACGAATTCGATTACCGCTTGCGCACCTTTTTCGATCATTTCATTGATGACAGGTAATTCAAAAGTGTCAAATGGTGAAAGCACATAGTCTACGGTATTGACATGGTCCGGCAGACCGATACCAAATCTCAGACGACAAAATGTCTGTGTTTCCAGTGATTTAATAATCGATGCAAGTCCATTGTGTCCGCCATTGCTGCCTTTCTTTCTTAATCTTAATTTTCCCGGGGGGAGATTGAAATCATCGCAAAGAACAAGAAAATTGGAAAGGTGAATGTGGAACTTGTGATAGATTGCATTTACGGCATTTCCACTATTGTTCATGAAAGTGGTCGGTTTTGCCAATAAAACTTCCTGGTTGCGAAGTTTATGTCTTATAAATTTATAAGGGCCATCTCCTTTTTTAAATTTCATTTTCCATTTTTTTGCCAATTCATCTAAAACCATAAATCCAATATTATGTCTTGTATTTTGATATTCAGTTCCTGGATTTCCAAGGCCAATAATGCAAAACACCGCCACAACCCCATAAAATTAAACTGTTATTCCTCAGATCCCGCTTTTTCCTTTTCTTCGGATGTTTCTTCACCTTCTTCTACTGGTTCTTCAACCACTTCCTCCTCAAGCTGAATTACTTTTGGATGAATCACGTTGGCAACTGCATGGTTGATTTCAGATGCAAATACGAACTTTTCCGAATGTATATCCTGCAATCGGATACTGTTTCCTATATTCAGTGCTGAAACATCCACTTCAATATGTTCGGGAATATCCAACGGGAGACCCTCGACTTCAACGTCTCTGAGAAGATGTTCTAAAATACCGCCATCTTTGACACCAACGGGTGTGCCCTTTAAAACGATGGGGATAGTAATTCTAATTTTCTCTGTCAGCTTGATACCCAGAAAATCCAGATGGATAATGGTGTCGGTTAATGGATCACGTTGAATATCGCGTATAATGGATTTTCGTATTTTTCCATCCGGGAAAATTACGTTTAAAACATTCACCTCATGATTGATCAATTGTTGAATTGTTTTTGTTTCGACAGAGATGGGAATGGACTCTTCTCCCTGTGCATAAAATATAGCAGGAATTTTCCCCTCTTTTCTGAGGATTTTAACAGTAAGGGGATTCTCCTTATTTCTTATTTGACATTGTACATCTGCTTCTGACATTGTGCTTCCTCGTTGTTTTATATTTTTAATTGAAAAGGGAACTTATTGATTCTTCATTGTGTATTCTTTGAATCGCTTCGCTAAAAAGCTTGGCGGATGTCAACACCTCGATTTTTTTACTTTTTTTCTCTTGGATTTGTAAAATCGTATCGCAGGTGATGACTTTTAAAAGAGCTGATTTTTCAATCTTGTCAATTGCATTATTTGACAGAATTGAATGTGTGCAAACGGAAAAAATATCTTTTGCACCTGATTTTTTTAGAAGATCTGCTGCACAGCAAATCGTTCCGGCTGTATCAATAATATCATCTACAAGGACAACATCTCTGTCTTTAACTTCTCCGATCAAAGTGACCGCTTCGATTTTATTAGGTCCGAAACGCTTTTTATCCACGACGGCCAAATCGGAATTAATCCGGTTGGCATACGAACGTGCTCTTTTAGAACTGCCAATGTCCGGCGCAACAACAACAGGGATTTCATTTTTTCTTTTTATAATATAATCCACAAAAATGGGTAAAGAGTATAAATGATCAAATGGAATATCAAAAAATCCCTGGATTGACGGAGAATGTAAATCCATTGTTAAAATGCGATCTGTCCCGGCTGTAGAAATAAGATTGGCCATCAATTTTGCTGAAAGAGCAACCCGTGGCTGGTCTTTACGGTCCTGTCTTGCATATCCAAAGTAGGGAATAACAGCTGTGATTCTTTTGGCCGAAGCGCGACGGGCAGCATCGATCAAAAGTAATAATTCAATCAAGTTGTCGCTTGGAGGGATTGTCGGCTGTATAATGAACACATCGATACCCCGTATATTCTCATTGTACTTGACACTGATTTCTCCGTCGCAAAAACGAGAAATTGCCACATCTCCCAAGGAAAGACCAAGATACTTTGCAATCTTTTGGGCCAGAGGAATGTTGGCTGTACCTGAAAATATTTTCATTTCGTTTTTTATATTTTTTTGTGTCATTGACAAATTATAACAGTAAATATAGTTTAATTTTTATCCTCGTGCTGGGGCGGGAGGATTCGAACCTCCGGATGCAGGATCCAAAATCCTGTGTCTTACCGCTTGACGACGCCCCAGTATCGATATGTTTTGTTACAATATTCCGTATTCAATAAATGCCGATGAATTTTCCTGAATTTTACTTATTTCTTCCCGATACTTGTCGAGAATCGCCTTTTCCAGTTTGGTCCGAAAGTCACTTTTTATCGGATGGGCAATATCCCGAAACGATCCATCCTTTAATCTTCGAGTCGGCATAGCTATAAAGTAGCCTTTCATACCGCGGATGATTTTTAGGCCTCTCACGACAAAAAGATCGTCCAGTACGATGTTCACAAACCCTTTTAGCTTCTCATCATTGTTCAGGCTGATTTTAATTTCGGTGATTTCCATCATGGTCCCCTCATTTTCAAGATCAGTCTATGAAATATATTCCATTGGATTTGTCGAAATCGGCCTGCTGAGATGTACCCGCATTTTATTCTGAATGTGAAAGAACTGGCTTTCTGATTCAGCCCGTTTCTTATCGGAAAAAAGACCGTAGATGGTTGAACCACTACCAGACATACTGGCATAAAAGGCACCCCTCTGATACAATTGCTCCTTAATTTCTTTCAGAATGGGATGCCCTTGAAATACCACACCTTCCAGATCATTTTCCAATGAAGCACGCAAGGCATGGGGAGCCCAGTTTTTAAAAAGCGAGTTCAATTTAGCTATTTTTTTGTTTTTTGTCAAGGTAATTTTGGAATGCTGATAAGCCCAAGATGTTGATATTTCTATGCCTGGACAGATAAGAACAATCCAATAATCTTTTGGAAGTTCAAGCTCAACAAGCTTTTCCCCACGTCCTTTTGCTAATGCAGAATTTCCTCTGATAAAAAAGGGTACATCCGAACCGATTTCCCCGGCCAATGTTACAAGTTTTTTTGATGACAGATTTGTTTTCCAAAGATAATTTGCAGCTAGAAGAGTTACAGCAGCGTTACTGCTTCCTCCTCCCAAACCCCCACCAATCGGGATGATTTTTTCAATGTGTATTTCTATGCCTTCTTGAATGCCCTGATTTTTTCGGAACAACTGAAATGTTTTATATGCCAGATTGTTGTTATCCAAAGGAATATTGAGCCCTTCTGAAGTGATGGATATATTGGAAGGCGTTTTCCTGAAGGAAAGTGTATCATGGAGATCAATCTGCTGAAATATTGTGGTAATATTATGATAGCCATCATCTCTTTTTTTGAGAAGGGTTAGACCCAGGTTGATTTTTGCATAGGAAGGAAGAGATAAATCAAACATAAACACTATTTCCATATAACAGCTTTTCAGAAAGTTGAGCGAGACACTCAACAACAAATAAGCATAGAATGCATATATTATAGTGAATAATTTAATTAATTGCAATAAATATTCGTTTTATTTCGCAAAAATTTAAATAATATGCTTGCATTATTTAATGCTGTAACTCATATTATGAAACTTCTTAAAAATGAATCGTAGTTAAAAAAGTCCTTGTCAACCTGAAACTTGTGCAGAACTTGTTTCAGTATCGGTTCAGGATTGACATATTCTTAAATGCCGATCCTGAATCTTCGGGACAGGATGACGATTCTCTCTGATCATTTTGCAGAAGTTTTATTCTATGAATTAAAAACATTTAAGATAGCCAGGTACATCATTTTTTTTATCTAATGGTGGATCTAATATTAAATCCGACAAGAAAGAATGAGAAAATTATTCCCTGATTCCCGGTATGAAATAATGCCGTTGTCAATTAGATCTCGCCTTAAGCAGTACAGTTATTCATCGGGATAAAATCGTTGATTTTAATTTTTTTGATTTCTATATTATCCTAATTGAATAATAATACTAAATGATAAGATTTGCATTACTATTATGAAATCCATTTATTTTGTATCAGATGCACATTTGGGATTTGACAATAAAGATGCGGAAGCACATCGGGTTGCTTCACTTCTTCGTTTTTTAGAATATGTTGAAAAGAATGGAAGAATGCTTGTCATTATTGGAGATCTTTTCGATTTCTGGTTTGAATATGGATCGGTTGTTCCGCGAAAATATTTTAATATTCTTTTTATGTTGAAGCGGATGTGCGATCAAAATATAGGAATCCATTACATTACAGGGAATCATGATTTTTGGATGGAAAATTTTTTAGAAGAACAGATTGGAGTCATTGTTCACAAGAATCCGTTTGAATTTGAATCGAACGGAAAAAACTTTTATATCGCTCACGGGGATGGTCTGGCAAAAAAGGATATCGGATACAGAATTCTAAAACGAATTTTGAGGCACCCGTTCAATATCCGTTTGTTCCGTTTGATTCACCCGGATTTTGGATTTGCGGCCGCTCGGTTTTTTTCAAGGCTAAGCCGAAACCACCGTGTTTTTCAAGATGAAGATAATGAATATATTGCGTTTGCCAAGGCCAAATTCGAAAAGGGATTCGATTGTGTTCTCATGGGTCATACGCATCGGCCCTGTGTTTATCTTGAAAAAGATCAGATCTATGTCAATACCGGTGATTGGATCGTTCATTTCTCTTTTGCCGAATTTAATAATAATCGATTAATGTTAAAGTACTGGGAAAAAATTCTCCCAAAATGAAACCGAGTTTGGATTTTTAGAATATAATATGAGTACTCATAAAAGATATTTATAAGGTTATCGCATGAAAAGAAAAAAACGAGCTCTTTTTGTTCAATCCCATAGACCACATCTTCAATGGAAGCTGCATCGACCATTTCAATGGTACTGGTATCCCATTATATCATTGGTCATTGCTGTTCTTTTAAGCGGATTGGTGATTTTTTTATTAAGCCGGGATCTGCCCTCGCTTTCGGATTTGGAAAAAGCGGGTGATCCATTTTTGGTAACCCGGATTATTTCGAGCGATGGAAAGGTTCTTTCAGAATTGTTTAAACAGAGAAGAGTTAAAGTTCCCTTTGAACAAATGCCCAAGCATTTAATTAATGCCACCGTTGCGTCGGAAGATCGGCTTTTTTGGAATCATTGGGGGCTGGACCTGAAGCGGATATTTTATCTTGGATTTCGTAATATTTTAACGATGAAAATTCAGGGCGGTGCAAGTACGATCACTCAGCAATTGGCGAGAAAATTATATCTTTATCCACAAAAAACTTTAATACGGAAATTGCGGGAACAATTGTCCGCTATTCAAATCGAGCGAACATATTCTAAAACAGAGATTTTAGAAATGTACCTGAACCAGATGCCACTCGGACGGGGTGCCCACGGAGTTCAATCAGCATCAAGGGCCTATTTCGATAAAAATGTGGAGGATCTGAATATCGAGGAATCCGCCCTCATTGTCGGGCTTCTGCAGCTGCCCTATGGATATTATAATCCTGATCAGGATAGTCTGGCCGCAAAAAAGCGAAGAAACGTGGTCATGCAAAGTATGGTTGCCTGTCATTTTTTAACGGAGACTGAATATGATTCGATCAGTCAATTGCCGCTTGGTGTTTTGTATCAGAAAGAGAAAGCAAATGTGATTGCTCCGTATTTCTGCGAGCATATACGGCGGGAAATGCAGAAAAAATACGGAATGAGTCTCTATACAGGCGGGCTTTCAATTTATACCACACTGGATACACGAATTCAGGCCTGTGCAGATAGTGCAGTAAAAGCATTCATTCCTTCGCTGGAAAAGAAAATTCGAAAACAAATTTTGGACAAACGATTGTTTGCGGACTGGTTCAATCCGCCTCTTAAAGAACCGGAAGAATTCAGAAAATTTTATTCGGATACAGCTCTGGTGGATTCTATGATGGAGGCAAAAGCAACGCTTCAGGTGGCTCTGGTTGCCTTGAATTCCACGAACGGCGATGTGCTGGCAATGGTCGGGGGACGGGATTTTGAAAAGTCAAAATGGAACAGAGCGATTCAAATGGCCAGACAGCCGGGATCCGCATTCAAACCTTTTGTTTATACAGTTGCTATTGATAATGGTTACCCGACCACTTTAGAGCTGCTCAACCAACCAGTCGTGCTCATTATGTATGACGGAACCCGGTGGAGCCCAAAAAATTATGACGGGAGTACAGGAGGCCCCACGACACTTCGGGAAGGGTTAAAACGGTCTTTAAATCTGGTTTCTGCGAGACTGATTCAGGAAGTTGTGCCGGCAGACAAGGTCGTTCGTTACGCCAAGAATTTCGGATTTACGAGCCAAATCAATCCCTATGATGCCATCGCTCTTGGATCGGATGTGGTCTATCCTATTGAATTGACATCTGCTTACAGTGTTTTTGCCAACCATGGTGTTCACGTTGAATCAAATTTTATTCTTCGTGTCGAAGATAAAGATGGAAATATACTGGAGGAATCGATTCCCAAGAGGAAAGAAGTTATTGGCGAGGAAACTGCTTTTATCATGACCGATATGATGCGTTCGGTTCTTGATGACCAGGGGGGAACAGGTACAGCGGCTAGATACCGATACAATTTTTACAGACCCGCAGCAGGCAAAACCGGAACGACCAACGATTACAGAAATGCATGGTTTGAAGGATTCACTCCACAAATCACCGCGGGTGTTTGGGTGGGTTTTGATGATGAACGGATAACCCTTGGAGACAATCAAACAGGATCTGCTGCAGCGTTACCGATTTGGGCGTCTTTTATGCGAATGGCTCACGATACCATGCAGTATCCAGTTGAAAAGTTTGTTATGCCGCCAGGAGTGGTTAGGCTAAAGGTGTGTAGTGAAACCAAAAAGATTGCTACGGAAGCCTGTCCCGTTATTTGGGACGAAGTTTTTCTAAAGAGACTGGCGCCAACGGATACATGCGATGTTCACGGATCTCCTGGGAAAAGAAAAAATAATAAAAAACATGTGGTTTTCTAACCCGATCTATTCATAAATACGCACCTTCTCGAAGAATCGGGACAAGCTGCGCAGGGATTCGGGATAACCTGAAAAATTCATTTTATATAGCACGACTTGTATAAATAACTTATTTATTATATGATCTTTTTTGGCAAGTGAATTTTTCAGGTTAAAAATTATTGACTGAATAAATTTGTTTCTTTTCTATTTTCATCGATAAACCGTTCGATCAGTTTGGGAGGGGAAACGGATTTTGTTGAAATTGTATAAGCTTCAAGCAAACGGGCAGTCGTGATTGCGATTGCTTCTTTTTTATTTGTATAAATCGTGGCTAGGCGTTCTTCCTTTTCGATGTGATCCCCGATTTTCTTACGCAGAATCAATCCCGCTGTATAATCCAGACGGTCTTCCTTTATAAACCGTCCCGCTCCGAGCGAAATTGCAATGAATCCGATTTCTCTGGCGTTTATATTCTTTATATATCCTGAATTTGAACTGATCAGATCGAACTGGTATTTGGATAACGGCATAGATTCTGGATGCTCAACAACTGCAACATCTCCCCCCTGCATTTTTACCATTTCAAGGAAACGGTCGTAAGCATCTCCCGATTTTAATTTATTCCGCAGGATTTTTTGCCCTTCTGCAAAAGATAAGGCCTTTCCTCCCAACATGAGCATGCGGCTTCCCAGGGCGAACACCACTTCCATCAAATCAGAGGGGCCCTGATTTTTGAGTCCCTCAATGGCTTCACGGGTTTCGAGCCAGTTGCCCACTGTATTTCCGAGGGGCTGTTCCATAGAGGTCAGCAAAGCAACAGTCTTAATATTGAGACCGTTGCCCAGCCGGATGAGTGCTTTTGCCAGTTGAAACATTTTTCTTTTTGAATCGAAAATAGCTCCGTTTCCGAATTTCACATCCAGAATAAGCGCGTCGGCACCTTCGGCCTTCTTCTTGCTGATAATGCTGCTGCAGATCAACGGAAGGCTTTGGACGGTTCCTGTTACATCGCGCAGTGCATAGAGTTTCCGATCTGCCGGGCAGACTGTTTCTGTCTGACCCATGATGGCACAACCGATTCGGTCAATCTGCCGGCGAAATTCTTTTTCGGAGAGATTTGTCCGAAATCCGGGAATCGCTTCCAGTTTGTCGAGCGTGCCGCCCGTGTGACCCAGTCCCCGGCCCGCCATCATGGGAACAGGAACCCCGGCAGAAGCGATCAGCGGCGCAAGAATCAGGGATACTTTGTCCCCAACACCGCCTGTGGAATGTTTATCCACTTTAATTCCGGAATGGCCAGAATGATCGATGATTTTTCCAGAATGCACCATGGCGTTGGTTAGTGCAGTCAATTCTTCACGGTTCATACCGTTAAAATAAATTGCCATGAGAAGGGCGCTCATCTGATAATCCGGGATCCGGTTTGAAATGTAATTTTCTATGGTCCACCCGATCTCTTCTGTCGTGAGGGCTTTTCCATCTCTCTTTTTAATGAGTATATCAACAATGTTCATTGCGTTCCCTGGTTATTTAATCTTTGGGTTCACCGCAGAAGCAATCCGATCCATTCTCCCAGTTGTTTTTTCCCCAAGAAAACCAGACCTGCTTTTTGAATTGGATGTATGATATCTTTTTCTTCGGATTTTAGTATTCCGGAAAGGATGACCCTGCCGCCTGGATAAAGCTGTTTTTTAAATTTCTGAATGACAGGAACGAGTGTTCTTTTGTCTATGTTCGCACAGATCAAATTAAATTGCTCCTTATCAACCATATCGATGGTACCGGATCGAATTTCGACCTGTGTTTCCACCCGGTTTTGTCGGATATTTTCGATAGCATTGTCGATTGCATCTTCGTCGATATCGATTCCGAGAACCCGGGAGGCTCCCATTTTTGCGGCACAAATGGCGAGGATTCCCGAACCTGTTCCGATATCAAGAACATCATCATTTGAATGGATTATTTCACTCAACATCTGAAGACAAAGTTTTGTGGTCTCGTGTGTTCCCGTTCCGAAGGCCATGCGCGGCATGATTTCAATCACGATTTCATCCGGCCGATTTTCATGAGCGATCCAGGGCGGCTTCACGAGGATGTTCGGAGTCACCTGAACCGGCGTGAAATGTTTTCGCCAATTCGTGTTCCAATCCTCTTGAGGAATTTCCGTATACATCGGAGTTCCAATTTGATGGCCGAGCGCTCCGAGATTTTCAATGTAATTTTTTAAACGGGGTTTCGTTTTTTCGTCAATTTGTAATTTCGAAAAATATCCCTTGATTGCCTCTTTGGTTTCTATCGTTCCGCAGCTTCCAAGTTCGAAAAGGAAACTTTCCAGGAACTCGAATGAAGCCGGTTCGGAAGGAATCGTCACTTCGATCCATGTGTTTTCATTCTTCATAAATCAGATGCAGGAGAAGGGTTCCCACGCTTCCGAGGCTTTCGGGGCTGCATTTGTCTTCAGTATCTTGCAGGGTGTGGTAGTACGGATAATCGAAATCGATGATGTCGATTGCAGGGATACCGGCTTTAAGCAGTTCGAGGTGGTCATCGACCATTTCATATCCCGGGGAAAGGTCAAAAGCGGAAAGCCCGAGTTCAAGCGCTTTTCCCCAAACCTTGTCTACAATGTCCGGGGCGAACCGGTACGAATTCACTTCAACAGGGAAATGCAGATCCTTATCTCCGACGAAATCGAGCAGGATAGCGTATAGTGGAAGACAGGCCAGCTTTCTGCTTCCGGCAAAAAAGCGCGAGCCTTGGCACCACGTTTGGTTTTGTCCCTGCAGACCGGAATCCTCGCCGTCAAACAAAACAATATCCACTCCAACAGGCGGAGGATTGTTTTTCAGGACACGTGCAATTTCAAGCAAAACGGCAACACCCGAAGCGCCGTCATTCGCACCGATAATCGGTTTATTCCAGTTTTTCGGATTCGGATCGCTGTCCGCCCAGGGCCGCGTGTCCCAGTGGGCGCACAGAAGGATTCTTTTCTGACTGCTTCCGAAAGAGGCAATAACATTGGTCAGGGTGTTGGTTTGATGGCTTTTGGGATCGGAAAAGAGAAACGGCTGTAGAATCACGGTATCAGTTGATTTTTTAAATTCCCCGACAATATAATTCAAAGAGCGCTGATGTCCCTCTGACCCGGGATGGCGCGGTCCGAAAGCGCACTGTTTTTCAAGATATGCAAATGCACTTTTCGAATCGAATTCCGGAACACCGGCGTGCGTGTCTGCGAAAATAAGAACAACCAGCAATCCCGAAAAGAATATGAAAAAACGACTCCGAAAAATCATAAACAGTTGCTCCGTTTGTACTTTTCAATATAGAGAAAAAGAAAAGCTTTGTCAATCAAATCAGTAAATCAGCTTGATTTTTATGGAATAGTTTTCGTATTTTTAACTGTTCATTTCTTATCGATTACAGGAGAATCCGTATGAATAAAAATCAATTTATAAGGATATTGTTTTTTTCTGTTTTATGGATGTGTGTGTTCGGATGGGTCGTTCCCGAAGGAATCCGGGCAGGTTCTCCGGGGGGGCAGGAATCGTTTATCTATGTTCCTAATGCGGATGCCGATACATGGAAGTCCGCTCCCAAAGCACCATTTGACGTAAAGACATTTACAGGAGATACACAAAAAGGATTGATTATTTTTGGAGGTATTGAGGATAAACAGGGCGCATTTTTGGTTAATATCACCAACGGACAGTGGGAAATTATTGTGGATACTCCATTTCCCGTAAAAGGATCTACAGGAGATAACAGCTATGGCCCGATTGTTTTTGGCGGACCCGAGAACCGGCAGGTTGCGTATATGCGGAAATATTCGGACAATCTCTGGAACGAAGTGGCTCCGGCGCCTTTCGCAATTCGTGATATCGCTGGTGACAATCAATACGGACCCATCATTGCCGGCGGCCAGGACGGCAGAAAAGTAGCCTACATGCGGGATTACAATGCAAATAAATGGAATGTTCTGGCAGATGCACCTTTCGAAGTTCAGTTTATAACGGGCACAAGCGCCATGGGCATTATCATCATCGGCGGCCAGAACAACCGGCAGGTGGCCTATATGCGTAAATATTCTGATAATATTTGGAACCTCGTTGCGGAAGCGCCATTTCGTGTGACTGATATTGCAGGCACAAACGAAACCGGGCCTGTTGTTGTCGGTGGAGACAATCATCAGCAAATTGCCTATATGGGCAACTATTCGGATAACCGGTGGCGAATGGGCGCGAAATTGCCCAATGTCGGGTATCGAATCTCCGGATCCAATCTTGTGGGAATCGTGGTCGGCGGACTGCCTTCCTCAAAACCGAGAACCATTATCAAAAAGGTTTATAAGACGGCAGTGGTCGAATTTGAAGAACGCGGTGATCTCGGCATTCAGGATGCGGGTGCAATCATTGCCGAGTGGATGACGACTGCACTCAATAAAACCGAGGCTTTTGAAGTGTACGAGCGGCTTTCGTTGAATACACTTATGGAAGAGATCAAGCTGGGGCAGACCGGCCTCATGGACGAAGTTACGATTGCCGAGGTCGGACGGATTCGCGGAGTGCAGGCGATTGTTACGGGGAGTGTGAGTAAATTCGGAGACATCATTTCTGTAACCGCGAAAGTGATCGATGTGGCAACGGCAAAGATTATCCAGACCGCGGACATCAAGGTGAACAGTATCAATGCCATCTCTTCGGAGATCGACCGGCTCGCCTGGGAACTGGCAAAAGAGTAAGTGATTACACAATTCAGTCTGAAATACTTATAAAATGGCCTTTTTCTCTGATGGGATCAAGGCTATTTTCTTTTTAATATTTTAGGTGATTGTTTAAGAGAATAATTCGAGCAGTCGAGCCTTTGATAAAACAAGAAAAGGTAGCAAATAGTCTCATTGTTCATTCTTATTTTTATATGCCACTTTTTTTAGAAAAAAGTGGCGCCCCGCTTTCGCGGGATCAAGTTGTTGAAATATTTAAATTATGGAAGACAAAAAACATGCGGCTAACGATCCCGCTATTCCTATTATATTTTGTAATTATTGAAGCGGGATTCGAATACCGCGAAAAGTACATATTAATCCTGGCCTTTTTGCGGCCATGTTATTCTGATGTTTTCAGGATGACTGCTAAGGGGAGGGCGTCATTCCGCAAAATGCGGAATGGCGAAGGGGAAAGGTTAGGTGGACATACTTTTGAGCCTTTATCATAAATGTTTGAGCAAACTCAGGCATTGCAAAAAGGCCGATTCTTTTGGTTCTTTTCTTTTAAAGAAAAGAACAGAATATCCTTTGAGTGTAATGTGAAAAGCGTGTAATTGTTGAAGGTAATGGAATGATTTTAAACGGACAATCATGAGTGATAAGTAAGAAAAATATAGCGAATTCGACAAGGATTGATTTTGACATATCAACAAGCAGTTAAATATTTATTCGACCGAAGCGCGGGTGGGATGAAGCTGGGACTGGATCAGATCCGGGCGCTGATGGAGCGGTTGAACCATCCCGAGCAAAAATTCCCGTCGATTCATATTGCCGGGACCAACGGCAAAGGCTCAACGGCGGCAATACTGGAATCGATGCTTCGGGCGGCAGGATATAAAACAGGTTTGTACACGTCTCCCCATTTGGTGGACATGCGGGAAAGAATACTGATCCGTGGCAAACCGCTCTCAAAAAAAGCGGTCACCGGGATGGTCCGATTTCTGAAGCCGCATGCTGAAGCCGCAAACGCCTCTTTTTTTGAAATTCTTACCGCACTGGCGTTTCTTTATTTTGCCGATAATAACATTGATGTGGCTGTTCTCGAAACCGGCCTCGGCGGCAGGCTGGATGCGACGAATGTCGTCAAACCGATCCTGGCGATTCTCACTAAGATCGGCATGGATCATATGAACATTTTAGGAAACAATCTTAGTAAAATTGCCGGAGAAAAAGCGGGGATTCTCAAGTCCGGAGTTCAATGTATTTCCGGTACAAACAAGAGTGCGGCAAAAAAAATGTTATCCCGGATTGCTGATGAAAAAGAAGTTTCCATCCGGTTTTTAAAGGATGAAGTCCGAATCAAAAATATCCGCCTCACGGAAGAAGGGAGCTGGTTCGATTATCGTTCGGATCAATCCCGATATGATCAATTATATTTGAAGTTACTCGGCGAACATCAGATCGAAAATGGGGCATTGGCGCTTATGGCTGTGGATGCATTGAAAGAGGCGGGATGGTCGATTTCCGAAAAAGCGGTCAGACAGGGTCTGGAAAGCGTAATCTGGAAAGCCAGGCTTCAGATTCTTCAGAGGAATCCAACTCTTCTTTTAGATTCGGCGCACAATCCTCTGGGAATAGAATCTCTTGTCCGCGCATTGACATCGATTTTCAAATATAACCGGTTGATTCTTGTTTTCGGCGTGCTAAAAGACAAGGCGTATCAAACCATGGCCGAAAAGATCGTTCCTTTGGCCGATAGAATCTTTCTAACAAAACCGATGAGCGACCGGGTTCTCGATCCGGAAATATTATCCCGTTTATCAGTTTTTGCCAACAAATCCACGGAGGTCATTCCCGACATTCTGTCTGCATGGGAAAAGGCAGTCGCCATGGCCAGAAAAAACGATTTGGTCTGCGGCTGCGGTTCGATTTTTTTTGTTGGTGAGGTTTTACGTGTGTGGGAGAAGAAAAAAAAATCGCAATCATTCAATCAGTGATCAGATCGGATGCAGTCCCGGAAATTTTAGTCCCGTGGTTTCCTCGAATCCGTGCATGATATTAAATGCCTGAACCGCCTGACCGGCAGCCCCTTTCATCAAATTATCAATCGCACTGATAACAATTAAACGGTTCGAATCCGTATCTTTTTCGAACCCGATGTCGCAAAAATTTGTTCCGGCAAGCAGTTTCGGTTCGGGGAATCGGTAAATCCCTTCGCGTTCTTTCACGATGCGGATAAACGGTTCGCTGCCGTATTCTTCTCTATAGTATTTCCATATCTCTTTTTCTTCCAGATTATTTTTTAGAAAGACGTGGGAGGTTGCCAGAATACCGCGCACCATATCGATGGATGTGGCGGAGAAATGGATGTGAGGCTCTTTCCCGAAATTAAGTTCCTGAATCATCTCGGCGACGTGCCGGTGGCCGGCAGGTCTGTACGACCGGACGCACCCGCTTCTTTCCGGATGGTGGGAGCCCTCACTCACCTTATTTCCCCCTTCACTCGATCCTGCCTTTACTTCAACGACACTTCGATCCTCTTCAACCAGTCCGTTTTTAAAGAGCGGGTAGAGCGCGAGAATGGTGACGGTCGCGTTGCATCCAGCGCTTGAAATGTGGGTTGCGTTTTTCATCTCTTCGCGGTGGAGTTCCGGAATACCGTAAACGAATTTTTTTAGCCATTCGGGATGGGTGTGGTTCTGGCCGTACCATTTTTCGTAAGCCGTTTTGGATTTGAGACGGAAATCACCGCTCAGATCGATGATCTTTGGGGCCAGTTTGCTGAAATGGTCGATCAAATTCATCGAAGAGCCGTGTGGCATACAGAGAAAGATCAGATCACAGGGTTTGATTTCGGACTGCGAGTCGAATTTTAATTCGGTTTGTTTCCGAAGATTCGGATGCACTTTGTGGACAGATTTTCCGACAAATCGTTCGGAAGTTACCTGATTGATTTTCACATCGGGATGAAAGAGCAGGAGGCGGAGAAGCTCTCCTCCGGTGTAGCCAGATCCTCCGATAATTGAGATTTTGACTTGACTCATTACACTTCCTCGTTTGCGACTTTAAGGACGTAGTCGACAATCTTGCCGGGGATATCGACGCCGGTGGTCGTGATGCTGTTTTTAAATTCCATCGTGTAATTGACTTCATTGACCAGAAGACCACTCCGGGTTTCAAAAAGATCGATCGCTACAATACCTCCGCCTACGGCCTTGGCCGCTTTTAAAGAGAGGTCGCTGATTTCATCGGTAACCGGACATTGGGTAGGGATACCTCCTCTGGCAGTATTCGTAATCCAGTGATCGGAAGTTCTGTATATGGCAGCAATACATTCGTCCCCGACCACGAAACTCCGGATATCGCGTCCCTGTTTTTCAATATATTTTTGGATATAAAAAATCGAGTGATGATATGTTCCGAGTACGGCCTTGTGTTCGAGCAATGATTCTGCGGCATCCCTGTCGTTGACTTTTGAAAGAAGTCTTCCCCATGATCCAACCGCAGGTTTGAGGACAACAGGGTAACCCATTTCTTCAATGGCTTCAAGCGCGGATTTCTCCGTGAATGCAATACGTATTTCTGGCTGAGGGACCGCATGTTCGCTCAAAGCAATGGATGTCAGGAGCTTGTCCCCGCAGATCGTGGCGGTTTTGGATGTATTGATGCATTTGATTCCCTCACTCTCAAACAGCCGGAGTGCATGGAGAGCGCGGGAGTGGTTGATGCAGCGTTCCAGAACAACATCGACATGGTCGTGATTTTTCCCTAGTTGAAAAGTCAGGTCCCTGTCGTCGATCATGATTAAATCGACATCCGGTTTGGTTTGAAATACGTCGATGAGAAATTTTTCGTCTTTTCTGATGAGTGAATGTAAAAATCCGATTTTCATATTATTCCGCCTTATGTTCCTTACACCAGTCTACAATATGTTTTAATTCATCTTGATCGATAACACGGCTCTTTTTCCCCACAGCCTTGACCTTGTCGAGAACCATTTTCAATACGATTTCATCCAGATCCGATTCTCCGAGTTTGTCAAGTGCGTATGTGATCGAGCTGATTCCGGACATGTGCCCGAGAGCGATTTTTCTTTCCCGGCCGACAACTTCGGGATTGAGGCTTTCGTAATGAACCGGATCAATCGCAGCGGCCTGTGTGTGCACACCGGCGCAATGCGTAAACGCGTTTTCACCGGTAATTGGGAAATTAACAGGAATTGGCAGTCCCGAATACTCGCTCACCAGACGGTAAAGTTCGGGTATTTTTTCCAGTTTCCATTTGTTTTCAACATGAAAGTCGTTCTTTAAGACGGCCATCAGGGTTGCCATATCGACGAGGCCGGCCCGTTCTCCGAGACCGAGAACCGTTGTGTCGATAATGTCAGCTCCGGCCCGGAATCCATCCAGTGCATTGGCAAGCGCCAGACCCCTGTCGTTGTGACAATGAACAGCGATTTTCGGAGCGAGTTTTCTCTTTCGGAAAAGATCTTTTAATCTGGTAACAAAATCGTACATGTTGTTTTCCGTCCCCGGAATAAGAAATCCGGTCGTGTCCGCAATACTGATGACATCCGCACCGGCTTCGACTGCGGCAACGGCTGCTTTTTCGACATTGTTCCAGGGGGATCTTACCGTATCTTCAGGTGTGTAGCGGATGATGAGATCTGGTCTTTGTTCCTTGGCGTACCGAATAACACTTGTGATTTGCTCAATTGCTTCTTCAAGATTTTTGTTGAAAATGTGATTCAGCCGCTGATCCGAGACACAGTAAAAGATGCCGAGAAATTTCACACCGCATTCCAGAGCCAGATCCACATCTTTTTTTAACGAACGGGCATGGGCGCCTATAATGGCCCTGAAACCCAGATTGGCCAGTTGTTTTACTGTCTGATGGATTTCTTCGGTGACGACAGGATGGCCGGCTTCGATATAATCGACTCCGATGTTATCGAGTTGTTTGGCAATCGCCAGTTTGATGTGGGTATCAAAATAGACACCGGGGGACTGTTCTCCTTCCCGCAAGGTGGTATCGAGAATTTGCACCAAAACGATTTATTCTCCCCAGTCTTCTTCTTCCTGGGGTGCCTCGCTGAGTTCTTCAGGGTCCAGACCTGTGATTTCAAGTTCGGTGCCGCAATCAGAACATTCCAGCAGTTCTCCCAGAACAGCACCCTCTGAGAGTTTTATTTCCGCTCCGCAAACGGGACATTCTGCCATTGTTTTTCCCTCCGATGAAATATGAATACAGCTGTAAAAAAACATCTCATATTATTCAATAACTGTGAAGCTTTATATAATACATTTTTATTGAAAAGTCAAGTTTTTTGTTTATAATTTACGAGAAGGAGAAGTCACAATATTAAATTTTGGATTGAATTGAATTGGCAGGATTTTCGTTAGTATTTAAAAATTTTTTTATTGAAAATATAGCGTCTTTTTTATTCATTACCGTGAACTGAGAAGATAAATTCCTCCAAGGATTACCAGCACACCACACACTTTTTTGAGAATTACGGCACCTTTGGAACGTTCGTTCCAGTTCAAATATTTCTGTACCATACTGGTGAATGTTCCTGCCAATACAATTACCAAGCAATGACCGATCGCATAGAATAAAACCAGCAAAATCGTAAAGACGGGACGTGTGGAAGCCACACTGAAAGCGATTCCCAGCACAGGCGCCATGTACGCAAATGTGCAGGGGCCCAGAGCCACACCGAAAAGGAGTCCTATCACGAACGCAGCAAGAACACCTTTCTTTTTCACTTTCGGTTGATTGGAAACACCAAGAAAAGGCAGACGGATCACCTCAAGTAAGTGAAGGCCGATTACAAAGAAAATCACGGCAATGATATAATTCCCGGTTTTCCCAACATCGCCCATGATGCGTCCCATCAATCCAGTGATCAGACCAATAGTCGCAATTGTAACAAGAATACCGACAGAAAAGAGACCCGCCAGTATGAAGGCCCGTTTCTTCGTCACGATGCCCTGTCCATTTATAAATCCAATAATCAAGGGAATCGAGGAAAGATGACAGGGACTGAGAAGAATGCTCATTATGCCCCATAAAAACGAAGCAGTCAGCGCGAGCCATACCGAACCGCTCAGACTTTTTGTCAACCAGACGAAAATATCCTGGATCACTGAACGCCTTTTTGTTTTAATACGTTTATAATCTCATTTTTTGGGAAAAATCCCGTATGCCGAAAATACTCCAAGCCGTTCTGATCCAAAAATACCTGTGTGGGGATCGCGCGAATTCCGTACTGATCAGCAAACGGTTGGCCTTCTTCGGTCCACACGTCATGAAAGATCACATCCACCTGTCCAGCAT